>ENA-OOWV01000018-OOWV01000018.1-human-gut-metagenome-genome-assembly--contig:-NODE-18-length-119682-cov-5.662292_pt1 | contig 119682 bp, 126 predicted proteins | sample MGYA00241584_ERZ501337 | MGnify/ENA primary metagenome ERZ501337 (study PRJEB25962, sample SAMEA2042744) | human gut metagenome | biome: human gut; feature: human-associated habitat; material: faeces... | reverse complement strand
ATCTTTAATAATATCCATTTTACCCCTCCTTACCACTCTTATTCTTACTTTTTATTATAGCCTAAACATATCTTTTCTTAAACATAAATTTTAATCTTAAGAAAGCTTCAATTTAATATCTATCTCTTCTTTTTCTATTACCCCTATTAAATCCATTTCTTCTGCTATTTCCCCTAAATACTTTCTTATATCTAAAGTACTTACCATCATTCATCAATTCCTTACAAGCTCTACATCTTTCACTTGGATAATCCCAAGATAACTTTTTACCACAGTTTATACAAACTCTTTCATGATCTAAAAGATTAGTTAAAAGAAGTTCATTTATTCTATTTGCTGTATCTTCCTTTTCCATTGCAATATATCTATTATTTATCAAATCATCTATTCTATTTATGTATAGTTGTGCAAATTCCTCTACCTGTCCTAACCCTTTCATATGAAGTTTCACTTCTATTCCTTCAGCTTCAAGCATAGATTTCCATGAATCTTCTTCTTCTGAAGCCATATCATTAATAGCATGATCACCAGCAACAAGCATAAGAGGCATTAATAATACTTGCTTAATACTTTTTTCCTTAATCTTCTTTAATACACTTGTAAAATTTGGATACCCATCCATTGTTCCTACCAATACCTTTTCATAACCTTCATCATTTAAAACAGTTTGAAGTGCTCCATATACAGCATTAGATGGATGAGCTGTGCCATGTCCCATCATAACTACTGCTTCTTCTCCCTCTATAATACTTTTTATAGATTCAATAAATAATGAATAATCCTGTGGAAGACCTTCTATCCCTTGGTAATAAAATATTGGACGTCCAACTTTTATAGATTTAAACATCTCTTTAAAATGTGCTTCAATATTTTTTATATAACCGAATTCTTCCCCTGGTATTATATGAAGAGGCTGAATTATTACTTCCTGGTATCCTTCAGCATATAGCCTTTCAAGCACTTCTTCTGGCTTCTCCACTATAATACCATGAACTCTTTCAAGCTTTCTAATTATCATATGGGCAGTAAATGCTCTATATACATCATAATCTTTAAATTTCTCTCTAATTTTTCCTTCAACATTTTCAATTGAATTCTTTAGCTGTTCCAAATAACTTGTACCAAAGCTTACTACTACAATAGCTTTTTTCATTATTACTACTCCATTCTTACTATTTTATTTCTTATATTACAAAAGTGGCTTACGCCACGCTTCGTCAAAGAAAGTAACTTTTGTTTATAATCAAAAAAGTTCCAAAAGAAAAATAAATCCTTCCAAAAATTTAATTAATTTATTTTTCTTTTACGGTTCTTTTGGCGTACTATAATTTTCTTTTTAACGCATTAGTAAAAACGTATATAATAAATGGCTAATTTATTAGTATTTCTTATACTAAAAATCTCATAATTTCCTAAGCGTTAAAAAAACATCCTTTTTCAGGATGTTAAAAACAAAAATTAATGTATTTTAATTTTTATTAATTATCTTTATATTGCTTTTTATATTCTTTTAAATAACACTTATCTTTTTCACTTTTACTTCTTGTATCAAACGGATTATTTATAAGCGCCTTACAATATAATACTGGATATTCTTCACTTAAATATTTCATATATTCTGCCCATTCAATTGTCAGATATTTATATGCCAGCATTATATCTTTTTCTATGTGCTCAAGTTCATATTCCTGCATATCCATACTTAATCTTGTATTAAGTTCCTCTCTTAAATGCATAATTGACATAAGCATTTCTGTAAATGTCTCATGTTCTATAAGATTTTCATTTGCTATTAATGAAATAAGCAAATCTTTATTTGCATCTAAATTCTTTCTAATATCTTCTAAAGATACTTTATTAATATCTACAGTATAATCATGTTTTAGAATTCTATTATGAAGCTTTTCAAAAGACTTTTTCTTCCATGTATCATTAGTGATTGATGCTCCACTTAAAAACTCTCTATCATTATCACCTTCTACTATATTAAGCAAAAGTTTCGTACCTACTTCAGTATAAAATACTCCTATGAGCATATTTAGTTTTCCTAAAAGGTGGTCTTTTTCTCTCTTTTCTAGAAATCTATCCAATATTAATGTAGTAAAAAATACATCCATTGGTATAAATGCAATATCTGCAACTAGAAAAATCATGGTGTGATGTGCATCTTTAAAAATTAAATAATGTATATAATGTAAAAATAAAGATAATGCTACAAGTCCTGTACCAATCAAAATAGTTTCTTTTGTTTTTTTCTTCACTCAAACTCCTCCTAAAAAGTATTTCTTCTTTTAGTTCATTTTAAGATAACATTAAATATCATATTATGTCAATTATACCATATATATTTTACTTAATAATTATATTTTATATATTAATATTGCTAATATAAATCACTGATAGATAATTTTTATTCTATTTGTAAATATTATAAATATATAATATCTTTTGTGAACATGTGTTTGAGTTTTGATTTTACTTATATTATACTAAAAAAAATTAATTTTGGAGGTATCACTTATGATAAAGGAAATTGGAAAAATCACCATATATGTTAATAATGTAGAGGAAGCAAAAAAATTCTGGCTTGAAAAAATGAACTTTATTATAAAATTCGAAGCTGAAATGGGACCTGGTTTTAAATGGCTAGAAGTTGGTCCTACAAAAGAAGCTTTCACTACTTTTGTTATATATAACAAAGAAATGATGGCTAAACAAAATCCTCAAGCTAATGTTGGTCATCCTAATATAATATTAAGCACTACTAATATTGAATCTACTTATTCAAAAATGAAAGAAAACGGTGTAGATGTTGATGAAATTAAGACTATGCCATACGGAAGTATGTTTTCTTTCAAAGACCAAGATGGTAATGCTTATTTAATAAGAGAAGACTTAGTCTAATAAATTTAACTACATAAAAATAAAGAAGCGCTTTTTAGAGCTTCTTTATTTTATTATGCTAATATTTTCCCTTTATCTATTTGTACAAATCTTTAAGCCAAATATCAAGTCCTGACTGCCATAAAAAATCTTCTATTTCTTCTTCATTCAAAAAGACATCGCCAATAAGTCCATGAATTCTATATTCCTCAATTCTTGTATGAAAATCTGACCCTGCCGTATAATATAAACCTTTTTCCTTGGCAAACTTAATATAAAATTCTGTATCATCATCACTATTTAAGAAGTAGCGAGCCTCAATACCATCAAAGTCCATATTCTTTATATTAAAAAAACATTCCTCACTTAATAATACTGGATGTGCAAGTACAACTGATGCACCAAAAAATTTCAATAGCTGAATACCACTTTCAACATATAGTTTCTTTTTGTATCCATTAAAATTTATGGCGCTACCAAAGATACTCCTTAACTCACCACTTTTATCTCCTTTGACTTTCTTTAAAACCTCCCTAAAAAGTTCATTATTATAGCTATCATCTTTAAAATATCCTAATATATGCACTCTATTTTCTTTATATTTTGTAGACAATTCTACTCCTGGAATAACTACTATGTCACTTCTTTTCCCTTCATTTATTGCCTCATCTAAACCATCACAGTCGTTATGATCTGTAAGTGAGATTATATCAACCTTTCTTTTTTTAGCATATCTAACCAGCTCTGTAGGACTTAAATTCCCATCTGAACAAGTTGAATGCATATGAAAATCTCCTTTCATCAACATGTTTTATTTCCTTTAGCAATACTCTATATTTTACTATATTCCAAAATTCTCAAATATGACTTAATGGCTACCATTTTAAAATATTCTTTCACTTTTTTATAGTTAAATATTTTAATTTCTTATGCAAAGTCCTTTTTATTATATACTTTATTTATATAACAAATATATATAGGAGCTTATTTATGTATAATATTAAAATTTTTAAAAGCAAATTCTTAATTATAATGTTCATATGCATTATCACCTTAACAAATTGATTAATACGTACTTTTATGCTAAAATGATAATAAATATAACTAAACAATAACAATTGATAATAAACAATATTGATAGAAGGTGATTTTTATGATTAAATTTATTGCAACAGATATGGATGGTACTTTATTAAATTCCAATAATGAAATACACGCAGATTTTTATCCAATGTTTCAATCACTAAAAGAAAAGGATATTATTTTTGCTGCTGCCAGTGGAAGACAATATTATAATCTTCTAGAAAGATTTAAAGATATAAAAGATGATATGATGTTTATTGCTGAAAATGGAACCTTTGTAGTTTATAAAGGTAAAGAGCTTATTGTTAATTCTCTAGAAAAAAATATTGCTAAAGAATTAATTGAAATCGGTAGAACTATTCCTAACTCTTATGTTATATTATGTGGCAAAAATTCAGCTTATATTGAAAGTCATGATGAAAGATTAATAAAGCAAACTGCTAAATATTATGAAAGATATAAAATAGTAGAAGATTTAACATCAATTGATGATGATATATTAAAGGTTACAATTTGTGATTTTAATGGTTCTGAAAATAATAGCAACAACTATTTTGATGAATATAGAGATAAGGTACAAATAACTGTCTCAGGTGAAATATGGCTTGATATTGTTGCTAAAGGTATAAATAAAGGTGTTGCCATAAATGAAATACAAAATCTGCTAAACATAGATTATAAAGAAACAATGGTTTTTGGTGATTATTTAAATGATCTTGAAATGATGTCAAGTGCTTACCATAGTTATGCCATGGCTAATGCCCATGATACCCTAAAAAAAGCTGCTAGATTTATAGCTAAAAGTAATGATGAAAATGGTGTAATACAAGCCATAAAAAGCGTAGCGCTTTAATTAAGAATTATGAATTGAGAATGATGAATTTCCTAAATAATTTCTAAAGAAATTATTATTTTTAAACTCCCCTAGGGGAGTTTTTTCCTTAATTCATCATTCATAATTCATCATTCGTCATTTATCTCTACTTAACGCTTTTAACTACATATTCTTCAAATCTATATTTTTGTCCTGTTGGATTTTCTTTTCCTGATGGTACTTCTTCTAAGAACATATCATATGGTCTTACAAATAATCCACAGTTACCATAAAGTGCTCTATAAAGAACCATCTTTTCCTGTGTTTCTGAATGGGTTACAAAATCTTCAACTAAATATAAATCCCCCTTAAAATGTCTAAAAATCTTTCCTTTTGAATTAGTAATATCTCTCATGTTTTATCTCCTTGTTTTAATAATATTAATTATTATACAACATTTAAATAATACTTTCTTTTTAAATTTAAAATTACAAGTGTATTTTTATCTCATATCATCATATTATGTATCATAATTATTTGATGAAAGGAGTAATATTCAGTGATGAAAAGTAAAATTGGTGTAGTTTCAACTCTATTTTTAGATAATAAAATAAATAGAGTTAGTGTAAGTTCTGATTATATTAATGCCATAGAAAAATCTTCTGGACTTCCAATTATAATTCCCGCCACTTCAAATTTGGAAAATACAGATACCTATATAAATTTGTGCGATGGATTCTTATTTACTGGTGGTATTGATATTAATCCATACTTTTACAATAAAAATCCACATAAGGAACTTGGTGAGTTTAATAGCAAACTTGATTTATTTCAGCTGACATTAATGCAAAATATCATTGCATCTAAAAAGCCTTTCTTAGCAATCTGTAGAGGAATTCAAATTCTTAATGTAGCTTGTGGTGGAAATTTATATCAGGACTTTAGCGAAGTTCCCTACCCTACAATACAACACTACCAAAAATCTGAAAGATATGATCCTATTCATCAAATCAATATTAACTCTGATTCGCTTCTCTATAATTTATTTGGTGAAAAACTCTATGTTAATAGCTTTCATCATCAATGTATTAACCAATTAGGCAATAATTTAAAAGTTTCTGCCCTTGCCTCTGATAATGTTATTGAAGCAATTGAACTTAAAAATTATCAATTTGGTATGGGGGTTCAATGGCATCCAGAAATGATGCTTATAGATAATGATACGATGTTACCTCTATTTTGTAAACTAATAACAACTTCTCATAAAAACTGAAGCAATTCTGCTTTAGTTTTTATTGTGACTTTATTACACACATAATTATAAAAATTGGTTAAAATATTAATGTTATTAAATATTAACATATATTAATTACTACATTTAAGAAAGGACTTTATATTATGATTAATATACTTGCATTAATTGTTTCTTTATCATTAATAATGTATTTAGCATATAAAGGATATTCAACAATTATTACAGCTCCAATTATAGGGCTTCTTACACTACTTTTAACTTATGGTTTTAATAGCCACTTTATGGTTAATTATACGGAAATATATATGAGTGGATTTGCCAACTTCGTTAAAAACTACTTCCCTCTATTCCTTACAGGTGCAATCTTTGCTAAGCTAATGGAAGAGGCTAAATACGGTAAATCCATTGCATTATTCATCACCAACAAACTTGGAAAAGATAAAGCAATACTTGCTGTAGTCTTATCTGGTGCATTTCTTACCTATGGAGGGGTTTCTTTATTTGTTGTGGCATTTATCCTATACCCTTTAGCAAATATACTATTTAAGGAAGCGGATATTCCAAAAAGACTTATTCCTGGAACCATTGCTTTAGGTGCCTTTACCTTTACCATGACTGCACTGCCAGGTTCTCCTGAAATACAAAACGTAATTCCCATGAGCTATTTTGGCACTGACACATTTGCTGCCCCGCTTCTTGGAATTATAGCCAGCATTACAATGCTTTTCTTAGGTCTATCCTGGCTTAATTATCGATTAAAGAAAGCTAAAGCATCTGGAGAAGGATATGGAAACCATAAAATTGATTTAGAAGAAAAGGAAAGTGAAAACCTTCCTGGTATCTTTATTTCAGTGGCTCCTATTTTAATAATCTTTGTTACCAACTTTGCTTTATCAAAAATTTATTATCCTAATATAGACGGAAGCTACTTGGTTAAGTATGGAGTTTCACTTGATAATGTTTCTGGTACTTGGAGTGTTATAATATCCATAGTTATTGCCATTATATTTATTTTAGCTTTAAATTTTAAGAAGCTACCTAATTTAAATGATATGTTAAACATAGGAGTTAAAAATTCCTTTTTACCACTGCTTAATTCCAGTGCTATAGTAGGATATGGAAGTATAATTAAATCCTTACCAATTTTTCTAACTATACAAAACACCATAATGAATATATCTAGCAATCCAATTATTTCTGAAGCTATTTCCGTCAATGTAATATGTGGACTTACTGCTTCTGCTTCTGGTGGACTTGGTATAAGCTTAAATGCTTTAGCACCTACTTTTATACAAATGAGTGATGCATTAGCTATTTCTCCAGAAATACTCCATAGAATTGCTTCTTTATCTTCAGGAGGATTAGATACACTACCTCATAATGGTGCTGTAATTACAACTCTTGCAATTTGCGGATTAACTCATAAAGAAAGTTATAAAGATATATTTGTAACTTCAGTATTGATTCCAATACTTACAACAGCAGTTATTGTAATAATAACATCATTACAATACAGTATTTAATTCAATGTGGAATTAAAAATGAAAATTTTAATTATCCATTTTTAATTCTACATTCTCTTAAAACAATAAATATAACATATTTTAATTTTCTCATTTGATGGACATATCCTTCAATTTTAACTTCACTATTTAAAAATTCTCCTAATTCTTTTATTACACTGTAAATAAAAAAGCTTTCAATCCATAATAGGAGTGAAAGCTATATTCACATTTTCTATAATAATTTTTCTAAATTAATTACTAATTCTTCAATTGCAAATACATAGTCTTTAGTTATTCTTTTTGCTACTTCATTAGCTAATTCTTCATTATAAATATGGGATGTACAATTTCTATCTTCAAGAAGCCTTATCCATACTTGATCATCCGAAATCAAATTATTAACATACGCTTTTTTATATATTGTTCTAGGAAAAGAATTTTCTAGTGTAACACCTAAATACTTCATAAATTCTTTTAAAGTTTTATGGGTAAGTTCATAAGTAAATTCAAATCTTTGTATCAAACTATCTCTTATAATGTCATTACTTCCATCGTATAAATCACTTACTTCCTTTAATCTTAAATATGCTTTTTTTAAATTCATATATTTAAATTCTACACTTCTCATATATTATAATTCCATCCTTTTTAATTTGCTCTATAAAAAAATCATCTTTTACTTTATTCATATCTGAAAAATCAAATTCCAACAATGTATGAGTAGTGTTTTCTACCTCTTCAATAAATTCAAGTATATCACTATTACTATATATAGCTAAATCAATATCACTTTTCAAATCATTATCTTCTCTTGCTCTAGAACCAAAAAGCACTACCTTATAAATTGAATCATACTTTTTACTTATTGCAATTATCTCATTAACTAATTCTTTATTTAAATCCAAAATATCACTCCGTATTTTATAATATATTTTAATTATAGACTAATTCTTATATATTATAAATATAAAAATTAATAGTGCATAAGTGAAACCCTATGCACTATTATTATCTATTCTACATTATGGCCGGTATTTTCAATGCATTCTTTTATTTCTTGTGGCGTTGCTGGTGCATTGTACATAACTTCCACAGTTCCTCTAGCTGAATCTACACATACACCATTTACTCCATCAATTTTTTCAAGAGCATTTCTAATTTGCGTTTTCATATTAGCATTTGCTATACCTTCTACATTATAATGTTCTCGTTCCATACATACCATCTCCTTTTTCTATAAGGTATATATAGTATGTGCTAAGATACTCTTTTATATTATTTTAAATTATAACTGTAAGCACTATCTTTTGAATATCATTTTTATTAAAATTACCATTTTAAAGTAGATAAATCCTCAAATTTATTTATTGCATATTGATATTCTTTAACATTTCCAAAACCATATTTAGCAAATACAAAAGGAATTCCTGCTGCCTTTGCCGATTCTGCATCTCCTTCTGTATCTCCCACATACACTGGATTTTTCAAATTATTTCTTTCTATAATAAGTTTATTATTTTCACCTTTAGAAAGGCCTGTCCTTCCTGGGCATTCATAATCTGTAAAATACTTATCTAATTTATGTGCTTTAAAAAAACACTCTATATACCCATCTTGACAATTACTTACTATAAATAACTTATACTTTTTTGAAAGCTCTTTTAGTGTCTCTTCAACCTTTAAATATAACTTTCCTCCATGCTCCCCTAGGTATTCATTTTCTAAAGTACAACATTCATGCATTAAATTTTTTCTAACTTCACTGCTTAAGTTTGGAAAAAGAATTTCTCCTATTTCATCAAGCTGTTTGCCCATACATATGTGTAAATCCTCTACTGTAACTTCCTTTCTTTCATAATCATATTTATTTAAAACAAGACTCCATGTTTTTGATACTCCTTCTGAAGAGTCCCATAAAGTTCCATCTAAATCAAAAATAATACTATCTATACTCATATCCTTATACCCTTATACTTTAATTATTTATTGTACTGTTACTAAATATGCAGCTTTAAAACTTTTTCCTACTGCCAATTTATTAATACCTTCTTTATCTTTAAAATCACCATTAAAATCTTCATAATCTGCATGTCCAAACCATGGCTCTATACAAACAAAAGGTGCTCCTGTAGGTTTAGTCCATAGCCCTAAATATGGAAATCCTGAAAAATCCATTGTAACTGATTTATCAGATTTTCTACTTTTTAATGAAATCTTATTTGATTTTAAATCATTAAATACTATGGCATCATCTTTAAATATCTCTATACTTAGTGGTAACTCTTTACTATTCTCCATAAACAGCTCTTTATTTTTTGTAAATAGTCCATTACTATTTAGTAGTATTTTGGAAGATTTTTCAACTTTATCAAATTCAAAATAATAATCTTCAAAAGATTCACCTTGGTTTATTGGACACATATAAGCTGGATGGCCACCTATTGAAAAATATATGTCCTTATTATCCTTATTAATAACTTCATAACTTGTCTCTACACCATATTCCATCAAGGTATAACCTATTCTTAAAACAAATTTAAATGGATATACCTTTAATGTTTCTTCATCATATTGTAATTCAAATACAATTCTACTTTCACTTTTTTCTATAAGTTTAAATTCTCTTGTTCTAGCAAGACCATGTTGCGGTAATTCATATTCAATTCCATCAATTTTATATTTACCTCCATTTACCTTTCCTACTATAGGAAAAAGAACTGGCGCATGATATTTCCAGTATCTTTCATCACCATTCCATAAATATTCTGTTTCATCATTTATTTTTTTAATACTATGCAGCTCACCACCGTTACTGCTAGCTACAACTCTTATATTTTCATTTTCTAATGTATATATCACCTTTAACCTCCTATAAAATTATTCTCATAAAAATTATACAGTATTTTCTTATTTCTTTACAAAATAATTTCTGAATTTAAAGCTTATTTTTACTAATACTATTTTTATAGAGGTGAAAAAAATGAAACATATACTAATTACAGTTTAAAATATAATAAAAATTTATAATATTTTTATAAATGATAATGATTTTCATTTACATCTTCTATTGATTATGTTATATTCTATTTGTGGCTTAAATTATCGCGGCAAATGATTTAAGGAGATGATTTTATGGCAAAAATGATGGGACCTAGATTTAAACAATGTCGTAGACTTGGATTAAATGTCTGTGGTCATCCAAAAGCAATGAAAAGAGCAGCGAAAGGTTCTGCAAGAAATGATAAAAAACTTTCAGACTATGGTACACAACTTTTAGAAAAACAAAGACTTAGAGCATATTATGGAGTAATGGAAAAACAATTTGCTAATTACTTTGAAAAAGCTTCTAAATCTAAAGAGTTAACTGGTTTTGCATTAATTAAACTTCTAGAATGCAGATTAGACAACTTAGTATATAGATTAGGATTTGCTAACTCAATAAGACAAGCACGTCAAATGGTAGTGCATGGCCATATTTTAGTTAATGGTAAAAAAGTAGATATTCCATCTTTCAATGTTTCAGTTGGTGATGAAATTAAACTAAGAGAGAAATCTCAAAAAAATCCTATGTTCAAAGAAAACTTCCAATCTAATATACTTAATGTATTGCCATACATAAGTAAAAACGAAGCTGATTTCTCTGGTACTCTGTTAAGATACCCTGAAAGAAATGAAGTGCCAATAGAAATAAATGAAGTTTTAGTTGTGGAATATTACTCAAAAAATTAATATATAATATTCTTTTCTCCCTAAGATCTGATATAGATATATTAATTAACTTCAATTAAAACTTTAAGCATCTATCCTTAAGATTGCTTAACGTCAATAGATTAAGCCTTCTGTTGAATACAAATATAAAAGAAAAAATCTTATGTATGTGCAGATACATAAGATTTTTTCTTTTTTTTAATAAATTTAACTTAATTAACTTTTAATATTATGCTTCAAGCATAATATCTAATATTTCTTTATCAGTTTCTCTCATACCAATTTTTCCAAGTCTCCCTATGGCGCTAATGGTTTCTTCTATATCTTCTTTTAGTATTCCAGTATTAGCACTATAACCTCTATTTATCATAGCCAATGAATGCGACATCATGGCAGCATCTAAACTTGTAGCAATCTTTGCTGCACATGAAGCTTTTGCTCCATCACAAACAATTCCTGAAATATTGGCTAAAGTGTTGTTAATGGTTTTATTTATTTGTTCTAGACTTCCACCTTCTAAATAAGTTATTCCTGCTCCACTAGCACATCCTGATGTTACTGCTCCACAAAATGCAGAAAGTCTTCCAATTCCAGCTTTTTGATGTATATTAATTAAATTCGCAAACACTAAAGCTCTATATAATAATTCTTTAGAAATATTTTTTTCTCTAGCATATATAATCAATGGTACTGAAATTGTCATACCGGAATTTCCACTGCCTGAATTAGTCATTACAGGTAAAGAGCATCCACTCATTCTCGCTTCAGAAGCTGCTGCTGTATAAGCTTTTACTTTGTTTGTTAATGAATTTCCAGCTTCTAAAATAACTTTTCCAATCCCTACTCCATAGGAACCTTTTAATCCTTCTTCTGCTATATCAATATTATACTTCATTTGATTATCTAATAGTTCTTTAACATCATCAATATTCATTGTATTGGCAAATTCATAAATCTTCTCCACACTTAAAATACTTCTATCTATAAAAACTCCTAGATATTTATTGGAATCCTCTTCTAATTTAAAGATTGCTTCTCCATCTTTTATAATACTTGAAATATTATCATGGGCATGTTTTATTTCTATCGATGCACTTTCTTCTTTATTAAAAACATCTACTATTATATGTAATTCTATCTCTGAATCTAAAAACTCAACTTTACAATAATCTGATTGTATAAGTTCATGTGTTTTTATGATTGCTTCTTCACTTACTTCATTAATTACTTCCAGTTTTCTATGAGATTTTCCTGCTAAAATTCCAATAATTGCACTTGCTTCAATACCAACTAAATCTCCTGTATTTGGCACTGTAACACATCTAGCATTTTTTATCATATTTCCACTACATTTAACTATAACACTCTCTGGGAAAGTGCCAAGCACATCTCTTGCCTTTGCTGCTGCATATGCTATTGCTATTGGTTCAGTGCATCCCATAGCTGGAACCAATTCTTCATTCAAAATTTGAATATATTTTTTGTATGTATTTAAATCCATACAAAACTCCCCCTTATTAGATTCTTACAAAAAAAGACAATGAGTTTCTAAAAACTTCATTGTCACCACTTAATTATATCATTACAACCTTACAGTTACAATAACTATGTTATAATAGTCTCTTTACTACTTCTATATATATGCCTCTCAACAATCTCTCCATTATCCATAGAAATTATTCTACTGGCCACTTTTTCTGCAAAGGTCATATCATGAGTTATTATCAGCATAGTCATTCCTTTTTTACGTAACATCTTGATTACATTAGCTACTTCCTCAGTAAGCTCAGGATCTAGTGCTGAAGTAGGTTCATCAAAACACATTAACTTAGGTTCCATAGCTAAAGCACGACCTATAGCTACTCTTTGCTTTTGACCACCTGATAACTGATGAGGATAACTATCCTCCTTTTCACTTAAGCCTAAAAAACTCAATATTTCTCGAGCTTCACTTTTAGATTGTTCCTTGCTTTTTTTAAGCACCCTCATAGGTCCTTCAATTATATTTTCAATAACAGATTTATGAGGAAATAGATTAAAATTTTGAAATACCATTCCTACATCTTTACTTATCTCCATCATAGATTTTTTATCTATGTATCTGCCATCATTACATAATACTCTCCCATTTACTTCAATATATCCACTATGACATCTTTCTAGCATATTTATTATTCTAAGAAGCGTTGTTTTTCCTCCTCCTGAAGGTCCAACCAACACAACTATTTCTTTTTCATCAATATCTAAATCTATTGACTTCAATACATCAAGATTACCAAAACTCTTTTTTATCTTCCTGAGCTTTAACATCTATCCTTCCCCCTAATTATAATATTCATATCTTTTCTCTATTTTTTCCATAATCTTAGATAATACTCCTATCAAGATTAAATATACTATACCAATTACTAGTAAGGGCATTAGTGATGAATCCCTATTGGCTGCAACCTTGCCAACTTTTAATAAATCACTTAATCCAATAACATATACAAGAGCAGTATCTTTTATCAAAGTTACTATTTCATTTGTTATTGGTGGAAGAACTCTCTTAAAAGCTTGAGGTAATACTATTCTAAAAAATATATCTGTATTAGACATACCTAAAACCTGTCCTGCTTCATACTGCCCTTCATCTATAGAATCAATTCCTGCTCTAAATATCTCACCAAAGTAAGCTCCATAGTTTAATGTAAATGCTAATATAGCTGCTGGAAACCTCTCAATTACTATTCCTATACTTGGGATGGATAAGCCAAAGAAAATAAAAACTATCTGTAATAATAAAGGCGTTCCTCTCATTATTAAAACATAAATTGATGTTATCTTATTTATTATCTTTATCTTTGATCGCCTTCCCATAGCAGTTACTATTCCTAATGGTATAGATAAAATCAAAGTTATGGCAAATATCTCTAAAGTAACTTTAAGACCACTTATAACTTGAGGCATTAACATTACTATATTGCTTCCTAAGTTCCTTAAAAACTCCATTATGCTCTCCACTCTCTTTCTTTAATTATCTGTTATATCTTCCCCAAACCACTTTTGTGAAATCTCTGCCATTTTGCCATCTTTCTTAATTTCTTCAAAAGCATTATTAATTGCTTCAACAGTTTCAGCATCTCCTTTTCTAATGCCTACTCCATATTCTTCACTACCAAAATCTTCAGTTAAAACTTTAAATTTATCTTCACCTTTTAACTTTATATAATATTTCACTAAAATCTCATCAGCTACCACTGCATCTATCCTTCCTGCTTCTAAATCCATGAGAGCCTGATTATTATCTTCAAAGGTTATTGCTTCACCACCACTAAGGCTTTCATATAGCTCCGTATCTTTCTCCATAGCTTCAATAGCTGAAGACTCACTTTGTGCTCCAACTTTTTTACCTGATAAATCACTTTTAGCGTTAATATCAGAATTTGCTAAAGTTACTATAACTTGCTTATTATTTAGATAAGCTTCTGAAAAGTTCACCTTTTCCTTTCTTTCTTCTGTAATTGTATATCCATTCCATATAAAATCTATATTCCCATTATTTAATTCTGATTCCTTCATTGACCAATCAATAGGTTGAAAAACAACTTTCTTACCTAATCTATCTCCTACTTCTTTTGCCAAATCCACATCAAATCCTACAATTTCACCACTTTCATCTTTAAATCCCATAGGTGCAAAAGCATCATCTAACCCAACAATTACTTCATTCTTATCCATAACACTTTTAATTTCCTTCTTATTACATGCTAAAAGCGTAAAACTTATACTCCCCATAATTATTCCTAATAAAATATTTTTTCTAATTCCTTTTATGCTCACGTTGAATTATCCCCCTATTACTTTATCTATTTACCACTTTATCATACTAAAGTAATAAAATCAAGTATTTTTCTATAACAAAAAAAGATAAATTCTTCTTAATATCTAATAACCTTATAATTTATCCTTATTATATAAAAAAATGAGGATATGGCACTAAAAATTTTATATACAATATATTGTATTATTTATTCTTAATACGACATCCCCATTTTCATTAATCAATTATAAAGATAATATCTTTTTACCACTATCTATTAAAGTACACTGATCTCCAACTTTAACTTTTCCACCTTTAAGAACTCTTGTAAATATACCGTTCTTTGGCATTATACATTCTCCTACTTGATAGTATATTGCACATTTGTCATGGCATTCTTTACCAATTTGTGTAACTTCTAATAATACTTCTCCCACTTGTAACTGTTGTCCTACTGGTAGTTTATGTAGTTCAATTCCATCTACAACTAAATTTTCTCCAAAAGCTCCAAAATCAACATTTCCACCTTTATTTCTAAAGTCATCAATTTTTTCAAAAGCTAAAAGACTTACTTGTCTATGCCATTTTCCTGCGTGAGCATCTCCTTCAATACCAAATTCTTCAATGAAATTTGCTTCACTTACTTCATTTTTTAATGTTCCTTTATGTTTGCTTATACATATTGCTAATACTTTACTCATCTTATGTTTATCCTCCAATTTGATTCATAAATTTAATTTCTTTATGTTCACATTTTTCTAAAAATAAATGTTTTTCTGGTTTGTCATATATATTATGGTATATAACCTTTTTAAGTTCTTCATCACTTATACCATCTCTCATAAGTTTTCTTAGATCAACACCATAATCAAAATGTAGACACTGCTTTAAAAATCCTTCTGGTGTAAGCCTTATTCTATTACAATCTTCACAGAAGCAATTACTCATTGCACTTATAAAACCTATTTTTCCTTTTGCTTCATTAAGTTTTACATAAGTAGCAGGTCCACCCATCTTACTTCTTTTTACTTCAATAACTTCTTTATAATGCTCTTTTATTGTAGCTAATATTTCTTCATTAGTTACACCTTTGTAATTTACAGCAATGCCTATTGGCATCAATTCTATAAATCTCACATCTACAGCTTTCTTTTTGGTCATATCTACAAAATCAATGATCTCATCCTTATTTATATCATTTACCATTACAGTGTTTATTTTAACCTTTAAATTATACTCTAAGCATTTATCTATAGCCTTTAAAACACTGCTAAGCTCGCCTCTTCTTGTTAAAGTCTTAAATCTTTCTTCCTTTAGTGAATCTAAACTTATATTTACTCCCTTAAGACCATTCTTTGCTAAAGCTTCTACTTTATCATATAGCAAAATTCCATTAGTAGTCATATATATTTCTTCAATACCTGGAATACTATTTATTCTTCCTATAAGCTCTACTATTCCTGGTCTCACTAAAGGCTCTCCACCTGTAATCCTTATTTTCTTTATTCCAAGGCTAGCACTTTCTTTTACTATTCTATATATTTCATCATCTGTAAGCTTATTTTCCTTTTTTAAAAAAATATTATCCTTTTCTTCCATGCAATATACACATCTTAAATTACAGTTGTCAGTTACAGATACTCTTAAATAATCTATTTCTCTTCCAAACTTATCTTTCATTATGCTTTTAGGAGACTTCTTCCTTAAAAATTAAATTCTCCGCTCTTTCCTCCTGTCTTTTTAAGTAAATGCGTGCCTTCAATTACCATTCTCTTATCAACAGCTTTACACATATCATAAATAGTTAATGCTGTTACCATAGCTGCTGTTAATGCCTCCATTTCAACACCAGTCTTATCAACTATTTTTACAGTAGCCTTTATTCCTATATAACTTTCTTCCTTATTTATATCAAAATCTATATTACAGCTTGAAATCATCAGTGGATGGCACATAGGAATTAAATTAGAAGTTTGCTTACTAGCCATTATTCCAGCAACTCTTGCTACACCTAATACATCACCTTTACCTATCTGACCTTTTTCAATAAGTTCTAAAGTTTCTTCACTTACTTTTATTCTAGAAACAGCAATAGCCACTCTTTCTGTAGGAACTTTACTTCCTACATCCACCATTCTTGCATTTCCACTATTATCAAAATGAGTTAATTTATTATCCATAATTCCTCCTAAAACTTTAACTTATTTACCAAATGAGCAGTGTGGGAAAGTACATACTTTGCAGTCTAAACACAATCCTCCATGACCATACTCCGCAATATCTTCCATAGTAAGTCTTTCATCTGCTAAAACTCTTGGTAGTACTAAATCTAGCACTGTTCTCTTAGAATACATTGCACAACTTGGTACTCCAAGTATTGGAATGTCATTATAATATGCAAGAAGGAACATTGCCCCTGGAAGTATCGGTGAACCATATGTAACAAGTTCTCCTCCACAATCCTTTATTGCTGTTGGAGTAACATCATCTGGATCTACAGACATTCCTCCTGTACAAATAATCATATCTGCTTTATCTTCATTAACAGCTTTTAATATCTCTTCCGTTATTCTTTCCTTATCATCAGGAAGTATTACTTGTTTTATTACTTCACTACCATAATACCCTAGTTTTTGTTTTATTACTGGTAAGAATGCATCTTTGATTCTTCCATAATAAACTTCATTACCAGTAGTTATAACTGCACATCTTTTTGTTTTGATTTCATCAACTCTGATTATCTTTTCTTTTATTAACTCTTCAGCTTCTATTATCTTATTTTCATCTATAATTAATGGAATTACTCTTGTAGCTCCAATCTTTTCACCTTTTCTTATTGGAGTATTGTTATGTAATGTAGAAACTATTATTTCACCTAGAGAATTTAATTTAAATAATTTCTCTTTATCTATCTTTAATACTCCATCTCTATCAGCAAAAAAGTCTACTTTTCCTTCTTTTATTTCTTCTGAAGTAGCTACTCCTTCACCTACCACAAGATTTGATAATCTTATGGCTGCATCATTTTCATGAAGTTGACCTTCTTCTGGTTCCCATACATAAACATGATCTTTTCCTATAGATAGTAGTTTTTCTATATCTTCTTCCTTTATTATATGACCTTTCTTAAAGGCTCTGCCTTTAAATTCTCCTGGTATAATTTGTGTCACATCATGAGATAATATTGATCCTACTGCATCTTGAACTTTTATCATTTTCATCATAACGCTTTTCATCCTCCCTCTTCTTAAAAGCTATTTTCTAGCGCATTCTCTTGCTTCTCCTAGTAATATATCTATTCCATGCTTAACATCATCTAAAACAAAATCTAAAGCCTCTTTGCATGCCTTAGGACTTCCTGGTAAATTAACTATAAGTGTATCTTTTCTTATTCCTGACACTGCTCTTGAAAGCATTGCTCTCTTAGTTATTTGCAAACTAAAATATCTTATTGCTTCAACAATTCCTGGTGCTTCTCTTTCTATAACATCCTTTGTTGCTTCTGGAGTTATATCTCTTTTAGAGAAACCAGTTCCCCCTGTACTTAATATTAAATTAACCTTTAATTCATCGCACATCTTTATCATTTCGTCTCTTAACATTTCTCTTTCATCAGGAAGAATTACCTGTTTAACAACAGTAAATCCATTAGCCTCAACTATTTCCTTTACTGTAGCTCCACTTTTGTCTTCTCTTTCTCCTGCATATCCCTTATCACTGCTTGTTATAATTGCTACTGTATACATATTATCTATTTCCTCCAATCTTTTATAATCATCAGGTGTATTTATATTAAAAAATTCTCCTTCTGTTAAACTTTTCTCATGTACTTCTTTATAATCTAAACTATATATAAGCTTTTGTAGCTTATTATCATCATTTTCTAAAGCCTTTTCTATTTTCCCTAGTATCTTCTTAGAATAAATTGAACATAAAGGCTGTAATCTATCATTTACTCTTGGTACTAAAACTTCATACTCTTCTTTTACATTTGCTAAAAATTCCAGTGTATCCTTACTTATCAATGGCATATCGCATGCCACACATAAGACTTTATCAGTATCTGAATAACTAAGTGCTGAATGAATTCCACTTAAAGGTCCATTTCCTACATAAATGTCACTTATTACATCAACATTGAAATCACTATAGAGCTCCTTATTATTTGCCACAATAACAACTTTTTTAAAATTTTCTCCTGCTTCAATAATATGCTCAATAAATGTTTTTTCCTTGTAGCTTAAAAGAGCCTTATTATTATAATTCATTCTGCTACTTTTCCCACCTGCCAAAATTGCCAGTGTCTTATTTATCTTCAATATCATGCACCTCTAAAATTTTATTATATCTACCATTGTTCCTTGCGAAACTCCTGCATTTCCTGCTGCTAACTCTATGATACAATTTGAATTTAAAGTTGAACTTAAAATGCCATTACCACTTTTTACTTGCGTTATATATACACATTGTTTGCCATCCATATATTGAAGCTGGCCTCTTAAAAACCTTCTCTGTGGGCTTTTCTTATTAAAATCATTAAGAAGTACAGCTTTTTCTCTTTTTATTTCTATTTTACTGCCTCCGCTCATTCTTTCCAGAGAGGTTCTTGCTAGAAGTTCAAAAGTAGTTAGTGCTGCTGTAGGATTACCTGAAAGACTTATAATCACTGTATTATTGTATTTGCTGCATAATACTGATGATCCTGGTTTAATTTTAATCTTCCAAAAGAGTTTTTCACCATTAATTTCATCAATGGCTTCCTTTATTAAATCTTTATCTCCTACAGATGCTCCACCTGTAGTTATGACAAGATCAGCCATATTACATATTTCATTTATGGTATTTCCTATATCATCATACTGATCATTAACATGCTTCACATTAATTACTTCATATCCTAGTTCCTTGATTCTTGCTAAAATAGTATATTTATTACTATTAAAAATCTTTCCATAGCTAAGGTTCTGCCCAATATCTACTACTTCATCACCGGTGCTTATAAAGGCTACTTTTGGCTTTTTATAAACTTTAATCATACTTATACCTGAACTAGCAATGATTCCAATATCAGCATAATTTAACTTCTTTCCATTTCTTACAAGGAGCTGACCTTCTTTTATATCTTCACCTTTGAAACATATATTTTCATTTTCCTTTAATTGTTTCTTTAAAATTATGCTATTTTCTTTAACTTCTACATCTTCTTTTTTTATTACAGCATTTGCTCCCTTAGGAATAGGCGCTCCTGTCATGATCTTAATAGCTGTTCCTGCTGTAACTTCCTTATTTGAAGATTCTCCAGCAAATACTTCATCAATTATCTGAAGCACTTTTCCACTTTCATTTGTATCTTCATACATTACTGCATAACCATCCATTGCAGACTTATTGAATGGTGGATTATTTATTAATGAATATACATCTTCTGCAAGAACTTTATCAATGGCATCAATAAGCTGAACTTCTTCAACTTCCATTGTTTTCACATTTTCATTCAACATTTCTATTGCTTCTTCTAGGCTTATAAATGACTTCATTTGAACCTCTTTTCTAACATCTATTTAAAGTTATATTTCTATATAAAAAAAACTTATTATCAAACAAATTAAGAATGACAATAAGCACACAATTAAAATTATGAATTATGAATTACCAATGATGAATTAAGGAAAAATTCCATCAGGAATTTCTGTAAATAAAAATATGTTATTAAACTCCATTAAGGAGTTTATTCCATAATTCATAATTCATCACTCGTCATTCATAATTACCTAAGCTTATTTTCCTTCCCAAAACGTGGAGACAGCCTCTTTTCAAAGACTACCCTGTGAATTAAATTCAGGTATAAAATCCATATATATAAATACTTAGGCTTTTTATACTCTAGAAAATACCAATTATATTTTTAATTCTTCTTCTTTTTCAATTAAATCAGCCAAAGCTTTAAAATCTTCCTTAGGAATTACTTTGACATCATCCATATGTATATCTGTATCACTAGCTATAGCAATCAATTTTTCTTTTGGTGTTATTATTTTCTCACTTATGCCATCTCTATACACTTCTATCTTTCTAAGATTACTTTTCTTATAGCCTTCTACTAAAATAATATCTTTATCACTGGTCATTTTTATTATATCCTGTAAATCAGTTTCTTCCTTCAGCTCTTTTATCATTGCAAGCCTGTTTTTTGAAGAAATTATTACAGTTTCAGAACCAGCTTTCCTATGCTTATATGTATCTTTTCCTTCTTTATCTATGTCAAATCCATGAACATCATGCTTTATAGTTGCAATGCTTAATCCACGGCTTTTTAATTCTTTTATAATCCCTTCCATAATGTATGTCTTTCCTACATTACTTCCAGAACCTATTATGTTTACTACTTTAGCCATAATAACCTCGTAAAAATTTAAATTTAAAAATGAAAAATATATTTGCATTAACATGAGAGTACAATATATGTTCCCTCATGTCAATGCTTTATTTAGACAAATATCAACAAATCAATTTTTCATCTTTAATTAATTATACTATTATTTATAACTAAATTCAAAATTTTTCTCAATATTAAAGAAATCAGCATAATCTATATCAAATAAACTCTTAGTAACCTTTGATACATCTATCTTTTCTTTTATAAGCTGAGTAAGTACTCCTGCATAATCAAGATCACCTTGAATCAAAGCTCCATAAATCTTTCCATCTTTATGTATTATCTTCTTATATCCTTTTTCATCATTTTTAACTTCTACTATATAAGTTTCATCTTCTGGTTCAACTGCTCCTAAAGACATTGTAGCAATTCCTACAAAGTTCATTGTATTTTTACTTCCAAAGAAATCTGTCATTATCATTTCTTTTCCTAACATGTTGTTAGCAGCTATTATACCTTCTTTTACAGCTGTTGGCCATATAGGATTTCTTCCAGTTACATCACCAGCACCATAAATATTATCTATATTAGTTTTACCCTTTTCATCTATAAGTAATCCAAATCTATCACATTCTACATTGCTATTTTCTAAAAATGCTATATTAGATCGTACTCCTGTAGCAACTATAACAAGTTCACATGGAACATTTTCACCATTATTTAATGATAATGATACTGGATTGTTATTTTCATCTACATTAAGTTTTACTGCGCTTACACCTAATTTTAAGTTTACACCTTTTTCTTCAAACTTATTTTTATAAACATTTGAAGTATATTCATCTAATTGTAGTGGAAGTACTTTATTGCTCATTTCCACTAATGAAATATTAACACCTGAATCTAAAAGTCCACTTAAGGCATCTATACCTACAAGTCCAGCTCCAAGCACTACAACATTTTTAACTTTTGCAGCTTGCTCTTTTATAAGTACTGCATCTTCAAGATTTCTTAAACCAACAACGTTGTTTGATGTTCTTAAGCCCTCTACTGGTGGTATGAAAGCAGAAGCACCACTACATATCATAAGTTTATCATAAGCTAATGTTTCACCATTACTTAATGATAATGTTTGCTCTACATCATTAACTGAAGTTATTTCTATGCCTTTTTTCCAGTTTATATTATACTTTTCAAAGAAATCTTTTCCTGTGAAGTTTAATGCTTCAACATCTCTATGATTTGAAATATAGTGATGAAGTATACATCTTGAATATACATGTTCATCCTTAGAAACTAATACTACTTCTGCATCATTATCTAATTCTCTTAAAGTCTTTGCTCCACTTATACCAGCTGCTGAGGCTCCTATAACTACATATCTCATTACTTATTAACCTCCTCAAAAGTAATTGCTCCCATTGGACATTTTTCAACACATTGTGGTGAACCTGCATGTTTACAATGGTCACATTTCATTATTTGTTTATTAGTTCTACTGTCTGCTTTTAATACTCCATAAGGACATGCCATTATGCACATATAACAACTTGCACATTTAGTTTTATCATATGTTACTTCTCCAGTTTCCTTATCTTTACTCATAGCACCTGACATACATGTAAATACACATTCTGGTTTATCACAATGTCTACAAAATATAGGGGCATATTTTTTATTACTATCTATTGTTATTCTGCTTCTTGTATCTTCTGAACTATGTGAAACTATACATGCAGTTGTACATGTAAGGCATCCAACACATTTTGATCTATCAATTTTAATTCTCTTCATCTTTAGAACTCCTTAATTATTTATACTTCATAACTACTTAATAATGTTTACTGCAACTGTTTTGTATGATGGTTCTTTTGAATATGGATCATATAATGAAGGTGTTAAGCTATTTGTTTCAATATAGTGCATTGGAGCATATAAATGTTCTTTTTTAACTGTATCTGAATACACAACATTAAACTCACTTGTAACACCATTTTGTGATACTATCTTAACTCTTTCATGTTCCGATATATTTAATTCTTTGGCTAATTGAGGGTTCATTAAAACATATGATTCTTTGCTATATATTTTGTTAGCTTCTATTTCTCTTGATCTAACTTGAGTATGCCATTGTCCAACTGTTCCTCTACCTGAATTCAATATATAAGGGAATTTTTCAGATGTCACTATTGGATTTTCAGCTATATCTTCAAAAATAAATTTAACTTTCTTAGATGGTGTGTAGTAATTTCCATCTTCATAAAGTCTTCTTTGGTCTTCTACTAAAACATCCCCTTCTCTAAATGGCCATTGAACGCCTCTTGAACCAGACATTTCTGCTCCTTCTAACATTTCATATGTAACACCAGTTATATCACAAGGCATTCCTTTTGAACATTTTTTTAATAACTCAAATACATCTCTTGGAGTCTTCCAATTATCTAAAAGACTTCCCATTCCTAATGCTTGTCCTATTCCGTATAATATTTCAAAATCAGATTTTTCTCCTTCTTCTTTAGGTATAATAGGATTCATCTTAGATAATCTACGTTCAGTATTTATGAATACTCCTTCTTTCTTTATACCTGGAACTGATGGTAAAAATAAATCTGCTAGTTCTGCAGTATGTGTATCTTCATATATATCTTGTACAACTAAGAAATCTAAGTTCTCAGCAGCTTTTCTAAATTCTTCATTATTAGCCCATGAATGTCTTGGATTTGTACATACTACCCATAATCCTTTTATTTCACCTGAAATAGCTCTTTCTATTATTTGATTGTATGGAATTGTTGGTTTTGTGGCTAATACACTTTCATCAACACCTAAAGCTTCTGCTACTGCTTTTCTTCTTACTGGATTATCGAAATCTCCACCACCATAAAGTCCAGCTGTATTACTAAATACTCTTGATCCCATAGCATTGCTTTGTCCAGTTAAAGAGTTTGCTCCTGTTCCTGGTCTTCCAATATTTCCAGTCATTACAGCTAAGTTAATTATTGCTTGAGCTGTTCTTACTGCTTGATAACCTTGATTAACACCCATTGTCCACCAGAATGATACCTTTTTCCCATTATGTATTATTTCTGCTAATTCAAGTACTCTTTCTGCTGAAATTCCTGTTTCTTCTTCAACATTTTCTAAAGTAAATTTAGCAACATGACCTTTAAACTCTTCAAATCCTTCTGAATGCTTTTCAATATAATCTACATCTATCCATTTCTTTTCAATTAATACATTTGCTAATGTATATAAAAGTACTAAATCTGCTTTTGGTTTAATGTCTACCCATATATCTGAATTTATTGCTGTTTCAGATTTTCTTGGGTCTATTGTAATTATCTTAGCAGTTGTATTTTTTCTTACTCTTCCCCAGAATACAGGGTGAGCTATAACTGGATTTGCTCCAATAAATATTATTGTATCTGAAAGTTCAGCATCATTTAATGTGTATGGAGGCGCATCAAAACCAAAGCTTTGCTTATGAGCAACAACTGATGTAGCCATACAAAGTCTTGTATTTCCATCTCCATTAATTTTCATATAGTTTCTACCTACATGTCCTAAAAGTGCCATATCTTCAGTTGGCATTTGACCTGTACTTATGAAAGCAACACTTTCTTTACCGTACTTTTCTTGAATTGCAGTCATTTTTTCTGCAAAAGTTTTAAACCCTTCTTCCCATGAAATTTCTTTCATATTTCCATTTTCATCTTTTAATAATGGAGTTTTTCTTGCTTTTATCTTAGTTTGTTGCTTGTCTAAGTTTAATCCTTTTATACAGCAGAATCCTTGATTTACTGGGTAATCTACCGTTGGAGAAACTTTTTCAATTTTTCCATTTTCAACATAAAAATCTAAGTTACATGCAAGTGCACATAAATTACAAGTAGATTGAATCTTTTTCATTAATACCATCCTCACTTTTTAAATTTATAATTGATAATTTGTAATGGATAATTGATAATTAATGTTAAAATTAAGTATAATTTTACAAAAAAGTATTTCTAGTGAAAGAAACTCCCTAAGGAGTTTCTTCATTAAATATCAATTATAAATTATCTATTAACCATTATTTTTATAGCTTCTAACTAGCATTCTTGCAAAGTTATAAAGTACAAAACCAATAATAGCTGTTGTTATATAGATTTGTATTCCAGATATTTCTTTTACTATACTACCAAAACTTTCATTTCCTTGTGCTATTAAAAATGCTGACATTTTTGTTGAAGCAACAATTCCTATTGCCATAGGGAATGTAAGTCCTGCAAATCCTGGATTAAAAGTAAATCCAAAGAATTTTGGCATTTTATATAAAATAAATAAGAAAGAACAAAATGCTAATGCATATAAAGCATAGACAACTATCTTATTTGGTTTTTCAATAAAGTTTAAATAACTAACTAAGCAAAGGCTTGAAGGTGCAAGTAATATAGCTTGTGTATGATACATAGCATCTTTTATTGAATGCTTTGCTAATCTGTAAACCATAAATGGCATTATTATACATAATATAGTTATACCATAATATACTATTACCTTGCCTATAGCTGGCTCATTCATAACTCCACCAACTACAGTTGCAACCATGATTCCGTTATAAGTAACGAACCAACTTGGTACAAAAGTTTCTTTATTTATACCTTTAAATACATTTCTAAATGTAAATACGCATATATGTATTGCATGTAATATAAGCCCTACAAACCATAATCCTTTACCTATAGTTTGGTTATAAGTAAATACATAACTTCCTATTATCATAGTTATCATTGTTAATCCAGCATAAAGACTAGCTGGAACAGTATTACTATACTCAGACTTAACAGCATCAAAGTGGAATACTATTTTTCCTAAATATGATAGTAATATTAATATAGCAGCCCATATAGTTATATGCTTTATCCAAGTAAATCCTAATCCTTGATATACATTAGAAAGTGTTGCTGCCCCTACCATTGTAGGTACTATTGCTATTGGCATATTTCTAAGTTTGTTTTTAAAATTTTTCTCCATTATAGCTTTCTCCTTTGTTAAAGTAAATATATATATTATTGGTTATCTACAGAATTAAAATGAATCCCACCCCAATAAACATTTTCTTTAACTATAGCCTTTTCTCCTAATTCAACACCATCTAAAGCCCATTTTTTAAACTCATGGAAGCCAACTCTGTCAACTATGTAACCTACGTGTTCTTTTCCACCTGGTGCATCCTTTGCTATATATTCTTTTGTGAATTTGTAAGTATTTGATATTATTTTTATAATGCTTTCTTCATCAGCCCAAATAATAAAATCTTGCCCTAATCTTGGGTTCTTTTTACCTGTTCTACCCATTATAGTAAGTTTATAATATTTTTCCTTACTTCTTGTGAATGCTCTTGTAGGACATTTTTCCACACATACACCACAACCTATACATTTTTCAGTATTTCTTACAATCTTATAATTTTCAGAACTTAAAGCACCAACAGATAATTTCTTACAAGCCTTTAAACATGCTTGACAGTTTATACATCTACTTTCGTCATATTGTGGTTCTGTCATACCTATAATACCAAAATCATGCATTCTTACCTTTGCACAGTCGTTAGGACATCCTGTTAACGCTATCTTTACATGAAGGTCATTTGGGAATATTACCTTTTCAATTTTCTTAGCAAAATCAGATGTTTTATAGTTAGCAAATGGACATACTGCATTTCCTATACAAGCAGAAACATTTCTAGTACCTGCTGCCGAATACCCAGTACCTGGATCTTCTTGATTTATTTCTAATTTATCAATTATAGGTTGAAGCATTTCATTTACTGCATCAATATGCTCAAATTTAATTCCTAATATTTCAAAACCTTGTCTTGAAGTTATATGAACTTTTCCATTACCATATTTTTCAGATATTTCTTGAATTTTTCCTAGAAGTTCAGCATCTAAGTGTCCTCCTGGAACTCTTACTCTTGATGCTGTAATTCCTCTTTCCTTAGTTATTCTAAATGCATTCTTTTTAAGCTTTTTAGTATTTATATCCACAGCTTCGCTCCTCCTAATCAACTAAATTTTTAGCCTTAGTGTAGTTAAATACTGGTCCATCAAGGCAGATATAAGTATCATCCATCTTACAGTGACCACACTTTCCTAAGCCACAGCACATTTTTCTTTCATAAGATACCCAGATATTTTCTTCTGCTACCCCTCTTTTAAGAATTTCTGCCACTGTAAATTTCATCATTATTGGAGGTCCAACAACTACAAATGCTGTATTTTCTATATCTTTTATTTCTAATTCAGGAATATATTTAGTAACTAATCCAGTATTTCCTTTATATCCTTCTTCAGCATTATCTACTGTTAAAGTTACATTGATACTTTTTTCCCATTCTTTAATATCATCTTTAAATAAAATATCGTCAGTTGATTTAAATCCACATATTAAATTAGTATGTACTGCTTCAGAAATATTTTTAGCAAAGTAATCAACTACTGCTTTTACAGGTGAAAGTCCTGTTCCTCCTGCTACTATAGTAAGTTCCTTACCTTTATAATCATTAACATCAAATCCATTTCCGTAAGGACCTCTTAAGAACAGCTTATTTCCTACATAGTTAGTGAATATTTCATTAGTAACCTTTCCAACTTTACGAATAGTAAGGTCAACTGTTCCTTCACCAATACCACTTACAGATATAGGAGCTTCTCCAAAAGTAGGTATTGATACTTCAAAGAATTGTCCTGGCTTAACGTCTCCCTCATAAGTCATACGGAACGTATATTCAATATCTGTATGTTTAATTATTTCCTTTATCTCAGACATAAATGGCATATATTCATTATTCATCTTATTCCACCTCTTTTACAGCATCTTCAAGCTTATTTATACAATTTGAGAAAGATATGTATTCTGGACATACATCATCACAACGTCCGCATCCTACACACATATTGTACCCAAATCTTTTCTTATAATCATAAACTTTATGCATTACTTTAAATCTCATACGGTCTCCATTAGGTTTTCTAAAGGTAATTCCTCCAGCCATATCTGTATATCCATCAACCATACATGATGCCCATACTCTACGTCTTTCACCTGAATTCTTATTTTCCTTATATGCTATATCTTGCATAGTGAAGCATGTACATGTTGGACATACAAAATTACAACGTCCACAAGCTATACATCTACTTGTATATTCATCCCAAACTTTTGAGTTAAACACTTTACCAGATAAATTCTCAGGTATGTTTACATTAACTTTATTACTTTCTACATATTTTGGAGTAACTTCACAAGCTACATTTCCTTCTTTTTCAATTAAAGCTGCAAGTTCATCCCACTTACAATCAAAATATGTATAATCTCCATCAACATCTATGTATGCATCATAATTGTCGCTTTTGTTGCTATTCATATCTACACAGAAGCAATTATCAAATGTATGGCTACATCCCATAAGTATGAATCTTGTATTTTCTCTTAATCTCTTATAGTAGAAATCTTCTGGTCCATTATTTAAATATATTTGATCCATACGTTTTAACCCATGTAAATCACAGCTTCTTAAAAAGATTATAGCTCCTTTTTTTGGTCCTTCTGGAACAACTACATTATCCTCTGTAAAATAGAATAAAGTTTCTGAAATAGGTAAAAGAATTTCCTTAAATGAATATTCTGATTTTTTATCAAACACTATTTCTTCTATTGAAGATATTTCTCCATATCTTATAGTATCAGTATCTGAAAATCTTCCATCACCTTCAAATACTTTTGGGGCATATATTAAATAATCTTTAGATAACTGTCTTAAAATATTATTTACATTTTCCGTTATAACCTTGTAGCCCATCGTAACACTCCTTTTTCTTTATTAATATCAATTTTTATTGATAAATGTTTTTTAACAACGTTGTTAAAAATTAAACAACCATTCATGAGCTAATTATATGTTAAGATAAAAATAAACACCGTGATATTTATCACGATGTTTTAAAAAATTCTGAAATTTTATTTAAATCATAAATTAATATAATTTTATCTTTATAAGAAATAAGCTTTTTATCTTGTAGTATTTTCAAAGCCCTTGATACTGTCTCCCTTTGGCTACCTAATAAATCTGCTAAATAAGTTACTGTTAAATTCATCTTTATTACTATGCCTTCCTCAGTTTCAACGCCATAATCACGACCTAATTTATAAATTTTTGCTGCTAACTTTTTTTCTATTTTTATAGATGGCGGAGTATTCTTCAGTTGTCTATACATCCTTCTAGTTTTCATTGAAAGTGAAATTATTATATTCTTACATAGCTCAAAGTCATACTTCATTATCTCAAGAAGTTTATTTTTATTAATCTTTAAAAGCTCAGCATCCTCAAAAGCCCGACAATTTATTGATGCAGGAAGTTCTTTTATAATAACTTCATTTACTACTTTTCCTTCACCTAAAATAAATATCACCTTTTTTTGCCCATTTTCATTTAGTTTATAAAGAGATACAGTTCCACTAATAACTATATAAATATCTGATACATCTTCTTTATCGTAAAAAACAATGGTATCTTTACTATATTTTCTTATTTCTCCTTGCTCTAAAATTATTTCTATAGTCTCCTCACAGACATTATTAAAAACCTCTAATGCCTTCATATCTTTTGTTTGTTTAATCATTTTTTCTACACCTTAATTTCCTAAGATTGAATTTTTCACAATTATAACATAAAGCCGTTATTAATTTAACATATTTTTTTTATTTTTATTCTTATATATTTATTATTTCCAATATTATATTTAAGCATATAATATTTTCACATTAATTTTCTCCATAACTATTATCCATATTTTGCATCTTACTGAACTCTTTTATGAAATTTCCAAAAATCTATGGTTTCCTTTAAATCGATTTCATCTTTGAATAAATTTAATTCCTTAGCAACTTCAATGGCAAAATCCACATATGCATTAGCTCTTGCTGTAATTACCTTTTTATCATTATAAATATCAGTATCCTCTGAATGAGTTGATTTAGTATCTTTTAATACCCCTGCATTTTCTAGTACATTCACTCCGGCACAAATAGCTGCTACAATTATTTCTTTTTTCACTAAATCTCTGATAAGTTCATATATCTCTTCATTACATATAGTCTTTATATCTCCACCTGGAATAATCAAACTCTTTATATTATCTATTTCTACATCTTTTAATGCCATATCTACATTAACTGAATAACCTTCCATACAAGTTATAGCACTTCCATTTAGTGAACAAATAACTACATCTTGACCTGTAAATTTCATAAAGTAATTTAATATCACTATTTCATAAAAGCAACAATCATCATATACCAGAAAAACATTCTTCATAATCTTCTCCTTATTTTAGCTTAATATTTCATACTTTTTACTTTATGCCTTCTACTACAATCACTGCAAACCATTCTCCTTCAAAAGGAATTAAATCCAATTCACTTTTTTCTCCTATGGACTCCCCAATAGTTATTATTTTTATATCTTTAAAATTTGCTTCACTATGGGCTTTTTCTATTGCAGGCTCTAACAAAAACTTTTCCATTTCAATAGCATTATTATCTTTATAAAATTGCTTTATACTTTGAAAACCCTTTGAATCTTCTTTAATGGTAATGAAAGCATTAAAGAAATGTTTACCATTCTTTAATACTCTATTAGCTTCTTTTATTCCCTCTAAAGTTAAATTAAGCATATTAGCAATTCCAAAAAATGAAGTAGCAGTATCAATGCTATTATCCTTTAACGGTAGCTTAGTGGCATCACAAGCTATATAATTTACTTTAACTTTAGGATTTATTTTTTTGGCTTTAAGCCTATCGTATTTTAATACTTCAAAACTTAAATCTGTACATAATATTTGTGATTTACCCTGTAATTCTTTCAACATTTCTGTAAATAACATTCCCCTGCCAGTTGCTATATCAAGGATAAACTCATTTTCTTCTTCATTTATATTATTTATAATGATTCTTTTAGCTTCCTCATTTATTTCTTTTTGATTTTTAGGTGTTCCTTTTAGGATTTTTTCATCCATTTCTTCATAGTTATACTCTTTATAAGATTCTGTCCAATTATTAAATTGCTCTTGTTCTACTGATTGAAAATTTATCACACCTTCACTTATCTGCCAGCAATGATTATTTTTACATTTTAATTTTCCTGCAATAATTTCACTATCTTCTTCTTTTTCAGTAATTAAAGCTAGCTCCTCATTACACTTTGGGCATCTTAATATTTGCAAAATTTCTCTATACATATTTGGTTATCTCCTTATATATCCTATATATCTACTCTTTATATGCATCAATAGTAATCATCAACATTTAGAAGATTTAAATCTTCATCTTGTGTTGCTATCCACCCTTCATAAGAAGTATTACCTGCTCCAATAATAACTCGTTTTATAAAATTCTTTTCCTTACTCATCACTCTTTACCCTTTATTATTTATGGTAATATCTCATTCTTTTTGTTATTTACCATATATAAATAACCTAATGAAATCAAAGCTATATTAGCAGCATACGCCACCATCATCTTTATTCCTCCAGATAACAATGCAGCTATACCACTAAAGACTATTACTAAGATTGCTAATTTTTTATTCATATTACTAATTCCTCCTATATATATTTATTTAATTAACTTTTTAAGATAATATCTTTTATGCTTCTTTGGACATTCATCTAAAACACCAAATACTTCATATCCATGCTTAATATAAAAATCCTTTGCTTGAAAATCAAAAGTATCCAAATGAATCAAATGACATCCTTTTTCTATTGCAATATTTTCAATTTCTTTTAATAACTTTGATCCTAATCCATCTTTTCTATAACCTTCTTCAACCCATAAAACATCTATATATAAGCAGTTCCAACAATACATTTTGGCAAGTATTCCAGCAATGATATTACCTTTAACATCTTCTACAACTCTATCTATATTTAAAAAGTCATTTTCTTGTGTACTTGCTACTTTGGATAAATTGTATTCTACTAATTTATCAATAACAAAATCTGCTTCTTCATTACTACATTCTCTTATATCATAATCTTTCATCACTATTATCCTTTTTCTCTCATATACTTGTTTACAGTCTTTTAGTAAAATAATGACGCTTTCCTTCTAATGGATATTCTTCTAAAACAAACTTTTCTTTATATCCATGTTTTTTATAAAATTCTGGTGCTTGAAAACTAAATGTATCTAAAAATACATACTTACACCCTCGCCCCTTTGCCTCTTCCTCAGCTTTTCTTAAAATATCACTACCAATACTCTGTCCTCTTAAAGCTTCACTTACCCATAAATATTTTACTGTTAGCCAATTTCCATGAGTATTGCCTATTAAACCTGCTAAAAGTTCATCATTGTCATCTTTTAAATAAACACCTAAGTCTTGAGGAGTTTTATCTTCTAGTCTTGCCAAATTATATTCTAATAATCCTTGAAATATAATTTCTTTATCTTTTGCATTAATTTTATCAGTAACCTTAAAGTCCATTTAAACACTACCCTTACTTTCAAACTAATAATATTTTGCAAAATAATAAATTACATATACCCAACTTAACAGTCCATGTATAATTGCCCATCCAATTGATTTCCATGCAGTATAAGATATTACCATAGCTAAGCATGTCCCAAATGAAATTCCACTTTTCACTGCACTATTTCTCTTACTATTATCCACCATCCCTTTCACCTCACAAAATTATATTACTCTTTCAATAAACAAAACATTCTATTATGCTTTACAGAAACTCCCCTCAAGGAGTTTCCTCACTCATTTTTAATTCTTAATTCTTCATTTTTCATTTACTTAAGGTCTTCAATAAGTTCTCCATTTAAAATTCCTTCAGCTATTTGTCTAACTTCTCCAGTCATTCTTACATTAAAGTCATCATCTATTTCAATTGTAAGCTCACCACCAAGCATTTTTATTTTTACCTTATTATCAATAAGATTTCTTTTTCTTAAAACACAAGCTACTGCACAAGAAGAAGTTCCTGATGCTAAAGTAAATTCTGCTCCTCTTTCCCAAATAAGAATTTCTGCTTCATTTCTTGAAATAACCTTAGCAAATTGAACATTAATTCTGTTAGGAAACATTTCATGATGTTCTAAGTATCTACCATATTCTTTAATTTCATCTATACTTAACTTATCCTTTAAAACAACACAATGGGGATTTCCCATAGATACGCAGTTAACTTCAAATTCTTTTCCATTTGCCATTAGTTTTTTACCTATGGCTTCTTCAGAATCAAATCTTGTTGGAATTTCCTTTGCGTTAAATATTGCTTGTCCCATATCTACTGTGATTAGTTTAGCTTTTCCAGCCTCAGTAACTTCAACAATATCAGCATTAACTAATCCACCTTTAGTTTCAACAGTAAACTGTCTATTTTCTGTAAAGTTATAATCATAAATATACTTGCAGAATATTCTTAATCCATTACCGCTCTTTTCAGCTTCAGATCCATCTGGATTATATATTCTAAGACCAAAATCTGCTTTATCTGAAGGAACCTTTAAAAGAATTCCATCTGAACCTATACCAAAATTAACATTACAAATCCTTTTTATAGCCTTTTCTGTTAATTGAAAACTGATATTATCACTATCTAAAACTATATATTCATTTCCTAATCCATGTGTTTTTACAAAAGTATTTTCTTTCATTTTTTCTTCCCCTTTTATTTATGCTTATTGCTATTTATTTAAATTAATCCAATATCTTTGAACTATTTCATCTTCTTCATTTACTTCATTTTCTAATACCCCACCTTGGCTTTTAATGGTACTAGCAGAAGCTATATTTTCTTTATCACAGGTGATTAGCACTTTATCTAATCCCATTTCTCTGCATTTTCCTAAGGCTTGTCCTAACATTTCTTTTGCATAACCTTTTCTTCTTTCACTTTTTCTAATGCTATAGCCAATATGTCCACCAAAATTAAATAAATATTCATTTAGCTTATGCCTTATATCTATCATTCCTAGCAATTTGTCATCTTCTACCCTTACAGCTAAATAAGTAGATGATGGAACAAAGCCTTGCCTTACTGTTTCTTCAAATGAATTGTCAACTATTGCCTTCAACCATTCTTCAAAGTTTTCAGCTTTTCCTAAGCCTGCTGTACCATGTAAAATTTCATTATTATTATCAAATTCATCTTTATATTCTAAAACTTGTTCTCTAAAATTTTCACTAACTTCAACTAATTTTAAAATTCCCATCTTATACCCCTTTTCTTATTTCAAATTCTATAATGTTAAATTATTTTCTTATCATCCTATAAAATTCACCTTCTCCAATTGTAGTAGTTTTCCTTAATTTCTTCTCAATTACAAAACCAGCTTTCTTATAACAATTAATAACTCTTTTATTCCATGTTCTAACTTCCAAATATAATGGCTTCAGAGGATATAATTCTTTAGAAATTTTATAAGCTGTATCTAAGATCATCCTCCCATACCCCTGGTTACAGTACTGCGGGTTTACACCAATGCCTATAAACACTTTATTTTCTTCCTCAAAAATATTAATAAAACCAACTAAAGTCTCCCCATCATAATAAGAGTAAAAATTCTTTTCTATTGCTGGATTACAAAAACTCTGCTTATTTTTCAATAGCTCCTCATATGGTGAAAAATTATAGATAGCATACTCATCAGGATACTGCCAATTACATATTTCTTTTTTATCACTTTCTGTAGTCAAATTATATTTCACTCTCTCACCTTACTTTATATCTCTTTTATGTTATATATTAACATATTACTGTGGTATTTTACAAAAAAAAATCAGCAACTGGCTATGTTACTGATTTTAACTTTATTCTTTATCTAATTCATTTATCACTGTCCATTCAAAATTTATAACTATCTAGGCCTTCATCCCATTTATTTCCTCATATAAATAAGCTGCATAAGAATCTGTCATGCCACATATAAAATCCGTTACTAATAATAATCTTGAATATTCTTCACTGCATTCTTTTTGTTCAATATTATTTTCACATACAAACCTATAATTTTTTGAAATAAGTGAATAAAGCTTCCCATCATAACCTTTATAAGGTTTAACTTCTTTATTAAGTGCTGCTGGTACAAAGATATCTAAAAGATTATGAATTATATTATAGCCAACTATTTCATTTGCCACTATTTTTTCATTGGTATATACATATTCTTTTGATATACTTCTTAAAAATAAAGATATCTTATTAGCTTTTGAGTTGCTTATTAAATCACCTTCATAAACTCCATCCATAATTTCATCATAAGAATTAATAAACTCTTCAATAACTGAATCTTTTAAATATCTATTAAGCTTAATAATAAATGATTTTAATGCATATTCTCCTGGATCTTCATATCCATATTCCTCTTTTGCTATATTATAATTTTTAGAAAGATAAAATGATAAGCTTTCTTCTAGTGTTTTTTCTTCATATCCCTCTTCTTTAATAAATTCTTCATATTTCATTTTAAAAATATCATGTGTTATTATCTTTTTATTAAATGCATCTTCCAAATCCCCTAAAAGATATGCTATATCATCAGCTGCTTCTAAAATATATACAAGAGGATTTCTACACTTCCATATATCAGTATCTTCCGCTATTTCTTTAAATATCTTTTCCTCTGCTTTATAATATCCAATCTTTTTTAAATTACTATTTTCTTTATCTAAAGATGAAATAGGATATTTTATTATTGCACTTAATACACCTGTTGTTAAGTTCATGCCATATCTATCAATAACAAAATGTAATTTTGTTAATATTCTAAGTCCTTGAGCATTACCTTCAAAGTTTAATAAATCTAAAGCTTCTTGTTTATCTAAATTAAAATCATATTTATCATACTTAAAATTATAGCTTCCATCTTCATTTTTACATAATTTATTTTTAAACCACTCTCTAATGGCTACCTCTCCAAAATGACCAAAAGGTGGGTTTCCCAAATCATGTATTAGTCCTGCACATGCTAAAATATTACTTATATCTTCAACCATGGATATGGTTACCTTTTCCTCATAATTTATGGTTTTTTTCACTAACCTACTACCTATACTAATACCTAATGACTTTCCTATAGATGAAACTTCTAATGAATGAGTAAGCCTGGTTCTTACGAAGTCAAGCTTTTCTAAGGGAAATACTTGTGCTTTATCTTGAAGTCTTCTAAAAGATGCACTAAAAAGAATTCGATCATAATCATTTTCAAACTCATCCCTACAATCTGAACTCTTCTTATTGATTTTATAATCTCTTATTCTTTTCTTATTTAAAATTTTTTCCCATTTAAATTTGCTCATTTTTAACCTCACCAATACTTTAACTTATATAATAGTTTTTCAATTTAACTTTTTTCTTATGCAAAAATTTCTTTACTTTTAAAGCAAAAAAATAGTGATTTTCCTAAGAAAATCACTACTTCTTATTTATCACTGCAATAATTTCATCATAATATCTTAAAGTGTCTTCCTTATCTTCACCGTTAATAAAGATTTGCTCATTATCACTTTCAATTAGTATATACGGTTTAACATCATTATAAATATACAGCTTACACTTTCCATAACCTTCTACATTGAAATTACCAACGGAATATTCATCCATTCCTATTCCATTTGTCCTTAACTTCACTTTAAGTTTATCTATTATTTCAACTTTTTCAATATCTTTTATTTTCAATTCAGTGCCATATAATGGTGCATTTATCTTTACAACATCATCATTTATTTTCATATTAAATCCATAAAATTCAAAAGATATCATCATTAATATAATAGCTAGTACACTTACTGCTGCAAGAATATTTTCACCATAAGTTATAAGTCTTCCTTTTTTAGTAGCTAAATTATATACAGGCTTTATTCCTATTCTTCCTTCCACTACTACCCTACTATCATAAGGATTTTTATAAAATATTCCATTAATCCAATAATCATCACTATCTACATAAATGGGATTTTTTGCACTTGAAATAAGTTTATTTTGTATATTAATAATTCGTCTGTGACCATAAACTATCCCTAAAACAATTACTACAACTGGTAAAGTTATGGCAAATAAAAAGGCATTTTTATTTATTCTTGGCAATAGCATAAATACATATATAATGGTATTAGTGATACTTTGTAATATTGCTAATAATATATAAACAATACTCCAGGTTCTCTTATAAATCTTATTACAAGCAATATTTATTTCACTTTCATCACAATAAACAATAGTTCTACCTTTAACATAAGTCATATATATTATAAAAAGAATAATGGTTCCAGCTATTGAACTACCTGTACATATAGCCGCTATGCTAAAATATTCATTTTTATTAATTAAATTTAATATAAAAGGAATAACTCCTATAAATAAAGCTAAAAGAAAGAACCACTTTGATATAGGCATTTTACTCTTTGTTTCATTCAGCTCTATATCCATATTTGAAATATGCTTATTAGGTAAAAGCCAATGATTTTTTCTTTTCACTTCTTTTAATTTACCATTGTACTTACAAATCACCTTATAATAGATATAGTAAAATAATGCAAACCATAAAAACCATCCAATTAATAGCCATACAGTTCTTATAAACATCAGTGGAAAATAAACGACAATTGCTAGTACCGATAATATTTTTATACTATACATAAATTCTTTTGTAATCTTTGTTACTTCCATGTTGCTTAATTCTAATGGCGGAATCATTACCCCTAATATAATATTTTTATTTGGCTTTGCTGCACTTTGTGCCTCCCAGTAACATACCGCTATAATTATTAATGATGTAATCAGCATTACAATATTCATAACTCTCTCCTACCTCTCTCCAGTTGAAGCTAATTCATTGTCTATATAGAGAATAAATAACTTCATAAACTTTTCATCATATTGTATTTAGATTTATTTTTGAAGTTTCTTAGCTACAACGTATCTTCTCAATCCACCATATTTCAACTTGTCCTTTTTTATTTCATAGCCAAGATCTAAGAAGCTTTTTAAACTATATTTATTATAAGGAGAAACAGTGGCACATAATAGCTTATCATTATTATTTTTTGATATCCTTTCTAATTCAAGACAAATCTTCTTTTGCAGTGAATTTCCTCTGTACTCTGGTGAAACCACCGTTGATTCAATTTGTCCTACTGATAACAATTCCTCTTTAGCCATTTCCAAATCATAACCATAGTTATTTTCTCTATGTCCTAGTTTACCATATACACCCATAGCTATAAGTTCATTGCTTTCACTTTCATAGCATCCAATTACATTACCTAATTCTTTAATGTATAAAAGGAATTCGTCTTCCTCTGATGGTGCAAATAATTGCTTATCTTCCAATGCATCTATAACAATTTTCTGTAATCTCATTATATCCTTAATATCTTTTTCTTCTAGAAGCTTAAACTGACCTTGTAGTATTACTCCATCTTTTCTTTTTATCTCAAGTATTTCTCCCATCATAAACTACTCCTTAAAATTTATTTTTTATTACATATTTGTTATTATATCACAATCATTATATTATTATTTATACCTTTTATTATATTAAAAACAGCAAAAAGAATTGCGTTAAACGCAATTCTTTTCTCTTTTCATTGGTACAAAGTACACATTATCTTTTTGATTACTTAAGAATCCACCTATATTATAAACATCATTTAATAAATTCATACTTATTACTTCACTTGCTTTGCCTATTTTAATAAGCTGACCATTTTTCATAACCATAATATTATCACTATATGTTAATGCTTGATTTATATCATGCAAGACCATTACTATAGTTAATCCATCTTCTTCCTTTAATTCCTTTATAAGCTCCAACAATTCTATTTGATGATAAATATCTAAATATGTAGTAGGCTCATCTAAAAATAATATCTTACTTTTTTGAGCTAAAGCCATGGCTATAAAGACTCTTTGTCGTTCTCCACCGGACATGCTCATGACTTCCTTGTGCTGTAATTTTGCAAGTCCAGTCCTTTCAATTGCCCACTGGACTATTTCTTCGTCTTCCTTAACATTCTTTTGGAAATACTTTTTATGTGGCATTCTTCCATATGCTATAAGCTCTTTTACTGTTATGTCATCGGGTACAGTATTTTGTTGGTGTACAGTGGCAATTTCCTTAGCAATATCCCTATACTTCATGTTATTAATATTTTTATCATTAATGATGATTTCACCATCTGAAATCTTATTTAGTCCACATAATAAACTTAGCACTGTAGATTTTCCACTACCGTTTGGGCCAAGTATTGTGGTTATTTTTCCTTTTTCAATATTAAAGGTTAAATCTTTAATAAATTCTTTTTTCTTATCATAAGTAAAAGCTATTTTATTTGCATTGATCATTTTAAGTCGCTCCTTCTTAAAAGATATAAGAAAAATGGTGCTCCTATTATACAAGTTACAACGCCAACTGGTATTTCATATGGCTTCATGATAATTCTTCCCAGTGTATCTGCAAATAACACTAAGAAAGCTCCTAAGATTCCACTACAAGGAATTAAATACTTATGATCAGATCCTACTATTATTCTACATATATGTGGAACAACCAATCCTACAAAGGAAATAACACCACCTATTGCCGTTGAGATACTTGCTAAAAATACAGCAATTAAAGTAACTAAAATCATATATAAATCGCTATTAAAACCTAAGCTTTTAGCGTTCTTACTTCCTAGAAGAAGAACATTGCATATCTTGCTTGTACATATGGCTAAGATAATTCCTATAATTGAGTATGGCAATAACATATATACATTATCCCAATTAACTGTAGCTAAGCTTCCCGTGATCCACTTTTGTATATTACTTGCTCCAAGTCCAGCACTTACAGTAAACATTGATGAAAGCCCACCTAAAAGTGCATTACAAGCTGCTCCTGCTAGAACTATCCTTATAGGCGATAAACCCTTTTTATAAGCCATCAAATAAACAATAGCACAACATACAAGCCCTCCTAAGAATCCAAATATAGGTCTCATTGTGGTTACACTTGGTACAAATACCATAAAAAACACCGTTATAGCGCAAGCACCAGATGAAATACCTGTAATATATGGATCAGCTAAGGGATTTCTTATTACTGCTTGCAAAAGTACTCCTGAAATAGCTAGATTGGCTCCAATAAGTACTGCTATTATTACTCTAGGCATTCTTAAATCCTTTATTATGCCAACATTGCCAGTACTTTCTCCTGATAACATTCCCTTGATTAGTTCAGTAAAGCTTATATCTATGCTTCCTAATCTTAATGAAATCAAGATAGTTACCATCAATACTATCAACAAAGAGAAAATAAAAGCAATTTTAGTTTTTTTACTTAAAACCTTCATCCTTACTCACCTTTATCATGTACTATATCATATAGCATATCTAAACCTTCAATTACTTTTAAATTAGCACTCATGCCAAAATAAGTATTATCTAGATATTCAATCTTACCATTTCTTACAGCCTCAATATTCTGCCATGCAGAATCAGTTGACATTTCTGCTTCCAATGCTGCTTTCGTCTCCTCTGGCAACGCATGTACCATCACAAGGATTTTATCTGGATTTAACTTTGCTATTTCTTCCTTACTATATGTTACATACGCTAAAGAAGTATCCTCAATAATGTTCTTTCCTCCCACAATTTTAACTAAATTTCCTATATAAGATTTTTCAGTGGCAATCATTGTTGAACCTGGTGCTGCAAATAAAATAAGTATATTAGGTTTTTCTTTTTCACTTATTGAAGCCATTTCTTCTTCCTTAGTATTTAGTTCTTTAAGTATAGCTTCTGCCTCAGCCTGCTTATTAAATTTATTTCCTAAATTACTAACTGTCTCTTTTAATCCTTCCAAGCTTGATAATGAAACAAATTCACTTGGTATATTGTTATCTGTAAATAGCTTTTCATAATCTGCTCCTAATGTATCAACAGACACTACCACCGACGGATTTAATGACTTTATTATTTCTAAATCAGGACTCATTGGATTACCAACTTCTACTGCCTCCTTTGTACTTTCTGGTAGTTCATATGAAGTGGTAGGAACTCCTGATACTTTTACTCCTAAAGCATCTAAAATTTCTGTTACTGCTACAGAAGTAGCTACTACAACATCTTCATCATTGTTAACAACAACATCTTTTTTGTCATTACTACAACCTATCATTGTTGCAGAAAGCATTGTTACCATTAACATTCTTAATATATTCTTAAATTTCATATTAATTCTCCAGTCTTACTTTTTTCTTTTTAACATTATAGTACAAACTATACCAATCACTAATATTGCTACTCCACCAAATAAAATTACTTTACTAATACTATTATTTTCTTCTGTATTATTATTTTCACTTATAGGCATTATTTCATTATCTTGTATTTCTTCAATAGCACTATTTTCAGTAGTTTCTTCTGTACTTTCTTCTTCAATAGATTCAATTAATGACATTGTTTCTAATTTTGGTATTATTCCAAACTCTACGTCTCTTCCCATTGGACCTACATATATACATGCTTTTAATTCATCACTTAATGAAGTTGCAGATACTTTCAATGTTACTATTCCATCTCCATCAACTCTTTCTACTGGCACTTCAACATCATTGACCTTCACTCTATAATTTTCCATATAATCAGTTCCTGAGAAGCCAATAGTATAAAGAACTTCATCTTTGGTAATCTTCACTGTCATAGTATCATTTAAATAACTTCTAGCCATAGACATGCCAATTTCAGTATCATGATATACATCATTTGCTACTTCATATATTCCACTTGCAATATTTTCTTCTGCTAAAGCCGTATAAACATTAATATTTCCCATGATAACTATTGATAACACCATCATCATAAATATCTTTATCTTATTAATTATTTTCATTTTTTTCCACCTTTTCCTTTACACTGAAAATGGGCCTTTCAGCCCATTTTATTTTTTTCTTATTTAACTTTTTTTCTTAAAAGAGCACCTGAACCAATTGCCATTAAGCCCATAGATAATGCTAATGCTGATGATGTTGTCGCTCCTGTTTCTGGAAGTGAATCAGCTTCTATAGTATACTCATTAACTAAAGTCATGGTATCTAATAATAATTCAACTCCAAATTCAACATCTCTTGCCATTGGTACAACATAAGTTTTAACTGATATTGCATCATTTAAGCTTGCAATAGTAAATTTAATTGATACTGAATCACCAGTACTTGAAACTATGCTATGACTTACCTTACTACCATTTACATAAATTTCATGATTTTGCATGAATTCAGTTCCTGTAAATGTTAATGTCACATAATACTTACCATTTATTTCTTTTACTTCTGTATTGCTATTTAAGTATTTTCTCGCCATTGCTACTCCTGTTGCATTATGATGAGTAACATTATTTTGCACATTGTAAACTTTAACTGTAACTGTTTCTTTAACATTTGTTTCTTCTTCTACCTTGTTATCAGCAGAATTGCTTGTACTATTATTTGTTGAAGATGAATTATTACCAGTTGAGTTATTTGTACTATCTTCTTCCTTATCTTCTTCAACATTTCCATCAACTAATGTAAGAGTATCTTCTAGCATCTTTACATCAAAATCAATGGTTCTGCCCATTGGAATTACGTAAGTTCCCACCTTAATTGAATCACTTAAGCTTTCTACGGCAAATCTTAAAGCTATCTTACTTGACGTGCTTTCAACAATTTCAGCATCAACTTTGCTACCATTTACATATATTTGATGATTATTCATATATTCAACACCTGTAAAAGTCATTGTTACATAGTACTTACCATTAACTTCTTCTACCTTGGAAGTAGAATTTAAATATTGTCTTGCCATTGTCATACCAGTAGCATTTTCATGATATACCTGATTTTCTATTGTGTATACCTTAGTTCCTGGTATTGTCTCTGAACCTTCCCCATTATTTCCTGAGTCTGGTGTAGTTTCTGGTTTAACTTCTGGAGTTTCAGGCACTTCTGGTGCTGTGTCATTCTTGTCATCTTCTGCTGGATTATCTGTCTCCTCACTTATCTTTGCCAATGTATCCATATCATTAATCACATAGAAATCAACTGGATGATTCATTCCTTTTATGTTCATTCCTAATAATACTTCTGTATCTACTGATGGAACTTCAAAAGTAACTGTTCTTGCATTTGAATCTTCAACTATATCTAGTTTTTTTCCATCTAAAGAAACAGAAATATTTTCTAACATAGAATACATAGATGAAAAAGTAATTGTCAGATATGTTCTGCCATTTTCAACACTTATTAAAGTTTCACTTTCGATAGCTCTTCTTGCTGAGGAATTCCCATGCTCACTATCTGTAGAGTATCTTGTAATATTACTTGCTTTATATTTACCATCCCCTAAAACAACAGCACCTGTTTCTTCTTCAAAAGCTTCTTCTAATGTTAATGTATCCATATTATTTTCTACATAAAAAGATACCTGTCTTCCCATCATGCTAACTGTAACATCAACCTTAACCTTTGAATCCACAGATGGTACTTCCATAGTAACTGATTTTTCATCATTATTAACCTCAGCTATTAATTCTGTATCATCCATAGAAACTTTTATATCACTTAGCATTTTAAACATTCCTTCATCAAAATACATTGTTAATAATACTTTGTCATTTTGAACTACTATCTTTGAATCTTCCTTTAATACTTTTCTAGCCATACCTTCGCCTGTAGCATTACCTTCTTCTACATACTTAGTAGTATTTTTTACAGTATATATTCCACTTTGTAATTGTTCTTTATTTATTAAAACTGATGCATTTATCACATCAGCCTTTGCCACTGGAGTGATAGCTCCAAATACTGATGTAGCAATCATTATTGCTGATAATATACGACATATCTTCTTCCTTAACATTCCATATCCCCCTGTACTCTGGTAGTATATTTATTTTTATTTCATATTGACATTTTATTATTTTTTGCGATAATTGAAACTGATTATCATTTACTTTTATTATAATAACATATCTTTTTAAGATTGTTTTTAAGGATATTTATGTTTTATTTTATAGATTTTTGACTATGGAGGTATAAAATGACTGCTTTATATACTAAATTAGATAATTTTTTTAATTGCTGCAATGTTCCTCTTTCAATAATAGATTTAAATTCAAATTTTCTTTATGAACGTAATTTAAACAAATTATCAAAAGATACATTAATAGATTTAAATATTGTAGATAAAATTGCTAAAAATAATATAAATTTACCACAAGAAATTCAATCAGGACATTTAAAAATAGTGGCAATTCCTTTTGCCAACAATAATAAAAATTCTGCTACTTTTCTTTTACTAGGTCCCTTTACTACCTCATTAAAAGAAAATGAATCCTTATACTATATTAATTGTGAAAAAGGGCTTAATTACTTTATTAAACTCCTTAAATTATTTTTATCCTATAAGAATACATGCTCCTATGAAAAAATCTCTGATGTCTCACCAATAATCAAAGAATCACTGGATTATGTACATAAGAACTATGCCAAGCAAATTACAATTAATGATATTTGTGACAAATTTAAAATAAACAAATGCTATTTTTGCTGTATGTTCAAGAAAGAAACTGGTCAGACATTTATTAACTATTTAAATAATTATAAAATAGAAAGAAGTAAGGATTTATTAAAAAATACTAATATGACTCTACTGGATATCTCACTGGAGGTGGGCTTCAATAATCAAAGTTACTACAGTACTATTTTTAAAAAATATACAAATATGACTCCACAGGAATATAGAGAAACTGCCCTTTATGCATAAAAAATCACACAGCCATAGCTGTGTGATTTTTTTATAAATTAGTATTTTTTTCTCCAAATTGATGGGCTAAATAAAATTAGCATTGGATATATTTCCAGCCTTCCTGCTAACATACAGAAAGATAAAACAATCTTACTTAAAGGTGAAAAGGCTGCAAAGTTACCTGTAGCTCCCACCATTTCAAATCCAGGTCCTATGTTACTTATAGTTGCAATAACTGATGTTGTAGTTGTTACTAAGTCAAATCCATCTAAAGCTACTATAAAAATAGCAATTAATGATATGACTATGTATGATCCAATAAATAATAATACCCCTGAAACTACTTCTTCTTCAACTACTTTTCCATCCATTTTTACTCTTTGTATTCTCTTTGGATGTAATATTTTATCTATTTCTCTTTTAATAGCTTTTAAAATTAAAACTATTCTTACGGTTTTAATTCCTCCACCTGTTGATCCTGCCATGGCACCAGCAAACATTAGTAATGTTAATATGATTTTACTAAAAGTAGGCCATAGATTAAAGTCTGTTGTGGCATATCCTGTAGTGGTTATAACTGAAGCAACTTGGAATGATGATTCTCTAATTGAAAGACCAATATTTCCTCCATTAAAATCAATTATATTTATTGTAATAAGGACAATTGATACCACTACCATTAATATATAATATTTAAGCTCTTCAGATTTAAATACGCTTTTAAAATCTCCTTTAAACATTTGGAAATATAACACAAAGTTAACTCCAAACAGCAACATAAATATTGTTATAATCCATTCAACTGCTGGATTATTAAATGATGCAACACTGCTATTCATATTAGAAAAACCACCTGTACCTGCAGTTCCTAATGCATGAATTAAAGCATCATATAGTGATAATCCTGCCATCATAAGCAGTATGGTTTCTATCACTGTCATAATAAAATAAATCATATATAATATTTTTGCTGTTTCTTTTATTTTAGGAACTATTTTACCTGGATTAGGTCCTGGACTTTCTGCTTTTAATAAAAATATTGTATTAGTTGATAATGATGGTATTAATGCCAGTATAAATATTAGGAATCCCATTCCTCCAATCCAATGGGTAAAACTTCTCCAAAACAATATTCCTCTTGGAAGTGATTCAATTTCTGTTAATATAGAAGCTCCTGTTGTTGTAAAACCTGATGATGTTTCAAAAAATGCATCAATAAATGAAGGAATTGCCCCACTGATTACAAAAGGAAGTGCACCTACTACTGAAATTAATATCCATGCTAATCCTACTGTTAGGAATCCTTCTTTTGCATATATTTCTTCCTTATCAGTCCTAATATTACATAAGAAAATCATTATAGGTAACATAAGCACCATTGTTATAAAAAATGATAATGCGTCTCCATCACCATAATATAAAGCTACTAAGAATGGAATCATTAAAAGGAAGATTTCGTATTTTAATACATTACCCAGTAGCTTTAGTACTACTCTATAATTCATGCTATTTGTCACCTCCGAAGATTATCTCTTCAAACTTCTTATTTTGTGACACAACTATTACTTTATCATTAATTTTTAAGCAGTCATCTCCTGTAGGTATGATTATCTTATCATCTCTAACTATAGTTGCATAAATTATATCATCAGATATTGTTATATCCTTGAACTTTTTATTTAAATTTTTAGTATTTTCATCCACTATAAATTCTATTGCTTCAACCTTTTCATTACAAATCATATACATGTTTTCAATTAAGTATTTTCTTTGCCCTTTAAGAGATCTTACATATTTAATTATCTTATTAGCTGTTGCAAGTTTAGGACTAACTATTGAATTAATTCCTACACTTTCAGCTATAGTGATATGATTTTCTCTTGTAACCTTAGTAATAATGTTATTAACACTCTTATTTGCTGCAAACAAGGCAGCCACTATATTATCTTCATCTCTATCAGTTAAGGCAATAAAATTATTAACTTCACCTAAATTTTCAGACATTAACAATTGCTGATCCATACCATCTCCATTAATTATTATTGAATCTGGTAATAACTCAGTTAATTCTTCGCATTTTTTAATATTCTTTTCTATTATTTTGCAGCTTACACCAACGTCGTTGATTTTCTTAGCTAAATAGTAGCTTATCTTACCTCCACCAATAATCATTGAATTTTTAACTCTTTTTTCATATTTTCCTAATCTTTTAAAGAAATCTTGAATTTCTTTATGCTCTCCAATAACGTATATTCTATCATCTACTTGGAAAACATAATCACCTTTAGGTATTATTACTGCATCATTTCTTTCAACTCCACAAAATAATATATTACCTCTAATAGAACCTAGCTCAGAAATTCTCTTTCCCACTAAGTCAGTATTAGGAGTAATTTTAAATCCAATTAAATTTACTTTTCCTTCGGAAAAATCATCTATACTACATACTGATGGGAACTTTATTAGTTTTGCTATTTCATTAGCTGCAGCTTTTTCCGGATTAATTACTAAGTCAATTCCTACAGCATCTGATAATAAAGTTATGTCCTCATCATATTCTGGGTTTCTTACTCTTGATATAGTATACTTAGTACCTAATTTTTTAGCAGCTAAAGAACAAAGCATATTTAATTCATCACTATTTGTTACAGAAATTAATAAATCTGCATCTTTAACCCCTGCTTCATTAAGCACCTTCAAACTTGTACAATTTCCTTTAACACACATTACGTCTAGACTGTTGTTAATTCTTTCTAAAGCAGCAATATTATTATCTATTATAGTAACATTGTCACCTTCTATAGAAAGATATTTGGCCAAGGCATATCCTACTTTCCCTGCTCCTACTATAACTATATTCATCTGTATATCTCCTTAAATCATATGTATATTTATATAAATTAAAAAATATATTCTTATTATATATTATTACACTAAGTAACTCAATTACTCTTTGTATTTTAATTAACAAATATATATTTATTAAGTATTAAGTAAAAGCTCCTCTAATTGAGGAACTTTTTGGTATATATTTAATTATTTAATAACTGAATTAATTCAGCAACAGAGTTTTTTACATTATCCGGCAATCTTTTTATGGCTTTTTGCCTTTCTCTTTCATTAGTGATTTGAGCTATTCTCATTATCTCCTGTTGTAATCCTGGAATACTATTTAATTCTTGAGCTAATCTATTAAACTTTTGAGCAAAATTAGGATCTTGCATCTTGCTCTGTAGCTTTCTTATAAGTTCATAGCCATTCATTTACATTATTCTCCTTGTAATATACATTACATTTTATACTATTCATGAAAAGAAAATAATGTTCGTTTATTAAATATTTTTTTCTCATTTATTTGACAACTGTTCTATAAATATAATAATTATGTAATATAATATAATATAATTATAGTATATTTTGTTAATTGTACTTGCTAAGGATTAATATTAAATTTATGATAATTATTGATAATTAATAATTTTTTTTATAACTTTTGAGCTATAATTATATAATTAAAAAGAATAACGAGGAGGACTCTATATATGGCAATAAAAATTGTTACAGACAGCACATCATATATACCAGAGGAATTTATAAATAAATATGACATATCTGTAGTATCTCTTAACGTAATTATGAATGGAGAATCTATAAGAGAAGTTGATTTAGACAATGAAACTTTTTATAGCAAAATGGAAGAAAGCACTGAAATCCCTTCATCTTCTCAGCCATCACCAGATGAAATATATAATACCTTTGAAAATATAATCAAAGAAGGTAATTCTATAGTTGGTATTTTTATCTCTTCAGATATGAGCGGTACTGTATCTAGTGCTAACCTTATAAAAAATATGCTTTTAGAAAAGTATCCAACTGCTCATATAGAAATTGTTGATTCTAGAAGCAACTGTATGCAGATGGGATATGTAGCCATTGAAGCTGCAAAAGCAGCAGCAGCTGGTAAATCCATGGAGGAAGTAATTGATGTATGTACTTCTGTTATTAATAACAGCAGATTTTTATTTACACCTGATACATTAGACTATCTAAAAAAAGGTGGAAGAATTGGTGGAGCTTCAGCCCTTTTAGGTACTCTTTTTCAAATAAAACCTATACTAACAGTTTGTGATGGAAAAACTACTGTATTTACCAAAGTTAGAACTAAGAAAAAAGCAGTAGATACTCTTGTTACTACATTAGTTAATGATTTGCAAGGTAAAGAATTAGGTGGAGTTATTGTCCATCATATAAATTGTCAAGATGAAGGACTTAGCCTAGCAGCAAAAATAAAAAAACAATTAGGTGTAGACGTGCAAATTGATACTATTGGACCAATAATCGGGCTACATGTTGGCCCTGGAAGTATTGGTGTTGCATACTTTACTAAGTAAAAAATTAGGAAGAAGCTGTAGCTCCTTCCTAATTTTATTACATTTCATTAATCTATATCCAATTTTTCTTTCATCATCTTATTTAAATGGTCTTTATAATAAAGAGGATAAATAACTCCATTATAAAAACTTATGATTTTTTTATTATTTTTCCTGAGCAAATATTTATGCTTTTCTCTATCATATTTTATCTTATATTGTTCATCATTAAGAAATATTTTCATCTGCTTATTTATTCCGTATTTAATTATAAATTCGTTAGTATTTGCCTTATATAGTACTTTATAACTATATTGTAGTGTCAATTTAATATATAAAAAACCAATAAAATACCCTAATCCTATAACAAATAAAATATATTGTAAAGAAATCATCTTAAAACCACTTAAAATTGATAAGCCCCAAAATAGTATACATATGAATATATAACTCTTTTCCTTTACCCTATTATCTTCAGAATAGAAAAGTATTTTTTCTTTATTTAACACATCAAATATTTCCTTAATTCTCTGAAGTTCTTCTTCATTTATCCTATCTATAATTATTGAATATATATTATTACCATATAAAATACTTATTTTAAAATCCTCTGTGATTTTTATACTCTTTATCTTTCGTCTTTTAAATGTCTTTTTTATAATACCTTTTTTTATAATAAGCTTATGGTCTGTAAGTATAATCTTTGAACCTTCTTCTTTATTGAATATAGCCATACTAAACACTTCCTTCATTTAGTTTTAGTAAAGTATATTAATTATTTTTCTTTCTATGATACTCACTAAAATTTTTTCATTTTATTTAATATGTATAAATAAAAAACAACTCTATCTAAGTTTATAGTTCCTAAATAACCATACACTTAGATAAAGTTACACTTTAAAATTTTATTTATTCTTTAAAATAAGCAATCCTTCTTTAGCAAACTCAGGTATCTGACTAATACCATTGGTAAATATAACTCTTCCGCTACTCCAATAATCTTCAATTGGATAACTATATATATTTTCTCCTTCTCTATACATTTCTCTTCCTGGCCATTGTGATAGCTCTATAGCTTTATGATTTACTTCCTTATATATATATACTCTTGGTTTATTCCATCTTAAAGGATTTGTGAAAAACACCTTATTATCACGAAGATAATATATATCTTCTGCTATGAAATCTTCGTCCACTTCATGATATATTATTGAGATTTTTCCTTCTTCAACAGTTCCATTTAATTGTCCATCTCTTACATAGAATACTTTTTCTGAAATTTTATCTTTATACATGCCATCCTTTAAACTAGTATATATATTTATATGGTAGCGCTGACCAATATTAATCATTATTACACCTTTATTACCTCTTTCAATAATCATTAGATTATTGCCTAAAGTAATGATATTTTCCTTTTCCCCTTTCATTTTTAACCTAAATTTATTTATTGCAACAATTTCACTACTTTTCCAGAAATCATTTCCTGCCTCTCCCATAGTCCCTTCAAGCCACATTTTACCTTTAGGCCTATTGAAAAATAATGGTATTGATTCACTTCGTGCTGCAATTATTGCCCATCCCATCTTTATCTGCCATTCACTTAATGCAAAACTTTTTTCAATATCACTGGCATAATCATCATGAGATTCTACCCAGGTCACTAAGTTTGATCCATTAACACCATAAGGTACTTGATATTCTTTAGCATTATTAATATTTTTTTCTGCTTTATAACCAACACTTCTCCTTATAGCATAACTATAACCTTCTGCTGATAATCTCATATATTTTGTATACTTTTCATAATTTGATGCTCCGCACTGCAATACTTCTCCATATAAAAACAATTTTTCTTTATTTTTTAATGATTGTATAACTCTTGGCCAAAAATCACTTCCACCTGGATCTTCAGGTAGTTCAATATGCTTAGCTGCGTCAAATCTTAGCCCATCTGCACCACATTCAATAACGTCATTTAGAAAATCTATAATCATATCTTGAAGCATGTGATTGGATGTGTTTAGATCTGGAAGCCCTATACACCAATGAGTAACTTGCCATCTATCATTCCAATTCTCTACTTTTTTTCTTTCATGCCAAAAATTAATGTCATCTCTAATAAATGATTCAACTGTCTCATGTGGGAAATTACTATCACTACCTCCACCTCTATTAGCCATGTGATTTAATATCACATCTACCATTACTTTTAATCCATACCTATGAGCTTCTGCACACATTTCAATAAATTCTGATCTACTTCCTATTTGAAAGTTACCTATTTTAAAATTAATTGGCTGATATAACATCCACCAATCCTTAACTACTAAACTTTTATCTTTTGTACCTTGAACTGGAGATATTTGTATCCAAGTATATCCTGCATTAACTATTTCCTTGATATTTTCTTTTATGGTTTTAAATGACCAATTCCACACATGAAGAATCGTTTCCTCATTAATTCCGTTGTCTATAATCATAAAACCTTCCCCCAATAATAATAGAAAGTTATTATTAATTTAATGGAATTTTATTTTCTACTTTATTATGACCTTGTTTTTTAGCTGGTTACTTAATCTTTCTCGAATAATTAAACATTATGATACTGTACATATTCATAAACAAAAATGGGTTTGCATATTATAGTATTATTTTTTTATTTAAAATGTGATTAAAAAAAGACATTAATAATTAGCAACAAGCTAGTTATTAATATCTTTTTCTAATACTCATAAATTATTAAATGATTATATCTTCTAACATCCTTACATACTCTTCTGGTCTAAATAAAAATGATGCATGTCCACCATTTTTTATTGTTTTACTAATACTATCTTCAAATAGTTTCTTTAATTCAGCTTTAATTCTTTCATCAAAAACCTCATCATCATTGGTGTTTATTATACATATATCTCCTTTAAAATCTTTAAAATCTCCTTTATCAAAAGTTACATTTTCAGCAAAATCTAAAGCAATACCACATAGATATATAGCTTTTTCCTTACTTACTTTTTCCATAAGATATGTTACATATTCCTTAGCATATGTGCTATCAATGGTACCATCAAAATCATCTTTAATCTTTTTTAAGGCCTTTTTTATTACTGCTGACTTTAAGATATATGCAGGTGTCATCTGTACAGTCTTAATTGCAGATTTTATTCCATCAATAACTTCTTTTCTTATGGTATTAGAGATATTTCTAGTTATAGTTCCAGTGTTAGTAAGCACCACACCTTCTATCATTTCTGGATGTTCTTTCATAAATAACTCTGTTACTAATCCACCTAATGATTCTCCAATTAAATAAGATTTGTTAAAATTTATACTCTTCAAAAATTCTGCAACACTATTAATTAACTGATAAATATTTTCTTTCCCCTTTGGATAATCAAAAGCTACTACCGTATACTTTTTCTCCAGCAATTGTATATGCCGATAAAATCCTTCATATAAGCCACTTCCTCCAGTAAATAATACAACCTTTTTCTCTCCATTACCTGAAAGTATATAATTAAAATTACTTCCTCCAATCTTTACTGTATTCATCTTATGATTTTCATTAAACTTTCTAATATCTTCTTTAAATCCCATAATTCCCTCCAAAATATTAAAAAGCTGTATGATTACAGCTCTGCTATTATATACTTATTATTATTCAATTCTGCTTTATGCTATGACTTAATATTTATTCGTATACAACTTTCAAATAAGTAACTTTTCCATTTTAATTCTTTCATTCCATAATAAATACTTACTTTCCTTCATCAGAACACTTGTTCTTAAACAGCACTTAAGTTATAATTTTATTAATAATATAAAAGTGGTGATGTATATGGAATTAAGTGAAAAATTAAGAATCCTTAGTGGAGCTGCTAAATGCGATGTTTCTTGCTCTTCTTCTGGTTCAAACAGAGGTGGAAAGAAAGGAAGCCTTGGTTCTGCATCTTCTAGTGGAATATGTCATAGCTTTACACCTGATGGTAGATGTATTTCGCTATTAAAAATACTCTTAACTAATTGCTGCATCTACGATTGCTCTTACTGCATTAACAGAAGATCTAATGATGTTGAAAGAGCTACTTTTACAGCTGATGAAGTAGTGAATCTTACTATGAACTTTTACAGACGTAATTATATTGAGGGATTATTTTTAAGTTCTGCTATAATAAAAAACGCTAATTTTACTATGGAAATACTTACTGAAGTAGTTGAAAAATTAAGGAATGAGCATAACTTTGGAGGGTATATTCATTTAAAAGCTATTCCTGGTGCTGATGAAGAACTTATAAATAAAGCTGGCAGACTTGTGGATAGAATGAGTGTAAATTTAGAACTCCCTTCTGATAAATCCTTAAAACTACTTGCACCTGAAAAAAATAAAGAAGAAATTTTCAAACCTATAAAGAACATAAAAAATCAAATAATTATTAATAAAGAGGAACGTAGAAAGTATAAAAACTCTTCTATTTTTGTACCAGGCGGACAAAGTACTCAGCTTATTGTTGGAGCCACAAAAGAAACGGATTTAAATATCCTTACACTTTCTGAAAATCTCTATAATAAGTTTGCTTTAAAAAGAGTCTATTACTCTGCTTATGTTCCTGTAAATAGTGGTAAAAATCTTCCTGATATAAAAAATCCACCTACTTTAAGAGAACATAGGTTATATCAAGGTGATTGGTTATTAAGAGTTTATGGCTTTAATTCTAATGAGTTATTAAATGAAGCCAATCCTAATTTTGATATTAATTTTGATCCAAAAACTACTTATGCTTTAAACAATATTCATCTTTTTCCAGTGGAAATTAACAAAGCACCATATGAAATGCTTATTAGAGTACCAGGTATCGGTATACGTGGTGCTAAAAAAATAGTTAGTGCAAGAAGAGTTAATTCCTTAGATTTTTTAGATTTAAAAAAACTAGGAATAGTTTTAAAGAGAGCACAATATTTTATAACTTGCCGCGGAAAATATTTTGGTGCTGTAAGTTTTGATGAACTTAAAATAAAAAAAGCCTTAAAGCCAAAAGTAGATTTAAATTATATAGATGAAGATATAGAACAAATTAGCTTCTTTGATGCTCCTTCTATAAGCGAAAATAATAAGCTTCTTTTGTTAAATGATAAATCTACATCTTTAACAGGTGAATTATAGGAGATGATATATTGAAAGAATTTGTATATGATAATAGCTTTGAAGGATTATTTCCAGCTATTTTTTATGCTTATACTGAAAAAGATTCCATCATAACAAAAAATAAGGATTATCTTCCTTCATTACTTAATGAAGTATTAGAAGTGAAAACAGAAATAGATAAGTTTGAACGTGTATATAATAGTATACTAACAAAACTTGATAATTCAGTTTTAATAAAAATATATCATTTGTACTTAAGTGACATAAAAGAAACTGATACCTTAGTGCTAAATTATCTTAAGCTTTGCTATTCTTACGGTGCTAGCATTAATTTAGCTAAAAACAATGATATAATTATTTTAGTGGATAAATATAGCCGTCGTGTTACTTGCGAAGCCCATAGATTTACTGGTTTTGTTCGCTTTAAAGAAATAACACCTCTAAACTTTTATGCTAGTATTGAACCTGATCATAATATTCTTCCATTATTAATTAATCATTTTACAAAGAGATTTTCTGATCAGAATTTTATAATACACGATTTAAAAAGAAATACAGCCATTATTTATAATAAAAAAAATGTTACTATTACAGAATTTAATAAAGAAGATGCTAATATCTTTTTAAATAGTAACAGCGATGGCTACTTTGAAAATCTTTGGAAGACTTTTTATTCCTCTGTTAATATAAAAGAACGAGAAAATCCAAAGCTTAGACGTCAATATATGCCTAAAAGATATTGGAATCACTTAACAGAGTTAAAATAAAAGATGAGCCATTTTTAGGCTCATCTTGACATTTTCCCCTTATTCAATATATACTGTGCTACCAGCTGGAACATTATCATATATCCATTTTGCATTAACTTTTGCCAATCTTATACATCCATCAGATAGCTTCATACCTAACCTACCATCACGTATGCTTCCATCTAAATTATATATTATTGAATGAAATAAATAATTTCCTTTAAATTGTGTATAATACCAACATTTATATCCTTTTTCCACACCAAAATATAATCCTTTAATTCCAATATTTGTTACCTCAATAAAGTATTTCACTTTCTAATTTATGCTTTTTAATAATTTATTGATAAAATATTTATTCTTTTACATACAAATATTTTCTTGTACTTGGTAAATTATTATTAATTCCTTTACTAAATAAAATTTGATGAAGATCCACTACACCATTATTAAATGCAGCTGCACAAGAACAAAGATATAGGCTCCACATTCTAATAAACTTCTCATCAAACATTTCCTTAACTTTGTCTTTATTATTCTGGAAATTTTTATACCATTCCAAAAGTGTTCTTGTATAATGCATCCTAAGACTCTCAACATCTATAGTATGATAATTATATTCTGCTGAAATATATATTATCTCTCTCAATGTTGGAATCACTCCTCCTGGAAAAATGTATTTTTTAATCCAAGCATCTCCTTCACTTTCTTTTATTCCGCTTATGTAATGTAATAGAAATAAACCACTTTCCTTTAAAACTGCATCAACATTTTCAAAAAACAAATCATAATTTGATCTGCCTACATGTTCTAGCATTCCTACGCTTACAATTCTATCAAACTTCATCTTAGATTTTTTTAAATCTCTATAATCCATTAATCTTACTTCTAAATATTCTTCTAAATGTTCTTCTTTTATACGTTCTTTAAACTTAATATACTGCTCTTCACTTAAAGTAATACCTAGTCCTTTTACTTTGTACTGCTTAGCTGCCTCAATAAGTAATCCTCCCCATCCACAGCCTATATCAAGCAAAGATAACCCATCTTTTAAATTAAGTTTTTTTAATATATGATTTATTTTATTCATTTGCGCATCATATAAAGAATCATTGTTATTTTGAAAATACCCACAAGAATAGCTTAAAGTCTTATCAAGCCATAAGCTATAAAAATCATTTCCTATATCATAATGTGACGTTACTTCTTCTTTCTGCTTAGACTTATTAGTTACTTTGTGAAAAATTTGAGGTAAGTTTTCAAATTTAGTACTAAATTTATTAATATGCCTTAAAATCACATCAAGTATAGTATATAAATCCCCTTCAAATTCAACATTACCATTCATGTATGCTTCTCCAAAAGCTAAGGACGTACTATTTATTAAATCCTTCTTTTTTAAAGGATTTTTTATATTAATGGTAAACTGAGGCTCACCTTCTCCTACAATTACTTTTTCACCATCCCATAAATTCACAATAAATGATTCTTCTTCAAAGTTTTTAAGAAAAGCTTTTAAGAATGTTTTTTCTAAATCCACATTACATCTCTCCTTTCAAAATCTATTATTAACAAATCTATGTAAAAATAAACTATTTTTCTATAATTTATTACTTATTATAACTTTTGATATAAGTAACTTTTTATGATAAAATTTACTTATATGTAATTTAAAGTAAATTAGTATACATTAAAGAATAGAATTTTAAATAAACTATTAAAGAAAGAAGATGTTTAAATATGTATAATGTAAAATCAAATAAAGCAACTGAGTTTATAAATCATGAGGAAATACTTGAAACACTTAAATATGCAGAAGAAAATAAAAATAATAAAACATTAATCAATGAACTAATTGAAAAGGCTAGAAATTGTAAAGGCCTTAGCCATAGAGAAGCTGCTGTACTTCTTGAATGTGATTTAGAAGAAGAAAATAATAAAATTTATAGTTTAGCCAAAGAAATAAAAGAAAAATTTTATGGTAATAGAATTGTTATGTTTGCACCTCTATATTTATCAAATTATTGCGTAAATGGCTGCACATATTGTCCTTATCATTTTAAAAATAAACATATACCTAGAAAGAAACTTACTCAAGAGGAAATAAAAAGAGAAGTAATAGCACTACAAGATATGGGACATAAAAGGCTTGCCTTAGAAACTGGTGAAGATCCCATTAATAATCCTATAGAATATGTACTTGAAAGCATAAAAACAATTTATAGCATTAAGCATAAAAATGGAGCTATTAGAAGAGTAAATGTGAATATAGCTGCCACTACAGTAGAAAACTATAAAAAATTAAAGGAAGCCGGTATAGGAACATATATTTTATTCCAAGAAACTTACAATAAAGAAGCTTATGAAGAATTACACCCAACTGGTCCTAAACATGATTATGCTTATCATACAGAAGCAATGGATAGAGCCATGGATGGTGGTATTGATGATGTTGGCTGTGGAGTATTATTTGGATTAAATCTTTATAGATATGATTTTGTAGGTCTTTTAATGCATGCTGAGCATTTGGAAGCAGCTAAGGGGGTTGGTCCTCATACCATAAGTGTGCCAAGAATAAGACCTGCTGACGATATTAATCCTGATGAATTTGCCAATGCCATTTCTGATGAAATTTTTGCTAAGATAGTTGCTGTGTTAAGAATTGCAGTGCCTTACACTGGCTTAATAGTTTCCACTAGAGAGTCACAAAAAACTAGAGAAAAAGTATTAGAGCTTGGAGTATCTCAATTAAGTGGTGCTTCTTGTACAAGCGTTGGAGGATATGTAAATAAAGAAAAAAAAGAGGAAAGCTCTGCTCAGTTTGATATAAGTGATGACAGAACTTTAGACGAGATTGTAAATTGGCTATTGGAAATGGGACATATACCTAGCTTCTGTACAGCCTGCTACAGAGAAGGCAGAACTGGCGATAGATTTATGAGTCTTGTGAAAAGTGGTCAAATAGCCAATTGCTGCTTACCAAATGCCCTTATGACTTTAAAGGAGTATTTAGAAGATTATGCTTCTCCTATTACAAAAGAAAATGGAGAAAAAGTAATTGCTACAGAAATTAAAAAAATACCTAATGAAAAAGTTAGGAAAATAGTACTGGAGCATTTGAGTGAATTAAATGATGGTAAAAGAGATTTTAGATTCTAATTATTAATAATAAGGTAGCAGATATTTACTCTTCTGCTACCTTATCATTACATAATATATTTGGCTTCTAATTTACTTAAGATTTCTAAATATTTATTTTTTACAGTTTCATTATCATCTTCAAATTTTAAACATTCACTATTGATTTCATCTAATATATTTTCTTTTAAATTTCTTTCTGCAAAAGTATATACTACCCTATCTTCCTTATCAATATGTCTTTCCATTAGATGAGTATATGAAATAGCATTTGCTATTATATCTAGCTTAGCTTCTTCATCGCCACCTTTTACCTTTTCAATAGCTTCAACTAAATTACTTATATAAAATCTTCCATAATCATGCTCCACAAGCATTCCATGCTTTACAAGCTTTTCTCCTAACTGACCTAAATTTTCAGTAATCCTATTAAATAATATGTCTTCTTCTTTTTTATGATGATGACTATCAGCATAATTTCTAATGAATTCAATTATATCTTCTAAATCTTTATAATTAATTTCTGTACCCTTCATTATGTTGAAACATACCTTCCTTACAACTTTAATGATTCTTAGTATATTTTTATGTTCTTCATTCATTAATTCTATAGCATTCATATCTTTATTCCTCATTACTTTTTATTTATTTCCATTGTACTTTCATCTATTTCAACATATTCATATTGACTATTTATTTCTTGAACAAATGCTTTTATCCATATATTTCTTAATTGATAGAATACAGACACATCCATTGATTCTTTTTGCCAAATATCTTTATGTACACATATTCTTCTTTTCCATTGCACTTTGTCTTCTTCAGCTATTATAACTTCATTAACTCTGTCACAAGGCATACCATCAAGAATATAATCATTTATGCTATCATATATTTCTTTAGCACTAATAATGTCCTTTTCTTCTTTCACTTCTTTAGCTGCTTTTATTCCTTGATTAGCATATACACTTTCTAATTTTCCAATTGCAGCTTCATTATTTTCTAAGATAGCTTTTGTCCATGCTGCCATTCTTCCTTCTGCACTATGAATTTTATTTTGTAACCATCCATGAATATTACTTGTGTCTATTATTTCTTCTAAATTTTTATTTTCAGTTTTTTGTCCATACTTAGCATTAATTTCAGCGCTTAATGCTTCCACATTTAAACCTTCTTCTTGTGCTAACTTTATAATTTCATCCTCTAAACCTTCAAACCATAATACCTTATTAAATAACCAAAAATGTATTTTACCTAAAAATAAACTCATTTGTTTTTCTCCTTTTTATAATTTTCTTATCTTCTATGATATTAGTATAGCTTCCTATGATTAAAACTTATGTAACAATTGTTACGCAAATTAAAATTCCTCTTAGTTTATATCTTTATCTTTTCGTTATGTAATTAAAGTGATTGTTTTATAGCTTATTTTCTAAGTCTAAAACAATCACTTTTTTAATAACTTTAAATTAAACTCCTTGTTGTAAACAAGTTTTTAAATCATCTTCTGCAGTGCTTATAGGTCTTAAATTAAAAGTATCAACAAGATATTGAAGTACGTTAGGACTTAAAAATGCTGGCAATGTTGGCCCTAAAAATATTCCTTTTACCCCAAGAGACAATAAAGCCAAAAGATCTGCTACTGCTTTTTGTTCATACCATGAAATAATAAAAGATAATGGTAATCCATTTACATCTGTTCCAAATGCATCTGCAAGAGCTGTTGCAATTCTAACTGCTGAATAAGCATCATTACATTGTCCTACATCTAATAATCTAGGTAAACCTGCTACTTCACCAAAATCTAATTTATTAAATCTATACTTTCCACATGCTAAAGTAAGAATTATACAATCATCAGGTACCTTCTTTGCAAATTCAGTATAATAATTTCTACCTAGTCTTGCTCCATCACAACCTCCTATTAAAAAGAAGTGTCTTATTTTTCCATCCTTTACTGCCTCTACAATAGCTTCTGCATTACTTAAAGTTGCATGATGACCAAATCCTACAGTAATTTCATGTGGTTCTTGGTCTTCTTCAAAACCACCTAATTCTAATGCTTTTTCAATTATTGGTGTAAAATCTTTTTTACCATCTTTTCCTTTTGGTATATTTATAACTCCATCCCATCCAACAACATTAGTTGTAAATATTCTATCCTTATATGTTTCTCTTGGTCTCATAAGACAATTGGTAGTCATTAGTATACATCCAGGAATACCATCAAATTCTTTTTGTTGATCTTGCCATGCACCTCCGTAATTTCCAATCAAATGCGGATATTTCTTTAATCCTGGATAACCATGTGAAGGTAGCATTTCTCCATGAGTATATATGTTTATACCTTTTCCTTCAGTTTGTTCTAATAGTTGCTCTAAATCTCTTAAGTCATGACCAGAAACTATAATGAAAGGACCCTTTTTAATCTTTACATCTACTTTATGTGGTGAAGGATGTTCATATACTTCATTATTTGCTTCATCTAATTTTTTCATTACAGCAATACTCATATCACCAGTTCTCATAGTCCATCTTATAAGCTCCTCTACTGATAAACTATCATCTGTTGTTGCTTCCAAAGCTCTTACATAAAAATTATCTACTTGATCATCATAATAACCTAAATATCTTGCTTGATGCCCATAAGCACTTATACCTTTTAATCCATATACAATTGTTTGTCTTAATGAACGTATGTCAGGATCTAAATCTTGATCATACATAATTCCTGCTATTTTTGAATCTTCAAGCATTTCTGCTTTTGTTTCTCTTAATGTATAAGTTACATGAGCTGTATCATTTTTAATCTTACCAACCTTCTTCTTTAAATCATCTTTTATTTTTTGAGATTCTCTTAATAACTTAACATGATTATCTGCATCAAAATTTACATTTGTCAATGTTGTAAATAAACAATCTTCAATAAAAGCTATTATTGATTTATCAACATTTTCTCCTTTTTTTATAAGTTCATTTGCATAACAACTTATTCCTTTTAACTGAAATATTAATAAATCTTGTAGATTGGCTACTTCTGGTGTTTTTCCACATACCCCCATCTTAGTACATCCTTTTCCCCCTGCTGTTTGTTCACATTGATAACAAAACATTGGATACTCCATAGCCATATTATTTTCCATTCTATATTCCTCCTTTAAATTTACTACTATATATCTTTCCACATCATTTATTATTTATTATATTTAATTTATTTTTAAAAAAAATATATGCTATTATGAATTGCCCTCTGTCACATAGACAGAGGGCAATTCATAATAGCATATTTTCTATTTATATTTATTTAATAATCCAGATACCAAAGGTACAAAAAATAATTGATTACTTTTAGTTAAGCGTTGTATTTCAAAATCCATTTCATATACATCCTTTAAATTTTCCTTAGTAAGTACTGATTCTACACTTCCTTTAGAATAAATGGACCCATTTTTCATAAGTATTATATCTTTGCAATATGCTGAACTTAAATTTAAATCATGCAAAATAGCAATAATTGTCTTGTTTTCCTCATCATTAAGTCTTTTTAATGTTTCCATCAATTCTACTTGATATCTTATATCAAGATGTGAAATAGGCTCATCTAAGATTAAATACTTAGTATCTTGTGCTATAGCTCTAGCTACTAATACTCTTTGTGATTCACCACCACTTAAATTAGCAAACATCTTATCTTTTAAATAAACACAATTTGTAATTTCCATAGCATGTTGGATAATTCTCTTATCTTCCATTGTTAAATCTTGAAATCTTTTTAAATATGGAGTTCTTCCCATAGCAATAATATCATATACAGAAAAATTCACATCCATATTAACATTTTGAGGCACAAAAGAAATATTCGCTGCCAACTCTTTTCTTGAATACTTATTTATGTTTCTTTCATCTAAGGAAATGCTTCCTTCTTTCACTTCTAAAAATCTAAGAATATGTTTTATTAAAGAAGTCTTTCCTGAACCATTTGGCCCTAATATACCATAAAAGCCACCTTCTTTAAAATCACTGGATATGTCATTTAATATATATTTTTCTTCATTATTGGGTTGCCAGCTTAGATTGCTAATTGATAAAATATTTTCATTCATCTAATCCACCTCAAAACTTTCCATTTTTTGAATTACGATAAAGTAAATATATAAAATATGGTGCTCCAAAAACAGCTGTTATTACTCCTACAGGTATTTCTGTAGGAGCAGCTATTGTTCTAGCTATAGTATCACATATTATCATAAATGCAGCTCCACCAAAATATGAAAATGGTAAAAGTAATCTATGATCTGAACCTACTAGTAATCTCATGCAATGAGGAATAATAAGCCCTACAAATCCAATAGTTCCACTTACTGATACACTTGCTGCAACTAATATAGCACAAAAAATTATAAGTAGATTTTTTAATTTTACAGTATCTATTCCTAAACTTGCTGCCACCTCATCACCTGTAAGAATTACATTTAAATCCCTACTGAAAACAAATAATATTACTACGGATATTAAAGATACTATAAACATAAATAATACTTTGCTCCAATTGGCAGAAGAAAAACTGCCTAGTGTCCATAAATAAACTTTTTCTAAATTATCTCTATTGTAAATCATAAGTAGTGAAATAACAGAACTTAACATTGTTCCTATAGCTGTACCAGTTAATAAAAGATTTGTAGTTATTATTTTTCCACCTAAGCCACCTACTTTATATACCAACATTACAGTTGCTATTGCTCCAATAAAAGCAAATATACTAATAATACCTATTCCTAAAAAATTAAGTGTTAAACCTGACAATATTGCAATTGTTGCTCCTAATGATGCTCCTGATGAAATACCTAATATATGTGGATCTGCTAAAGAGTTTCTAAATACTGCTTGAAAGGTGCAACCTACCACTGCAAGCCCACCTCCAACAAGAGATGCTTGCAAAATTCTTGGTAAGCGCACCTTCCAAATAATTACTTCATATATTTCCTTTATATCAGTAGTATCAATAACTCTATTTATCAAAGGAATTTTATTAAGCACAAGCTTTAAACTTTCCACTGGATTAATAGATGATGATCCTACTGATGCAGAAACCACTATACATAGGAATAAAAAAACGCACAATAAGCTAATATAAATATAGTTTCTTGCTTTCTTTGATTCCAAAATATGCTCCTCCTATTGTTGAAAGGCTTCTGGATGGAATATCTTTGCTAAAGTCATTACTCCTTCTGCATTTCTATAACCTTGACGGTCTATTAAGTTATTATCTATTTCGTATACTTTTCCTTCTTTAACAGCAGTTAACTCCTTATATCCTTCAGCTGTTTCAAATCCATCCTTCATACCATTACCTATAATGATTATTTCAGGATCTGCTTCTAAAAGTGCTTCTAAACTATATGACCAATTGTCTTGTGCTGGTACTATATTATCTCCACCAGCTAATTTAATAATTTCTCCTGCAAAAGTATTTTCTGGTGCAGAGAAATCACCATATTCTCCATATCCTACTACATAATAAACTGTAGGTTCTTCTAAATCTTTAACAGCATCAGTTACTTCTTTAATAGTAGATTTCATTGCAGCTACATCCTTAGTTGCTTCATCTTGTTTATTTAAAGCTTTTCCTAATGTTTCCATCATAGTGTAAACACCATCAACATCATGTTCTTCATATAATCCTATAATCTTAATACCAGCTGCTTCAAGTTTAGCTGTATTTTCCTTATCAAAATGAGTTGAAGTAATTACCAAATCTGGTTCTAAGCTTATTATTTTTTCAATATCTGGCGTCATTAAACTACCAATTGATTCAATATTTGTTACTTCTTTTGGATAATCACAATAATCAGTTCTTCCTACAAGTTTGCCTTCTGCTCCAAGTTCATATATCATTTCTGTTATGTTAGGTGCTACAGAAATAATCTTTTTAGGTTCCTTATCTAAAGTTACCTCTTTACCAAAAGAATCTGTTATAGTTACTGGATATACTACTTCTCCAACTTGAGATGATTGATTTGCAGTATTATCTTTTTTTTCTGCATTATTTCCACAGCTAATTAAGCCAAAAGCAATCATAGTGGATAAAGATATTGCTGCAAACCTTTTAAATAATTTATTCATTTTTTTCTCCTTTTTTGTTCTCTCCCTCCCAAAGAAAAACACTATTAAAGTTATGGCAGGTTTCCTGACTTAAGAATCTCTTTACTCACTAAACTCCTTCTCAAGAAAATCTCTCAATGGAATTTATAATTTTAGCTTTCATCCTCTATCACAGTAGTGGGGGCTGTTGTGAAATTTCATCACATTCCCTTTTAACTTTTGCCTATTTATATTTATAAACTAAAAGCACCATACTAATTCCTTCAATATTATATATATTAATAAAACATATTTCAAGTATAATATAATTATTAGTTTATTAATCTTACATATATTTAAAACTATCTATTCAAAACAATAAAGCTATACCAAAAATAATAAACTTTTTGATACAGCCTTATATATTTATTAAATTATCTAGTTAGTGCTATTCTCTTTCTTTTGAAAAACCGTGGATAGCAAAATTGTTGCTATAGTTGCTGTAACAAATGTAATAACCATTGTTACCATATATTGTACCATAGACTCTGGTCTAATCACTATAACTCCAGGTAACCCAGCTGGTCCTTGAGATAATGATAATACTTTCATAAATGTAGCATATGCTGAACCTACGGCAGAACCTATTAATGCACCTACAAATGGATACTTTAATTTTAAATTTACCCCAAATACGGCTGGCTCAGTAATTCCTAATAGAGCTGAAATTCCTGATGCTGAAGCAATACTCTTCATCTTTGCATTTTTTCTCATAATAAAGAATACTGCAAGTGCTGCTGCACCTTGTGCAACATTAGAAGCTGCAACTACTGCAAATGTAGGTGATCCCCCTAATGTTTCAATATTAGCTAATATTTGCGTTTCTGCAGTTACTAAGCTATGATGCATTCCCGTTATAACTAATAGTGGATAAACTACTCCATAAATTGCCCCTCCTATAAATCCCAAATCAAAAAACAGCCACATAACTCCTGCAGTCATCCAATCTCCTACTGTCCTCATAATAGGTCCTACAATAGTAAATTATGAATGAGGATACTATTACTGGTAATACTGTTCCTTGATATCCTACTTTAGCAATTTCAACACCAAGTATATTCCAAACTGGTACTGTTCCATCTAAAAGTGCTTGTCCATATGAATATCCATTTAATAAATCAGGATGAATCATTATAGCCCCAATAACTGCACCTAAAACAGGCGTTCCACCAAAAATTTTAGTTGCTGAAAAACCAATTAAAACTGGTAAAAATGTAAATGCAGCACTAGAAAAAGTATTTATCATTTCTGCCAAATCTGTAAATTTAGGATATACCTCTATCAATGACTGTCCCTTTATAAATAAACCTTCAGCTGTAAGTACATTATTAAGACCCATTAATAACCCTGCTGCAACAAGTGCTGGTAATATTGGTACAAATACATCTGCAAGAGCCTTTAAGAACCTTTGCAATACGTTTGCTTTTTTAGCAGATATTAAAACTACCTTTAACTAAATCAACTTCTTCTATTTCTTTAATATTTACCTTTTTGTCGTCCTTCAATACAATTCTTAATCTTGTTGCACAATGAGCTGCACTTATTACATTGTCTTTTCCTCCAATAAGTTGTAATAATTGTGCTGCAGCTCTCTCATATATTTTCTCTTTACTCAAAGTTAGCCCTCCCACATTTTTTATAATTATTTAAAAAATCATTTCATTTATTTCTATTTTCTCTATACCATTAACTTTTACATAAGATTTTAAATCATAAACTATATTGGAAATTACATATTTGCCATCATTTATAAACACTTCTATTATTCCATTATCTATATATATTTTTAATTCATATTTTCCTTTTAAAATTGATGATTTAAACATTTTTCATACTTTATTTGTCTCCACAAAAACTTCACTTCTATCAACTACTACTCTATCATCTTCTATGAAAATCTTGTATCCTCCTATATCTAATACACTATTTTCTTTTAACGTAACATTTATTTTACATGGATTATTTATATCAAATTTGCCTATATCTATTTTTTTATTAAACTTATCATCGATATAGTCAGGTATACTAAAATACACTTGATTTTTCCTAACTGTTATTTTTCTTGGTAGTGTCATCATTCCTATCCACTCTTCATTAGAAGGCTTGCTAGGCATACGCATCCATCCAATTAATATCCTATTTCCGTATTTATCAATATTTGTTTGTGCTGCATATAAATCTAATCCCTCATCTAATATCATTACTTCATCATCAATCTTCATATCACAGGATTCTTCATCAAAGCCAACTATTGAGTAAACAGTATTATTAGTGTAATTATTTCCATCACTTATTAAATGTTCCGGAGCATAATTAATATATATTCATTATCGACTTCAAATAAATCTGGACATTCCCACATATCTCCTATTTTTTTATCATAATACCTATTTTTATAACTCCAGTTTTCGCCGTCCTCACTAGTGTAAAATAGAACTTCTCCAGTAAACTTATCACTACCACTTTCTATAAACTTACTCCCAAGTATTAACGTATATCTATCTTTATATTTCCATACTTTTGGATCTCTTGTATGAGTTCTATGTCCTAACTTTTCATCCATAATCGGTTTTATAATTATTTTCTTATCTTCTAAATTATTAAATGTATATCCATCTTCAGAAAATATTTTTACTTGTGATGACTCAAAAGACTCATTATCATATGGAGAATGAATATTTCCCACTTTATGTTTATCATATTTTACTCCTGTGTAATAAAGATGTAATTTATCATCCTTAATTAACGCTGTTCCTGAAAAACATCTATTTTGATCATATTCTTTTGTTGGATATAATGCTATAGGATGATGTTTCCACTTAATTAAATCACCACTGGTAGCATGTCCCCAATGCATTGTTCCCCATCTACAGTCATATGGGAAATATTGATAAAACAAATGATATTCTCCCTTATAATAAATAAATCCATTTGGATCATTAATCCAATTTCTCGGTGCTGTTAAATGTATCTTAGGTCTCCCCATATAATTCCCTCCTAGTTTTAGTAACCGGTAACATAAGCGGTTATTTTAAGGTAATATTATCGTGTTATCGATTACATGTCAATGTTCTATAAGCATTTTATTTTCATTTGAAATCCTTTTTTGATATAATATACTTAGGTGAGGTGCGTATGAAGAAAAAAATTACATTTAACGATATAGCAAAAAAAACAAACTTTTCTAAAACAACTATCTCTAGATATTTCAATAATCCTGATTCTTTAACTGAAGAATCTAAGAAAAAAATTGAAAATGCTTTAGTTGAATTAGACTACAAAGAAAATAAAGTTGCTAGAAGTTTAGCTAATGGTAAAACAGAAATGATTGGTATTATTATTCCTGATTTATTTTTACATTACTATTCTCAAATTTTAGATTCTCTTATTAATACTTATCCAAAATACAAGTATAAATTTTTAGTATTTGTTGGAAATAACAATAGAGATGAAGAAATGAATTATATACACGAATTATTAGCTTATCAAATCGAAGGATTAATTATACTAAGCCATTCTATAGATTCTAAAACCCTAAGTGAATTAAATATTACTATAGTCTCTATTGAAAGAGAAGACAAGTATATTTCAAGTGTTAATAGTGATAATTATTATGGCTCTTTGCAAGCAACTAATTTACTAATTAACAATAATTGTGATATGTTAATTCATATAAACGGAGGTGTAAAGGAAGACACTCCTTCTTATAAACGTATTGAAGCGTTTAAAACTGCTTGTGAGACTAATAACATTAATTATAAATGTTATCTTTCTAAAATAGGAAGTACATTTGATACAGCTTATCATAATATTTATAATATATATGAAGACATTGAAAAAAAATATCCTAATGGAAAAAAAGGTATATTTTTAAGCAATGACACTCATGCCAATATTTTATTGAATATTTTAATAAAAAATAAAAAAAATATACCTGATGAATATGAAATAATAGGATTTGATAATTCACCAATTTCTATGGAGTCTATCCTTCCAATTACCACTGTTAAGCAAGATATTGTTAAAATTGCTGAGGACTCAATGAAATTAATTCTTAGACAAATTAATGCTAAAAATAAAAATATGCCTATAACTATTGAACATATTAATATAGACACTGAATTAATTCAAAGAGAGACAACTTCTTAATATTTATACGTATAAAAAATACTGAGATTTAGTTAACTAAATCTCAGTATTTCCTTATTTATACTTTTCAACTTCTTCCCAAGTAGGTATTGATTCAAGTGCACCTATTTTAGTTGTGGTTATTCCTCCTACTAAATTAGCTAGTTTAACAATTTCAACAATATCTTTATCTGGTTTATTTATAATCTGAGCAATGACAGCTCCCATAAAAGCATCTCCTGCTCCTGTAGCATCTATCATTACCATTTCTTTTGTTGGCACTAATACTTGTGTTTTCTTCGTTGTTACTAAAGAGCCTTTTTTACCTAATGTTATAATCAAATTTTCACAACCTAATTTTACAATATACTGGGCAGCTTCTTTAACTTCATTTTTACCACTAATTAACAATGCTTCTTCATCACTTAGTTTTACAATAAAACTATCCTTTATAAAATCAACAGAGCATTTAATAAATTCTTCTTTTTTATCAGCAAATAAATTTTCTCTATAATTAGCATCAAATGTTATTAACTTGTTATTTTCAACTGCATACTCTTTTAATTTATAATATGTTTTTTTCAATTCTCCTTCAAGAAATGCTGTGGCACTTCCAAAATGAAATAAATCAAAACACTCTAATTTATCCTTAAGCATATCAATTGATAAAAGCGAATCAGCATCCCTTGCGAATTCAAAATCTCTCTCTCCATCTTCCATTAACGAAACAAATGCTAATGTAGTACTATGATTTTCTAGCTTAAACAATAAACTTGTATTAATATTATTAGCTTTTAAAGTAGTTTCTATAAATGCTCCAAAAGCATCCTTTCCTACAGTTCCTGCAAAATAAGCTTCTGCTCCTAATTTAGATATAGCTGATGCTACATTTGCTGGAGCCCCACCAGCTTTTTTTACAAATCCATTTGTATTCTCTAATGATTTACCTACATCTGTTGATACAAAATCTATTAACGCCTCTCCAGGACAAATTACTTTTTTCATAATAGTTTAATCTCCATTTCCTAGTACTCTATTTTATAACTTTAAATATTTTGATTAATTTTTATAATTTATATGTCGATTTTATGTTTTTCAATGCTAAGTATTGATTTTCCTTTTGATGAAAGTGTTATATCTTGTGCATCCAATGGTGTATAAAATGTTGAAGTCATTACTTGTTCTCCATCATTTGCAAATATTTCAGCAGAATATTTATCTAAAACTAATCTCATTCTTAACTTACCATCATTATCTTTAACCTTCATCTCTCTTTTATGAAGAATATCTCCATATTTTCCTGAATAACTTCTATCAAACTCTATTGTATTTCTTTTTGAATAATATCTTATTATCGTTTCATACTCATTATTTTTTGCAAATTTGATTTCAAATTCTTCAGCTTTTGAAGCGTCGATATCTAAAGTCATATCAAGTACTCTTCCGTTAATTCCTTCTAGCGAAACTTCTTTATCTATAGTTATTTTTTCATATTTTACTGTATCACCATAGTAATTTTCAATTTCCTTAATTGGCGTTTGAATTACATTATTATCTTTTATTCTAATTTCTCTTGGTATTGTCATCATTCCACACCATTTAAACTCATTAGGAATAATTCTATTTTCCCAAGAATGCATCCATCCAATCATTATACGTCTACCATCTTTATCTTCAAATGTTTGAGGTGCATAAAAATCTAATCCAAAATCTATTACCTTTGTTTTTTCTCTATTAAATTTTTTATTTTCTTTATCATACTCTCCAATTAAAAATGCAGTATTATTCCCATTATGGAATCCATCTTTGGTAGCTCTAACCTCTTGTGGTGAAATTACAAGTACATTTTTTCCATCTATATTAAAGAAATCTGGACACTCCCACATACGACCTAATTTATTTTCACTCTTGTCTAAGATAGTAACTAACTCCCAAGTTTTTAAATTCTCTGACTTAAACATTAATATCTGTCCACTACCATCTTTACTTCTACTAGCAACAACTGAATAAAAATCTCCATCTTCTTTCCATATCTTAGGATCCCTAAAATCTTCAAAACTGCTTCCTTCTGGTAATAATTCATCAGTTATAACTGGATTACTATCTAGCTTAAAATAATTTTCTCCATCACCAATAGCTATACATTGAACTTGTCTTACATAATGCTCACCATTTTCATTTTTCTTATCAACTACTCCAGTATACATAAGTATATGTTTATTATTATCTTCTATAGCACTCCCTGAAAAACATCCATCTATATCATATTTACTATCTGGTGCCATAGCTACTGGTAGCTGTTGCCACTTTATCATATCTTTTGATTTACTATGCCCCCAATGCATTGGCCCCCACACTGTACCATATGGATTATATTGATAAAACAAATGATATTCTTCATTAAAAATTGAAAATCCATTTGGATCATTAATCCAACCAATTGGTGCTGATATATGAAAAGCTGGTCTTTCTTCGCTTTTTATACTCTCAATAAATCTATTCTCATAATCTCTTGCTTTCTCTAAAACTGAACTACTCATAATTACCCTAATCCACTCCTCTAATATTTTTCAGTAAACACAAGTGACAATCTGCCACTTGCGTATGTTTATTATTTAAAATATTCATCTAAATATTTTTGCTTTATTTCCAACATTTTTGATAGCCCTAATTTTTCCATCTCATCAAGATAAGAATCCCATTCCTTTTCTATGCCTCCATTTAAAATCCATTCAGCTTTTTTTCTTTCAGTATATTGTCGTACTGCTGTTTCATATTGAGTAAACAATTCTATATCTTCTTGAGTCATAAGTAATACAGGATAGTTATACTCTGCCTTCATATCTTTTACATAAGTTTCATGGAGTATATTTAACCTTTCTTGGGCATCCTCTGGACATGTTGTATAATTTCCATAGTATTCATTAAGAACTGCTAAAGGACCACCTACATTTTGATTTACTCTAACTTCCCAAGGTGAAGTATCTCCTAAAGGTAAATGTGCTAATGAACCATCTTCTTTTAGTTCAAATACATTTTGATGTTCTTCATCTCCGTAAGTTCCCCAGTTATCTTGTACTGATTGTAATGGATCATATAATTCATCTATCCATTTTGCTGTTAATTCTAAATTCTTATTAGCAGTAGTTATTACACATCTTCCAATGTCTATACCTGCTCCATTTGATCTTGGTACATTAACGTTCCCATTTGGTCCTGCTAGTGCTGGTAATGCAATATAATCTTCTGGATTTGTAACTATATTTGCTGCATCCCAAGTAAAGAACATTCCATATCTTCCATTATTACCTTTAGATACATAAGTTGCCCAATCTTGTGTAAATGCTTCTGGATCTATAAGTCCTTCTTCTTGAAGTGAATGAAGCCAGCTTATACCTTCTTTATATCCCTCTTGTACAGTTGAATAAATAACCTTTTTATCATTTGTTACAAGAAAATGATCACTATTGTCCCCTTCTCCAAAAGCTCCTAATAATATTCCTGGATCTTGGTCTCCATTATTTATAATGAACGTCATAGGTATTACATCTGTTCTACCTTCTGGTTTCTTATCCCTAAAAGCTTTTAGCACTTCAACTAATTCATCAGTTGTAGTTGGTACTTCTAACCCTAATTCGTCTAGCCATTTTTTATTTATAAAAGGCATATCTCCTACAGCCTGTATAGCTTCTTTTCCAGTACCTAATTCCTCAATCCAAGGGAATGAATATATATGTCCATCAGGAGCTGTTATCATCTTTCTATACTCAGGATTTTCATTTAATATCTTGCTTAAATTAGGCATATATTCATCTATCAAATCTTCAACAGCAATAATTACGCCTTGTTTAGAGTAACGAAGTAAATCATAATTACTCATTCCAGCATTAAAAACTACATCAGGTAGTGTATCTTTTTTAGATAATGCTAAACTTTTTTTATCGCCATATTGATCATCTGGATAGCATGTCCAATCTACTTCTACATTAGTTTTTTCTTGTAATCTTTTAAATATAAGTCTATTATTAGGATTTTGTTCTGATACTGCTGGTGCACTTGTAAGCATAGTTAAAGTGGCAGTTTCCTCTAGTGGAAATGATACATCAGAATGTACAGTTACATTTTCCTCCTTCTTACTTCCACAAGCACTTAAAGATGTAGTTACTACAGTTAACATTACAATACTTAAAATTCTTTTTATCTTATTTTTTCTCATTTTACTCTCTCCCTTTTATATAATATCAGCCTTTTACTGAGCCCATCATTATACCTTTATCAAAATATTTTTGGAAAAATGGATACATAATTAACAATGGTAAACTTGAAATTACTATTGTTGAATACTTTAATAATTCGGCCATCTTAGACATTTCAGCCATATTTTGTATATCAGCTATCATTCCTGTAGATGGTGAATTTTGAATTAATATTGATCTTATTACTAGTTGTAGTGGCTGTAGCTTAGAATCATCTAAATAAATCATTGCATCAAAATATCCATTCCATTGAGCTACAAATTGGTATAACATCAATACTGCTATAATTGGTTTGCATACTGGTAACACTATTTTAAAGAAATGCTTTATTTCACTTGCTCCATCTATAGATGAAGCTTCTCTTAATTCTTTAGGTAGTGACTTAAAATATGTTTTTGCAAGCATTATATTCCATACATTTATGGCTCCTGGTAATAACATAGCCCATATAGTGTTTAAAAGATTTAATTTATCCATCAATAAATATGTTGGGATTAATCCTCCACCTAAAAACATAGTTATTACATATAAAGTGTTTATAAATGTCTTACCCACAAACTTATCTTTTGATAACGGATATGCTGCCATAAGTGTAACTGCAACTGAAATTACTGCATATGAAATTGAATAAAAAATAGAATTTAAAAATCCTCTTAAAATCATATCATCTTGCAGAACTCTCTTATATCCATCTAATGACCATTTGCTAAAATCGAATGTTATTCCTTCACTGCTTAGCACAGTAGGATCTGTAAATGAAGCAATAACTATATATGCAAGTGGAATTATAATAGCAAGTAGAAAAATTCCTAGCAATATATATCCACTATTTAAAATAATTTTATCTGACATTGAAAGATTTCTTTTTCTTTTCTTTACCATTTTACCCTCCTATAAGCCTACTTCTTCATCTTCGTTCATTTTCTTTATAGTTACATTCACCATAATAAGTAGTATTATATTTATTACTGAGTTAAATAATCCAACTGCTGTAGAGAAACTATAATCACCTAACTGTAACCCCATTCTGTAAGTATAAGTAGCTAATATATCAGATGTAGGCATATTTAAACTTGTTTGTAAAGCAAGTGCTTTTTCAAATCCTATACTCATTATTCCACCTACTGATAAAATAAATTGAATAATCATAATTGGCTTTATAGCTGGAATATCAACATTCCAAATCTGTTGAAAAATATTAGCTCCATCAATGACAGCAGCTTCTGTTAGTTCCTTACTTGAATTAGAAAGAGCTGCGGTGTAAATAATAGACGCCCAACCTGCCCCTTGCCAAATTCCACTGGCAATATATATAGTACGGAATGCTTCTGGCTTAGTCATAAAATTAATTGATGTTCCCAAAAATTGATTTACAGGTCCAACAGGAGATAAAAATAATATAATCATACCTGATATTACTATTACAGAAATAAAGTTTGGTGCATAAATTATTAATTGCACTATTTTCTTTATTCTTTCACTTTTTACCCTAGTTAAAAGTAAAGCTAAAATAATTGGTACTGGAAATCCCCATAACAATCCATAAACGCTTAATTTTAAAGTATTCATCAGTAAGGTCATAAAATCTGGTGAGGACATAAATCTTTGGAAATGTTTTAATCCAACCCACTCACTTCCTAGTATTCCACTGATAGGGTTATAGTCTTCAAAAGCAATTAGTATTCCACCTATAGGAATATACTTAAAAATTATTAACAACAGTAATGGAGGTAATGTAAAAAACAAATATAACTGGTAGTTTTTTTTCATATAATCTAATTTTTTATAAATACTTACTTTTAAATCTTGCTTTTTACTGCTGAAAAATTCTCCCTGTATTTTTTCATTTGTAACTAAAACATCACTTTTTAGCTCTCTCAATATAATCTCATCCCTTCTTATAATTTTAGAAACAATTCCGCTTACCTTTATACCATTGCAAACATTTTCATTTCTCTATAAACTAATATTATCACCATTATTTTACATTGTCAACTATTTTTGTTACATTTACCAATATTTTACTTTTATATTGTAAACTATATACTTTTTATATTGTAAACTATACTCTTTTACTTTTGTAACAATAATTATGTATTTATCTTTTATTTTTATAGTTAGTTTGCTATACTTATTATAAATATTTTAAAAATTTGTAAATTTGTAAAAATGAGGAGTTATAAATAATGCAAAACAAGAAAATTACAGCACAAGATATAGCTGATAAATTAAATATATCAAGAAACACTGTTTCCAAAGCGCTAAATAATACTGGAAATATATCTGAAGATACTAAGATGAAAGTAATCCAAACTGCATTTGAGATGGGCTATAAGAATTTTTCTCAAGAAAATAAAAATATTACTTTTAAAAATAAAGAAATTGCACTTTTTACCACTAATATGCCAAACTCTTCACACTTTGGTTCTAAATTTTTATCTGGATTTGAAAAAAAGATAAGTAGTTTGGGGATAAAGTTATCAATATATATAATTAGAGAAGATGATTTACTCTCTAGAAAGCTACCAAGCAACTTTCAAACTGAATTAATAGATGCAATTATTTGCATAGAAATGTTTGATGCTAATTATAGCAACTTTATTTGTAAGCTAGGAATTCCTACACTGTTCATCGATTGCCCTACTACTAAAGAATGTCCTAATCTTGAATCAGATATTCTACTGATGGAAAATTATAATAGTGTTTATACTGTAACTAAAAACCTAATAAATAATGGTTGTAAAAATATAAGTTTCGTAGGTGATCCTAATCATTGCCAAAGCTTTTATGAACGTTGGCAAGGATACTGCTCAGCATTACTTGATTATAATATTCAACTTGATAAAAGCACATGTATATTAGATAATGATTCAAATCCATATTCAGATTCTTCATGGCTTAGAGATAATATTAAGAAACTAGATAAACTTCCTGATGCATTTATCTGTGCAAATGATTTTATTGCTGTATCATTGGTAAATGCTTTAAAATCAATTAATATTTCTATTCCTGAAGATACTTTAGTATGTGGGTTTGATGGTTCATTGGAGGCAAAAATTATAGTACCTCAACTTACTACTATTACTATTCCTAGTTATGATATGGGCAATTTAGCAGCTGAATTAATTATTTCACGTATCAAAGATAATTCTACGCCATTTAAAACTGTTCATGTAAAAACCTCAATAGACTATAGGGAGTCAAAAGGTTTTAATATTATTAATACATTATAAAACTAGTTAATTTAACTAGTTTTATATTTTACCGGTTACACAACCGGTTACTTTCTTTATCTTACCACTTACATATATCCCTTTAAAGACTTTTCTTATTTTAAGTATTAATAAATCATAATTTTTATCTATATTATGTTGTTTAGTTATTTTGAATCTCTTTCAAAAATATAATAGCTAAATATACCCATAAATAAGATATATTATCTTATTTATGGGTATATTAAACTAATTAAGTTGTAAGTATTTTATTTATTCTTTACCTCTTGCTTTTCTTTCTTACTTCCCTAGACTTTTTTATGGATAGCTTCTTTGATGGACATTGCTTTTTTACATACTTAAGATATTTTTCAATCTTATAATCACATTTAAGTTTTTCTAAAGTATTGAGTCTCATGGCAAGTTCCTTATTAGTATATAAGGCATGAATTTGTTTATGGCAATCTTCGCATAACAATACGGTTTCCTTATCTCTTCCTCCCTTTTCCCTGGGAATAAGATGATGTTCTGTAAGTTTAGGCACGCCAGATCTTTTACATAATTCGCAAACAAGTTCATTCATTTCTTATCTCCATATTTAATTATTATATTCCCTTAATATTTTTAACAAATTTATATAATATATTTATCAATTAATCTATTTCTATAAAAATCTATTTACCTAGATATAAATTTATCCACTATCTTTTTAGAATAATTATAAGCTTTATATAATCTAGGATTAGCTTTCTCCTCTTCTTTTTCTTTAATAAACTTTACCATTTCCACTATAGGCATAAGCTTGTTCATAGTATCATTATATCCTTCATTTATCCGTATTCTTTTAGCATCTGCATCTAAATTCAAAGTTCCATTTAAAGTATTTTCCACAAGTCTTTCAGGAGAAATTATTATTAATTTTGCCTCTGGATAAAGACTCCTATCTATTGTTACTTCCTTGGAAAGCAGTACAACAATTATTATGTCACATCCCTCATCATAAACTGGCTGTATAGGCGTATTATCCACCATACCACCATCAATATATTTATCTCCTAACACTTCTGTACTATCATAAATTAACGGAAGTGATGCCGAAGCTAAAATCATTTTCCTAGCTTCATTCTCTTCATAATCATTTATTCTGAAATATTTAACAGAACACTCTGGAATCTTAGTACATGCAGCATAACATATTTTATTGTTTTCATTAATTTTATTACAATCAATATACTTATTTAATACTTCAATAGCGCCTTCATTACTTATTGCACCATGATCTAATTTATCACTTAAGAATCTCATTGCAAGCTGTGGGCTTTTTCCGCCTAAATATAGTCCAATTCCTCTTTTTATTAATTCCTTTTTACTGATTGGTACTAGCTTGTCCATAGTAACTTCATCCCATAATTTTTCTGCTTTTTCCAAATCATCCATGGCAAATAAAGCTGCGTTAAAAGCTCCAATAGATGTTCCTGAAAAAACTGAGATATACTTATTTAAGTTAAGCTCCTTTAATGCTTTCCATACTCCAAGTTCATATGCACCTTTTCCGCCTCCACCTGATAAAACTAACCCTATCTTCATCCTTTTTCACCTACTATTTTTTTAAATCCACTTAATTTTTTATACCTTAATTATACTTTATTTATAATTCATCATCAAAATTTTCCTATACCTATAACAAAAGAAATTCATCTATTGAACTTTTTATTAATACAATGACTTCTTCATTAACTCGCCTCCTAATAGTAATTCTATTCACAAAAAATAAATATATAATACTAGACACTTTTTAAAATATGTTGAATATACTGTAGTATATAAATGTTCAGGAGGTAACTAGCATGTATAATAACAACTGCTGCTGTAATCCTTGTCAATGCTATAATGGATACTATGGAAACTATGGTTATGGAAATTTTGGTTTTAACAATAGCTTATACTGGCTTCCATTATTATTTTTATTCTTTTAAATTTTTTATTAATTAGTTTTCTTTGGCATATGAATTTTTCGTATGCCATTTATATTTATGACAAATAAATTAAGTACATCATATATTATTATTGAATTTAGAGATTAACTTTACATTATGTAAAAATAATTAATTTAAAATTATATAATAAATATCTAAAATATTTACTACTTATTCTTGGAGAGGTTTATATGAAATTTATTATTTTTGGGGATTCTAAAGGAAAAGACAATGGTATAAATAAAAAAGTTTTAAATAGCTTGTTAAAATCATCTAAAAAATATGCTCCTTCACCTGATTTTATAGTAATTTGTGGCGATTCAATTGCTGGTTCAAAAGACCCTAAACTTTTAAAACTCCAACTTGAAGATTTTAATAGCATAATAAATAAACATTATCCAAGCGCCCATATTTTACCTGTAATTGGTAATCATGAAGTTAATATAAATCCTACAGATGATCGCTTTGAAAAAATATTTGCATCAATTTATGATAATATGATTCCTGAAAGCAATTGTCTTGTGGAATATAATAAAACAGTATACTTCTTAGACTTTTCTAATATACGGATTATTGTTCTAAACTCATTTCACTATGGTGAAATTCAAAAAGTTAGTGAAATAGTTCTTAATTGGCTTAAGGAAATAACAGCTGATTGCACTAAGAAAAAACTCCTTTTCATACATTCTCCACTTTTTCCAACAGGAGCTCATTTAGGGCACTGTTTAGATTTATATACAGCTAATCGTGATGATTTATTAGTTACTATAGAAGAATGTAGCATTGATGCTGTTTTTTGCGGACATGAGCATAATTACTCTAGACGCCTTATAAATAAAACTGATAATCTAAAAGACTTATATCAAATTATAACTGGTGGTGCTGGTGAAAAGCTTAGAGATAAATATAAAAGTAAGAAAGATGTAATAGTTGCACCTATTGCCGAATATCATTATTTACTTGCTGATTCATACCATGATTATATTAAAATTACAGCCATAAATATTAAAGGTAAAATATTAGATCAATTTATTATAGAATAGTCATAACCCCTACAAAATAATTTAAATTTATATTGTAGGGGTTATGATTGTTTTAGCAATTCAATTATTTATCTGTATATTCCTTAATTCTAGATTAATTAAAGCTTATTTTAAAGCATCATGCTTCTTAATATGTTGTATTGAAATACATCCTGGTCCACCTTGAGTAGTGAAAGCTGGTCCTAATAATCCCATTTCAATATCAGCATCTGGCATAGCTGATAATATTATTTTCTTAACTTCCTCTGCCACCTCTTCATTACATGCATGATAAACATAAAGCTTATGTTGAGAATTTATACCATCCTCTGCCATCTGTTCTATTATCTTTTGAACAGCTTTTTTATAAGTACGCTTTGTGGTAAACTTTACTAAAGATTTCTTATCCTCTGACATTGTCATTACAGGAACTAACTTTATCGCACTTCCTATCTTACCAACTATTGAAGATATTCTTCCACCTCGCACTAAATAATCAAAATCATGTGGAATTAAATATGATTTAGATTCTTTTAAAGCCTTATTAATTTCATCAACTATTTCTTTGCATTCTTTTCCTTCTTCCACAAGTGTTACTGCTAAGTCTACTAAATATTTTTGTGGACCACATAAAGTTTCTGAATTGATTACATGTATACGCTCTGGATTTTTAGCCATTCCTCTTGCTACACAAGCTGAATTATATGTACCAGATAAACCATCAGCCATTGAAATATTTATTATTTCATCTTCTTCATACTGATTGTACATGTCAACAACATGTCCAATTGATGGTTGAGATGAAGTTGGTATATGTCCTTCATTTATTATATTTATAAATTCTTCTGTTTCTATATCTTCGTATTCTCTATAATTTTTACCATTTATGTGTACTGTTAGTGAGGCAATTGTTATATTCTTTTTTTGACCTTTTTTCTCTGAATAAAGTGATGATGAATCTGATATTATTCTAATCATTTTTATTTCCCCATTCCTCTATATTTTACTTAATTTATCCAAAACCTAATAACGTAGTTTTTAAAACTACTTGTTTTCAGATTATCACACCACACATTTTTTGTCAATATTCTTCATCATATTCACTTCTTAATCAATAACTATTATTAAAAGATGCTTTTATATTTTCTATCACTAAAATGTATACAAATTTTTTTCTAAAGCAAACTATATGTAGAAATTATTTTAGGAGGTCTTTTTAATGAAATTTAAAATTAAATCTTTACTAATTGTATCTCTATCTATAAGCATGCTTTTATTATCTGGATGTGGCAACGATACTTCTAATAATGTCTCAGATAACTCTAACAACACTAATACAACTGATAACTCTGCAGCTGACAATTCTACAAATAATAATTCTAATAACACTGCTGCTCCTACTAATGAAGAATACTATACATATTTGACAGATAGATATAATTATTATTTTGATAATTATGCCTTAGATACTACATATGATATATATGTAGATGACTTCACTTTTGACGATACATATGATGAGTTTATAACAGTTTATAACGGAAATTATGAGGATTTAAAAAGAGATTTAGTATCATTTAAAAATGATTTAGAAACTAATGTTGCTAAAGGAAATGCTGAAGTTGATAAAGTTAATGCAGAAGTTATAACTTCAATTGATAAAGCAATTATATCTGTGGATGATTATAATTCAACTTTTTCTGAAAAAGCCAAGGATTATGCTAAATTATCTAAAGATGAGATTATTAAGGGATTAAGAGCTTTAGCACGAGCTCCTCATGATGCAAGAATGGAATTACACAAATTAGTAACTGACGCTAAGAATACTTTAGGCATTCAATAGTTTTAAAAGATAGTAGAAACTCTACTATCTTTTTTCTATTAATCATCACTACATACACACAATGAATGTTGCAACTCTATATATTCTTCCTTTGATAAAGATTTTAAGTATTCATCATAATGCTCCTCACTACAAAACTCCCCTATTTTATTAACTAGGTAATCTTTATCTAATTCTCTTTTACAATATAAACATTTTTTCATACATTTCTCCTTTAATGGCCTTTATGCTTTTTTCTTTATCTGTTTAATTACAAACTGTCTTTGATTTTCTTCTTACGTTCAATTTTATTCTCTTCATAAGCTTTTGACAAGGCAATTTGTGCTTTTGTTCCAATAGTTTTCTTTTTAAGCTCCTTATTGATTTCTCTCTGCAACCTTTTAGGATTTTCTTTTTTCTCTATAATATTCTTATTCTCCATTTTTGAGCTAGAAAAATTTAATTTATATTGCTTCTTTATTATAAAATGAAATTTAATTGCTACAACTTTACATAACAAGCATATAATAAAATTAGGAGGTGATTTATATGAATGCTGATCTTGTATGTGAAGGCGGAGGAGTTAAAGGGGTTGCTCTAGCTGGTGCAATTACTTATCTACAAGAACATGGATATGAGTTTAAAAAGATAGCTGGCAACTCAGCTGGAGCTATTTTTGCTTCCTTAGTAGCTGTTGGTTATACAGGTTATGAACTAAAAGAAATTTCATTTGCTCTTGACTTTAAGAACTTCATGGACAAAACATCACTAAGCAAGATTCCTTTAGCTGGTCCTTTCTTAAGTATTGTAAAAAATAAAGGAATATTCAAAGGTGATGCTCTGGAAAAATTTATGGAGGAAAAATTAAAAGCAAAAGGTAAAACCCAATTTAAGGATATATCTATCAATGGTACAAGCCCTCTAAAGATTATCACAGCTGACTCAACAAGAAAGGAATTAGTTGTTTTGCCTGATGACTTGGTGAAATACAACATTGACCCTTTGAATTTTAGTATTGCTAAAGCTGTCAGAATGAGCATTTCAATTCCCTTTATCTTTAAACCTATCCTTATAGAAGACAATGATAAATCAAGCTTTATGGTAGATGGAGGATTAATCAGTAATTTTCCAGTATGGCTTTTTGATGTGGAAGGTATTCCAAGATGGCCAACTTTTGGTTTAAGGCTAAAAAGTGATGATGAAGATAACTTTACTGCTGCCAAAGACACAGGACTTTTAAAATATTTATTTAATATTATTGATACTGCAATTTCCTCCAATGAAGAGGCTTATTTAAATAATAAAGATTCCATTCGTACCATTGATATACCAACCTTTGATATAAGTACATTAGACTTCTATATATCAAAAGAAAAAAAAGAAAAACTCTTTAACTCCGGCTACAATTCAGCTAAAGAATTCTTAGATAAATGGAACTTTAATATTTACGTTGAAAATTACAGAAACAATTAATAATATACAATGTAAAATAGAGAATTAATAAGGGAACTCCTTATGGAATTCCCTTTAATATATATTTCACAATATTTATATTTCACAATATTAATTTCTCTTGCTAAACTATTTATAGAAATATTTTTTTAGGTGATATTTATGAAAATTAACTTGGTATGTGAAGGAGGAGGAGTGCGAGGAATTGCTCATATAGGTGCTTTATGCGCACTGGAAGATTACGGTTTTACCTTCAATTCCTTTGCTGGCACTTCAGTAGGTGCCTTAATAACTTCACTTATGGCTGTAGGTTATTCAGCTTATGAAATAAAGAAAATCTTATTTGATCTTGATTTTAGCTTATATATTAATAAAACCGTATTGGCATCTATACCGCTTTTAGGAAAAAATTTAAGCCTCTTCAAGTCCAAAGGCATCTTTTCTACTACAGCCATTGAAGAGTTACTTACAAAGCTTTATAGTGTGAAAGGAAAAAAATATTTTAAAGATATTAATAAAGATATCAATTATATAAGGTTTATTGCTACTGATATAACTCAAAAACAAATATTGATTCTTCCTGAAGATTTAAAAAAATATAATATTGATCCATTGAATTTTGAAATATCTAAAGCTGTAAAAATGAGTATAAGCCTACCTTTAATATTTATCCCTGAAAAGATAAAAACTCCTAAAGGTTCCTGCTACATAGTAGACGGTGGACTTATAAGTAATCTCCCTATCTGGCTCTTTAATAGCAATACAAAGTATCCTACCCTTGCCTTAAAACTTATAAGTAATCAAGATAAAAATATAACTTATGCTGAAAAATGCTCTTTAAACAAATACTTAATGGACATTATAGATGCCTGCATGGCTAAAAATGAATCTATTTATTTTAGCTCACTAAATAATATCCATACCTTAGAACTACCTACCTTTGATATTGCTGTTACAGATTTTTATATCTCTTATAGCAATAAAGAAAAACTTTTTAATTCTGGCTATAATACCATGACTAATTTTTTAAAAAAGAACAATATCTGTTCTAACATAAATCATCTTAATTAAGGGCAAGAAGATGCTCTCATTCTTAAAGAGAACATCTTCTTTTAATTATCTTTCTTTTATTTAACTATCTACTGGTATATTCTACAATTGCATCTCTTAAGAATTCTGCTAAACCTTCTCCATGCTTGTCATAGTACTCCTTAAACCTTTCATCACACACATACATTTGTGCCACCCCTGCATGGGCTTCTTTAGAATACTTATCCCAATAAATAGATAGCCATTTTTTATGCAATTCTGCTAAAGCTTGAGCTTCTTTAGATGATGGATCACCTATTTTCTTAGCTGCAATTAATTGTTCTATTATTTCCTTAGCTAAAGCATCTGCTTCATTGTATTCTTCTTCTGACATCTTCATAAACTTTTCATTAGATTTATCAATGGTTTCATCACCATATTTACTTCTAATTTCTTTTCCATACTTTTTCTCATTTTCATCTATTACAGTTTTCTTAAACCCTTTAAACTTTTCTTTATCAGACATTTTACAACCTCCATCTAAACTTAATAATGTTCTTTCCACATTATCTAAAAGCATATCAATTTGTTTTCTCTTTTCAAGAAGCTTAATTTTATGCTCTTTTAAAGCATTAATTCTATCAAAGTTAGGATTTTGTATTATTTCTTTTATTCCATCTAAGCTTATTCCAAGCTCTTTATAAAATAATATTTGCTGCAATATATCCACTTGCTTTTTTCCGTATATTCTGTATCCTGATGAACTAACTCTTGCCGGCTTTAAAAGTCCTATTTCATCATAATATCTAAGTGTTCTAGTAGATACCCCTGCAATTTCACTTAACTTTTTAATACTATATTCCAAACCTCTTCACCTCCTGACAAATTTAATATACACCTTTACGCAGCGTGAAGGTCAATAGGCTTTTTAAAATTTATTTTAGCCAATTAAGCGGCCTCTGTAAAGTTGGCGGAAGGACTGTCTTCCCATCACCTTTAGCAGAGTTAATTTGAAATTGTGTAAGATAAACTGCATTTCTTAAATTGCTTCCAGTAATATCAGTATCTCTTAAATCTGCGCCTAAAAAATCTATTCCACTTAAATCCATCTTGCTTAAATTGGCTGCAATAAGAAGAGCACTGCTTAAATTTTCTCCTCTTAATTCATTTCTTCTTAAGTCAGCATTTATTAAATTAGGCCTTCCTGCCATAAACTTCTTGCATTTAAAATTACCTTTATATTTTCCCTTATAATATTTTCTTACACTTTCACTGGTTTTTAAGAGTAATTTATTTACCTTAAACCTATGTGCTACTAAATCATATTTAATTAATTTATCTCCTGCTAAATTAGAAATATTTTTTGTCTCATCAATAACCTTTTTAATTGCATCCTTAGCTTTTCCTTCTCTTTCAATTCTATAAGCTTCTGCCAAATACCATAACATTTCATGAAGCTGCATCATTTTAACAAAGGCGTCAAACATTTAACTAGCCTTTTCTTTGTTATCAAGCCAGCTTTCTCCTTTATAAGTATCTTGAGCTATCTTTTGCCCTGCTCCAAAACACTCATAAGTAGTGCATCCTTTTAACCCTTTTTTAGATAAGCTTTCATGGATCTTGCATTTAAAATCTTCCTTTAAATTCATACATGGCTTTCCAGCCACTTTGTCTTCAGGGAATCCTTCAGCCTTGGCAAAATAAAGTGCGCTGCAGCAAAAGCCAAAACATTTTTCACAGTCTATTTTTAAATTACTAGCTAAATCCATATAAAATTTATTATTAACATCTGCCATAATATCATCCTTAATACATATTTTATACATTTTTCCACTGTTAATAATACACTATATCTGCTATTTATTCAAAAATTTTCATCCAATCTCCTATAAAGTTATTTTTTCTACTTGACCATTCTTCATGTTTCTTATCATAAATTCGCCACTTTTAATTTCGTCTTCGCCAACTATGATAACTTTATCAAAGCTTGCTTTGTTAGCATAATCCATGATTTTCTTAAGCTTAGTATTTTCAAAATATATTTCCACAGATTTTTCTTCTTTCTCTAATTTATTTTTTATTAATCCACAGGCTTCTAAAGTATCCCCAATAGGAATTATAAGATATCTCTCATTTCTATCTACCTTATAATTATTTAAAAATCCTATTTCCTTAAGAACAAAAAATAATCTTGTTAATCCTATGGAAATTCCAACTCCAGGCAATATATTTTTAGTATAATTTTCTGCTAAATTATCATATCTTCCTCCTGAGCATATTGACCCATACTGCTCATTACCTTCTAATACTGTTTCAACCACTGTTCCAGTATAGTAATCTAACCCTCTTATAATTTTTAAATTAATCTTATAATTTTTTTCATACACTCCCAAAATCTTCAATATACTTAGTACTCTTTCTAATTCATTTATACCTTTTAAATAAGTGTCATCATTAATATTCATTTCTTTAAGCTGCTTTAATATCTCCTTATTACTTCCATCTATATTCATTATTTTATTAATGATATCAGCCTTTTCTGCTCCTATATAAGAAATTAAAGTATTATTAAATTCACTTATAGATATTTTTTCATACTTATCAATTAAAATTAATACTTCCATATCATTTTCAATATTTAAATACTTTAATACAGATGTTAATATTTTTCTATTGCTTATTTGAAATTTAAAATTTTCTAATCCTATGGCTTTAAAGGCTTTATTAATAACACTAATAACAAATCCATCATTATCTATACTAAGCTTTCCATTGCCTATGATATCTAAATCACATTGATAAAACTCTCTATACCTTCCTTTCTGATTTCTTTCCCCCCTATATACCTTTCCTATTTGATACCTTTTAAATGGAAAAGTGAGTTCATTATAATACTGAGCTACATATCTAGATAATGGTACTGTTAAATCAAATCTTAAAGATAAATCATTTTTACCTTTATTAAATCTATATACTTGCTTTTCAGTTTCTCCTGCTGATTTTGCCAATAATACTTCTGATTTTTCAATTATAGGAGTATCCATAGGAAGACACCCACTTTCTTCATATACCTTTCTTATCTTTTTAACAATATCCTCAAAAATAATCTGTTCACTAGGTAATAGTTCCATAAATCCTGGTAATATTGATGGTTTAATTTTATTGTCTTTCATTTTATTACTTCCTTTCAAAATTAATTTATATAAAAAAAAGCCATGCAGATAAATTAATCTGCATGGCTTTCAATAATTATGAAGCACTTTTATTTCATTACCAGCAGATACAAACCCAATAATCTTAGGCCTGTATCTGCCATAAAGACAGCCCAAGCCTACCAGTAATGATGATGTATTAAATTTTGATTATTAATACTAATTGCCTTCATAATTATTCCTCCTAATATAATATATTTTATTCTAACACTATAACAAGTAAACATCAATAAAATTAATTAATATCCAGTTACTTCTTCACCTTTAAGCATGTTAACAGCAGAACTTGTTCCTATTCTGTCACATCCTTCATTTATAAACATTTCTAAATCAGCTACAGTCTTAACACCACCTGCTGCCTTCATCTTTACATTTGGCCCTATATATTTCTTAAATAATCTTATATCTTCTATAGTTGCACCTGCTGTACCAAATCCAGTTGAAGTTTTAATGTAATCAGCACCAGCTTCTGTAACAGCTTTACACATAGCTATTTTTTCCTCTTCAGTTAAATAGCAAGTTTCAATTATTACCTTTAATATTTTATCTCCACAAGCTTCCTTTAAAGCAGCTATTTCTTTAGTTACTTTTTCTAAGTCTCCATTTTTAACATCGCTAATGTTGATAACCATATCAATTTCATTGGCACCATCTTCAATTGCTTTTCTTGTTTCTAAAACCTTAGCTTCTGTAACAGAATATCCTAAAGGGAATCCTACTACTGTACAAATATTAATTTTGTCACCATATGTTTCATGAATACGTGAAATATAACATGCAGGAACACATACTGAAGCTGTTTCATATTTAATAGCTTCATCACATAATACTTTTATATCTTCCCAAGTAGCAACAGCCTTTAATAACGTATGATCTATATGTTTTAATATTTCTTTTTTATCCATAATACTCCCTCTTTCTTTATGACATTTTAAATTATCTATTTATTATAATAAGCAACGCTTATAAATAAGTCAAACATTTTTTGTGCGAACTTTAACATTTTATTATCTTTTGTTCATACTTTTGCATCCTCTCTTGAAAGATGTTAAAATTTAAATGATACTTTAAATCCAATAATCTATCTCTAAGATTAAGTATTCATTTAAATAAAATAAAAACTATTATAGGTGAAATAATTATGAGTAAAAAGTTAGATAGAACTAACAAACTAATTGAAATACTAAAAGAAAAAAATGGTGCTTCCGTTAAGGAGCTTGCTAATATTTTACAAGTATCTGAAATGACCATAAGGCGTGATTTAGAGTTTCTTAAATCTAACAATATTGTCACTAAAGTATACGGTGCAACCATTTATAATCCATCTAATAGTATAGATAAATTATCTTCAAATTATAATATCAATGACGAATTAATTAAATTTGAACATGAAAAAAATAAAATAGGTAAAGCTGCTGCCAAGCTTATTAAAAATAATGATGTAATTATTATTGATACAGGTACTACCACTGAGAAACTTGCTATGAATATTGATAATAGCTTAGAAATTACAGCATTATTATATAATGCTAATATTTTAGATGTTATAAGAAAAAAGAAAAATATAAAGATGATTTTTTCTGGTGGATACTATCATCCAAATACACAAATGTTTGAGTCTCCAGAAGGAATATCTTTAATTAAAAATATAAGAGCCTCTAAAGTATTTGTTTCTGCTTCTGGAGTCCATGAAACACTTGGTGTTACTTGCTCTAACAATTATGAAGTAGCTACAAAAAAAGCAATTCTAAACTCTTCCTTTGAAAAGATACTTCTTTTACATTCTGAAAAGTTTGGCAAAGTAAATTCTTCTTACTTTGCTGACTTGAATGAATTTGATACTATCATTACAGATGCAAATTTATCAGATGAATGGAAAAATAGAATTGATTCTCTAAAAATAAAACTAATTCTTGTATAGTAATTATTAATGCTCCTTAAACATAGTTATATATATAATTGTTTTTAGGAGTTTTTTTATTATGGAAAATAATCTTGACTTATACAGAGCAAAGCTTCCTTATCCTCCAATAGTTGTTGTTAAGCCAAATAAGCATTATGCTGAAATAATACAAACTAGCTTTGCTGGTGCTGTATCTGAATTTTCTGCCATATCTCAATATATATATCATCACTTAAGAACAGAAGACCAATATCCTGAAATTTCAAAAGCCCTAGAATCTATTGCCATAGTTGAAATGTATCATTTAGAAATCTTAGGTAAGCTAATAATAAAACTTGGTGGAAACCCAGGATACTGGATTAACAAAAAAGATAGAAATTTAAACTGGAATTCTTCCTTTGTTAACTATGGCTTAAATGTAACTGAAATGATAAATTATGATATTGCTGATGAAAAGCTCGCCATTAAACAATATATTAGCGCCGAGAAAAAAATAAATGATTCCAACATAATTTCAATTATTGATAGGATAATACTTGATGAAGAAGTCCATATTCAAATCCTTACTGAGTTATCAAAAAAATATTTAACACCATAAAAATAAAAGGAGCTAGCGTAGCTCCTTTTTATAAATAACATCTCTTTATCCAGCACGTTCAATATTATTATAACCAGCTATATTTACAGTAATCCATATGCCATACTTCCTTACATTTTCAAAAACACTTTCCATATCATTATAATTAGCTCTTGTTAGCTCTTTATTTAAAGTTATTTCTATAGACTCTTTTTCTGAGTTTAACCAGCTATCTATTTCATTCATCTTCACTGTATCTAAGACTTTATATAGTTTGCTAATTTCTTTCATAACAATCTTACTATATGACTTACTATAACTTTGAAGCTTAATAATACTTAACCCATCTGTTTTCAGTCTTATGGAATCCTTTTCCATTACTTCTCTTAAAGAAATATGTAAATTGCTTATTGATTTTTCATTGGAAGCAATCATTTTTCTTGTTTCACTGTTTATTTCTTTAGTCTCTATATTAAATGATTCTGATTGATACAAAGCATATAAGCTTATAGCTATTGATATAGTACTAAATATAATAGTTAAAATCTCCATCTTATTTCCCCATTCATCATTTTCTAATTTATCTCTATTTTCTCTTTTATGTTTCTATATAAATCTATATTCAAACATATCCATATTCCGTATTTCTCTAATTGTTTTAAATTTACATCAATATTTTTATATTCCTCTGGATTAATATCTTTTGAAAGCTTTAAGATAACTTTAGGTTCATCATTATCAAGCCACATTTCTAAATCTGATATAGATTTTGATGCCAACATATTACTTAAATACATAATGCTATGTAATACACTAAACTTATTTTCTAAATCATAATTGCTCATCTTTATCAGTACTATTTCATTTTTTATAAATGTTAACTCTTCCTCTATAATTTCAGATTTTGTTTCCTCTTTGTTTATTATCTCCTCAAGTGTACTATGTAAATTATTTATAGACTTCTCATTGCAATCAATCATTAACATAGTATCTTTATTTAATTCTCTTGATAATTTATTAAAATGCTCTGATTGATAAACAGCTATGCAGCTTATCAAAATAGATAAAACTCCACAAAAAACAGCTATAATAACCATTATTTTCTCCTTATTTTTTATTATTTTCTCTAATATTATATAATAGGCCTTAAAAATACTCAACAATATATTCCAATTTTATTAATTATTATATTCAGTTAAAAAATGCTATATTTCTATAGCATTTCTTATATTATTAATAATCTAACATCTTTGAAAGTCTCATAAGGGTAAGCCTATTGGTCGTATATGGTGATATTCTAAGACTCTTTTCTTTTATTCCCTGAGGCAAACCTATCTCTTCAAAAGTTGTAACAGCTTTTGCTCTCATTAATGTATTCTTTACAAAATCCAATGTAGGTAGCTTTTCTAATATTTCTGCAATATTTTCTAATCTATTTTGCAATATGACTTTATTTACATTTAATAATGGATCTGGTGTATTTTCTTTAATAATTGAATTATACATTTCTCTACCTCTAAATACCTCTTTAAGCATATCCATTTCCAATCCAGAATACTTCTTAACTCTACACCTTTCATTTTCAATAGCCTTTTTTATTTTTTCATATTCCTCCATTACTAATATTAAGGCTGCTGATACCCTTTCTCCATGATATGCATTTAAATGTTCATTTATTACTTCCATTTCCCACAAATTAGCCATATGATGCTCTGCTCCTGAAGCTGGTCTTGAATTTCCTATTATTTGCATAGCAAGTCCTGATATAATTAAAGCATACATCAATTGTTCATAAGCTTCCGTATTACCAAGCACTAATTCATCTACACATTGGCAAACTTTATTTATTGCATCTATTTCCATATTGCATATTCTATTACAAATATACTCCCCTATAACTATACTTGAGATTTTCCAATCAACTAAAGCTATATATTTTCCTATTAAATCTGATACTCCAGATGCTGTAAGCCTATATGGTGCTTCTTTAAATATATCTGTATCAGCTACTACATAAATAGGTGATACTGCTGTAAATGTTTTTTTATACCCTCTCCAAGTCATATCAGCCACTGTAGAAGTAAATCCATCTACGCTTGCAGCTGTAGGAACAGATATAAAAGGAATATCTTTATTATATGCCACATATCTAGTTATATCATGTATAGTCCCTGCCCCTAATGCTATCAAGACATCGCTTTCTGCTACTAAGCATTCATACACTTTTTGTACTGCTACTTCATTAGCATGAAGATTTTCAGACTTTAACTTTATAAAGTTTCCTTTAGGAATAACTTCTTCAACCTCTTCTCCTGCTGCAACATAAGTATTTTCATCACATATTATTGTTATATTTTTAAATCCTTCTTTTTCCATGATTTCTGGTAGTTTTTTAATAGCTTCACTTTCGATTATTATATCCTTCACTAAAATCTTATGTTCCTTACCACATCCACAAAATCCTGTAAACTTATTAATGTTTACTTTCATATCTCCTCACCTTCCATCCATATAGTCTATATGTAAAATTATACCATTTTATATAAAAATAAGGATATAATAATTTAATTATTATATCCTAAAAATCTTCTTATACTATAAATATACTTATTAAAATCACTGCTGAAATTATTTGTAATACACCTACAAATAATCCATAAAGAGAAACTGCCTTCCCTTGCTTAATTAGGTCTTTTACATTAACTTTTAAACCTATTGCCGCTAAAGCAAATATTTCAAGCTTATTACTTACAGCCTTACATACATCTGATAAGGCTGGTGAAATAATACCTATTGAAAATAATGCACATGTAATAAAGAATCCTATTACATACCAAGGTACTTTAACTTTCCCTTTCTTTACATCTTTAATTTCTTCTTCAACTATTTCCTCATTAGTTTTATGTTTTAAATGTCCAAATATCAATACAACAACTACTAATAAAATAACTCTTACTATTTTAAATATTGTTGCTAAGTCCTTTACCTCTTCACTTACCATGGCTCCACTGGCAACAACTTGTCCGACAGATTGTAATGTACCACCAATTAATCCCGATGTCTTCATAGGTTCTAAATTATATAATAAGTTAGCTATTAGTGGTAGTAAAAACATTAAAAATATACCTGTAACATTTACTATGGTAATTACAATGCCTTTTTCTTTATCATCTGCATCTATAACCGGTGCTGTAGCTGCTATAGCCGATGAACCACACACAGCATTACCACTAGCCATCATAAATCTAAAGTTTTGTCCAAAGCCAAGTTTTTTTCCTATATATAAAGCACCAATTATAGTTATAGTCATTTGTACAACTATAAATGTAATGCCTCCTATACCTAATTCCATAAGTGTTGAAACACTTAATGTAGCTCCTAATAATACTATTGAATACGATAATAAATCAGTTTCGGAAAATTTATAACCTTTTTGGAATATATCTTGATTTAAGAATAAATTCCCTACAAACATTCCTAAAAATATAGCTATTGTTGCGGCTCCAAGTTTAGGTATAAATCTTCCTAATAATATCCTTATTATTCCAACTGATACTGATACCACTAGACCTGGAAATATTTCTTTTATTTTTCTCATCCTATTTCCTTCCTTTTCTTATGTTTAAAAGATTTATTTTAGAATTCTATTCCCTTAGATGTTACTTGTATAGTATAATCTTCATAGATTCATAAGTAAAATAAATATTAAAAATAAATATCATTAACATTTTTGATAGTACGCTTATATTTTTATTATCACTCTAAAAGGAGAATATTATGCTAGAAGAATTAAAAACTTTTATTGCAGTAGTAGAATATAAAAACTTTACCAGAGCTGGAGAATACTTAAAGTTATCACAACCAAGCGTTAGTACACATATAAAAAATTTAGAAAGATCCTTTGGTGTTACCTTAATAAATCGTTCTGTTAAACAAAAAACTATATTTATAACAGAAAATGGATATAAATTATATGAAAGAGCAAAGGAAATAATAAATTTACTTGACATTACATATATGGAAGTTAAGGATAATAGTAATTCATTAAAAGGCACTTTAAAGGTAGGTGCAAGTCTTACCATAGGAGAATATTTTCTTCCTAAATTCCTTTCACTTTTTTCAAAAAAATACCCTGACATAGATGTGGAAATTATTATTGAAAACACTTCATTAATATGTTCACATTTAAAAGACTTAACTCTTGATATTGGACTTATAGAAGGAACTCCTTCCACCGGAAGCTTTAATCAAGAATATTTCCTAAAGGATCAATTGGTCTTAGCCTTTAATCCTAATAATAGTGAACTTACAAATATCCAGTCCTTTGAAGAGCTAAATAATCATTTATGGGTTGTAAGAGAGGATGGTTCAGGTACTAGGGAATATTTCAATATGTTCTTAGAAAGCAATAAGATAATTCCTAATAAAATATTAGTTTTAGGTAGTAACTACGCTATTAAAGAAGCTGTAAAAAACAACCTTGGAATCACTCTTACATCAAGTCTAGTTACTGAAGAAGCTGTTGCAAATGGAGAAATCTGTATTAATAACTTTAATGATGAATATAACAGATATTTCTCTTATATAACACCAAAAAACATTACTATGTCAAAGGCAATTCAAGTTTTTATCGATGAATTAAATAACTTTTCCAAAAAAACTAACTGTTAATGAAAAAACATGGATTAATATAATCCATGTTTTTCCTTTTATAATATTGATGAAAATAGTTTTGATAAACCTTCTTTAATTTTCGTTTTATTATTTCTTCCTTTATACATTTTCAAAGTAAGCTGATTGCTTTTTAGGATATCTTTCTCAAATTGTTTTTTCTGCTTGCATGCTATGTCACTAGAATATATGTATGCATTTATTTCAAAGTTTAGCTCAAAACTTCTAGTATCCATATTAGCCGTACCTACAGAGCAAATTTCATCATCTATAACAAGAGTTTTGGCATGTAAGAATGCATTTCTATCATAATGATATATCTTTACACCAAAATCTAAAAGATCACCTGCATAGGAAAGATTAGCCCAATAAACAAATGGATGATCTCCTTTTCCAGGAATCATTATTCTTACATCCACACCAGATAATGCAGCAAGCTTTAATGCATCAGATATACTATTATCTATAATTAAATATGGAGATTGTATATAAATATACTTTTTTGCTTTTTGAATCATTTTTAAATACGCAAGCTTAATTTCAAATCTATCACTAAGATTTGGTCCACTTGATAATATTTGAATACCTTTATTTCCTGTACATACTCTGCTCTCTTCTTCAACTATATGTTCTATATCCACTTCTTCTTTAGTAGCATATCTCCAATCGGCTAGAAATCTTAAATTTAAATCCTTAACAGCATCTCCTTCTATTTTTACATGAGTATCTCTCCAGTAGCCAAACTTCTCGTTCTTACCTAAATATTCATCTCCAACATTAAAGCCTCCAACAAAGCCTATTTTATTGTCAATAACAACAATCTTTCTATGATTTCTAAAATTCATATTTAGATTTATTATCTTAAGCCATGATGGGAAGAACTCACCAGTTTTACCTCCTACTGAAATGAAATTTTTAAGGACCCTCTTATTTAAAGTCCTGCTACCAACAGAATCATATAAAAGCCTTACATCTACACCTTTTGCAGCTTTTTCTTCTAAAATTGAAAGTATTTCACTTCCTATTCCATCGATCTTAAATATATAAAATTCTATATTGATACACTTTTCAGCCTTTCTTAAAGCATCCAATAAAGCAGTGAAGAATTCTTTTCCATCGCTATACATCATAACTTCATTATTTTCCCTATAAGGCGAATGTCCCATTTGCTCTATGGAATTAATCATATCAAAGTTTTTATTATCTTTTTCAATATAACCTTCTTTATGTATCTGCTTTATATAATCCTTAAATAATTTTGCTTCAATTTCTTTAATACCAAACATATTGGAATTATTCATTTTTCTTCCTACTAATAAAAATGCAATAAATCCTATCACTGGAGCAATATAAATTACTAGCACCCAGGCTATTATGCTATTGGCAGATCTCTTTTCTTTAAAAATCATATAAAAAATAGCCAAAAAATTTATTATATTTATTATCATCATTATTATTTGAACCATTGCTATCACCTCTTTTTTTATTATGCCTATTTACCTCATTAATTAAGTATAATAAAAAAATTAACTTTAGTTAAGTTACTTTTTAAAAATTTTCTTTCCATACTGGCATTGACTTCATATATTCTAATACTTTTTTCCTAGCAAAATTCTTATCTATCTTTTCACTTTCTGACATATATTCAGCCATTCCCTCTACAGCTTCATCAAATGATTTCATGCTGCCATCTTCTTTTGCACAATAAACACAATAATCTTTACTTTCATCTCCCATGGCAAAATCATTTTTCTTATTCATAGGCATTCCGCAACATATGCACTTTTTCATATATATCACTCCTTATTTTTTTGTAAATTCTATCCTCTTTTTTATTTTTATTCATTCTACTATATACTATATGAAACTATATGAAAGTTAACCATAAATACTTTTCACAAGTTTAGTTAATTATGAATAATTATAAAACTCACAGAATTTTTAAAACTTATTTTTAAACTCTGTGAGTTTATTCCTCAATTTATCATTTATTTTTAATTTTTTATTTTTAATTTTCAATTACTTAAACATTTCTTTAAAAAATCTCACTGCTCGCTTGTCTTTAATTACTATTTTACTCTCATCTTTTAAAATAAAAATAAATTCAAAATCCTGACTATAAGTAGTAAAGTTTATTTCCTCATCATAAAAAATATAGTCATCTATTACTATCCCTTTATCAAACTTGCCAACTCTTAATCCAAATATGCTGCTATTTTCATTATCATTGTAGCTTACACCATATACAATTGTTCCATCTTGCTGCTTTCTTACATCTATATGTTTACTATATAAGCTATCAATTATTACTAAAATTATAGGGAGTATCAATATTACTTTCGCAACTTTGCTAGATATAAAGCTTACATCATATCCTAACATATATATTGAAAATAATATATATACAAAGCAAAAAACATAAATATCTATTAATATTTCTATCTTTGGATTCAAGCCTAAAAAGTTTAATTTTTTTAATTTAATTATTTTTATATTTTTATAAAATTTATCAAAAAAATATCTGTCTAACATTATATTAACAGGTATCTGTAATATAATTATCACAATCTTAATTAATAGTGATCTTGAAGATAACATGATAACTATAGCCATTGCCATACTTATAAAGATGTATGCATACTTTATTATTGCCTTATTCATATTTTCACTCCATTGATATCTATTGCTTTTAAAAAAAGCCATCCTAAAGTATTTATATTCTATTTAACTAATAATTATTGCCCCAATTACTTATTTATATAAAATAAAAAAGAGAAGATTATCTAATCTCCTCTAAAAAAACTACTATTTATTTTCATCTATTAGTTTTTCTATGTTTCCTTTACATCTTGCTCCTCTACAGCATCCTGCTCCAGCACCTGTAGCTTCTTTAACTTCTTCATAAGTTTTAGCTCCATTTTTAACTGCTAAAACTATTGTTTCTTTTGTTACTTTGTTACATAAACATATATTACTCATGTTTTTTCTCCTTAGTATAAACATTCTTTATCTTTATTATTAACTAATAATTATTATTTGTCAATATACTTTTTTCTTTTGTTATACTAATGATACATAACACAATCTCCTTTATTTTTATTTGCTTCCCTTAAAATATTGCTATTATATTTCTAAACCTGCTTTGCATTATGTATTTTTTAACAATTATATAATTCCTCTACTTTAGCCCAATTTATTATTTGCCATATGTTTTCCAGGTATTTTCCTCTAAGATTTTTATATTTCAAATAATAAGCATGTTCCCATACATCTATACAAAGAATTGGTTTAAGACCACATCTAAGTGGTGTATCTTGATTTAGTGTACTCATAACATGTAATCTGCCACATTTCTCTTTCACAAGATAGCTATAACCTGAACCAAATCTATTTAAAGCATTTTCATTTATAAGTTCTATCAACTGTTCAAAGGAACCATACTGCTTCTTTATTCTATCCATTAGTTTTCCTTCAGGTTTTCTTTTAGGCTTAGGATATAAAATTGAAAAGTATAAATTATGATTATATACTCCTCCTCCGTTATTTATCACTTTCTCCCTTATTTCCTTTGGTATTTTTTTAGGATTCATTAATATATCCTCTATGGTTTTACCCTTTGTAAAATTCTCATATCCTTTAAGCACCCTATTTAAATTATCAACATAGCCTTGTAAATGCTTAGTATAATGAATTTCTACCGTTTCTTTATCTATATAAGGTTCCAAAGCATTAAATAAATAGGGAAGATATATTTTTTCGTATTTCATTAGACTTCCTTTCAATTTAATTACTACACTACTATATATGCAGAAATCCTTTTCATTTATCACTATCCATTAAAAATCATATTTGATTTATTAAATTCACCATATGCCTTTATGATATTATATTTATTTTTCCTATTGCTATGAAAACAAAAAAGTGTCTCATAAGATATTTTAATCAAATAATAATTATTCATCTCTATAAATCTATTAATTCCCTCATCACCATACTGCATATTTCTAAGATTAAGTTTCTGCATAAGAAGCATCAAATGAATTATTACATCTCTTATATTATTAATATTTTTATTATTATTTAAATAATCCTTGCTATCTTCCATTAAATATTCATTATATCGTCTTATTTTTTTCACAAGCTGCCTTACTCCATCTTTAAGTCTATAAGGAAATATAATCTTATTTGCTATTAAAACTAATATCACTCCTGCTATGACATATATTATTCTTAAAAATATTAATACATTTATATTTTCAGTTAATGATGATACGCAAATTGATGCCACAGCTGCAAATAATGAAATTTTATAATATTCTTTAAATCCATATAAAAGATACAAAGCTCCTATTAGAATTAATATAGTTATAAGTTTATTATCAACTATATTAATAAGAATTCCTGTAACCAATATGGCTAATATATTTCCTTTAACTCTATCTCTTGCTTTTGTTATAGTATCTTCATAGTATGGTTGCATAATAGACATAATTGTTATAATTGCCCATATTATTTTATAAAATCCTAAAAACTCTCCTACTAAAAGTGCTATTGTCAATGTTATAGCCATTCTTATAGCAAACTTAAACCTTATACTATTTACATTAAAATATTCTTTAAAAACATTTTTAAATGTATCTAAATCAGATCTTTGCCACTGTTTATATACTTTATTAATTTCTCTTTTATTCATTTCAGCTAAACGCTTTAAATTTTTATATACTTCCATAAATATGTTACCAATAAGTTCAAAAATCTCACTCTTATTAATATTATCATTAATAAAATATTCTACTTTTTCTTTTAAGTCCACCACATCTATATTTCCTGAAGTATATTTCTCAAAGTTATCTAACAACAACTCAATATCAGCAAGTTCCTTTTCCTTTATATTTTTTTCTGTAGCTATATCTTTTAAGAGCAAATTAAGATATTCTAAATTTATCAAAAGATTAAATTGAATGATTCCTATATTAGTAGTTAAATATTTTCTATGTCTGCTTATATATATTTTATAAGTCAAATCTCTCATCTTTCCAGTACATTTATTTTTAAGCTCATCTGAATAATGATTTTCCCTAATATTTTTCACCTGCTCTTTTAACATATTTATATACACAACTATGCTGCTACCTAATACAGATTTTTCATTTATTTTCTTTATAAAGCTTGCTAAGACAATAACTGCCACTCCAAAAAGTACTGAGTAAAGCCTTTCTGGTAGCTCACTAAAAGATACTGTAGCATATTGAGTAAATATATAAAGCATAATAAATGGTTTATAAAAAGTTAAATCATATTGTGAAATTATGCTGTACATTATTAGAAATATTGATATAAAATTTATTATTATTCCAGTATAAAGATTTAATGAGGATATAAATGAAGTAACCACTATGAGCATATCTAAAATTATCAACCAAATAACTTTATAGAAAGTCTTAACATAAAAATTTTGCCTTCCTAATACTGTTGATGTTAATGCAATAGGAAAAGCTATCATTATATTTTTAACTCCAAATAATATCCATACGCCAAACATGGTAATAACTGCTACAGTACCATTCTTTAACATACTATATACATTAACATTATATTTTTTTATTAAACTTTTAAGCATAAAAATAACTCTATCCTTTCCTTTATGGATAAAGTTATTTTTGTCTTTATATGAATTTTTTATTTATTTTCTTAAGCTAAATTCATTATGTCTTTTACTTTTAATCATCTCTTATGAATAAAAAAGCTACTAAACTATTTATATATCTAAAGGAATCTCTATGCCCCTATGCTCAACTGGTGTTGAAAAAACTATTTGTGTTTCAGTATTTCCAAACTTCTGTAGCTGCCCTATAAAGGCATCTAATTCTAAAGTTGTTTCATAAGCAACTTTAATAAGCATTGAGTAAGCCCCAGTTACACAATTACATTCAATAACATTTGGACATGCATTTATAAAAGGATAAAATACTGGTTTTTCTTTTGGACTCATGGCTAAATTAATAAAAGCTGTTATATTGTATCCTAACTTCAATTTATCCACCTTGGCGCTATAGCCAGTAATAACTCCTGATTTTTCCAATTTATCAATTCTCGTTGCCACTGCTGGTGGTGATAAAAACACCTGTTCTGCCAGATATTTTAAAGGATACCTTGCATTTTCTTGTAATAGCTTTATAAGCTTTCTATCTATTTTATCCATTAACACTCCCCCTTTTATTAAATATAAATCTCTCTTGCAGAAATAAAAAAAGCTGCAGCCTTAACAAATAGAAAATACAATAATTTAAATAAAGATATATCCCATGCAATAATTCTAGCTTGCGATGAAATAATACATGGAAAGCTCCATGATCAATTTATTGTGGATCCTATACAAGGTGGTGCAGGTACTTCAGCTAATATGAATATTAACGAAGTAGTTGCTAATAGAGCCATAGAAATATTAGGCGGTGAAAAAGGTAATTATGATATTGTAAACCCCAATGATCATGTAAATATGTGCCAATCCACCAATGATGTCTTTCCTACTGCTGGTTAGATTACTGCAATAAAAATGATACATCAAGTAATTTTACAGCTGGAAAGGCTATATAACGCCTTAATTGCTAAATCATTTGCTTTTGAAAATATCCTAAAGATGGGACGTACTCAATTGCAAGATGCAGTGCCTGTACGCTTGGGACAATGCTTCAATGCTTATGCAACAATGGTTAGCCGTGATATAGATAGGCTCATTAAAAGCTTAGATGAAATGAAAACAGTAAACCTAGGAGCTACAGCCATAGGTACTTCCATAAATGCACCACTTTCATATGTAAAAAATATAGTTCCAACTTTAAAAACTGTAGTTAATTTAGACTTAAAGCAAGCTAGGGACTTAATTGACGCTACACAAAATATCGATTGTTTCGTTGCAGTATCTGGAATTCTAAAAACTTGTGCCGTTAATCTTTCAAAAATGTGCAATGACTTAAGACTTTTATCCAGCGGACCAAAAACTGGTATTGGAGAAATAAATCTTCCTGCTAAGCAAAATGGTTCCTCCATAATGCCTGGCAAAATAAATCCTGTTATTCCAGAAGTAGTATCCCAAGTTACCTTTAATGTAATAGGAAATGATCTTACTATAACAATGGCTGCTGAAGCTGGACAATTGGAACTTAATGCTTTTGAGCCTATTTTATTTTATAATCTCTTTGAATCACTAGAAACATTAAGCCATGCTATTTCAACCTTGGTAGATAATTGTATAATTGGCATAACTGCCAATGAAGATCATTGCTTGGAACTTCTTGAAGAAAGTGTTGGTATTGCTACTGCCTTATGCCCTTATATAGGTTATAAAAAATCTGCTGAAATTGCTAAATCATCATTAAAAACTGGTATTCCAATAAGAAAGCTTGTACTAAAAAACGGCATTCTTACTAAAGAAAAATTGGACTCTATACTAAATCCAGCTACAATGACCACTCCAAAATATATAAGTGCTTCATAAAAAAAGGACAGCCTAAGCTGTCCTTTCTCAAATTCATTAAAGAAAAATAGTCCTCTAGTTTATCCTATTTTTATGCACGTTTTCGTCTTCTTCTATTTTTATTACTCTTCTCTATTAATATGTTATACTGCCATGATATTATTATCATAAATATCTCTATTACAAAAATTAACATTGCTGAATTAAGCACTTTTATATTCACAGCATTTAGAATTCCCTTTATATTTTCAAAAGCAAAAAACATAATAAAATATGTTTTGAAAAATCCTGAAATATGCCTATGTTCATTATCAAAAAGCCTTTTTTCTATAAAATCTAATAATGCATTAACCAGTAATGATACAATAGGATATATTAATAACTTTTCATATTTACTGGCATATCTAATTATATTTCCTTTTGCATCAAAATAACTTGGTAATATATCCGGTAAATACACCATTGCTATTGCTGAACACATTATACTTACTATAAAAATAATAATATTTAGTTTTCTTTTTTCCATTTTATTTTCCCCCAAAAATAAACTTTTAAATAATTATAATTATACTCTTTTATAAAAGTAATCCATTAAATAATACTTTAATTAAAAAAGGCCAAATCAATCTAAATTATGATAGTTTTGCTTTAAATGCTACAACTTTTGTTAAAAACGTAAAATAGTTTTTAGGCACTACAGTAATAATTATTTCTTTAAACAGTGCATATAATTCACAACTTCATCACCTTTTACGCTATATCCTACTCCTTTAGCACAGAATATTGATGAAGATGTGTATTCTGGATCAGCATCTTTATTATATCCTATTCTCTCTATAACCTCTTCTGAATTATGACATACATCATATCCACCATACATTAAGCTAAGTCCACCTTTTCCTTTGCTTAAAGCCTGAAATTCTAAAGAGTAATCCATAAATGTAGCCACCGGTCCCCTTCCCGTAATAATGACTCTGTCTCCTACACTCTGCTGTTCATTAAAAGTGCCATTCATCTTTTGAACATCACTTAAAACTCTACCTAATAATTGGTTATCAACTTCTATTTTAAAATTATAATAAGGCTCCAATAAAATATTTTCTGCACTATCTAAACCTTGTCTTAAAGCCCTTTTAGTAGCCTCCCTAAAATCGCCACCTTCAGTATGCTTAATATGAGCACGTCCTGTAATCAAGATTACTTTAATATCATCAATTTCTGAACCTGTTAATATTCCTCTATGCTTTTTCTCAAAGATATGGGTCTTTATTAGATTTTGTTGTCCTGGTGTTAGATAATCATTATGACATCTGTTTTCAAATACTATTCCTTCACCACGTTCTCCTGGCAATAGTTTTAAATGTACTTCTGCATAATGCCTTAATGGTTCAAAATGACCATATCCATTTACTTCATTACCAATGGTTTCTTTATATAATATTTCTGGTTTATCAAATTCAACATTTAAATTAAATCTCTCTTGAATTATTTCCTTTAATACTTCTAATTGTATTTTTCCCATTACATTAATATGCATTTCTTTTAGAATTTCATCATATTGTACATTTAATGTTTTTTCTTCACTTTCTAATATTTTTAAATACTTTAATACCTCTTTTATATTTACCGTACTGTCATATAAGACCTTTGCCGTCAGAGTTGGAATCATTTCTTCTGTAGAATCCTCTATTCCAATGCCCATTCCAGCCTTCATATTGCTAATACCTGTAACTGCAAACACATCACCTTCACTAGCTACATCTTTAATCTCATATTTGACACCATTATATGCTCTAATTTCATTTACCTTTTCTCTTATTTCTTCGCCATTATGATTATAAACTAATTCATCTTTAACTTTTAAAAGTCCACTTAGTGCTTTTATATATGTTATTCTTGTACCTTTTTCATCATATCTAATTTTAAATACTTTACCAGTAAAAATATCTGCTAGCTCATAATTAGTCATTGTAAGCTTATTAAAAATATCTAAAAACTCTCTTACTCCTTGGTCTAGTAATGCAGAACCAGAACTAGCTACAAAAATTTGCCTTTCCTTTACAAGAAATTTTAATTTATTAATCCATAACTGATTATTATAATTATCTTCAAAGTATAAATTTAACAACTCTTCATCTTTTCCTGCAATAAATTCTATTTCTTCATCACTTAAATTCATCAAAGAATTGTTACTTAAAAGGCATATATCTTCACTAAACCTTCTTTTTAATTGCTGATAAACTTTATTAACATCTGCTCCTACTCTATCTATCTTATTTATAAAAATAAATGTAGGAATTTTACGGTTCTTTAATAAATTCCATAATGTTTCTGTATGTCCTTGTATTCCTTCCACTGCACTTACTACAAGTATGGCATAATCAAGAATACTTAAAGTTCTTTCCATTTCTGGCGAAAAATCTATATGTCCTGGTGTATCTATTAAATAATAAGTATCACCATCATATGAAAATGTTCCTACATCAGAAAAGACAGTGATTCCTCTTTCCTTCTCTACCTTTTGACTATCTAGAAATGCCTCTTTATAATCAACTCTTCCTTTTTTTCGTATACTCTTAGTATAGTATAAAATTTGCTCGCTAAATGTTGTTTTTCCAGCATCCACATGAGCAAATATTCCAAATGTCTTTTTCATATTTCTCCCCCAATCTTTATCTTATTTATTTGTATGTTATAAAATATTTATCTTTTAATTATTACTTAGTATTATACCTTAATTTGGGGTAAATTTATTACCTTATTTTTTTATTATTAAACTTCGTATCAATTCATTTATCCAATTCATATAATGCTTATGTAAAAATACAAAGGATGTGTTATTACGACAATTTTAAATAAACTTCTATATAAAAGTCTAATTTACTCTGGAAAACTCATTGAACTAAAATTAAATTCCTATACAAAAAAAACTTTAAAAATCAATACTTTAACCTTACTTGACATTATCAAATCAAATGCTACTTGTGAGTATGGAATTAAATATAATTTTAAATCTATAAATTCAATTGAAGATTTTAAAAAAAATGTTCCTATAACTAACCCTGTAGATTATGAAAAGTATATCAAAAAAATGGCTAATGGCGAAACTAATATCTTAGTAAGTGACCCTATTGAATACTTTGGCCATACATCTGGAACCACAGGAAAACAGAAATTAATACCTGTCACTAAAAAAAGCAGAGTTATAGCTTCAAAATATATGGCTTTATTAACACCAAAGTACTCTTATGATAATTTCAAGGATACTTTCACTTTTGGCAAAGGTTTAATGATTGCTGATATAGTTACTACTACTTACACTAAAAGCGGTATTCCTATACGCTCTGCTACCTCTGGTGGAATGGAAGGAATTAAAAAGATTCTGCCTTTAATGTATACTTCTCCTATAGAAGTCTTCAAAATTAGTGATAAAGAAGTATCCCAGTATCTTCATTTATTATTTGCCTTAAAAGAAAATAACTTAATGTATATATCCTCTTCTTTTATTTCTAATATACTGGATCTACTTAGATGTCTTGAGGATAATTACAGCATGCTAATATCTGATATACAAAAAGGTTCTATAAACTCTAAATTAGGACTTGATTCACAGACACGAAAAATTCTTAATAATATGTTAGAACCTGATGCTGCCAGAGCTGATTTCTTAAAAAATGAATTTGAAAAAGGTACTAAGGGAATTTGTAGAAGAATATGGCCCAAACTAGCTTATATTGCTACTGTTACTGGTGCTAATTTTTCCATATATGATGATAAAGTTAATTATTATACTGACTCTCTTCCTATCTACTCTACAGCTTACGCTGCAACAGAAGCAATGATTGGTATTAACCCATATGCCTCTAAAATAAGCTATGTAGTTATTCCTGACACTGTTTTTTATGAATTTATTCCCGTCAATGAATATGATAAACCATCACCAAAAACCTATTGCATACATGAACTTAAAATAAATGAATGCTATGAAATAATGATTACAAACTATGCTGGATTATATAGATATCGCTTAGGTGATGTTATTAAGGTATTAGGATTTTATAATGATTCACCAGAAATTGAATTCCTCTATAGGAGAAACCAAGTCCTTAATATGGTGTCAGAAAAAACCACTGAAGAACACTTAACTACTAGCATTAAATCAACTGTAGCTAAGTTAAATTTAAATCTGATAGATTATACTGCCATAGCTGACAATTCTATTTCTCCTGGAAGATATGTATTTTACATGGAATTAAGAAATGTCCCTTCTAAAAGGCTAATTTCATCTATTGAAAATACTCTAGATGATGAATTGAAGAAATCCAATTTGGCTTATGGACGTTTTCGTAATAGTAATGGCCTAGCCCCTATAAAGGTTGTCCCTTTAAATTGTGGTTCATTTGTAAAATTTAAGGAATTTCTTTATAGCAAAGGTGTTTCTAAAAGTCAGATTAAAATACCAAGAGTTATTACTACCAATGAAAATTTAAAGAAATTAGTAAAATCTCAGGAAATCATCTACTGATTTTTAAAGACTGATAATTCTATTATAAAGCTAAAATTATCAGTCTTTAAATTTATACTATTTAAAAGAAAATTTCAAATATGTTGAAATGGCTTTTTATGTTATAATCATTTATTATATAAATTTTTAGGAGGGATACTATGCATCTTGCTGATTACCATTTACATACACTTCATTCTTTTGACTCCACTCAGTCAATTAAAGATGTATGTGATAAAGCTATCCAAATGTCGCTTGCTGAAATTGCCATAACAGATCATTTTTCTGTTATTGAAGGCAAAGGTAGCTGTGGATATATGGATAAGGCAAAATATTTAGAAGATATTGAAAAACATAAGGAATTATATGATGGTAAGCTTATAATCAAAAGAGGTTTGGAAATTTGTGAACCTTATTTAACAGAAGAAAAAATTTCTGCTGAAATATCTCAAATGAATTTAGATTTTATATTAGGTTCTGTTCATAGTATTGATGGGCAAGGTATGAATACTTTTGCTGAAGGTTTAGATGGAAATGACCTTTATGAACGTTATTTTGAAGAAATTCTTCTTTTATGCAAATCAAAAAATATCGATGTCATTGCCCATATGGATTTTATTAAAAGATATGCCTTTAACAAATGTGGTCTTTGTGATATTAGAAAAAATGAAGAAATGTTAAGAGAAATCTTTAAAAGCATTGTAGCCAATGGAAAAGGAATTGAAATTAATACTTCTGGCTTAAGAAGTGCCTGCAATGAAGCATTACCTGGAATTGATATGCTAAAGCTATATAAAGAATGTGGTGGTGAAATCATCACTTGTGGCTCAGATGCCCACTTCACAAAAGATGTTGGCTTCCACATAAAAGAATCCTACCAACTACTTAAAGATTTAGGATATAAGTATACATATACCTTTAAAAACAGACAAGCCATTGGAGAAAAATTATAATTTTTCTCCAATTATGAATTATGAATGACGAATGATGAATTAAGGTAAGAACTCCATAGGGAGTTCAAAAATATTATTATAAGAAACTCTTCGAGTTTCATCCTTAATTCATAATTCTTAATTCATCATTCATAATTATTTAATAAATAAAATTTATTTATTAAATATTGGGCTTATTCCTTGTGCATAGTTTCTTTTTATATTACCAAAAAGGCTTACTGATTCATCTAATTCTTCTTCTTCCTTAGTTTTTTCAGCTTCTGCTGCATCTAATGTTGAAACTGTGTTCTTTTCTTTTGCTGTTAAAATTGGCTCTAAAGCTCTCTTTTCTTCTTCATCACTACTTGTATTATTATTTAATTTTAATTCTTCAGCTTCACTTTCATTTTCTTCTAATTGAATTGCTGGTGCACTTTCAACTGTTAACTTATCTTCTCTTTGCTTGTTAAATGCAGTTTCTTTAACTATCATTTCTATATTTTTAACAGCTACTTCATGTATTTGTGAATTATACATAGTACTGCAGTCAACTGTAATAGCAGTGTCTCCTATTTGTGCAATTCTTCCTTTGATTGATACTGATTTATATTCTAATGATACTATATCATCACTTTTAAAAACTATAGTTTCTCCATTATGTTCAACTTTTAAAACTTTAATATTTTCTACATTTATATTCATTGTATCTTCTCCATTCTATATATATATATCATACTTTATAATACTACATATTTTATAGATAATAAACACTTGTTTTATTATCTACCTATAAGCATAATTTTACAATTTAATAATTTAATGATTTATAAATTAAATATAGTTAATTAATTGTTAATTTTTTCCTTTTTGTTATAATGTTATTGAGGGGGGAATTATATGATAGATCATTTTAAATTTAAAATATATCACAAAAGTTTAAAAAAATCTTTTTTTGTTACTTCCATTGATTATAAAAACAATATAGTTTGTTATGAAAATGGAGATAAAACTTTAGAAGTTTCCTTTGAAAATATAATTATGCTTATGCCTACAGGAATTTATGATTCAAAAAATAATGAAATTTATGAAGGTGATGTAATCACTTATCAAAGTAATAGCTTATCTCCAAAAAAAGTATCTACAGTAATTTATGAAAATGGCTGCTTTATGACTAAACTGCTACTTTCTAAGCAATTGGAAGCTAGAGCGAAAAAAGATAATATAGATAATGATATATTTACCGATCTTTTGTTTTTAGCCACAACAGCAAATTATAAACCAATAAAGATTATCGGTAACATCTTCACTTACAACTATGATAAAAACAGTAAAAAAGCAAAAACCACTAAACTAACAATTTAGTGGCTTTTGCTTTTTATACATTACTAAAACATGATAGTTTTTCAAATATTTTAACACATTCTTTATTTAAAATTCTTACCTTTGCTTTAATTCCTTTTTTCTCAAACTTAGCAATAACTTTATCTATTGCTTCTACAGCTGATTGATCCATTATCTTTGATTCTAAGAAATCTATTTCAACAGCATTAATATCCTCATTATAATCAAAACTATTTATAAATTTATCAGTTGCTGCAAAGAACAGTGGCCCCTTTACTAGATATGTTGTTACTCCATTAATACTCATTTTATCAACTATTATATTAGCACTCTTAAAGGCAAATAACACTGCACTTAAGATTACTCCAAGAACAACTCCATATGCTAAATTATCTGTCAGCACAACAATTGCAACTGTAGATAACATTACAAAAGTATCTGATATAGGCATATCTTTTATTCTTCTTATAGATTGCCAATCAATTGTTGTAAGTGATACCACTATCATTACTGATGCTAAGGCTACCACTGGTACTTGAACAACTAGCTTATTTAAAGCAATGACAAATATAAGCATAAACGTACCTGCTGAAAAAGTTGAAAGCCTTCCTATACCGCCATATGTGATATTTAAAACTGTTTGTCCTATCATACCACAGCCTGCTATTCCTCCAAAGAAACCAGCAGTTATATTGGCTAAACCTTGTCCAATACTTTCCTGATTCTTATTACTTTCACTTTCTGTCTTTTCATCAACAATTTGCGCTGTAAGCAATGATTCTATTAAACCTACTAAAGCCAATGAAACAGAATAAGGCATAATTATCTTTAATGTTTCTAAATTTAATGGTATATTAGGTATTAAAAATTTTGGCAGCTGTGAATTAATTGCTCCCATTTCTCCAAGCCTTGTAATATCAATGTTAAATATTATAACTATAGCTGATATTATCACTATGGATACTATAGGTGATGGAATCCTCTTAGTTATCTTTGGTAGTAAGTATATTATTCCTATGGAAATTATCCCTAAGACAATTAAAATGTATGTTCCCTTAAAATGCTCCAATTGTGATTTAAACATCAATATTCCTAATGCGTTAACAAAGCCAAGTATTACTGGTCTTGGTATATATTTTATCAACTTACCAACCTTTAAATATCCAAGAACAACTTGAATAATTCCTGTAAGTATAGTGGCAGCAAGCATATATTGTACCCCATGACTTTTAACAAGTCCAGCAAGAACTAAGGCCATTGATCCAGCAGCTGCTGATATCATTGCCGTCCTTCCACCAAAGATAGCTGTGATTACAGAAATGCAAAATGATGAGTATACTCCAATCATTGGGTCTACCCCTGCCACAATGGTAAAACCTATAACTTCAGGTATTAAGGCCATACATACTACTAATCCTGCTAAAAGATCAAATCTTATATTACCAAACCACTCTTTTTTATAATTTCTCATTTGTTCACTCCTATTATATTATATTTTACAGTAATAACCCTTGTGCTTTTGCTCTCCAAGTACCTCTTTGCCATCTTAAATAGAATATTACAGCTCTGATACATTCATCAAGCATCATGGCTAGCCATACTCCTTGTACGCCCCATCTAAATTTAATGTGTTTAAAACAGATTTATACTGTTTTTTACATACAAAACATAGATTAACGGGAATTACTTTATATGTCAATATAGATTTTCCTTGAAAACAATTACTACTTATAATTATTTTCTAGTTCTAAAAGAACAAAGGAACTTCCTTTAATAGAAGCTCCTTTATTTATATTTTATTTAAATTAAGTTCTATACAAGTTCTAATAACTTAAGTACTTCTACAGCAATTTTTCTTTCTGTACCTATAAATGGATATGAGTGTATATGTATTGCTGGATTAAAGTTAATTTCTATTATTGCGTAATTAGTATTTTCATCACTATAATCCTCCAACATCATATCTACACCACAAATCTTAGCACCTGCTGCTTTACTTGCCTTTACAGCAATATCTTTAAATTTTTGTGGTATATCATCTGTGTAATCTATACTATCCCCACCAGTACTTATGTTGGAATTTTCTCTTAAATACACTGTTTCTCCTGCAAGAGGTACATAATCAAAATTCTTATTTTGTTGCTTTAAAAATATAGCTTCATTTTCACCAAGGTTTATTTTTTCAAGAGGTGTAACATATCCCTTACCTCTTAATGGATTTTGATTCTTTAATTCAACTAATTCTCTTATGGTTTTTACTCCATCACCTAAAACATTTGCTGGCACTCTATGAAGTATTCCTACAACTTGATCATCAATAACCAAGAATCTATATTCCTTTCCTTTGATAAACTCTTCAATTAACACTGTTTTATCAAACTTAAATGCTATTTCAAAAGCTCTTTCTATATCTTCTGCATTTGTTCCTTCAGGGAATATGTTTATTCCAGTACCAAAATTAGTTGATTTAGGTTTTATAACTATAGGCTTTTCTATATAATTATTTATAGAAATCTTTGCTTCTGCAAGACTATCGAACTCTTCACCAACTGGAACCTTAATACCTTCTTTAGCCAATACCTTTTTAGTAACAGTTTTATTTTCCATGATAAGTACTGTTACATAATTATCCTTTGATGTCTTGGTGGCTTGCTTTACATATTCAACCTTTTCTCCCTTTGTTAAAGAAATAAAGTTTTCGCTTCTATCTACTATATCAGTCTTAATTCCTCTTTTTATAGCTTCCTTCATTAATATTTGAGTAGAAAGTTCTAAATCCTCAAATCCTTCTAACTTAAATCTATTATTATACGCACTTTCCTTATAACCTTCAGCTAAATCTACATTAGCCTTTATATATACTTTTTCTTCTATAAGCTTTTTGTAATTATAAGCATAAGTTAATGAGCTATCTGTCATTTTTGCTATTGCTTCATTGATTATATCTTCTTTTCCTAAATTCAGCTCTGAATTCATAGCCTTCATTTCATTTAGTATTTCTAAGCCCCAGCTTCTTCTATCAATTATTTCTCCATCTTTAATTAATTCAACATTTTCTATACCATATTTAGCCACTAAATGTTGGTTTCTTACAGCTTCTTGCTGCCACTTATCATAACTACTTTCTTCTTTAATAAGCATATATATATTTAATAATTGAAGGAAATATAAATCATTTAAGCTTATGCCACCCTTTTCAAAGGGATTTATATCGATACTTCTATATTCTAAATAGCTAATTCCATCCTCTAGTAATGAATTTAAGAAATTCTTAGGTTCTTTAGCTTTTAATCTTACCTGGCTATATAATTCCTTATGGCTATCTATCACTCCATCATTTACATATTTATTGATGCTTTCAACATAGTCTTCCACCGTATCATAATTTGGATAAAGTTCTTCTTTGTTTCTATATCCACATTCTCCATTTCTATGAGAAACTGCACCATCTAAAGTATACCCATCTTCGCTTATCTGTTTAAGCTTACAACTGCATCCATTTAAAAAACTTTCATGTATTACAGGTGCTGCACCTAGAAGATAAACTATAATCCATCTATATCTTAAATAATTTCTTGCAACCTTTAAATATATAGAATTTTTATACTCCTTGTATGTTAATTCCTTGTCACTACTTTCATATAATTTTCTTATAATTTCTTCATTAAAAGAATAATTGTAGTGGATTCCTGATATAAGTTGCTTCTTTCCACCATATTTTTTTAAAAGCTTATTTCTATATTCTTCTGCTTCTCTTCCCTCTTCACTATATTTAGCTACAGGTATTTCATCATCTTCTGGAATAAAACATGGCATTGATTGTGGCCATAAAATTTCATCACCTATCTCCAAAGCTACTATGTCATAAAGTGCCTTTAAAAAACTATATGTTTCTTCTATTTTATCTAAGGCAGGCGTTATTACTTCCACCTGACTTTCTGAAAAATCTGTAGTTATGTAGGGATTTAAAACTTTATCTCCAAATATCTCTGGATGATCTGTAAATGATAAATATCCATTTTTATCAACTCTTAACATTTCTCTCTCTATACCACAATTCCCCTTTAAAAGTTGTTGTGGTATAAATAACTCTTTAATTTTCTTTAACATTTTTATATTCCTTCCTTAAATTCTCTATAATTATATTTAATATAATCTATTAGATTTATCTGGTCAAATACTTATAAAATTATAGCTTCATCTTAACAACAATAAAGTACATAATGTACGATGTTATACCTTTTAATATACTTGAAATGGAAATACTCATCCATACTCCATTTACACCAAATCTCCCCACCAACATCAAAGCCATAGGTACTCTTAGTGCTGTAAAGACAATACTTATAATTGATGGAATTTTAGGTAATCCAAGACCTGTAAATGTTCCATTGGATATAGTTTCTATAGTGCTAAATATTTGTGAAAAAGCAACTATTCTTAAATAATCAGCTGCAATTATTATAGTTTCATTTTCACTAATAAAAAGTTTAATTATGGGCCTATTTAAAAATATGAATACAAATACCATTATTAAAGAATAAAGTATACCTAATTTTAATGCTGTTTTATATCCTTCCTTAATCCTATTATATTTGCCTGCACCAAAGTTTTGTCCTACAAAACTTGATATAGCTCCATGAAGCCCACCTATTACCATATATGTTATGGATTCAATCTGCAGACCAATTTTTTGAGCTGCTATGGCATTTGCACCAAAACCACCAATTATTCTTGCCAAAACTATATTTATCAAGGTAAATAATACTCTTTGGAAAGACATTGGAATTCCTAAGACACAAATTTCTTTAACTTTTACAAAATCTAATTTAACACCTCTATAATATCTTAAAAAGCTCATAGATTTTCTTCTATATAATAAAAACATGATAATATTAGCTACCAAGGTTGCCAAAGCAGCTCCTGATACCCCCATATTAAATATATATATGAATATTGGATCTAATATTATATTTGAAACAATTCCTATGGCACTTATAATTAATGCTATTTTATTGTTGCCATAACTTCCTATAATTTTAGAATATAGCATATTAAAAAATCCAAAAAATAAAATTGGTCCATTAATAGCTAAATAATAAAATGAATTTCTTTCTACTATAGTATTATTTAAATTTAAAAAGTCTATAAATATTTTTCCACAAAATATCAATAATAAGCCATAGCTTAATGCTATTATTAAATTTATAACTAACCCAGCATTAATGTATTCCTTTTCTTTTTCAGTTTCTTTCCTGCCAATAGCTTGTGCAAGTTTTATGGTAGTCCCTATTACCACCATTGAATTTATTGCATAGCCTAGACCTACAAAAAAACTTGATGATCCCACACTAGCTACTGCATCACTTCCCAATGCACCAACCCAAAGCATATCAATAAGATTATAGGTGAATTGTAAAAGTGAAGTTGCCATTATTGGTAGTGCAAGCACCGTTAGTACATTTATTACTTTTCCCTTAGTTAAATCTATCTTTTTCATCTTAACTCTACTCCTAAATATAGATATTCATCTATATTTAATATAAATGACTATCTATATAGTGTCAATCTATAAGTTTTCATGAATAAATAATAAAAACCCCAGCTATAGCTGAAGTTTTCTGCTATTGCTCTATTTCACTGCCATTAATATCATTGTCTTTATTAGTGATAGATTTGATAAATTTAATAAGTTCCTTAGCACTTTCATTGCTTATTTTATAATAATTCCAAGTTCCACACTTTCTTGCTTCCACCAATCCACATTCTATTAACACTTTCATATGATGTGATAATGTAGGTTGAGTAAAATTAAAATGTTCTAATATCTTGCATCCACATTTCTCCTCATATGATAATAAGTCAATGATCTTTAATCTATTCACATCACTTAAAGCTTTAAATATTCTTGAATTAACTTCATATTTATCGTCCATACAAATCCTCCACTAATCATATATTCCTTTTATAAAATAAAAAAAGGAATACAGACTCTCTCTATATTCCTCAATATATCTCACTATTTTTTTAATGTCAATATTTCTTTATACAATACCCTAATTTGATATAGCCTTGCTTCAATTATAAACTTACAAGGTAGTTTTCACCATATACTTTTTTATGCAGTTCTATTTATATATAGCCTTTGTGATACTATATTAGATATTTCAAATATTAATAAGCCACATAATATTAAGAAAATGCTGACCATAACTGGATTATTTTCTATATATGCTGCTATTGCTTTAAATTTTTCTGTAGATTCTCCCATTAAACTCCCAAGAAGAGGAACTCCTATTGCTATCACAAAAAAAGGTACATAAGTGAAAATCTTTCCTTTAGTATATCCTAATTTAAAATATGTTGGAAGCTGTAATGACACTAATATAAGTGACATAAAGAAACCTGTTACTAAAACAAATAATAGTTCACTATACTCCAAGCCTTGTCTTAAAATCACATTTCCAACTATCATAATAATATAAGAAAGTATAGTAAAAAATATCATTGTCCCTAAAGTAAAGATATATCTTCCATTAACAATATTTCGCTTCTTTAATGACAAGGTACCATAAAAATTCTCTATATTATTTTTTTCACTTAAGGCAAAAGGATAGCTTACCATTATTACACCATAAAACATAGCTATAAATGACATCATATATATATTTTTAGTGGTTATTATCACTGGAATAGATACTGCAAATAATAATAGCATATACTTCTTCAAATATGGCTTTACCATAAATAAATCTAATTTTGCAAACTTACAAACTTTTTCCATTATTACATGGCCTCCTTATTCATATAAATCATAATTTCATCAAGAGATGCTTTTTCAATAATTACCTTGCTGGAGAACCCTACAGCTTTCTTAAGCTCAATAAGCCCTTCAAAACCTGTGCTATGGATTCTTAAGCCAATGATTTCTTTCTTCTGGCTTTCTGTGATATCTTCTTTTCCACCCTTGATAATGCAATATTTCTCTAAAAACTCATCCTTTTCTCCTGTAAAAATAATCTTGCCATTATTTATATAAGTTATATAATCAGCTATTTTTTCTATATCAGAAGTTATATGTGAAGAAAATATTACGCTTTTTTCTTCATCTTCTATATAATCTCTTAAGATATCTAAAAATTCATCTCTGGCCACTGGATCTAAACCACTAGTAGGTTCATCTAAGATTAGAAGCTTTGCTTCGTGAGAAAAGGCCACTGCTATCATCAGCTTCATTCTCATTCCTCTAGACAAATCTTTAACTTTCTTATCTCTAGCTAAGTTAAATTCCTTTAAATACTTTTCATATATGCTGCTGTTCCAATTCTTATAAAACATACTTACAGCTTTTTCAACATCATTTAGAGTCCAATCTTCTAAGTAATAGCATTCATCAAATACTACACCAATTTGCTCCTTAATCCTTTCTTCCTCTCTTATATTATCAAGGCCAAAAACCTTTATTTCTCCAGAGTCTCTCTTTATCATATTTAATATAAGCTTAATAGTAGTAGTCTTTCCTGCTCCATTAGCACCTATAAAGCCCATAATATACCCCTTTGGCAAATTAAAAGATATATTATCTATTTTAAACTTTTTATAATCCTTAGTAATGTTGTTTATCTCTAATACATTATTCATAACTTTCCTCCTCTAAGATAAAATCCAACATATTTTTTAATTCTTCTCTGCTAAGCTGCGCCCTTTTAGCTGCCACAATAGCTTTTTCAAAGCATTCTTCTATTTCTCTAAGTTGCTGTTCTTTTAACATCTCGTTATCTTGAGCTAGTACATAGCATCCCTTTCCTTGAACATTTGTTACAAATCCTTCATATTGCAAATCATTATATGCTCTAGTGGTGGTTATTACACTAACTTTTAATTCTTTAGCCAATTGCCTTATAGAAGGAAGCATTTCCCCTTCCTGTAATTCACCTGAAAGAATAGAACTTTTAATTCCTTCCTTTATTTGTTCATATATAGGAATCCCTGAACTATTTGATATAACTATTCTCATAATTACCTCTTTTCCAACTGTATTTAAAGTCATTACTGTATATATTCTATATATACAGTATATACTCCTTACATTAATTGTCAACACTTTCTAAAAAAATAAACTCACAGAAAATATCTTCTGTGAGTTTATTACTATACTTATACTATTTATTTAATGCTTCTAATAATTCTGTTAAGTTTATTCCATGAATTTCTGCTGCATCTTCAATACATTCAGCTTGTGCTGATGGACATCCTACGCATCCCATACCAAATCCCATTAATATTTCAGGTGCATTTTCTTTCATTTTTATTACTTCACCAATTGTCATATCTTTAGTTATCATTAATATATACCTCCATCTACCTAAATATTATTTTTGTATTTATTCTATAAATACTATATCATGATAAAATAAAATGTTCAATTAAAATGCACATTTTATTTTACACTATTTTTTGATAAAATAATACTACTTATTAGTACAAGAAAAGAGGATTATATATGCAACTTTCAAAATTTACTGATTACTCTTTCAGAGCTCTTATTTATTTAGCAGATAAAAAAGATTCCTTAGCCACTGTAGAGGAATTAGCTAACGCTTTACAAATTTCAGAACATCATTTAAAAAAGATAATCCATAAATTAGCAAAAACAAATTATGTCATTTCCATTAAAGGACGTGGCGGCGGTTTAAAACTAGGCATGGATCCTAAAGATATAAATCTAGGGGAGATACTTAAGATTACAGAAGATAATTTAAATATTGTTGAATGTTTTAATAATCCAGAAAACTGCCCCTTAATGACTGGTGGTTGTAGACTTAAAGGCGTTATCTCTAATTCACTTCAAAAATTCATTGAAGAATTTTCAAAATACAGCTTAAAAGACATAATTTAAATAATGATGAATTACGAATGATGAGTGATGAATGATGAATTAACTCCTAAGGGAGTTTAGAATATATATTTTTTAGAAACTCTTCGAGTTTCATCCTCAATTCATCATTCGTAATTCATAATTCATAATTACCAATTATTTATACAATGAAATTGATAAATAATTGATATATGGTTGGTGCTATGAACACAGTCATAATTCCAGCAACACCTATGGAAAGGCTACTCATTGCACCTTCTATTTCACCCATTTCTAAAGCCTTTGTTGTTCCTAATGCATGGGATGATGTTCCAATTGCTACTCCAATGGCAACCTCATTTTTTATTTTAAATACTTTACATACTATTGGTGCTATTACTGCTCCAATAATTCCAGTTATTAATATTGCCAATACTGTAATAGGTATAATACCACCTAATTGGCTTGATATTTCAATTCCTATAGGCGTAGTTACAGATTTAGGTAAAAGAGAAGATATTATTTCTCCATTTAAATCAAATATTATGCAAGATATAATAATTGATATTACACCTATAACAGTACCTAAGAAAATCCCTACTACTATAGGAACAGCGTATCTTTTTAAATTATCCAATTGATTATAAAGTGGTACTGCCAATACAACAGTTGCAGGCCCTAAAAACATATTAATAAAATCTCCACCTACATTATATATTTCTACATCTATATTAAATAATAATAAAAATGCTATGACCATTACTATTGATACTAAAAGCGGATTTAATAATACTATTCCAGTTTTTTTTCTGATAAGTAATGCTAATTCAAATGCTATTAGAGAAATAACCACACCAAAAAGCATATTATTAATTAAACTTTCCATTTTTATCACCTTCTTTTTTATTAGCTATTCTTTGAACTATTCGACCTGTACATGCCATAGTAATTACAGTTGTTATAAAACATACAATCAATAACTGTAACCATATATCTTTTATTACTGTAAAAGATGATATTAAACCTACTCCAGCTGGTATAAAGAAAAATGCCAAATGATCTAAGAAAAAGTTAGAAATAGTACTTATCTGCTCTACCTTTATTACTTTAAAACACAACAATAAGAATAATATAACCATTCCTATTACATTTCCCGGTATAGGCAATCTAGTAACATCTGCTATTAATACACCTAAAAGATATATACCAAAAATTATTATTGCTTCTCTAAATAACTTCATTTTTTCTCTCCTTACTGCTTTTATCTTAGTATTCTACAATTATAATGATGATTATAACATTTATTTTTCACTGTCTTTAAATTTTCAAAAAATTAAAATAACTTTTCTTCATTTTACAATAATCCCCATAAACATAAACTATATTGAAAAAGAATAAATTTATATTTATTCACAATAATAAATTTATGGCTATTAATATTATAAAGGAGTGTTTATTAATGAGTAAAATATCTATCATTGGCGCAGGTTCAATTGGAGCAACTACAGCCTTTGCCTTATTACAAAAAGGAGTTGCCACCGAAATAATCATTAATGATATAAATCAAGAGAAAGCTTTGGGAGAAGTACTAGATTTAATACATGGAAGCTCTCTTTGTAAACCTTGTAAAATTTCACTGGGAACCCTTGAAGATACAGCAAATTCAGATATAATTATTATAACTGCTGGTTTAGCTCAAAAACCTGGAGAAACAAGATTAGATTTAGTTGATAAGAACTATAATATATTTAAGAGCTTTATTCCAACCTTAGCTAAGCTAAGTCCTAATTCTATCCTTTTAGTAGTTTCAAATCCTGTAGATATACTAGCCTACATGACATATAAGTTATCTGGCTTCCCTAAAAACAGAGTTATTGGTTCTGGTACTGTTCTAGATACTGCAAGACTAAGAAGCTTACTGGGAAAATACTTTGAAATTGATGGTAGAAACGTTGAAGGATATGTACTAGGTGAACATGGTGATAGTGAATTTGTTGCTTGGTCAGAACTATCTATCGGAAATATTCCTGTTAAGAACTTCTCAGAACAGTTTAATATAGAATGGGATAAAGAAACAGAAAATGTTATTGCTACAGATATAAAAAATGCAGCATATGAAGTCATCAATAGAAAAGGTGCTACTGCTTTTTCAGTTGCCCTTGCATTAGTTAGAATAGTTGAAGCATTTTTAGGTGATGAAAAATCTATACTTACAGTTTCCACACTACTAGAAGATTACCTTGGCGTAAGCAATGCTTACTTAAGTGTTCCTACCATTGTTGGAAAAAACGGTATTGAAAAAGTTCTTGATATTTCATTAAGTGATGAAGAAAAGGTAAAATTCATAAATTCCGCTAACTTAATGAAAGAATATATAGATAGCATTGATAATAAATAGCTGTATTAAATACTGGTAGTAAATAATAAAGCATAGCTTTTTAGCTATGCTTTATTATTTCAGACTGTTGACAAAGTGTCAACAGTCTTTAATTTTATACAAATATGTAATATAA
>ENA-OOWV01000015-OOWV01000015.1-human-gut-metagenome-genome-assembly--contig:-NODE-15-length-126820-cov-21.808772_pt1 | contig 126820 bp, 98 predicted proteins | sample MGYA00241584_ERZ501337 | MGnify/ENA primary metagenome ERZ501337 (study PRJEB25962, sample SAMEA2042744) | human gut metagenome | biome: human gut; feature: human-associated habitat; material: faeces... | reverse complement strand
GCCGCCACAGAAATAAACGCTCATCAGCGAACGGACTATCTCGCTGAACTGATATCCGAAGATACTGCTGCATCTCTGACCCAGTGTTGAGTCGATAACGGGTGAAAGCATGGAGTCAAATTTCTCCATGATTGAAAAAATTCCTCCAAAAGGTGTGAGTTTCTCAGATTTAATTTGTATTTTTGCCATGTCATATTAGAGTTTTGCTTGTTTTCTTTTTGCAACACTAAGATAAGTGAAAATTCTGACATGGCAAAATCCTGGGCAACTTTTTGTTGCTCAGGAACTTATAAATAAAGTTAAATTATAGTGTTGCGGAATTAAGGAAAACCAATAAATCATAAAAAGTTTTTATTACATTTGCAAAATTCAAACGAAAGGAACTGATTATAAAAAACAATAATAAAAATTTTTAAAAAGAAACAGAAATGGCAAACGTAAAACCTGCAGAAGGTAAACTGGGTATTTTAGTGGTCGGTTGTGGAGCCGTTTCCACAACATTCATGACCGGTGTTTTGATGGCCCGCAAAGGACTTGCAAAGCCTGTAGGCTCAATGACACAGTATGACAAAATACGCGTCGGAAAAGGCGAAAACAAGAAATATCTCGCATACGGAGACATCGTTCCGCTTACTAACCTCAACGACATCGTATTCGGTACATGGGACGTTTATCCCCAAAACGCATATCAGGCAGCAATGTATGCCGAGGTGCTCAAGGAGAAAGACATCAACCCCGTGCGTGAAGAGCTTGAGCAGATAGTTCCGATGAAGGCTGCCTTCGACAAGAACTATGCCAAAAGACTCGACGGCGACAACGTGAAAGACGCTGCCACACGCTTGGAAATGGTTGAACAGCTGCGCGAGGACATACGCTCGTTCAAGGAGAAAAACGGCTGCGCAAGAATCGTTGTTATCTGGGCTGCATCTACCGAAATCTACGTACCTGTATATGAGCCGGTACACGGCACGCTCGCCGCTCTTGAAAAAGCAATGAAGGAAGACGACCGCGAGCACATCGCACCGTCTATGTGCTATGCCTACGCCGCACTCGCAGAGGGCGCTCCCTTCATAATGGGTGCTCCTAACACAACTGTGGACATACCTGCAATGTGGGAAATGGCCGAGAAGACCAAGATGCCTATCGCCGGCAAGGACTTCAAGACAGGACAGACACTGGTTAAGAGCGGATTTGCTCCTATCATCGGCACACGCTGCCTCGGAATGAGCGGTTGGTTCTCAACCAACATCCTCGGCAACCGCGACGGTCTTGTGCTCGACGAGCCAGAGAACTTCCGCACAAAGGAGGTGAGCAAGCTGTCTACACTCGAAACAATACTCAAAGCCGACAAACAGCCCGACCTGTATGGCGACATCTACCACAAGGTGCGCATCAACTACTATCCTCCACGCAACGACAACAAGGAAGGATGGGACAACATCGACATCTTCGGATGGATGGGCTACCCGATGCAGATAAAGATAAACTTCCTCTGCCGCGACTCTATCCTTGCAGCTCCGCTGCTGCTCGACCTCTGTCTGCTCAGCGACCTGGCAGCAAGAGCCGGACGCTACGGCATACAGCGCTTCCTCAGCTTCTACCTGAAGAGCCCTATGCACGACTATACAAAGGGCGAAGAGGCCGTAAACGACCTGTTCAAGCAGTACACAATGCTGAAGAATGCAATCCGTGAGATGGGAGGCTACGAGGCTGATGAAGAAATCGACTAACAGAAAGCGAACATCACGTATAATCTTACAATCGCTGCCGGCAGTGCCGGTGGCGATTGTAGTTGTTATATACGTCATGTCATTAATGCCGCGCTCAACAAAAAAGATGGAACGCGGGGCAGCGCTGATTGAGCACAAGTCTTACTACGAACTCACGGTTTCGGGCAAGCCCGTGGCATGGTTCGACGTGCTGACAGACAGCTGCATGTCTGACAACATCATGCTTTCGGCCGACTCGTCGGTAACCAAGCGGAGCATAATCAACGGCTGCTGGGTGAACAAGTATGCCTTCATGCCGTCGTGCCACGGCATGATTCTGACAACCGACCCAGACAGCATGGCCTACAAGACACTGGCAACTGCAAACAAGAACATCGGAAACGTGATAAAGAACACGGCCGAAAGACTTGAAAGTGCTATAAAATCGCTAAGCAAAAAGGACGAGGAACTGAGATACTATCTGAGCGTCCACAACGTAAACGACGACGGATACAACACGATGGCCTATCTTGACGGACGGCTGAAACAGCAGAAAGAACAGGCCGAAAAAGCCCTGGAAATCATCAGGAAAGCCCAAACGGCCAAAAATGCAGCCATAAGACTGGTGAGCAAATACACCCTGCTGCATAAAGACACAGCAGGACACACCGTAAGAATAGCCTGCAACACGATAACTCCTGCAAGCGAAAAGCCCTTCAGAATAATACAGACATCAGACAAGCAAACGCCCGACAATGTATCGCCGACGTATCTTCACCAGTGGTTTACGCCTGCGACAGATGCAGAAAGAGGCATCATCGTGGCATCATATCCGGGCTGCATGCTCAGCCGCTATGACGTCATTGGGGCAAAGGCGACCACATTCAGCGGCAAGACAACGGGCAAAAGCCGCCACGACATTCCGCCGATGCTGGCTCCAGACGGGGCTGCCATATATACGTCGGACGGCCGCATGATGGGCATAAGCTATAACGGAAGAATAACAGGCACGGGAAACTTCGGCCTCGCACTTAAAAACTTGCTGCCATGAAGAAACTTATTTATATAGCTGCAACCGCAGCAATGCTGCTCATGTCGGCATGCTCGGTAAAGACTCCCGAGGGCACGTGCGTCGTGAAGAACGGCGACTACTGCTACCGCGGAGAACTTTCGGGCGGCAAATACAACGGCTATGGCGTGCTGACATTTAAGGACAGCATAGTCTACAGCGGACAATGGAAAGACGGAAAGCGCGACGGACTGGGCCAGACCACCGACTCGCTGGGACGCACAGTGACGAGTATGTGGAGAGCCGACTCGCTTGTCAGAGGCATCAGAAACGACTCGGCAGGCACCTACATCGGCGAGTTTAACGGCAAGCTGGTGGAAGAAGGCCACGGCATATACTTCGGCAAGGACGGCAGTTTCTACAACGGCAACTGGAAAGACGGACTCTACAGCGGCTTCGGATGCTCCATGAGCGCTGCCGGAAAAGCCCGTACAGGCGAATGGAAGGCAGGAAAATTCCGCGGCGAGCGCCTGACCTACACGGCCGAAAGGATTTACGGCATTGACATATCGCGCTACCAGCACGGCAAGGGACGCAAGAAATATCCCATTCACTGGAACAAAGTGCGCATAACACACCTTGGGAAAATAAGCCGCAAGAAAGTGAGCGGAACCGTAGACTACCCCGTGTCGTTCGTATACATAAAGTCGACCGAAGGCACGAGCGTGCGCAATCCATACTATCTGTCCGACTATCAGCAGGCTCGGAAGTACGGCATACACTGCGGCGCCTACCACTTCTTCTCGCACACTTCGCAGGCATCGAAGCAGGCATACTTCTTCCTGAAGCACTCGCGCTTCAGCAAAGGCGACTTCCCGCCGGTGCTCGACGTAGAGCCAACGCCGTCGCAGGTAAAGGCCATGGGCGGTCCGGCAGCCATGTTCAGCCGCATACGCACGTGGCTAAACATCGTAAGACAGCGCACGGGAGTGAAGCCCATACTGTATGTCAGCCAGCAGTTTGTGAACCAATATCTGCCCGAAGCGCCCGACCTCATGCGTGACTACATGGTGTGGATAGCGCGCTACGGCGAATATAAGCCCGAAGTGAGACTGGTGTTCTGGCAGCTGTGCCCCGACGGAAGGGTTAGCGGAATAACCGGTGAAGTGGACATCAACGTGTTCAACGGATACCGCGACCAGTTTAACCAATTTCTTATTAACGAAAGAATAAAGTAAACTTGTGAAGCGGCGGCATGGAGATTCCTGCAGAAGAAGCCGAAAGACAAACGCCAGACCGGCTCCGAGAGCATAATATGTCATGGCCATAAGATGCATCAACGACATAAACAGCTCCTGGAGCCGGTCATAAAGAAATCAGAATCTCTGGTCTAGAGTAAGACTAATCAGACTGTAACAAAAGCATAATAAGCATGCCACGCCGGCATGCCTGCCGCAAGACAGCGGCCAAAGAAACATATTCGCCCGCAGCCATTGGCCACGGGCGTTTTTTTATTTATATCTTATTATTATCGTAACCTTTGCGTGTCCGTAACTGCCGGCATGCGCACCGAAGCTGTAAGGCGAGTCGCATTTAAGCATATAGACACGGTTCTGACGCGGACGGCTTGTGGTAAGAATCATCGTGAGGCCCTTGCTGTCGCGCTTTTCCGTGAAGTCGCCGTTGGACGATTCAGCCTTGAACGCATCAATGAGGGCCTTTACACCCTTGTCATAAAGCTCGAGCACCTTAACCACCTTCTGCACCCTGCGTGTGCGCGGATCGCGCTCCACTGCCGACGTAAACCTGCTCTGCCCTATCGCCGAATAGCGCTCCACCTGCCTGTCGATGCTGTTCTGGGCCATGGCGGCAAGCAGCGTGCCTAAGGTAAAAAACAATATTAGAATCAGTCTGCGTATCATGGTTACATTATTTTTAATCGTTCAACATCTCGCTTATGCGCCTGCGCTCTGACGGGTCGTCAATGCTGTTGAGCACCTCCTGCTCCGCATTATCCGCAACATTTGCCGAACTGATGCGGCGCTCTATTCGTCCGGCATCGTCGAGAGCCTTCTCTATGTCGTCCTTTATCTCGCTGAGGTCGTCTATGCGGTGGCCGTTCTCTATGACATAACTGCCGCCGTAGAGCCTTGCCAGATGCCTGTCTTCACGATAGCCGGCATAAGCCACCACGGCAGACACCACTATAAGCGCCACGGCCGCCGCGGCTGCCACACGCATAAGCACGCGGCGCAACTTCAGACGGCGGGGCTCTCCGGCCTGCATAGAGGCAAAGCCGGCAAACACTTCGCGATAGCCTTGAAGACGGGCGGGCACGCTGCGGCGGGCAAAAAACTCGTACAGCCGCTGCTCCTCCCTGAGCGTCGTCTCTCCGTCGAAGAATTTTCCGATAAGCCTTTCTATCTCTTTTATCTTACGTTCGTTCATATCCGTAGTTATGTATAAAGTCGTTACATATTATGCAAATACTGCTCTTTCACGGCCATTCGGGCCCTGCTCAGTGCCTTGCGCACCGCAGCTTCGGTTCCGCCCGTAAGCCTTGCTATGTCGGCCATCGACATGCCGTCGATATGGCGCAGGCGCAATATAATCTGCTGCGCAGGCGGCAGCGTGCCCACTATGGCCATCATGCGTTCTATCCGCTCGATATCGGCCGAGGCATTACTGAGGTCGGGCACGTCGGTAGTGTCTATGCTCAGCGTGTAATGATGACGTCGCAGATAGTCGATGCAGAGGTTATGCACCAGCACACGGGCCAGCGGAGCCATGGGACTGTGCAGCTCGGCACACATTGCCCAAAGCTTCAGCATGGCGTCCTGCACGAGGTCTTCGGCACAGTCGGTGCCACCGAGCCATCGCGCGGCCATTGCCGTAAGTGCTGGTCTGAGGCTTAGGGCCTCTTTTTCGAATTCGTCTGCTGTCATCTAAACACTATTTTTGCTCAAACATTGCATCTGCCGGCATTGCCGGACATGCAGTCGCCATGTCAGTCGAAGTTGTTAAGCCGGCTCGTGTCTACCCTCGAAACACCTTTACCGTATATATCTGTCTTGTCGGCCGTGCCCGAAAGTGTTATACTCCCTTCACCGTTGACACAGGCACTGACACTGCGACAGTCGACGCCCATATTAATCTTAGCCTCACCATTGCATTCTACGCTAATAATGTCGCCATTGAACTTGCCGTCTATTTGCCCGGAGCCGGATATATTGAAGTCAGCATTTTTGGCCTTAATATCAACTTTACAATTATCAATAGCAGTAGAATTCCAATATATATTACGTGCGTCAATGCCACCGCTGATATCAACCGAACCGTTGTTGTTTAAATTCATATCATATGAGGCCTTCAAATCAGACTTGCTTTTGTATTCAGCGTAATTAATCATCGCAAACTTGTCTACTTCAAATATGCCGTTATTTGTCATGAATCCATTATTAATAATTGAATATGAGTCAGCCTTCAATTTATCAATAAACAAATCCATATTACCATTGTTGCATACAGCAAGGATGTGTGTCTTCAAACTTTTTGCATAAAAAGTTAAAAAGCCAGAAGTATGAAGCTGGTCAATATTCGGAGCTGTAATATACAAATTACATGATGAAGAGTTAAAGCTGTTAATACAAGTATCCTTCGAAAATCCTACGACAAGTATCCCGCCATGTACGTCAAAGCTCAAGCCCTTCCACACACTCTAACGACCTTCAAACACGACCTTATATTCAGAACCTTGCGTATAGTACACCTGAGCATAACTTGCCACGTTTATTCCATGGAAATTTTTCAGCGGCAAGGTCTTCTTTATAATTCCGGAATCAGAATTTTTAAAGTTGTCATGCAGCTTAACACCGGTATTTTCCACTGCCATATTCTTGTTTGAACAGCCGCAGGCGATGAGCGGAATTGAGGCAATAAATGCCAAGAACAAATATAACTTAAACTTCATAATAATCAGGTTTTTAATGTTTCTATTCTGACATATGTACGCAAAACTATGCCGTTTGTGACATGAAACAACAAACTTTTTCTGTCTTTCCTGCCGCATGAGCAGGCTATACGCTGCGCATACCGGCATCTGCCGGCATTGCCGGACATGCAGTCGCCATGTCATTCAAAGTTGTTCAGCCGGCTCGTGTCTATCCTCGAAATGCCGCTGCCGCCTATATCTATCTTGTCGGCCGTGCCCGAAAGCGCTATGTTTCCGTTGCCGTTTACGCTGGCGGTTACGCTAAGGCAGTCGACATCCATATTAACTTTTGCCGCGCCGTTGCATTTTATGCTCATCACGTCGCCCTTGAACTTTCCGTTAATTTTCCCTGAACCGTCAATATAGAAATCAACATTTTTGGCATTAATGCCAATTTCGCACTTGTCAGCACCATAGCATCTCCAATACAGATTGCGCGCCTCGATGTCGCCACTGATACTGTTAGAGCCGTTGTTGCTTACGCTCATATCGCCTGAAACCTTCATCTGCGCGCTGCTGTTGTAGGCTCCGCTGTTGCTCAAGTCGAACGAGCCGGCGTCTATAACTCCGTTGTTTGTCAGCGCGCCGCTGTTTGACATGCGGCACGAGCCGGTTTTAAGCTGGTTAACATACAGCCTGAGTGCACCGCTGTTGCTTACGGTCAGACTGCCGGTCTTCAGAGTTTTTGCCCTGAACGAGAACGAGCCGCTGCATGCTATGCGGTCGATGCGCGGAGCCGTGATATAAAGTTTGCAGTTGAGCGAGCCGATGTCTTTCCAGTTGTTTTTCTTCGAGAAGCCAACAACAAGTATTCCGTCAGATACCTTGAAGCTCAGATTATTAAAGTCGCAGCTGCGCCCTTCGAACTCCACCTTATATTCAGAGCCTTGCGTATAGTACACCTGGGCAGCGCTCACAACGTTTATCCCGTGGAAGTTTTTCAGCTACAGGGTCTTTCTTACGGTCTTTGAATCATGGTTTGAGAACAGGCCTGACCACACGGTGCCGGCATCTTCGTATGATACATTCTTGTTGGAACATCCGCCGGAAATGAACGGCATTACGGCCAATATTGCCGAAAACAGATATAACTTAAACTTCATCATAATCTTATTTTTAATGTTTCTTCTGTTATCAGTACGCAGAACGTTGCCGTTTGTGACATGAAAAACTAACTTTTTTTCATGCCGGCATGAATTAATTTGCATCCGTCCATGATGCGCCTTGCAACGGGGCGTGCAACAGCCTGACTGTCAACGCGTTGCAAAAGACCGTCTTTCAGCCTGCAAAAGGGCACCTTTTAGACGGCAAAAGGCCACCTTTCGGAATCCAAAAGGTGGCCTTTCGTAAAACTTGATGCCATATGCCCGGCGTAAGAGCCGTGCCGCAGGCAGCTGATACCGGCAAGCGGCTGCATGCCTGTGGGCGCTTTAGCGTGTTTATTGAGATGTTTCTTTATGTCGTAGCTATGCCTGTCGCCGGTTAAAAACCAAAGGTCTTGACAACCTGACCGCCGTAAGTGGCAATGCTGACCTGCACCTCGTCGCCTGCCGACAGCTCTATGGGGATATACTCCATGGGGATGCTCATGTAGAGCTTGGCCGAATAGTATTCGGGCACTGATGCCTGGTCGTGATACAGCGTGAGGCGCACAAGGCGCGTGCCGTCGGTGCGCGTGTCAATGCCGTCGCATGCCATGCCCACCGTCTGCTGGCCGTACTCGCCGTCAACGGTGCCGGTCTTCACGCTCAGGTCGAGGTTGATGTATTTGCCGTTGTGGCTTTTCCATGCACTCTCGAACACCACGGGGTCGGTCTTCATGCCTCCCTTTATGTCGGCGGTTGCCGTAACCGCAGGCGTAAGCACCTGCGTCGCGCCCACCGGCTCGGCCACATACTGCCCGTTGCCGTCCTTCACCTTATTATAATATATAAGCGAACGGTAAGCCGTGTCGGGCTTTTCTGCCCAGTCGAGCTTCACGCTCCGCGTAAGCCAAAGCCTCTCGTCGCGGTCGGTTACGATGCTCACCACCTTTGCCGACGCGTCGGTCTCGGCCTCAACAAAGTCGGCCACCATATACGACAGACTGCCGTCGCCCGTGTCATAGCTGTCGCTGCTGCACGCCATGAGCAGTGCAACGAGCGGCATCAGCATAAAAAAACGTCTTATTCTCACTCTGAAGCCTTTATAAAGTTCCTGGCCGGATTGGCATACATCGTGAGCATCCGCTCGCGCAGATATGCCTCGTCCTTGTTCTCAATATTTATTTTGGCCATCTGTCCGTCAAGATATTTCTCAAAGGCAGCCCTGTCCTCGTCTGTATATTTGTCGGCATGAGCCGTGCCGCCGTCGAGCATGTCGAGCGCCACATAGTTGAGCGGATAGAGCCTGTAGTTGCGGTGTATCTCGTGGTCGATGTGTGCCGCAATGACGTCAAACACCTCCGTCTTGGGCATTTCGGGGTCGAGCGTGTCGAGCCATTCGTCGATGCACGGCGCACAATGATAATGCACGCGGCCCTTGTTGCCTGTTATTCCGGTCTGCATGCTCACCACATCGTCCTGTGCCGACTTCTTCCAGCCTGCAATGTCGCGTTTAAGCTGAAACTCCTGAGCCTTCAGGAAGTCGCATGGGTCGAGCTCATACGATATTGCCATCGGCACAATGTGCAGCCTCTTCAGCTTTTCCACCACGCTGCCCTTGCCTCCGCCCATGGCCATCATCTTCAGTATGGCCGGCTGCGTGCGGTCGTCAGAGTCCTTGGCGCGGCCTTCGCGCTGTGCAATCCAGATGTTGTCGTGCTTCTGCTCCATCACAAAGTACATATAGTCAGACATCACCTTGCTTGCGGCAAGCGTCTCGCGGGGCGACAGTCCGCGCTTCACGATGAACGACTTTACCACCCTTACCAGGTCTTTCACCCACGGCAGCGACAGCAGGTTGTCGCCTATGGCTATCTCGCAGGTGGTCTTGAATCCGTTGTCGATAAGTCCCTTGCCGAGGAAGGCAGGGTCGATCACTATGTCGCGGTGGTTGCTCACAAAAGTGTAACGCCTGTCGACGCTTATGCACGAAATGTCCATAGAGAAGCCCTTCGTGAACGAATCGACAAGCTTCTGCAAGAAAGCATAGCAAAAATTCAACTGGAACTCAAAATTAGTCTTGCACGAGTACATCTTCTTCTCGATCATCTCAAACGGCACTCCGGGCAAAACAAACTCAATAACCTTCCTGAACTGCGGATTGGCCAGCAGCCTTTCATAAGCCTGAGGAAGCTCTTCCGGCTCAAAAGGCCGTATCTCGTCAAACTCAACAGGAACTTTCATAGTACGAAAAAATTTTATTGTTATTCTGTAAAACGGTTAAAAGAGCCTTCAATCCCGGCTCTCTTAACCGTATATTTAAAAAGTTTCAGAATTTTATCTGAACTGGTTTTCCACGATGTCTGTCAGCACATCCGTCATGTTAAGGCCGGCAGCCTTAACCTGCTGCGGAATAAAGCTGGTGGCTGTCATGCCCGGAGTGGTGTTGATCTCTATCATGTTCACCTTGTCAACCTCCTGTCCGTCGCTGCCCTTTCCGCGGCTGATGATGTAGTCGATGCGGATTATACCGTTGCAGTGGAGTATGTCATAAATCTGGCTTGTAATCTCGTTTACGCGCTTTGTGGTCTCCTCACTGAGGCGTGCCGGCGTAATCTCCTGCACCTGTCCGTTGTACTTGGCGTCGTAATCGAAGAACTCGCGCTGCGTAACCACCTCTGTTGCAGGCAGCACCACGGTCTTGTCGTGAGTCTTGTAGCAGCCTATCGATATCTCTGTTCCTTCCATGTAACGTTCCACCATCACATCCTCGCTCTCAAGCATGGCCTTGCGTATGGCCGGAGCAAGCTGGTCTTTGTTCTTCACCTTCGACACTCCGAAACTGCTGCCGTCGGCCGCAGGCTTAACGAAGCAAGGCATGCCGATGCGCTCCTCTATCTCGTCGTCGCTTACAATCTCCTCATATCCCTTGCGTATCAGCAGGCTGTCGGCCACTCTTACGCCGTAGCCGCGCAGATACTGGTTAAGCACAAACTTGTTGAAAGTGAGCGCCTCAACAAGCACGCTGCTTGTTGAATAAGGCACATGCACAAGCTCAAAATATCCCTGCATGATGCCGTTCTCGCCCGGTGTGCCGTGTATGGTGATATAAGCATAGTCAAACTGCACCAGTTTACCATTCTCCATGAATGAGAAATCGTTGCGGTCAATGCGGGCTGTTGTGCCGTCAGGAAGGTTGACATGCCAGTCAAGGCTTCTCACAACAACAATATACACATTGTAACGCTCCTTGTCAAAAAAAGAGTAAAGGCCCTGTGCAGAGCGCAATGAAACCTCATACTCTGAGGAATCTCCACCGCACACGATGGCAATAGTTCTCTTTAAATTCTTCATACAATATTTTTATTTAAATTCATTTCCGTTTATATAAGTCCTCCAACGCCCTATCAGCTGCTCCATGTCGGCAGGAAGCTGCGAGGTGAAGTCGAGCTGCTTGCCGGTCTTCGGATGCACGAAGCCGAGCGTGCGTGCATGAAGAGCCTGGCGCGGACATATCTTCAGGCAATTCTCTATAAACTGCTTGTAGCTGCCGCTGCGGTTTCCGCGCAGTATGACGGTGCCTCCGTAGCGCTCATCACCGAAGAGCGGATGGCCGATATGCCGCATATGGGCACGTATCTGATGGGTGCGGCCGGTCTCAAGGATACACTCAACCAGAGTGACATAGCCGAAGCGCTCTATCACGCGGTAGTGGGTTACGGCATGCTTGCCTATGCCCGAGTCGGGCGAGAACACCGCCATACGGAGCCTGTCCTTAGGATCGCGGCCGATGTTGCCCTCAATGCGCCCTTCATCTTCGGTGAAGTTGCCCCACACCATGGCGTTGTAGCTGCGGTGTGTAGTCTTGTTGAAGAACTGTGCGCCGAGCTTTGTCTTTGCGTCCGGCGTCTTGGCAATGACCAAAAGGCCGCTTGTGTCCTTGTCTATACGGTGAACGAGGCCCACTTCTGGGTCGTTGGGGTTATACGAAGGCAGGTCGCGCAGATGCCATGCTATGGCATTGACCAGTGTGCCGTGATAGTTGCCGCAGCCCGGATGGACAACAAGTCCGGCAGGCTTGTTTATCACTATCAGCTCCGAATCTTCATAGACCACATCCAGCGGAATGTCCTCGGGCTCTATTGTGTTGTCATACTGAGGGCGGTCGAGCATCAGGGTTATGACGTCGAGCGGGCGAACCTTATAGTTGCTCTTCACCGGAACGTCGTTGACATGCACGAATCCTGCGTCAGCCGCACGCTGAATGCGGTTGCGGCTTGTGTGCTGCAGCTTCTCGAACATGTACTTGTCGATGCGCAGGGGCATCTGTCCCTTGTCCACGACTATGCGCAGATGCTCATACAGCTGTTGCTGCTCGTCGTCCTCAAGTTCCTCTATATAATTGTCTGTCATATAAATATCTCATTTTACAGAAGGCCTGCGGCATCATAACCCGCACGGCCATGGCAGCCATCATCATTCCGGACCGGTGACCACCTCAAACTCGTCGACATCGCCTCCCTGCGTCTGCACGCCCTGAACCGACGGGTCTGCCATGTCGTGATGCATGGTAGAGTCGGCACTGCCGTCATAATAGAAATCTGGATCAGCGTATATTATCGAGTCGTTCATGTCGCGCATGCCGTCTCCCACCTGAAGCACGAGCACGTCGTTTACCGACACTTTCTGTCCGTTGCGCAGGCTCTTGCCCTTCGACTTCAGCCCGTACACCCAGTCTTTCTCGCCCGGGATAAACTCCGTCGGGCCGACCTTGAAGCCCATTGCCATCAGCTTGGCGCGCGCCTCGCGGTAAGAACAGTTGTCGATGATGTCGGGTACGGTCAGCATCGGCGAGCTCGAAGAGTTGATGACGACATAAACCACACGGCCAGACTTAACTTCCCTTCCTGCCTCGGGCGACTGTTCAAGGATACAGTCGGGCGGAAGCGTCTTGACGTATCCGGTGTCGCTGACAACAATCTGCAGGCCTCTGTCGTTGAGGATATGCTCGGCATCGGCAAAGAGCTTATGCCTCACGTCCGGTATCTTTATCTTCTCGCCATGATGGGTGTATATGTCGATGCCCATCTTCACGCCCCAGCACAGCAGGACAACGACCAGGAACATTGCAAGGAAGTTGGCCCAAAGCCTTAAACTAAAGATTTTTCCGAAGAAATCTTTTGTCTTCATCTATGTCGTAGGTTTTTCTGCAAAGGTATAAAAAAAAGAGAAAGAAGCAAAGATATTACTTTACTTCTTTCTCATTTCCCGTTTAATTTCTTTGGAACATTTGGTTATTTACCATGGTTCTCGTCAGAAACTGTAAGCTTTTTACGCCCTTTTGCACGACGTGCTGCAAGCACGCGACGGCCGTTCTTTGTAGCCATTCTCTCACGGAAACCGTGCTTGTTCACTCTCTTTCTGTTGTGCGGCTGAAATGTTCTTTTCATCTTATTTAATTATTTATTGTTTATTTTATTCCTCGCTTTGGGCTGCAAAAGTACACATTTCTTTTTAAATAACCAAGAATTAAGCGTTTTTTAGGTCAAACTTTTATGTTTTTTTCTAAAAAAATCGTAACTTTGCGCCCTGAAAGCCAAACATTTACAACATAATGATGCTTTGGCACGGGACAAAAGCCCGCAGCAAGAGACGAGGCGCCCGCCCGTCAGCAGTCAGGAATCAACAATAAATTCATATATTACGAACAATGATTAACTCACAGGAAATTAAAAAAGGAACATGCATCCGCATGGACAATCAGGTATGGATTTGCATCGACTTCCAGCACGTTAAGCCAGGTAAGGGTAACACCGTTATGCGTACAAAACTGAAGAACGTGACCGACGGCCGCGTTCTGGAGCGCACCTTCCAGGTTGGCTTCAAGCTCGAAGACGTAAGAATAGAGCACCGTCCGTATCAGTATCTTTATGAGGATACAACAGGTCTTATCTTCATGAACCAGGAAACTTTCGAGCAGATTCCTATCGCCAAGGACGCAATCATCGGCGTTGACTTCATGAAGGAGAGCGACATCGTTGAGGTTGTAACCGACACTACAGACGGAACTATCCTCTATGCCGAAATGCCTGTAAAGACAAACTTGCGCGTAACACACAGCGAGCCGGGCATCAAGGGCGACACAGCTACCAATGCCACAAAGCCGGCTACACTCGAAACCGGTGTTGAGGTGAGAGTGCCGCTGTTCATCAACGAAGGCGACCTCATCCAGGTTGACACACGCGACGGAAGCTATCTGAACCGTGTAAAGGAATAAGCATGCTCAACCTGACGTTGAGAACATAAACAAACAAGGAGCCAGGGCTTCGGCACGGCGACCGCTGACACATCGCGATGCGGTTTCCTTACCGAAGGCTTGGCTCCTTCTCTTTTATAATCCTCCATGCAGAGGAGGTGCAAACATAAAGTAACCGTTAACCTTACAGGACAAATGAAATATTCTTTTATCATACCGGTGTTCAACCGCCCGGAGGAAGTTGACGAACTGCTGAAGAGCCTTACGGCACAGACCGTGAAGGACTTTGAGGTGATTATTGTTGAAGACGGCAGCACACGCACATGCAAGAGCGTATGCGAGGGATACAGCGGAGCGCTCGACATTCAGTATTTTATGAAGAAGAACAGCGGACCGGGACAGAGCCGCAACTATGGAGCGGAGCGCTCTAAAGGAGAATATCTCATTGTGCTCGACTCTGACGTGGTGCTGCCCGAGGGCTATCTCGCGGCAGTAGACGCCGAACTGGCCAAGACCGGAGCCGACGCCTTCGGCGGTCCTGACCGCGCGCACGACTCGTTCACCGACACGCAGAAGGCCATAAGCTACTCCATGACAAGCTTTTTCACCACCGGAGGCATAAGGGGCGGAAAGAAGAAGCTCGACAAGTTTTATCCACGCTCGTACAACATGGGCATACGCCGCAGCGTATATCTGAAGCTGGGAGGATTCTCAAAGATGCGCTTCGGCGAGGACATCGACTTCAGCATACGCATATTCAAGGCGGGCTGCAACTGCCGCCTGTTCCCCGACGCATGGGTTTGGCACAAGCGCCGCACCGACTTCCGCAAGTTCTACCGGCAGGTGTTCAACAGCGGAATAGCGCGCATAAACCTGTATAAGAAGTATCCCGAATCGCTCAAGATAGTGCACATGCTGCCGACGGTGTTCACCGTAGGCGTGACGGCCCTGGTGCTGACATCTGCCGTGGGGCGTGTGCTGATGGAATACGACAGCATCGACAAGTGGTACTGGCTGTGCGCCGGGCCCTGGCTTCCGATACTTCTCTACTGCCTGCTGATACTCATCGACTCGTCAATAAGCAACCGCAGCTTTAAGGTAGGACTGCTCAGCATACCGGCATCGTTCATCCAGCTGTTCGGCTACGGATGCGGATTCATCACCGCATGGTGGAAGCGCTGCGTGCTGAAGCACGACGAGTTTCATGCATTCGACAAAAACTTTTATAAGTGAGAATGGAGAATTGAGAATGGAAAATTATGATTACCTTTGAAAGGTATAACTTTGATGTAATCTGATTATTCATTCTCAATTCTTCAATTAAAGCAATCTGCTGACAGCAATCTACTGCATATTTAATTCATGCAATCGGCATACGCATCATTCTTTTTACCTTTACAACCTTATTCTTTACCTTTATAACCTTAAAACAACACTAATGCTACAACGGAAAGAAAACATAATATTAACTAAGACCGAGGCCTTTTCTGCACGTATAGTCAATATGTACAGATACCTTGTCGAGGTGAAACACGAACACATTATAGCAAATCAGATACTTAGAAGCGGCACAAGCATCGGAGCCAATACAGCTGAAAGCAGAAACGCACAAAGCAAAATTGACTTTATACATAAGCTGAGCATTGCGCTAAAAGAAGCCGACGAAACGGAATATTGGCTGAAAATGCTTAACAGCGGCCATTATATTACGGACAGGCAACTGCAATCTATGATGAACGACAACGGGGAAATTATACGCATACTCACAAAAATTATAAAAACATCAAAAAGCAGTTTAGTGCCATAAGCAGAGATATTTACGTGCCCTGCTATTACCCCATTTCTACATTTTGTAACAATCTAACTTGTTTTTTACACGTCCAATCTGCAAACAAAGCAACACAATAATAATCAAAAAGGCAAATCATAATTTTCCATTCTCAACTCTCAATTCTCAATTAAAAACAATATGTCAAAACTAAGCATAAACCAATGGGCCGAGGACGACCGGCCACGCGAAAAGATGATGCGGCTCGGGGCACAGGCGCTGTCGAACGCCGAACTGCTGGCTATACTAATAGGCTCGGGCTCACCCGAAGAAAGTGCGGTAGACCTCATGAAGAGAGTGCTCAACGACTGCAACAACAACCTTAACTCTCTCGGCAAGATGAGCATCGACCAGCTCACCTCCGGCAACTACAAGGGCCTGGGACCGGCCAAGGCCGTAACCATACTGGCAGCCTGCGAGCTGGGCAAGCGCCGCCAGGCCGAGAAGGCTGAAGAGCGCAAGCGGCTCGACTCGGCAGCTGCAATCTACGAGTTTATGCACCCAAAGATGCAGGACCTGAGCGAAGAGGAGGCATGGATATTGCTGATGAACCAAAACTGCAAGCTGATAAAAGACATGCAGCTGTCGCACGGCGGCATAACCGAGACGGCGGTGGACATACGCGTGGTGATAAAGAACGCACTGCTGTGCAACGCCACCATCGTGGTGCTATGCCACAACCATCCGAGCAACAACCCAATGCCGAGCGGCGACGACGACAGGCTGACGCAGCGCATGAAGAAGGCGTGCGAGATAATGCGCCTGCACTTTCTCGACCATCTGATAATCACCGACGGACGATATTACAGCTATTCGGAGGAGGGACGGCTATAGGAAAACGCCGCCCTGCAAAGGCAAAGCGCGCAACAGTCTGACACCCAATACGTTACAAAAGGCCATCTTTTAGCTTCTAAAAGGTGGCCTTTTAGCGTGCAATATGTGGCCTTTCGGAAGGCGAAAGGCGGTCTTTTAGAAATCAGTCTCAATGGCAATACCATACAACAGCCTAAATCACCACAATCAAAGTCTATGCAACGCCGGTGAAAGGCAGCAGAAAAAGGCCGGCAGAAAAGCATAGACGACGGCAGAGGATGACAGAGTTTTCAGTGTAGAAAATATATTTTTACAAGTTTTAACCACGCCCCCATGCAAGTTTTCTGTCGCCGTAACATTTACAATTACGAGTACTCACAAACAAAATAACGTAAAATTAAAAACAAAAAAGCAATGAAATCTTTGAAATTAATATTTGGATTTATCATGGGCTTATGCCTCACAGCAACAATGACATCTTGCGACGACGATGAAGACAACGGCGTAAGCGTACCACAGGAAGTACTCAGCGCAATGCCCGGCACATATGTAAACAGCATGGAATACGGCGAAGCTACAGCCGACTCGGCAATGACCGTAACTCTCGGAACAGCCGACATGCAGTTCAACCTGCCCGTAAGCAACATCATAAAGGACGTTGTTGCAGCAGAAAACCTCGAGCAGGCGCTCAACACATACAAGGCCGACACATGCAGCGTAAGCTACAGAATAAGCGGATATGCCAACAACATTGTAAGCATGACAGCCGACAGCTGCATCTGCAACTTTGAATACCAGGCCGGCGAGAACACCGTGAAGGCTACTGCCGACGTGGCCGTTACGACTGCATCATACAACGGGGAGGACAACAAGCTGACGCTGACACTCAACATCAAGAACGTGAAAATCGACGGAAAACAAGTTGAAGACTACACAGCAACAACTGTCACTCTGCCTGCAACCGAAAAACAGCAAGACAATCAATAATTACTACAACTGAATCCGCCCGGACGCCTTCTGCCATACGCTTGCGTCCGGGCTTCTTTTTGCGCAAAGTCCAATCTCAGCCAACACCACTCCGCTGCACAGACAGGGCAACAGCCGTGGCACAACAGAACGCCGCACGGCACAAAAAAACGGCATAAATTTTGTAATACGCTTTTTTTCACCTATCTTTGTATTGCCCTATTATGCAACAGGCAAACAGGCACGGCACAAGCAGCGGCCTGCACACAGATGATGCAACTAATCATAACATAAGAATCATGACTCAAGAAGAAAAAACAGCTATAGAAGAGAGAATAGTAGATGTGCTCAAGACTGTATACGACCCGGAAATACCCGTAAACATATACGACATCGGACTGATTTACAAGATTGACGTGAAAGACGACGCCACCGTGGACATCGACATGACCTTCACCGCGCCCACATGTCCGGCGGCAGACTTCATCCTCGAGGACGTAAGGCAAAAGGTAGACAGCCTCGACGGCGTAAAGTCGGCCACGGTGAACCTCGTGTTCGAGCCCGCATGGGACCAGAGCATGCTCAGCGAGGAGGCACGCCTCGAGCTGGGATTCGAATAACAGCATATCTTAAATACTAAAACATCTGCACCATGAGAAAGAATGTCTACATATTGTCCGACGCACACCTGGGCTCGCTGGCCATAGCTCACGGCCGCACGCAGGAGCGCAGGCTGGTGCGGTTTCTTGACGAAATAAAGAACAAGGCCGCGGCAATATATCTGCTGGGCGACATGTTCGACTTCTGGTACGAATACAAATATGCCGTGCCCAAGGGATATACGCGCTTCCTGGGCAAGCTCTCCGAACTGACCGACATGGGCGTCGAGGTGCACTTCTTCACCGGCAACCACGACATCTGGATGTACGGCTATCTTGAAGAAGAGTGCGGCGTAATCATACACACCAAGCCAACGACCGTAGACATATACGACAAGGTGTTCTACATGGCACACGGCGACGGCCTTGGCGACCACGACCCTAAGTTCAACTTCATACGCCGCGTGTTCCACAACCGCGTCTGCCAGCGCATGTTCAGCGCGCTGCATCCGCGCTGGGGCATCTGGTTCGGACTGACATGGGCCAAGCACAGCCGCATGAAGCGTGCCGACGGAAAGGAGCCGCCCTATCAGGGTGAGGACAAGGAAGCCTTGGTAAAATACACCAAGAAGTATATGAAGACCCATCCGGACATCGACTATTTCATCTACGGACACCGCCACATAGAGCTCGACCTCATGCTGTCGCGCAAGACGCGGATGATGATTATAGGCGACTGGATATGGCAGTTCACATACGTTGTGTTCGACGGCGAACATCTGTTCCTCGAAGAATATGCCGAGGGCGAGAGCAAGCCATAAGCCTTCAGCAGCCCCTACTGCACGACAACGGCGGCATACGGCACTGCATCAGGCAGCAACAACAGCGACAACACGCACGGGGCGCAAGCCTCAACAAATAAAAAAAAGGTGAGAAAGACGGCGTCATGACATATCAGACGCACATGCTTTCTCACCTTTATTATATGCTATCCGTGTGAAGCTTACAGCAGATTCATTGTGTCTGTTGCAATCATCAGCTCCTCGTCGGTAGGAATTACGCATACCGTAACCTTAGAGTCGGGAGTAGAGATGATGGCTTCCTCACCGCGGATGGTCTTGTTCTTCTCAACGTCGAGCTTAACACCCATGTACTCCATGTTCCTGCATACATCCTCACGCATAGAAGCCTGGTTCTCGCCAACGCCTGCGGTGAACACGATGATGTCGCATCCGCCCATGGCAGCAGCATAGGCTCCAACGTATTTCTTTATTCTGTAGCTGTACATGTCGAGAGCCAGCTTGGCACGCTCGTTGCCCTCATCGTTGGCAGACTCTATCTCACGCATGTCTGAAGAGATGCCTGTTATGCCGAGCACACCGCTCTTCTTGTTGAGCAGATTTGACATTCCGTCAGCGTCGAGACCGAGTTTCTTCTCGAGGAATGTGATGGCACCGCCGTCGATATCACCGCTTCGTGTGCCCATCATGAGACCTTCGAGCGGTGTGAGACCCATAGATGTGTCAACACATTTGCCTCCGTCAACGGCAGCTATACTGCCTCCGTTGCCTATGTGGCAGGTGATGACCTTCTTGTCGGCAGGATTTACGCCCAGGAAGTCGCACACTCTCTTTGACACATAGCGGTGGCTTGTTCCGTGGAATCCGTAGCGGCGCACGCCATATTTCTCGTAAAGCTCATACGGTATGGCGTAGAGATATGAGTGTGCGGGCATAGTCTGATGGAAGGCTGTATCGAACACGCCTACTTGAGGCAGACCGGGCATAAGCTCGCTGACGGCCTTAACACCCTTGAGGTTGGCCGGATTGTGCAGCGGAGCCAGGTCGATGCACTCTTCAAAAGTCTTGAGCACCTCGTCGGTAAGCACCACGCTCTTGTTGAACTTCTCGCCTCCGTGCACCATACGGTGGCCAACGGCGTCGATTTCATTGAGGTCTTTAATAACGCCGATTTCAGGATCGGTGAGCAGTGAGAAGATGAACTTCACTCCCTCTGTATGTTCGGGAATGTCGTGCATTACAGTTTTTTTCTCTCCGTTAGGCAGCTTCACTTTAACGAAAGCGCCGTCGAGACCAACGCGCTCTGCACCGCCTGATGTCATGACAGACTTGTCGTCCATGTTGTAAAGTGCATACTTGATAGACGAGCTGCCGCAGTTTAATACTAAAATTTTCATGGTTATAAGTTGTTTATCGGGAGTTAAAGTAGTTATAGTAGTTAAAGTAGTTAAAGTCAATAGCCCTGTTGGCCATCATCAGCATAGCCATTATTTATCACACCCTTGCAATATGCGTTAAGCAGCCTGCTTGCATCAGACAGAGCTCCCATCAGTTCGTTGAAAACCGGAGCATCAACATACCCAAGGTCTTTCGACAAATAAACATAGCATCTGCATTCTTCAATGCTTCCTTGCGCGATGTTATAGAAGCGCAGCTTGTCTGCCTTGCTGAGTTTTTTATATCCCTCAGCAATATTGGTCGGAACAGAAACCGCAGCTCTTTTAAACTGAGAGCAGAGTCCGAAGCGTTCACATTCGGGAAAGGTGTTGGCTACCTTATATGCCAGCAAGGTAAACTTGTAGGCCTTCTGCCATGCCACCACGCTCTCAAAGTTGTTCATCTGCAAGGCTATTGACTTTAACTTCTTTAACTACTATAACTCCTTTAACTACTTAAATTATTAATTATGCTTTTGCATCCATTGCCTGGCATGCCGTGATGGCTACCAGCTTGTAAATATCCTCTACTGAGCATCCGCGGCTGAGGTCGTTAACCGGACGGGCGATACCCTGAAGGATAGGACCTATGGCCTCGGCACCGCCAAGACGCTGAACCATCTTATAGCTGATGTTGCCTACCTCGAGGCATGGGAATACTAGAACGTTGGCCTTGCCGGCGATGTCGCTTCCGGGAGCCTTCTTCTCGCCTACTGAAGGCACGAGGGCTGCGTCGGCCTGCAGTTCGCCGTCAACCTTGAGAGACGGATCGAGCTCCTTAGCAAGTTTTGTAGCCTCAACCACCTTGTCAACCACCTCATGGCTTGCGCTGCCTTTTGTTGAGAAGCTGAGCATTGCCACGCGAGGATCAGCGAAGCCTGCAACTGATTTGGCTGTCTGAGCTGTGCAAACGGCAATCTGAGCCAGCTGCTGTGCGTCGGGCATAGGTGTAACGGCAACGTCGCCTACTACGAGCACGCCGTTCTCGCCATACTGAGGCTGCTTTGTGATGAGCAGCATTGCGCCGCTGACGCATGTGATTCCGGGGGTGCACTTGATGATCTGAAGAGCCGGACGCAGAGTGTCGGCCGTTGTGCTGAGCGCTCCAGATATCTGTCCGTCGGCTCCGCCAGTCTTTATAATCATACATCCGAGATAGAGAGGATTCTTAACCAGCTCGCGAGCCTGCTCGATGGTCATGCCCTTCTTCTTGCGGAGCTCTGCCAGCAGGGCTGCATATTCCTCGCTCTTGGGGTTGTTCTCCGGGTCAACGATAGTAGCCTTGTCGATATTTTTCAGGCCCCACTGCTCTGCCAGAGAGTTTATCTCACCGGGATTGCCGATAAGAATGATGTCAGCCACACCTTCGGCCAGCACCATGTCGGCTGCCCTTAAAGTGCGCTCCTCTGTGGCTTCGGGGAGCACGATGCGCTGCTTGTTGCTTTTAGCGCGCTCAATGATTTGCTGAACTAAATCCATAGTTTTGTAGTTTTTAAATATATATGTGTGTTTTGTAATTTCTACTTTGCAAAAGTAGAAAAAATAATTTGAATAACATTGGGCTATTCCTTTTTTTTGATTAATTAAACGATAATAATCAAAAAGCTCGCCATGCAGGCAGAAATCAAACTGCGGAGCCATGCCTAAAGGCCGCCGCAAGGCGTAACACGACGGCTGCAAGGGCTGGCCGAGGCAGCCTCATACGGGCACGGACAAAGGACCGAAAGGAGTCCACGGCACGGGGATAAGCCCTAACCGGGCATTATTCCGAACATAGTTTTATCTACTTTGTCCATTCATGTTTTCAGCTGTCTTCTTGCTTTATGCCGTCGTCTTTACGTCAGCTTTTCTTTACACAACCTGCTATGCAGATGAAAATTATAACGAAAATCTGCTCAACATAAGGCAAAAATACAGGCTGAACACTGATGCCGTATTTGAGATGAGAGCAGCGTCAGGCTGATGTCATGGCTCATGCTCTGTGCAGCCGTAATGCAAAAGGCCATGTTTCAGGCTCTAAAAGGTGGTCTTTTGCATGATAAAAGACGGTCTTTTGGAACGCAAAACATGGCCTTTTGCAACGCACTGGATATCAATATGTTACACAAGCGTATTTTTCCTGCGTCACTGTATGCGAAGACGTGAGTCAGAATTCCACATAGGGGCGCAGGCGCTCGATGGCCTCGGGCGTGAAGTCCTTGCACAGTTTCAGGTCGTCGAGCGAATTTATTCTTCCATGAAGCCGGCGGTATTCTATTATGGTCTTTGCCTGATAGAAGCCTATGTAGGGATGTCTGCGCAGACTGCTGAGCGGCAGCCGGTTGAGGTTGAGCCGGCTAACCACAGGGTGCTTCACCACGAAATAGGCAATGGCCGACTCGGGAAAGTTGTCAATCTCGCGCAGCTGCTCCACGCTGACATATCCGCCCAGCCGACGGCCGTAGCTCACTATGGCGCGGGCAAAGCCGCTGCCTATGCCCGGCACGCGCTTCAGCTGCGACGTGTCAGCCGTGTTCAGCACGATATGTTCGCCGGGCTTTATCTTCACGGGATATCTCGTCGTGTCGCGTATGGTCAGGTCGGCTGTGCTGCCTCCATACACCTCAGATGCCGGACGATAGTCGCCCTCGATGCGTATGTATGGCTCCAGTTCCTTAAACTTCTGCGCCGTAAGTCCGTAAAGGCGTGCAAAGTCGGCCTTGGTGCGATATATTCCGCCCTTGGCCCTGTACTTATATATGTTTCTGACCTGCCACGGCGCCAGCCCGAGCCTCAGCAGCTGTGTGCTGTCTGCCGTGTTAGGGTCGAAGTATGACAGCTCAGTGCGCCGGCCGTCAGTATATTCCGCATATCCGTCCTTCTGACGGACAGAGCCTTTTCTGCCGCCAGACGCCACGGCAGGAGCATCTCCTGCCACGCCTGCAGGCGACTCACCCGCGCCGTAGCCGGCACAGAGCAGCAGTCCCGCGGCTGCTACGGCCACAAGGAGCACAGCCACCACAACACGGCGGTCGGTGCGGTTAAGATAAAAGAACCCGCGCATTTTCCTGTGATGCTAAATGAAACCGAACGGCATAGCCTCACCTATCAGATTATGCCAAACTGCTGAAGGAATATAAGCAATATTCCTACGGGACACACGTATCTAACACAGAACAGATAGATGCCGAACAGACGGCCGCGCAACGTGCCATGATTGGTAAACTCATCACGCACCAGCTTATGCGGCAGGAACCAGCCGAGGAAGATACATGTAAGGAATCCTCCCACGGGAAGCATTATTTGTCCTGTAAAGAAATCGAACACGTCGAACAGCGTACGGCCAAAAACAGTCAGCAAATCGTATCCGCCCAAAGACATCGAACAAACAAGACCTATCACCGAGCAGGCCACGGTTACGATAGTGGCAGCACGCTTGCGGCTGAGCTTGCACTCCTCCTCGAAGAACACGGTGCTTGCCTCGTGCATGGAGATTATGGATGTAAGGGCTGCCAAAGCCAGCAACGCATAGAATGCGGCAGACACGACATAGCCTACAGCCGGCATGCTTGAGAATGCCTGCTGGAACACGTTAGGCAAGGTGATGAACACCAATGAAGGACCAGAATCGGGACTGATACCCACCGAAAACGCTGCGGGGAAAATCATGAGGCCCGCAAGCACGGCCACAACGGTGTCGATAAAGGCTATCTGGGCGGCCGACTTCATCAGGTCGGTATCCTTACTGAAGTATGACGCATACGTACACAGGCATCCCATACCAATACTGAGCGAGAAGAAAGCCTGGCCGAGAGCACCGAGAAACATGCTGCCGTCAACCTTGCTGAAGTCTGGTTCAAACAGAAACTTCACGCCCTCCATAGCTCCTGGAAGCATGCACGAAAGCACGACAATGACTATGAGAAGCACAAAAAGTATGGGCATCATCAGCTTTGAAGCCTTCTCAATGCCTCCGCGGATGCCGCGTATTATTATAAGGTGAGTAATAAGCATAAACAGAAGTGTCCAGAAGGCTGGCTTCCAGGGATTAGTCTCGAAAGACGAGAAATAACCTGCAAAGAAGTCGGGCGACCCGTGCAGATGGCCCGCAACCGAGGCATATATATAATGCAGGCACCAGCCTGACACCACGGCGTAATATCCCGAAATCAGAAAACCTGTAAGCACTCCGAGCAGGCCGACAAGCATCCACGGCTTTCCGCCGGACAAAATGCCGTAGGCCCGCGCCGTATTGGATGCGGCACGGCGTCCTATCACAAACTCGCTGACGATGCAGGGAATGCCGAGCAGAAGCACACAGGCAATGTAGACAATAATATACACTCCGCCGCCGTGCTCTCCCGCCATATAGGGGAAGCGCCAGACGTTACCTAATCCTACGGCAGAACCGGCCGTGGCAAGAATAATTCCAAGCTTACTTCCAAAACTTGCTCTCTCTGATTTCATAATAGTAAATTTTCACTTTAATGTCTTATGTTACCATTAACCACTTGCACCCGCCTGTTGCCAAAAGTCAAAGCCTGCATAAGAGACGCTTCTTGTTTTCACGGCAATCGATGTCAGGTTTTCACAGAAATATGCTACCTTTGCACAAAAAGACTGACATTGATGAGACTAAGACAACCGCAAGTAAAGAAATACCCGTTTTCATATCTGTTTCTGGCCACGATATGGATTCTGTGTTTCTGCTATCCGCCACGCACTCCGCTTGACAACGTGGCTTTCATAGACAAATGGGTACACATAGTTATGTATGCCGGAACATGCACAACAATATGGATTGAATACCTCAGACATCACAAGACACCTGAGACGATGAAGCTTTTTATATGGGCATGGCTCGCCCCTGTGATGATGAGCGGACTGATAGAGATACTGCAGGAAAACTGCACCGGCGGCAGGAGAAGCGGCGACTGGCTCGACTTTGCGGCCAATGCCACGGGCGTAACGCTGGCTGCCGTTATCGGAATTCTTCTGGCAAAGAGTCGCGCCAGGCACTGAACGGCGAGCGGCGCAGCGATGAGTTGTAGAAGCGGCGGTCGGCAGTTACCTCGTCGGCAATGAAGTCGGGCTTGACAAAAGGCTCGTCCTCGCTCTGCAGCTCCACCTCTGCCATTACCAGACCTTCATTCTCTCCATAGAACTCATCTACCTCGAACACATGCTTTCCGCTGGCAACGAGATATCGGGTCTTGTCGATAATGCCCGGCTCGCACAGCTCCATAAGATGCGAGGCCTCGTCGAGCGTTATCTCCTTCTCAAACTCATAGCGGCTCATGCCTTTGCCGTCAGACGGTCCCTTGATTGTTATGAAGCCGCGGCCGTCGCGAATACGCACCCTGACAGTGCGCCCGCGCTCGCTGCAGATATAACCCTGGCGTATGCGGCTCGACGATGTAGCCTGAGCCGCATACGGCCGGCCGGCCTTGTGAACCAAGAACTTGCGCTCTATCTCCAGACCACTCATATTACATCTGGCCTATCATTAGAACAACAAGATATATAACGGCAAAGATAACCAGTGCCGCAAATATCCATGTAACGACTTTCTTGCCTTGCTGTTCTTGTTCTGCCTCACGCTTAGCGCGGCGTAATTTTCTGTTCTGACTCATAGTTATTATCTTTAAAATTAAGGTTCTTAAAATATTGTCATACGGCCTGACGCATGGCCGAATGCCGCTGACGAGGCAGCAAAAGAAGCTGCAACGCCTGACGGCGAGGCGCTAATGCGCATGCCTGAAGAAAGCAACCGGACTGCATCCGGCATCATGTGCCGACGAAGAATTACTCCTCGTCGGTAACCGGAAACTCCATAAGGTATGCCTTGATGAAGCCGTCGATCTTTCCGTCCATCACTCCGTCCACGTCAGACGTCTGATAGTTGGTGCGGTGATCCTTGACGCGGCGGTCGTCGAAGACATAACTTCTTATCTGACTTCCCCACTCTATCTTCTTCTTTCCTGCCTCAATCTTGGCCTGAGCCTCAAGGCGTTTCTTCATTGCACGGTCGTAGAGCTGCGACTTGAGCAGGCGCATGGCGTTGTTGCGGTTCTCAAGCTGCTTGCGGCTCTCTGTGTTCTCGATGAGGATTTCCTCTTCTTCGCCGGTGTCGGGGTCGACATACTGGTAGCGCAGACGCACACCGGTTTCCACCTTGTTGACGTTCTGTCCGCCGGCACCTCCCGAACGGAACAAGTCCCAGCTGACCTTTGACGGGTCGACATAGACCTCAATCGTGTCGTCGACAAGAGGCGAAACGAACACGCTGGCGAAGCTGGTCATGCGCTTGCCCTGCGCATTGAACGGAGAGACACGCACCAGGCGGTGGACTCCGTTCTCGCTCTTAAGATATCCGTAGGCATACTCTCCGCCCTCAATCTCCATGGTAACGCTCTTTATTCCGGCCTCGTCGCCCTCCTGCAGGTTGCTGATTGTAACCTTGTGGCCGTGAGCCTCAGCCCAGCGCATATACATACGCATGAGCATCTGTGCCCAGTCCTGGCTCTCGGTGCCGCCGGCGCCGCTGTTTATCTTGAGCACACAGTCCATGGGGTCTTCCTTCTGGCGGAGCATATTCTTAAGTTCAAGGTCTTCGATGGCCTTTATCGCCTTGGCGTAGTCTTCGTCTACCTCCTCTTCGGTAACCATATCGTCATGATAGAAGTCGAAAGCCAGCTGAAGCTCGTCGGCACAGGTGCGCACCTCCTTATATCCGTCGATCCAGCGCTGTATGCCCTTCACCTTCTTCATCTGTTCCTGGGCGCGCTTAGGGTCGTCCCAGAAGTCGGGCGCCTGTGTGCGAAGCTGTTCTTCCTCAAATTCTATTTTCTTCTTGTCTATGTCAAGATAATGATGCAGTGCCTCGGCACGCTCCATCACATCTTTCAGTTGATCACTTGTTATCATCTGGGTTACTGTCGTTTTTTCTGTTATTTAACGGGTGTTTCAGGCTGCACGGCGTCAGCGTCTTCATACATCTTGTCTATTACGCCGGCGTAGTTCTTGTTGAGCACCTTTCGCCTTATCTTGAGCGTATTGGTAAGCTCTCCGCTCTCCATAGTGAAATGCTTTGGAAGTATGGTGAAGCGCTTTATCTTCTCATAGCTGGCAAACTGCTGCTGAAGCGTCTCTATGCGGTCGGCCATCATCTTGTTGATGCGCGGGTCGGTGCACAGGTCTTCGCGGCAGCCAAACTTTATGTTGTTGTCGCGGGCGTATTCCTCGAGCAGGGCATAGTCGGGTATAACCAGTGCAGACACAAACTTGCGCTGGTCGGCTATGACGGCTATCTGGTCGATAAACTTGTCAACAAGCAGCTTCGACTCTATCATCTGCGGCGCTATATATTTGCCGTTGGATGTCTTGAAGAGGTCTTTTATCCTGTCTTTCAGGAAGAGTTCACCTTTACTTATATAGCCTGAGTCGCCTGTATGAAAGTATCCGTCCTCATCGAACACCTCGCGGTTGAGCGCGTCGCGCTTGTAATATCCCCTTGTGATGGTTGGGCCTTTGAGCAGAATCTCGTCGTTCTCGCCTATCTTAATGTCAAGACCGCTGATCGGGCGACCTACCGACCCTACGGTGAAAGGCTCATTCTTATGGTCGCACGACACGGTGGCGAGGCTCTCGGTGAGGCCGTAGCCAACGATCATGTCGATTCCGATAGAATGCACGAAGCACTCCACCTCCTCCGACACCGTGGCTCCTGCCGTTGGGAATATGTTGGGATGCTCTAGTCCCAGCTCATTACGCACGATGCTGAAGAGCGTCCTGTTCATGAGCGCATACTTCATCTTCAGCGACAGCGGCGGACGCTTGCCGCGGCTGAGATATTCGATATTGTGCTTGCGCCCTACGGCCAGGGCCTTCATGAAGAGCTTGCGTCTCACGGGGTTGGCCCTGTCTATCTTGTCCTTTACGCCGGCATACACTTTCTCCCAGAATCTTGGCACGGAGCTCATACACGTAGGATGAGTCTCGCGCATAGACTGCTGTATCTCCTTCGGGTTGGTGTTGATTACAATCTCTGCACCCTCGCTAAGACAGAGGAACAGCCATCCGCGCTCAAAGATGTGCGTGATGGGCAGGAAGTTCATTATGCGGTCTTTATCCGTTACCGGCACAACCTCGTCGTTAGCCTTAAGCGCGGCATGAAACTGACCGTAAGAAAGCATTACGCCCTTGCTGTCGCCGGTGGTTCCGCTGGTGTAGAGTATGTTGCAGAGGTCGTCTTCATTGGCCTCGGCATACAGCTTTTCCACTTCCGACTGCCGCGGACTGTTCTCGCCGAGCGTCAGGAAATCGTCAAAATATATTGAGTTTTTATCGTTCGGACTGATGACAACACGCTTGTCGAAGACTATTACGCGCTCGAGCGAAGGACAATGGGAGAACACCCTGAAGGCCTTGTCGTACTGCTCCTGCTCGCCGACAAAGAGCACGCGCACCTGTGCGTCGTCTATCATATACTGTATCTGCTGCTCGCTGCTGGTGGCATAGAAGGGCACGCTGACGGCCCTTATGCCGAACGCTCCGAAGTCGGTGTAGAGATACTGGAGGGAGTTCTGCGAGAACACGCCGATGTTCTCCTGTACCTTGACGCCGATGTTCAGCAGGGCGTTAGACACATGTCTCACCTTACGCGAGAATTCTTTCCACGACACCGACTTCCACTGCGTGTCGCCAAAGTCACGGTAAATAAGTACGCGCTTGTTTCCATACTTCTTTGCTTGTTCGTGGATTAGAACCGAAAGATGACATCTTGTCTGCATAAGCGTATTGTTTTTTGTTAGATGCAAAGTTATATTAAATTATAATAAAAACAAAATAAAAACGGCTTTTTTACTTTAAAAGGAAATCTAAAACACGCCACTTTAACTGACAAAACGGACAATGCTGCGCCGGCTGCACGCAAACATGCCTCAGAGACCGCCCGGCGCAGCACCGGGCACGGCATGACACTTGTGCCTATATTATTTTGTTTTTACGTCATATTGAATTAACTTTGCAGCAAATAATTGCATTATGAACGGTCAGACGGTCTGTTGCAGGCCATCTGGCGACAACATTTTTTGAATGATTATGACACAGAAAGAATATCTCAACGACGCCATAGAACTGCTTAAGGAGCTGATAGCCACGCCGTCGGTGAGCCGCGACGAGAGCGCAGCGGCAGACGTAATGGCACGCGCGATAAGCGGATATGGCTACGAATACAGCCGCGAAGGCAACAACATATGGATTAAGAGCAGCGGATTTGACAGCTCGAAACCAACGCTGCTGCTCAACGCACACATCGACACGGTGAAGCCGGTGAGCTCGTGGACGCGCAATCCATTCAGCCCTGACGTATGCGGCGGAAGGCTGTACGGACTGGGCAGCAACGACTGCGGCGGCGGACTCGTTGCCCTGCTGCAGGCCTTCAGGCACATAACGTCGCGCCCGCAGAGCTACAACACCATATGGCTTGCATCGGCCGAGGAGGAAGTGTCGGGCGAGAACGGCATAAGGCGCGCCCTGCCGCTGCTGCCTGCCGCAGACGTGGCCATCGTGGGCGAGCCCACGGGCATGCAGCCGGCCATAGCCGAGAAGGGACTGATGGTGATAGACGCCACGGCCAGGGGCAAGTCGGGACATGCCGCCAGGGGCGAAGGCATCAACGCCATATATGAGGCTCTCGACGACATCTGCTGGCTGCGCGGCTACAAGTTCGAGAAGGTAAGCCCGCTGCTGGGCCCCACGGTGATGAACGTAACGATAATAAACGCCGGCACGCAGCACAACGTGATACCCGACGAATGCAGGTTTACGATAGACATAAGGACCAACGAATTCTACAGAAACGAAGACGTGTTCAGCTTTCTGTCATCAAAGATGAAGAGCGAGCTGAAGGCGCGCTCGTTCCGCCTGTCGTCGTCGCACATAAGCGAGGGCAACCCTCTGATACAGAGGTGCAAGGCCATGGGCATGACGCCGTTCGGCTCGCCCACGCTGTCAGACCAGGCGCTGATGCCCTTCCCCTCGTTCAAGCTCGGTCCGGGGCAGTCGGCACGCTCACATTCTGCCGACGAATACATAGGCATAGGCGAGATAGAAGATGCCATAAACACATACATCAGCCTGCTCGACGGAGCCGACATTCTACCCGCCGCAGCGCCTGCGGACGGCAGCCGCATAACGCTTTGACTTTCAGCAAGTTGCAAAAGGCCATCTTTTAGCGTGCGATTTGCCGTCTTTTACACGCCAAAAGGTGGCCTTTTGCAGCCCGAAAGCATACCTTTTGCACGGCAGCAATACGGCCGCGCCACAATCACCATGCAGAGCCTACATTCAGGCCATCAGACACAAAAAGACTACACAACAATATTCAGACATGTTAAATTAAACTACAAACCATAAATTTTATTTGGAAATAAAAACCAAATTCGTTACATTTGCAAGCTAAATAATCCCAATAAAAATATGAAAAAACTTTTTTTTACCTTATCGATGGCACTGATGTCAACATTGGTGCTCGCCGTACCGGCCAAACGAGGCATGTGGAAAACGGTGAAAATGGCTGACGGCACTGAAGTCAGAGTAGAACTACGCGGTGACGAATTCTGCAGCTACTGGCAGGCAGCTGACGGCCGCAAACTAGTACAGAACAACACTACAGGCTTTTACGAGCTTGCCGACATGAAGGCAATGACAGCAAGAGCCGACCAGATGAGGCAATCGGCACGCCGCAATAAGAAGAACATACAGACAAGAGGCTCGCTCGGAGGCGACCACCAGCCATACGTTGGTATGAAAAAAGGTCTTATCATACTCGTGCAGTTTGCCGACACCAAATTCTGGGCCGACCATACTCCTGCACTCTATCAGCGCATTGCCAACGAAGAAGGCTTCAAAGAGCTCGACTTCAACGGTAGTGTGAAAGACTACTTCAAGGCACAGAGCTACGGACAGTTTGAGCTCGACTTCGACATCGCCGGCCCTGTAACTCTGCCTAACGGATATGCATACTACGGCAAGCCTACAAACGGACAGAACGACAACAACACTGCACTCGGCGAAATGGTTATGGACGCCTGCAAGGCTGTTGACGAAAGCATAGACTTCACTAACTACGACTGGGACGACGACGGAGAGGTTGACCAGGTGTTCATCCTTTACGCAGGACACGGCGAGGCTTCTTGGGACGACAGAAACACTATCTGGCCTCACGAGTGGAACTTGCACTCAGCTCTCGGCAGAACACTCACACTCGACGGCGTAACCATCGACACTTATGCCTGCAGCTGCGAGCTCGGCGTCAAGACAAGCCAGGGTTATGCTGAATGTATCGACGGTATCGGTACTATCTGCCACGAGTTCTCTCACTGTCTCGGACTTGCCGACATGTATGACACATCTTACAGCGGCAACTACGGCATGGGCGACTGGGACATCATGGACCAGGGAAGCTACAACGGCGACAGCTATCTGCCGGCCAACTACACCAGCTACGAGCGTATGTACGCAGGATGGATAGAGCCTACTGAACTTAAAGAAAACTGCCAGATAGACAACATGAAGGCTCTGGCTGAAACAGGTGAGGCTTACATCATATATAACGACAACGACAAAGACGAGTATTATCTGCTCGAGAACAGACAGTTGAGCGGATGGGATGCAGGTCTGCCTAACTCAGGACTGCTCATCCTGCACGTTGACTTCGACTCCAAAGTATGGCAGCAGAACCTCGTGAACAGCACATCACGCCAGCGCTGCACCATATTCATCGCCGACAATGACCCTGAAAACAACGACGCAGGCGACATCTATCCTTATCAATACAACAACAGCCTGACTAACACTTCTACACCGGCCGCTACACTTAACAACATGAACAAGGACGGTTCTAAGTTCATGAACAAGTCGGTAAGAAACATCACAAAGAACAATGACGGCACAGTGTCATTCTCATTCGAGAACGAGAACAACTCTGACTCTGACTTCGATCTGCCGCAGTCATACATCTTCTATGAGTCATTCGACAAGTGCAACGGCAAGGGCGGTAACGACGGCAACTTCAGCGCAACGACATCAGGCTCTGTACAGTATGACAACACAGGATGGTCTTCAACAAGTTCTCGCAGCGCTTACCAGTGCGCACAGTACGGCTCAAGCATGATGGCAGGTAACGTTACAACACCTGAAATAACTGTAGACGGAACATACACACTGCAGTTCAAGGCTGCTCCTTACGCAAGCGAGGCTAACACTATCTACGTTGAGGTTAAGGAAGGCAACGGAACACTGTCTAAGCCTTCATTCGTACTGAAGAACAACAAGTGGTCTGCATTCAGCACAGAGCTGACAGCTAACGGACCGGTTAAACTCAGATTCTACGTTAACTCAGGCCGTTTCTATCTCGACAAGGTTTGTCTGAGCAACACATCTACAGGCATCAGCAACACCGTTACTGACAATGAGGTTAAGGACAACCGCATATTCAGCATCGACGGACGCTACATGGGCAAAGACCTTAACAGCCTGAAGAAGGGCATCTATATCATCAACGGAAAGAAGATTATCAAATAATCGTCATAACCTTCACCAAAAGGGCGGGCCAAGGCCTGCCCTTTTTTATTACCGCCACAGCCGCGGCCGGCAGCCACAAGACAGCCGGAAACGGACTGAAAGCAACAGCATTCAACAACAAAACAAAGATATCATGAAGCTATATTACATCTTCCACAGCTGCTTTATGCTTGAGGCCGAGCAGTGTGTCATCATCTTCGACTACTGGAAAGACTCGCCCGACGGCGACGTCAAACACATGCTTGAGCACACAGACAAGCGCGTCTACTTCATGGCAAGTCATTTTCACGAAGACCACTTCAACCCCGAAATCTTTAGTCTGAACGTGCCAAACGGACAGAAACGTATAATTCTGTCGCGCGACATAGTTAGGCGCCGCAGAGCGAAAGAAACCGACGCTGACGTGCTTCTGCGCAGAGGCGACACCTACAGCGACGACATGATAAGCGTAAAAGCCTTCGGATCCACAGACGCCGGAGTGTCGTTTATGGTAGAAACGGACGGAAAGAAGGTGTTTCACGCCGGCGACCTGAACAACTGGCACTGGGAAGATGAGTCTACTCCGCAGGAAGTCAAAAAGATGGAGGGCGACTTCATGGCTGTGCTGCGCGACATAAAAGCAGAATACCCGGCAGTCGACCTTGCCATGTTCCCCGTCGACCCGCTGCTCGGCACCGACTTTGCACGCGGCGCACGGCAGTGGATTCAGACGATAAAGACAGCCTATATGGCACCGATGCACTTCCCGCCGGCAAGAGAGAAGGCCATGACCTTCGGCAAAGAGGCAGAATTCCGCGGCACTAAGTTTCTCTACATACACCGCGAAGGCGAAGAGATAGGAACGATTTAACCCATATCGTTGTCAGCTTTTTTATCCCTTTTATGCCGCTAAGTCGCCTCACTTGCAAACTTAAACCCAAATCGGGCATTAGACAGCATATTACTTTATTAATTTTGTGCATTGATGCTTTCAGCCAGTCGTTTTGTCTCTATTGGCGTCTTTTTGTCTGATTTTTCTTGACATAGCCCGCTATGTCCGCGAAAATACAACCAAAATCCGCTCAATATAAAGCAAAAATACAGACCGAATACTAATGACGATTTGGGTTAAATGGCATTAGAAACTTTCACGAACGAAAAGCAAGCAAGCGTTTGTCCCTATGAAGAGCCTATGGGACATTGCTTGCTTTTCGCCATGAAAACTGCAAATCCATGACAAAAGAGGGCACGTTTTTCTAATGACCTATCCTGATTTAAGCAGCCAAAACACCTGACGACTCACGGCAGGCACATTACAACGGCAGACACACGGCAAATGCATATGCATTACACCATCAGAAACAAAAAGGCGCGATGCCTGCACTACCTGCAGGCATCGCGCCTAAAATATATCACATTATGAGAATCAGAATTATTACGCCTTAAGCATCGATGTTTGCGTATGTGGCGTTCTGCTCGATAAACTGGCGTCGAGGTTCAACGTCGTCGCCCATAAGCATTGAGAATATCTCGTCGGCCTCGGCGGCATTCTCTATCGTAACCTGTTTCAGCAGACGTGTCTCGGGATTCATTGTCGTCTCCCAAAGCTGCTCCGGGTTCATCTCACCCAAACCTTTATATCGCTGAGTGTGTATGCTCTTGCCGTCATCAACGCCGTTGCCGTACTTGTCGAGGAATGCCTGGCGCTGCTGGTCGGTATAGCAATACTCCTTCACCTTGTTCTTATATGTGCAGAGATAAAGCGGCGGAGTGGCTATATAGAGATGTCCGTCCTGAATAACCTTAGGCATGAAGCGGTAGAACAGAGTCATTATAAGGGTGTCGATGTGTGAACCATCGACGTCGGCATCGGTCATTATGATAATCTTGTCATAGCGCAACTTTTCGATGTTTGCCTCCTTGTCGTCCTCGCCGTCAACGCCGAAGCGCACGCCTATACTCTGTATGATGTTCATAACCGACTCGCTCTCGAACACCTTGTGCCACATAACCTTCTCCACGTTAAGAATCTTTCCGCGCAGCGGCAGTATGGCCTGTGTGTAGCGGTCACGTCCCTGCTTGGCAGAACCGCCGGCCGAGTCTCCCTCGACGAGGAATATCTCGCATTCCTTCGGGTCTTTGTTTGAGCAGTCAGCAAGCTTTCCGGGCAGACCGCCTCCGGTCATAGGATTCTTGCGCTGAACGCTCTCGCGTGCCTTGCGTGCCGCGATACGTGCCGTTGCAGCAAGTATCACCTTGTCGCATATCTGCTTTGCCTCCTTCGGATGTTCCTCGAGGTAATATGTCAGAGCCTCTGACACTGCCTGCTGAACAGCTCCGGTAACCTCGCTGTTGCCCAACTTTGTCTTTGTCTGACCTTCAAACTGCGGCTCAGCCACCTTTATCGAGATAACGGCCGTAAGTCCTTCGCGGAAGTCCTCGCCCGCAATCTCTATCTTTGCCTTCTCGATCTGCTTTGATATAACAGGGTCGTTGTCGGCATATTTCTTTAAAGTACGTGTCAGCGCCATGCGGAAACCTACGAGATGCGTACCGCCTTCAATTGTGTTGATGTTGTTCACGTATGAATGGATGTTCTCGCTGTAGTCAGTGTTATACATCACAGCCACCTCGATAGGTATGCCCTGCTTCTCTGTCTTCAGATAGATAACGTCATCGAACAGATGTGTGCGGTGACGGTCGATATAGCGCACAAACTCTTTCAGTCCGTCCTTGGCATGGAACACTTCCTGCCTTGTCTTGCCTTCCTCGTCGGGACGAAGGTCTGTAAGCGTAATCTTTATGCCGGCGTTAAGATATGCCAGCTCGCGCATACGCTTGGCTATTATGTCGTATTTATACAGTGTCGTGGTGAATATTGTAGGGTCTGGCCAGAACTGCTGGCGTGTACCGCGCAGCTCAGTCTCGCCAACCACCTTTACAGGATACAGCGGCTTACCCTTCTCATACTCCTGCTGATATATCTTTCCGTCGCGGAACACCTGTGACAGCATGTGTGTAGAAAGCGCGTTGACGCACGACACACCCACACCGTGCAGACCTCCTGACACCTTGTATGAGCCTTTGTCGAACTTACCGCCCGCATGCAGCACGGTCATTACCACTTCAAGAGCCGACTTATGCAGTTTTTCGTGTTCATCCACAGGGATACCACGACCGTTGTCCTGCACGGTTATAGAGTTGTCTTCGTTTATCGTAACTTCAATATGGGTGCAGTATCCGGCCATGGCCTCATCGATAGAGTTGTCCACTGTCTCGTTCACCAGATGGTGAAGACCCTTCTCGCTGATGTCGCCTATGTACATTGCCGGACGCTTGCGCACGGCCTCAAGGCCTTCAAGCACCTGTATGTTACTGGCTGAATAATTATTCTCGTTGATTTGATTTTCTGCCATTTCGCTTCAATGTAAATTAACGTGCAAATATACAAAAAATCTGCGACACGGCGAAGGCTTTTAACTATAAAAAAGTGAAATGACGGTGTTTAACTACACCATAAGCGCCTTTGCCCACAATATTACGGCAAAAGCCCGAAACGGCAGCCAAAGCGGCGCCGCACGCCGTCATGCGCCATGCTTCATGACGCTCATGACAACAATAAAAACACAAGAAAGGAAAGGAGCAAACCGGCAAACAACAAAAAAGGCTGCAATCTTTGTTGATCACAGCCCTTATTGTCTCTTATTTATAATTTAATTTATCCCAATTTGCTGATGTGGCACGCCAGCTTTGACTTAAGATTAGAAGCCTTGTTCTTGTGGATGATATTGGTCTTAGCCAGTTTATCAAGCATCTTCTGTACACTAGGATACAGCTTCAGAGCTTCTTCCTTGTCTGTTATAGCGCGCAGCTTACGCACTGCATTACGCATTGTCTTTGCATAATATCTATTGTGCAATGTTCTTTTCTTCTCCTGACGGATTCTCTTAACTGATGATTTGTGGTTTGCCATCTTTGTTATTATTCCTTTTTATTTTGTTAGTAGTCCCTAGGAGAGTCGAACTCCTCTTTAGAGAATGAAAATCTCTCGTCCTAGCCGATAGACGAAGGGACCATTTGATAAATTTGCGGTGCAAAGGTAGTGGTTTTATTTTAAACCTCCAAATTTTTCTGCAACTTTTTTCTCAAAAACCATAAAATTCTTGTATTTTTGCAGATATGATAACAAAAACAAGGGCTTTAGTGCTGCATTCGTTCAAATATGGAGAGCAACAGATGATTGTTGACTTTCTCACCGAAACATGCGGCAGAACGTCGTGCATTATAAAGATTCCGACATCGGCAAGGGGCAAGCTCAAGAAGCAATACTTCCAGCCGCTGTTCATTCTCGACACCGACATCGACATAAGACAGAACGCCAGACTGCAGCGGCTGAAGGACGCACGCATAGCGGTGCCCTTCACGTCGATACCGTTTAACCCGTACAAAACGGCCATCTCGCTCTTCATGGCCGAATTTCTGCGCTGCACCACACGCCGCGAGCAGACCGACCCAACCACATTCTCATATATAGAGAACAGCATCAGATGGCTCGACGGATGCGGCGAGGGCTTTGCCAACTTCCACATAGTGTTCATGATGCGCCTGTCGAGATTTCTCGGATTTTATCCCAATACCGACAACTACGAGCCGGGCGACTGGTTCGACATGAGGAGCAGCTGCTTCTGCCGTCAAAGGCCGATGCACGCCGACGTGCTCAATCCTGACGAGGCGCGCAAGATAGGACTGCTGCTGCGCATGAACTATGCCACGATGCACCTTTACCGCATGTCGCACTTTGACCGCAACAGGATGGTGGACACCATAATAAGCTATTACCGCATACACATGCCCGAACTGCCAGAGCTGAAGTCGCTGCAGGTGCTTAAGGAGCTGTTTGCTGATTGAGCATACACAGATGCCGTTACAGCATCATCTTCTATAAAATAATTATTAATGAAAAAAGAATGGCGCAGCCACGGCATAGACCGCAGTTGCGCCATAATTATAATACCATTCAACTTCTGACTCTACAGCACGCAGCTCATGCAAAACGTTTCATGTAGCGACATAACGCCACAATGGCATGGTGATTCATACTGAAATCAATAGTCGTGCTTCTGCTCCTCATACTGCTGTATGCTCTGTGCCTTCTTACGCTGACGTAGTTTTCCGCCTGATATTGTGTACGACAGCTTTAGTCCTATATAGGCCCCATGACTGAGCTTCTCGCGTCTGTAAGCCAGGTCGTTCTTGGTTACTTTTGTTACGCGCGGAGTGTACGGTGGCGTAACGGTGAGTCCTACTTGCAGCCTCTTTTTCATGAAGCTCTTGGCAACAGTCATACCTACATTCCATACAGTGTTCATATAAGTCTCGCCGTTAAAATATTTTTCCGGGTCGTATGCACCGTCGATGTTTATAATCCAGTTATGTTTCAGCCACATGGTGCAAGTAGCATACAGATACCATCTGAACTTGTTGCTGTATCCGTATTCAGGCTGCCGGAACGTATCCCACGCTGCATATCCCGAAACCTTGAAGTATAACCACTTTGTAGGATACTTGGCCCATTGTACGAGTATCATCTTCGTATCTGCGCCGTCGCTGTTGCGCAACACAGAGCGTGTACTTCCCGGATTGTCAGGATCAGCTTCTTCAGCATAGAATGTGCTTTTTTCCTCTTTCGTATACGAGAGTCTTACGTCAAACTGGTTGAACAGCGACAGCCTTAAGTCAACCATATGTCTCGACGGGACATCCAGATAAGGGTTTCCCATGCTGTAGTGGTTGGCTCCGTCGTACACTCTGTATGTGCTTATTCCGTCGTAAGGCAACCCGTAGACAGTGCGCTGATAGCTAAGACTGACATTATGCCGGTGCTTGCGGCTCAGCTCATATCTCAGCACTGCCGAAGAACACAGACTCCAGTAGTCGCGTTTATCTGTCAGTCCGTTGGCAGTTACTTTCAGATTGTTATACTGCACCCTGACGTTTGCGTTATACGACAGTTTGCCTGCCGCTCCGGAATATGATGCGAATATTGCCGGCTCATGGTCTGTAACGCTCTGACGCATACTCATCACATGCTCTGTCTCGCTAAAGTCAGTCAGTTTATAGTCAAGTCCTGTCGTCAGTGTGTTTCCGTTCCGCTGTACGTTCTGCCATGTAGACTTTACACGCAGCAGTTTTGTATAATTGTCGGCATTTTGCGAATAGCCCGGCCTCAAACCAGCCGAGGCTATCACATTATAGTTGTCTTCACGGTTTCTCTTGTACCAAAGGTAGTCGGCCGTGACATTAAGGTTCGATCCTCTGTCGTTTATCTTCCAGTTGTAAAATGCCGTTCCGTTCAGCGTAAGGTTGGTCTGCGGCCTCCACGTAACGGTGCCGTAATCAGCCGTCTGCCCTTCAGCTGTCTCGTTTATGTCGGCCCCAAGCGTACCCTTATTTCTGAGATATGACACGCCGGCCGTCATTCCCACCTGCAGGTCATGTCCTGCGTCGGCTGTGATGCTGAGCCAGTCGCCGAAGGTGTTAGAATTGTTCATATATTTTTCGTCGCTCACAGACATGCCTGAACCCGACTGCGTATATGTTCTGTATTTTTCGCTTGACAAGCCCCTGTCGTACATAACGGCGTTATATATAGTAAACCGTCCTGTGCTTCCCATCTGATAACTCTTAAAGCCGTAGCCGTCATATCCGTTTTCTGTCTTTGCCGACGTCTCGCCTCCGATGCCTATCAGATAACCCTTTTCTCTGTGTTTCAGCCAGATTCTCATTATTCCGCCGGGATTGCCCGCACTCTCTGAGCCGTTGTTGAAATAGTCGACCTCTATGCGCTCTATCAGTTCCGGGCGCAGCATCTTGAGCTGTTCACGGTTAACAATCTTGACTCCATCTATATAAATGGCGCTTGCGGCCTGGTTGTATATAGATACAGAGCCGTCTGTCGAGCTAACAAAAGGCAGCAGCGACAGCATCTGGTCCATGGTCAACATATCCGAGAGTTTACTGTTGGTCAGGTTCAATGAGAATCCGTTGGCCTTCTGCCTTATTCTCGATGTAACCACAGTTATGTTGTCGAGACTCATGTCGCGGTTTATGGAGTCTATGACAGCCGAATCAGACACAACGCCGTTATTTTCATTAGCCACGGCACAAACATCTATCGAAAACGGCAATAGCGTTGTTAGAAATAAAATGATGTTTTTCATAAGCAAATATCTCTTTTCGCCATGCACGCAGAATTGCCGGATTTGTGTCGGTGTCTTGTCTGCTGCACAGTGGCTTTATTTTACATTCAATTCAATAAAATTATTGCTAAAACCATGCCATAATATGTATCTCTCTGTTAATCAACGAGATAACCATATTTCGTATTTTTGCATGTGTCTAAATATTTGACAGCGGTGTATAAATATTAGACACTCTGCGCCTTTACAGATGCTGATATGATGCTGTAGTGCCTGCCAAGATTTCCTTATATAATACATTTGAATTCTTCATTCTTCACTTTCATAAGAGGTTTTTCATTTTTAATCTTTATTTTTTTATTGCGCTCAGCGCCTGCCTGCTCTTCACTTACGGAACATCACTTCGTGGTAAAAACTTAGGACAAAATATTTTTCCAATCTAGAAAAACAGAGTATAACGGATGTTAATTAATTCAGACAAAAGCGGCGGAGCATTAACATACGTTCACGGACAAGACTGAATAAAAGGCTTAAACATGAACTTTTTGAGACGTAAAAGCATGGTCTACGGATAAAAAACAGGCATGTCTTGCAACGTAAACGGGCCACTTTTGCACCGTAAACGGCAAAGTAATATTTTTTAACTGTTAAGCTTTTGTCTTTAAAACAGCATAAAGCGCTGAACGACAACAGGTTAGCAAAAACACGCATTTTTCGCCGTTTTTCGCGCCAAATCACGGATTCGTGACGAGCATCGCCATTCTGAGAGCGTTAAGTGTACTGGATCATGTAAGAAAAGCTGACAAAAGACCATAATGAAGCTGAGCGGAAAGAACTAAAGAACAATGTGCGGCATTGCCGCTAACTGAAATTATGAATTGCGAAACAAAGTTAGGCGAAAGCCGATCGTGAATTATGAATTATGAATTGTTAATTATGAATTATAAATTAAGATTCGTATATTTGCATGCTCCCCTGCCCTGCCTAGCCATACGGCACGAAGAAGGCAGGCATGAGAAAGCCGACATGCAGACGGAAATATACTTGCGGACATAACGGCTGAAACATCACTATGCACAAATAATATAATATTATGGAAAAACATTTTAAAAGGACTTTTATGGCATTATGCCTGGCCGCATTGCTCATGCCGGGCATGACGCATGCGCAAAAGACAGGCTACGTGCCGGCGCCCGAAAACCTGAAGGCGCGCAAAGAGTTTAGCGACAACAAGTTCGGGATATTCCTCCACTGGGGCATCTACAGCCTTTTCGGACAGGGTGAGTGGTATCTCAACAGCGGCGGGCTCAACTGCCACGAGTATGCCAAGGCCGCATCGGCTTTCTACCCCTCGCGCTTCAACGCGAGCGAATGGGTTAAGGCCATCAAGGAGGCAGGAGCGCGGTATATATGCATCACCACACGCCACCACGACGGCTTCTCGATGTTCGACACAAAATATTCCGACTATAACATTGTTGACGCCACGCCCTTCGGACGCGACGTGATAAAGGAGCTGGCAGACGAGTGCCACAAGCAGGGCATAAAGCTTCATCTGTATTACTCTCACCTCGACTGGACGCGCGAAGACTACTATCAGCTGGGCAACACGGGCCACAGGACGGGCAGAAAGAACCACGGCAATTGGGAGAGCTACTATGAGTTTATGAACAACCAGCTGACCGAGCTGCTGACCAACTACGGCGAGATAGGCGCAATATGGTTTGACGGAGTGTGGGACAAGCCCGACTTCGACTGGCGCCTTGGCGAGCAGTATGCCATGATACACCGCCTGCAGCCGGCATGCCTCATAGGCAACAACCACCACAGGGCGCCGGTTGAGGGCGAAGACTTCCAGATGTTTGAGCGCGACCTGCCGGGCGAGAACACTGCGGGCCTTTCTGACGAAAGCGAGATAGGCAGTCTGCCGCTGGAAACATGTCAGACGATGAACGGAATGTGGGGATATAAGGTGAGCGACCAGAACTACAAGTCGGACACAACGCTCGTAAGACTGCTCGTAAGGGCTGCCGGCAAGGGTGCCAACCTGCTTATGAACATAGGACCGCAGCCTGACGGCCAACTGCCGGCAGTGGCTCTTGAGCGCCTTAAGAGCATGGGCAAGTGGCTGTCTGAATATGGCGAAACGGTGTATGCCACCACGGCGGGCGACGTGATGACTGCCGAATGGGGCACCACGACGCGCAGCGGCAACAAGCTTTATGTGCACATCCTTGCCGACGACATGCCGAAGATGATATTGCTGCCGCTGAAAGGCAAAGTGAAGAGCGCCGTATTATTTGATACAGGCAAAAAGATAAGTCATGAAAACGTAAGCGGCGGCGTAGTGCTGCACACTGCCGACCTTACGCCGGCGATAGACCGAATAATAACACTGACTGTGAAATAAGTGAAGAGGAAAAAATTAAGTGAAGAGTGAAGAACGAAGAGTGAAGAATTCAATAGCATATAAAACTGAATAGCATTATAGCATTGACGACGTTCTATAACACAAAACCGGCTATTGAATTCTTCACTCTTCGTTCTTCACTCTTCACTTATACTTATATTCCCACTCCCAAAGTAAAGAATGCGCCGTTGTATGAACCTATTCCGGCTGTGCGCGAACTCATGTGGCGGAAACTTACGCCGAAATCAAACTTCAGAGGACCTCGCCCAACCCTGAACATTACGCCAAGGTCGTAAGCCACGTTCTTCCAGTCGGCATGACCGACGCTCGTCGACACCGTGCCGCGAAGGTCTATGGCCGTAACGTCGTCCTTATAGAACGTATAGCCCAAACCTCCACCAAGATTCTGCGAAGTGACGTAAGTCTTCAGTCCGTCGGCATCACAATGGCCGTAAATGCTCTCGCCATGAACGAAGGCATACATACGCGGAATAAACCTGTAGCCTATGTCGGCATTGAGGGTAAGCGGATGCATGTTGTTGCAGCCTGTTCCTGCACTCACTCCGAGATTGATAACAATTTTATCGAAAAAGAATGACTAAAAAAGCAAAAAATAGCAGATTTGAGCTTTTGTTTTGAGTTTCAAGTGGTTGTGGCAGTCGTTGGCTTTTTGTGGCATTCGTGAGGAAATGCGAAAATGGCGGATTTGAGAAGTAGAAACGCTTTCAAGTCATTACCTCAAAGAAACGCTCTAATAAGCATTTTTAACGGCTTCGGTTTTTACTTCTCAATTCTGCACAGGTTGTGAATTTGCCATGCAACTCTCATGATTTAATTTTGCACAGAACAAAAAGCAAGGAATTATGAGAAGTACATTCAAGACAGTCTTCTATGTAAACGGAAGCAAGGAGAGAAACGGAATTGTCCCTATCATGGGACGTGTGACAATCAACGGAACTATCGCACAGTTCAGTTGCAAGCTGAGCGTGACCAAGGCGATATGGGATGCCAAGGGCAACAGAGCCAAAGGCAGAAGCAAGGAAGCCAATGAGGTGAACTTTGCGCTTGATAACATCAAGGCTCAAATCGCTAAGCATTACCAACGGCTTTCCGACCGTGAGGCGTTCGTTACCGCTGAAATGGTGAGAAACGCATATCAAGGCATAGGTACGGAGTATGAGACATTACTCAGAGCTTTTGACAAGGAGAACGCAGCCTTTGCCCAACGCGTGGGAAAAGACCGAGCTGTCCGAACCTACCGCAAATATCTGACGGTAAGAAAGTACGTTGCCGAGTTCATCAAATTTCAGTACAAGCGCAGCGATATGTCCATGAATGAGCTTACCGAGGAGTTCATCCGTGATTTTTGTCTGTATTTGAAGAATGTCATTGGACTCACGCAATCTACCATTTGGATATACTCCATACCATTGAAGCATATCGTCACGGCAGCACACTACAACGGCAAGATACAGAGAAATCCGTTTGCCATGTACCACGTTGACCCAGACCACAAGGAGCGTGAGTTCTTGACAGAGGAAGAATTGGACATATTTGCAGGAATAGAGTTGGAAAATCCCAACTTTGCTTTTGCGAGAGACTTGTTTATGTTTGGTTGTTGGACAGGTATCTCTTTCGTTGACATCAAGAATCTTACAGAGGACAATGTTGCCATTATAAGTGGGTCTCCATGGATAGTTTCTCAGCGTCAAAAGACAGGCGTACCATTCAAAATTAAACTGATAGATGCAGCCATACAGATAATTGAACGTTACAAGCCATTGAGAAAAGATATGCACTTGTTTAATATTGGCTCACTTGACATGGTAAACAAGCGTATAAAGAAAGTGGCAAAAATGTGTGGCATCAAGAAGCGAATTTCATTTCATGTAAGCCGGCATTCGTTCGCAGTTTTGGCTTTAAACTACGGTATGCCGATAGAGAGTGTAAGCAAGATACTGGGACATACGGACATCGCCACAACACAAATTTACGCAAAGGTGACAAGTACTAAATTGGAGCATGACATATCAGCTTTTGAAAGTCGAATCAAGGGGCATATGCCGACAATGGGGGGAATGGCATGAAAAGGACTGTAATCACCGTGGACGGAAATGGAATGTTATCCATTCCGTCCAACTTGCAAGACTTGTGGATGAGTGAGGGTGAATTGGTTGATATGCTTCATGTCACCGCCATGAAACTCCATGCTGTGATAAGGTCAATATACAAGGATGGTTTATTGACGGTGTCGGAAGTCCAACAGAAACAGGAAACTTCCAATGGCATTTGGCAAACGTTGTATGGCTTTCCGATGATTGTTGCCCTTTGCTTCCGTATAAACTCATACGGGGCAGCTCGGTTTCGTGCCACCATCTTCAAGAGATTGTACGGGGCAAAAGAGAAAAGTAGTGTCATTATCCTACAACTCAATAGAAGAACAACCGCCTTTAGTTGAATGTCCTCTTGCTTGTTTGTTGGCTTGGCGCTGTCGTACTGTCGTGAATAAGTACTGAAGCATAAGCATGACATTCTTACTTGTAGGGGGATGAGTTCTGTTCATAAAAATGACGGACAAAACACCCCTTATTTTTGTTGAATTGTTGAATATGATGAAAGAAGTATTGAACATCAGGTATTTACGGCTCAACATATTCTCAACAAATCTCTCAACAAAAGAAAGATAATGTTGAAAAGAGAAAACCATGAACACCATTCCTTTCTTTCTTTTTTGCCCAGTAATTTGTTGTGTAGAGCTATTTGTTGAGAGTTTGTTGAGGGTATAAGTGGTTGGTTCTCATAAAGATAACACCTATCTTCAACAATTCAACGTTTTACATGCCCTCACTTGGTACGCTGTAAAATGTGCTTGTGGATTAATTGGCAACCGCTCTATTCTCCGAAATGGTTGCAGCAACGTTCCTTGGAGGCTTTGCGCCTCCAGCCACTTGGGCGAACCTCCGCAGTGTTTTAGCATGGCATTAGATTTATGCAGACTATACCGAGGACACACAGCACACATAACACACTCGGCATAGTTCACAAAGGAAATCAACAACACACAACTGAAACACTTGGCATGTTTCACACTGAAAATATCACCTTTTCCTTTGCAAACTCCATGTACAAAGTAGCTTGTGTCTGTGACCTTGTTCTTTCAATGTGGCAGCTTTGATGTTTGGCGCAAATTGAGAGAATTAAGGTCTGCAACCTTGGGCATGGAAAGCCGAAAGGCAAATATCTCGTCTTTTGTTCTTAGAGGAGGGAGCGAGGTTATGTTTTGGGAACCCCAAAACGCCTCGCTCCACCATGAGGGCGAAGAAATTTTGCTCCCAACGGTTGCAGAAAGTGAGTGTACCAACTGTAGGCAGTGCATAGAAATATGTAAATAGATTTGTCAGGTGTAGTTTATTCTTCCTTTATTTGCACAAAAGTATGTTTTGAGTGTTATAAAAAATAAAAAAATGCACTATTACGTTGATACTTTTGTATTTTTGCACTCAGTTATCTTGGACAGCAGAATTTGAAACACTGAAAATCCGTAATCTGTCTATATGTAAAATCTTTAAATTTGGATTATTATGACTAAGAAGTTTTGGTTAATAGCACTCATCGTAGCTTGCACTGTTGTATTTGGCAGTTGCGATAAGTCTGAGGAATTGAGTGTTGAGCAATGTAAGTTGGATATGAATCTATTCAACCAAACCTATACTGTTAATGATGAGGGGTGCTGTGTGTTAAAAGGGAGAAAGCCAATAGCAGCAGAAGAAATACAGAGTAAGGTCAAGGGCTATGGTTGGGAGAGTATTGCCACTTATGAGGTACAGGAAAACGGAAAGTTGAGCAAGGAGGAATTTTGGAAAGACAGATTTGGTGGCAGCCCTACACACTTTTGGTTTGAGACATCACAGCAAGCTTTTAGTTATTTTTATAGTGATGCCTTGCCAGCCTTTTGTTTCAGTCGTGTATCATGGACTTATGACATGGACAAAGGCTTCATACTGTTTGGCAGCAACAAGCAGACAACAGACAGCAGATACATGCAGATTCTTAAGCTTGACGAGTCGAATGGCAAGACCTTAATGTACACCATACAAAAATTGGGAGCGACGAGTGATGGCAGCAATGGTTACAAGTCTATATATGGCATGATTGTATATAAACGCATGACCGAAACCGATTTGGAAATGATGAAGAAAAGTTACACGTATGATACGGATATTGACCGTTCTGTTCCCGACAACTGCAAGTTTAAGATTAAGGCATACTATGCAGAAGACGACAAAGACAACACAGACCCTGTGTTTCAGACCTTCTGCCTTGTAACATTTGAGCTTACCGATGAATATGGTTTCAACTCTTCAGATAATGCCTATTACAACTACTACGATTCAATTACTTGGACGAGTGATTGTCGTGATATGCCAGATAGCTTTGGAATCATGGAACGTAAGACAAACTGTTTGAATACTTCCTATTGGTGGAGCACATACTTCTTCACGCCTCATGACAATACTATTGTCTATGCCAATGGCTATAAAGATGGCCGTATTGTCTATCAAGCCCGAAAGAGGCTCTATTTGGTGAATGATGGATTCTTTGGTTACGATTGGGATAACGTAAGGTATAATTCCAAGAACCCCGAACTAACAGAATATTGCTTGCTGGACAAGAGCCGTGAGTTTGTCCTAACTCCACCTACTGCCTACAAAGAAGACATTACAAAACCGTATGCAGAGTTACGTATTGTACTGAAAGGAGCAAAAGACAAAAACGACAAGGAATATATGTTAGGCGTGCTTGAACGTGAAAGAGAAGGTCTGTTGAAGATTATGGACCAGTACTATGAAGCACATAGTACTATAAAAGAAACAGAAAAGGCTTCGCTGTGTAAAACGTTTAAGGCACTACCCGAAGATGCTGATATTAAAGCATATTGGCGTACAAAACATTCTCGCATGGTACTGATACTTAAAACTGACGGGGAAGACCCTATAAACAGTGAATACTATGTGCATGCGGAACCAATTAAATGATAAATAAGTTTAATGTGGACAACAATAGTCATAAGGCGAAGTTAATCTTTGTTTTATGACTATTGTTTTTTTGCACCAACATAGTGTGGTTTCATTTTTATTTTGTATTTTTGCAACTGTAAAGAGTTGTTAGGCAAAGCAAACATATGCATATTGCAGAAGTTGTGACTATTGCCAAATCATTACCTCTATTGAGGTTGAACACTTATAAATCGCTCATTTTAAGCTATTCAGCAGATTATAGAAGAATTTTTCGGAAAAAACACTTTTCGTTCGACGCGTTCTGCGCTCCGGCTGTAGCCATGGCCATAAGAAAGGCCAACAAGAACAATAATTTCTTCATAGTAAAAAACATTTTTAGTTTGTGCTTTTTACTTTAACACGTACAACACGCCGTATTGTGACATCGTTTTTAGTAAATTAACATTAACGGCAAAAAAGATTCACAACATTTTTTCATCTTGAACACGTGGGGACTACGGAAATGAAGAATGAAGAATTCAATAGTATATAAAAGCTGAGCAATCACAATATTGACAATCTTGATTGCGCCTTACAATACAAAATAGACTATTGAATTCTTCACTCTTCGTTCTTCACTCTTCACTTATTTAGCTCCTTTGGGCGCCGGCAGGAAATATGCAATGACTGTAAGGACAAGCATTAAGATCCAGAAGCTGCTCATACCGGCATCTACCGCATAGCTCACAGCCACGCCTATCAGGCAAATAACGATATCTAAGACCGAAAGGACCGACCTTGACGTATAACGCGAAAGGAAGCCGCGCGCATCCTTAACCAAATCTTTTATCATCAGCACAACCATCAGGACAAGACACAGAACTATTAATCCCCAGACGGCATAATCTGCCGCAGGCACGCTGCCAAACAGCGGCTCAAGTGCAAACAGAAGAAGAAAGATGCTGAAAACAATTTCAAGCTTGCCGGTCTTTAAATCTATTTTTCTCATAGGCTTGTTGTTTAAAAAAATATTTATAGGTTTAAATCACAAAACATCAAACTTAAACAGCTTTTTCCGCATGGAGGAATATCTAACACTCGACACAAAGATTATCAGCGACAAAGCCGTCAGCACTATCATGCCGGCACAAACAGACATTCTGTAATGCCGCATTATAACGTGCTGATATGGTTCAGCAGCTCTTGTAGCCTTATGTTCACAAAGTTAGGAAAAATCCTGTACATTTTCAACTTTCTATAAGTTTATTTCGGTTCATCACCGATATCCATTGAAATATAAGCGTTCAGAGCAGCGCGACAGACACAACGCAATAACCCGGCCGAATAATAACCGGTCGGATTATCACATTAAATTATTAATACTGCTCAAATTTTTCACAACGCTTTTCCGTAACCGTCAAAAAGGAAGCAGCATGAAAACAGTAAAATACACCATGGCCAGCAGAGCCAACACCTCTAATGCCAGTTCCAGCTTGTCAAAGCGGGTGCTTTCATTGTTTTTCAATAAAGACGTCAGTGTTACAAGCACCAGCGGCAAAATCATAAAGGAATACCTAAGTTCTATTCCAAACAACACAAAGCCCCACCATACAAGACCTATAAGGAGTATGAGGGAAAGAATTATTACTTTTGCTTTTTTCATAAGGCACTAAAATTAAATTTAACCACCATAATCATTAAAAACTTCAACGAAGTTAAATAGAGAGAGAGAGTAAAGCAACAAATGTAATTTTCTACAGATTTATACTCACAAAGAAGATGCGCAACAAACCATTATCATGCCTAAGCACGCAGGGACGTCCCCCAGGTACGTCCACCTTTACATCAATCATATATAACGCTTTCGGACGCACCTGGGGTACGCCCCTGCAATATCACGTTGTTTTCGTTCCCTTTGGTGTCGGCAGAAAATATACAGCAACAAAACAGATAAACAGAAAAATCCACCAGCTACCTGAATTTGAGCTGAACGCATAGCCTACAGCCAGGCCTATAAGACATATTACGGCATCAACAATCCAAAAGACCGACCTCGATGTATAACTCGAAATGAAGCCGCGCGCATCCTTAATCAGATCTTTCACAAAGAACACAAGCATCAACACAGCGCACACTGCCATCAACCCATAAATTAGATAATCTATCACAAGTATGTCTCCAAACACAGGCTCTACGGCATATAAAAGCAGAAGAGTGCTGAAAAGGATATCTAACCTGTCTTTCCTAAAACTTATTCTACTCATAGCTTATGATTTTAAGATTATTGCTTAAACATTTTCACATCACGCAAGACAAATTGTCAATGCAGTCAGAAATATTTTATCGTTATGCTAAATAGTCCGTATATTTGTTTGCAAATGTAGGCAAAAACCAAAGTCGTTATTTATTTTAGTAAGTTCTTTTCGGTTCATTTCTAATAAATTACAGTTTACGTAGGATTTATTCAGAGCCATACAAAAGACTTAACGGGTATGCTCCGGCCAAACCAAAATTAGTCGGAGCATAAAATATATAAGTTAATAATTCTGCCACAAGCTACCAATCAGATTATATACCGAAACCTATCGTGCCGTAGAATCCATTATAATTGCCCACGCCTGCCGTGCGCGAATTGATATGACGGAAACCAAGTCCTAAATTCATCTTAAGTTTTCCGCCAATGTGAAAAATAAGAGCTGCATCATAAACGACATGCTTCCAGTCGGCATCGCCAATACTTGAAGAGACAGTTCCACGAAGGTCAACGCCAACATTGTCTACTTGATAAAGCGTGTATCCAAGACCTCCACCCAGCACACAACTCTTTGAATATGTCTGGCCATGATTATCATCTGAAAGTCCATAAAGGCCACCAGCATGAACAAAGGCATACATACGCGGAATAAAACGATAACCGAGGTTTGCACTAAGTTCAAGAGGACTGACTCCATGACACTTTGTGCCCACACCGACATTAAGTTCCGCTACAAGCCTATCGACAAACTTGCTTTCATTTGAAGCATTCTGAGCCACTGTTCCCAAGCTGATCAACAACAGAGAAATGATTACCAAAAGTCTTACATTCTTTTCCATATTTTATCACGTATTTAAATTAGATTTTTTATTTGCATCAGATTTTTCTAATCTCAAAATTAGATTATCGTTTAAACATCTCCAAATTTAAGAATGATTATTTGGGGGCGGTGTCACAATTACAAAATGCGTCTAAATCATTATGCTTCAAGCATTTACTTAGCATATAATAGTTTCATGAGAGCGAAAATTGTGACGCTTTGAATAAGCACAAGGGCAAAAAACATCTTAAATGCATATGCTTTTCAACATAAATTGATTAACTTTGAAACAACAAAAAACACAACTTTAATGAAAAGACTTTTACTATTCTCTATTGCAATAATACTCATCCTTTGCAGCTGCAACTACAACAACGAAACACGCCAGAAACTCGTTTTGGCAGATACATTATTGTACCAAACAAAAAACGATTCGGCAATGAAAGTGCTTAAAAGCATCAATACTGAGGATCTAAAGGACGAAAGCAACAGGGCATATTATAATCTTTTGATGACGCAGACACGTCACGTTTTGTATATGACGCCTATGCCCGACTCCATCATAAACGGATGCATTGAATATTACACAAAACACTACGATGCAGAGCAACTCGCAAAATCTTATTACTATAAAGGTGCAATACTACGCAACAAAGACAAAATAAAAGAAGCCATATTAACACTGAAGGCAGGTGAAATAAATGCAAAAGAATCTGACAATAAAGTTCTTTTACATCACATAGCCGAACAAATTGCTTTCATTAACATGAAGGCAGACAATCTTAATACTGCCTTAAAATATGAATATATTGCGCTACAAAATTCCAAATTAACAGGCAATAAAGCATGGATTGTAGAGGATCTGTTCCAAATGGCGGCTATATTTAACAACAAAGACATGGACGACAGCTGCGAACACTATATGAGAGAAGCATTAAAATACACAAGTTATCTTCATAAAGAACTAAAAGCCGACTTCTATGCTAATGCCGGAGCTTACTATTATAATTCAAACAAGCTAGACTCTGCCGAGAAATATATATTAATGTCCATAAAAGCCAAGCCGACGGCAAGAGCGGAATTTATACTCGGAGTGATATCTATGGAAAAGGGACGAAAAGCCGAGGCATGGAGACTATATGAAAAGGCTGTAGCAGACGGCGACTTCGACATCAAGGCTGAAGTGCTGGCGTGGATGTCTGACATAAAGAAGGAGCAGGGCGAATATAAGGAGGCCATGAAGCTGGCGGAAAGAAGCAAGGCAGCTGAAGACAGCATGAAGGCAAGACAACAGACTGAAGATATGCTCGCGCTGCAGAAAAGCATAGAGAAAGAAGAGGCCGTGAAGAATGCCGGACAATGGATGCCGGCTGCAGCAGCGGCCATCGCAGCGCTCGCAATTATCATCATAGCAGCCGCCGTATACCACAGAAAGAAGATGAGCCGGGCAAGAAACCTGATGGAGGAAGACAGGGAGAAGATAGAGATGTACACGCAGCAAATGGAGAGCATGGCGGCATCGGGAAAGGACAGGGAAAAGGAAATAAAGAAACTGAAAAAGAAGATTGAAGACATCAGAAAGCATGAGGCTGAAACAGTGAGCCGCGGAAAAAGGCTGCACAAAGAGATTGCCGACGGCGGAACGACCGTAAAATGGAGCAAGGACGACTTTGAGGCATTCATCGAATACTTCAGAATTGAATATGCCGAAAAGGCAAGAGAGGCTGAAGGCAGATATGGCAAGCTGACAACAAACAGTCTGTTTGCACTTTCACTGATTTCGATAGGCTTCAGCGACAAAGACATTCAGCGCATTATGGCCATAACGCCGGGAGCACTGAGAACTATCAAATACAGGCTGAAAAAGCAAGTTAGAATTGAGAATGGATGATGGAGAATTGAGAATTTTATCAGCAGAACTTGTTATACAGAACTTACAAAACACGGCAAACTATGATGCAAAAGGTATGCTTTTGCATGCTGAAACGTGGCCTTTCAGGGTGCAAAAGTATACCTATCGGAAAAATGAAAACGGCAATAATAAAGAATGTTGACTATTTACTGACTTAGGTTGACCGAAACATGGATTATCGCTGATAAAAGTTGACTCTTCGTGATAAGTCATGCAGCATAACATAAGGATCAATTTTATTTTTATAAAAAACTCATCACTCGTCACAACCGTGCATAACAAACTGTAAATCAAGATGTTAAAGCGTGACGAGTTGCCGGCTAAACTCATCACGGCTGATGTGTGAGCCATGAGCGTGACGAGTTGCGCTTTCAACTCGTCACACTGTAACGCCATGTGTATCAGTGCGTTATACGCCATTGTGACGAGTGACGAGTTTTTTTTTATAAAATAGTTAGAGGAGAATGTTCTGTTTTAGGAGTTAAAGTAGTTAAAGGAGTTAGAGGAGTTAAAGTCATATGCTTTGTTTTTAGGAGTTAAAGTCGTTAAAGGAGTTAAAGTCGTATGCTTTGTTTTAGGAGTTAATGACACTGTCCAAAATTTTGTGCAAATGGAAACAAAGTTCTGTTGCCGGTACATCAAAAAACAAATCAGCCTGAGCAGACTGTTTAGTCCGTTCAGGCTGATTTATTATTTTATATCAGAAAGAAAATGCTTAGGCAAGCAGTTTCTTTACGATGCCGGAGATAATGCGTCCGTCGGCCTTGCCAGCCATCTGCTTTGAAGCCACGCCCATAACCTTGCCCATGTCCTTCATGCCTGCGGCACCTGTCTGGGCTATAATTTCCTTTACGGCAGCCTCAATCTCTTCCTCTGTCATAGGCTTCGGCAGGTATGCCTCAATGACGCTGACCTGTGCCAGCTCGGCGTCTGCCAGGTCCTGACGGTTCTGCTGCACGAATGTGGCAGCCGACTCTTTGCCCTGCTTGGCAAGCTTGGCAAGAATCTTCATGGCGTCGGCATCCTCGAGAGTGTCGTTGGCTCCGGGAGCAGTCTTTGCCTCAAGAAAAACTTTCTTAATGTTGCGCAAGGTCTCAAGACGCACCTTGTCGCGGGCCTTCATGGCCTCCTTTATATCGTTGCTTATCTGATCGAATAACATTTTAATTATGAATTAAAAATTATGAATTATGAATTGTCAATCATCCAAACTTTATTGTTCCCTGTATCTTGCTGTCCTCGCTCTCGGCCTTCTTTACCTGTCCCATAGACTGGTTGCGTATCTCCTCAAGCTCCTGACGTGTGCGCTTGTATGTAGGCGTCGACTCAACAGAAGATATTACGTCGTCGTTGTCGAGGTCTTCCTGGCGGAAGATGTATATGTGCGGACGGCGCTTGTATTTAGAGCTCTTTCCGTCGGTGCCGTAGTAGTGTTCACGCTTTGCGCGGCGCTCGGCAGCCTTCTCCTCCTCCTCAGCACGGCGTTCGTTCTCCTCCTGAGAGTGCTTCTTGTAGTGCTCGTTCATGCCGTCGACATTCTCTATGCCAAATCCTGTGGCGAGGATGGTAACCTTCACCCTGTTGCCCAGTTCGGGGTCGGTGGCAAGTCCCCACTTTATCTCGAAGTCGTTGCCAAACTTGGCCATAAAGTCGTTCACGTCGTTCATCTCCTCCATCATGAGGCCGTTGTTGCTGTTCTTGTCGCTGCAGAACGATATGCTGAGCAATATCTTCTTTGCGTTGAACACGTCGTTGTCGTTGAGCAGAGGTGAATTGAGCGCGTCCTCAATGGCACGCTTCACGCGGCCCTCGCCTTCGCCGTAGCCTGTACTCATGATGGCCACGCCGCCGTCCTTAAGCACGGTCTTCACGTCATTGAAGTCGAGGTTTATCAGTCCGTGAACGGTGATAATCTCGGCTATGCTCTTGGCAGCAATGCTCAGGGTGTCGTCGGCCTTTCCGAAGGCATCAAGGATAGACAGTTCCGGATAAATCTCGCGCAGGCGCTCGTTGTTGATTACGAGCAGGGCGTCGACGTGCTTCGACATCTCTTCAACGCCGTCGAGGGCCTGGTCGATCTTGCGTTCGCCCTCAAAGCGGAACGGTATGGTAACGATGCCGACGGTAAGTATGCCCAGATCCTTTGAAACGCTGGCAATGACAGGAGCCGCACCGGTGCCGGTGCCTCCGCCCATTCCGGCTGTGATGAATGCCATCTTGGTGCCGTCGTTGAGCATTGCCTTAATGTCCTCAAGGCTCTCCTCGGCTGCCTCGCGCGCCTTTGCAGGCTTGTTGCCGGCTCCGAGTCCTTCCTTGCCGAGCTGCAGGTGCACGGGTACGGGCGAGTCGTTGAGTGCCTGGTTGTCAGTGTTGCACAGAACGAACGACACGTCGTGTATGCCCTCGCGGTACATGTGGTTAACGGCGTTGCCTCCACCGCCGCCTACTCCGATCACTTTTATTATGCTCTTCTCTTTTTCGGGCTCACCGAAATCCACTATTCTATGTGTATCAGCCATATCTCTGTCTTTATTTTTTTTCGTAGTTATAAGTTTGTAGCAGCGCAGCCATGTCAATATTATTCGTCCTCAGAGACAAGGCTTCTGAACCAGTTCTTGAGCTTTGTAACATGAGGCTTCATGCCCTTCTTTTCCTTGTCGGCATCATCCTTCGGCTTAACTTCAGGCTCGCTCTCCTTCCTGGCAGCCTCTTCGGCAGCCTTGCGGCGCATCTCCTCAATCTTCAGCTTCTCGGCTTCGGTGAGCACCACGCCCTCGTTGTTGCGCTGCTGTACGTGAGTTCCGCCCTGCATGCCGGCAGCCGGCTTAGGTTTGTCGGCACCGAAGAGGTCGCTGTGCTCGCTGTACTCTTCGCCGGCGCAGTTCATGTCGCCCTTGGCCAGGATGCCCAGCACGGTGTTCATCATGCCGTTGTGGGCGTTGATGTCGTTGTTGTTAGAGTTGATGGTCTGCGTAACAAACTTCGCAATACGTATTTTCTCTATATGCGTGTGGTTTCTGAAGGCCATGTCGATGTTCTTCATGTTAGAGCCTCCACCGGTAAGGATGATACCGCCCAGCAGCCTGTCGGCATACTCGGCAGGAACCTGATACCACACGTTCTCGATAATCTCCTGAAGTCTGCCCTCTACGATCTCGATAAACTTGCGGCTCTCTATGCTGCGGTCGGCATCGATGGGGAACATCAGGGTGTTGTCTATCTCGTTGTTGTCAGTATAAGCATTTCCGTATTTCAGCTTCATCTTCTCGGCGTTCTCATCGTCCATCTGCAGCGAAGCGATATCCTTGGTGATGTTGTTGCCGCCGAGAGGTATGACAGCAAGATGGCGAAGAATATTCTTATAGTAAACAGAAACAGTGGTGGTATCGGCACCAAGGTCAACGAGCACGCATCCTGAACGCTTCTCAGAGTCGGACAGCACGCTGTCGGCCAGCGCCAGCGGCGCCAGATACATCTCGGCAATGGCAATGCCGGCAGTGTCGAAACACTTGTTGAGGTTGCGGTAGAAGGTCTTGCGCCACAATATGTTGAGGAAGTTGCCCTCAAGGCGGCTGCACTGTATGCCCACGGGATCGAGCTGCAGCTGGTTGTCGACCTTATACTCCTGTGTGGCCGCGTCAAGAATTTCCTGTTCAGGATAAGACATGTTACGGTTGGTGTCCATAAGCTCGTTTACCATCTCCTGCGTAACGATGGTGTCGCCCAATAAGTCTTTGCCTATCACGTTCTTCTCGCTTCTGATAGACTGGCCACCCACGCCCACATACACCTGAGCTATCTCAGACTTGAGGGCGGCAGACAGTTTCTTGACGATGTTGGACACACACTGAACGGTCTGATTTATATTGTAGACGACGCCCTTGCGTATAAACGACGAAGAGTCTTCCTTCACAACGGCGAGCACTGAGATGCTGCCGTCAAGATTCTTCTTGCCCGCAATGCCCGTAACCTTTGATGAGCCTAATTCTATTGCTACTATAAAATCCTTTGCTGCCATACGTTATCAATTTGTTGTTTCTGTTTTATTTAAATATCTGCCTTTTTCTTCTTTTTGCATATTATCTGGTTGTCAAACTCCAGATCTATATAAGAATATTTGTTCCATCCGGCCTGACTGAGTCCGTATTTGTAAAACTTCTTCAGACGGTCCATCTTCTTCTGCACAAAACCTTGCACAAGAGCCTTGCGGCGGTTGACATATTTTGTCTGCGGGATGTTGCCCAGATAAACTATATGCTCGCCGACGCGCGGAACAAGCTCAACGCCAAGGTCGGGCAGTATGTTTATCTGCACTATCTGATTCTTCCAGAAGTCATCCTTCATCAGCTCGATGGCCAGATAAGAGAGATAGTTGCGGGCATACCAGCGGCTTATGTTGCCTGTGGCTATTATCAGGTCTGACGTGTACTTTGAGTTGGGCATTATGCCGCCCTGATCGTCAAGATAATAGTCGTCGCCACGCGAGTTTTTCACCCTTACGATAGGCAGACGCTGCGTGATGCTTATAAAGACGTTGCCGTCCTTTGTCTTATAGCACTGTGCAGTGTTGACAAAGGGCGTGTCCTTCAGCTTGTCCTCGATGTCGCGAGGGTTGATGTCGGCAAGTTTCTTCTTAAACGGATAAAGGCGGCTCCGCTCAAGAATGCGCTTCACCTCCTTTGCACTTAGGAATCCGTTTGTACTTTCATCCTCAACATTAATGGTAACCTTAGTACACACGCTATGTGTCTCTGCCGGATGATTGAACGAGGTCATCGCCATCACCAGGTAAACCGCAAGAAACACGTCGAGCGTTATGAATATGGTTCTTTTAAGTTTCTGATGCATTTACTTATACTTGTCTTGAAGTATTTTCTCTATCTGTGGCACATAATTGTCGAGGTCGCCGGCACCGAGCACCACGAGCACCTCGAAATCATTGTCTTTTACGAACGAGAGGACATCCTCCTTGTGTATCATCTTCTTCTCCACGCCTTCCTTCAGGTTGTCGTAGATAAGCTGTGACGTAACGCCGGGGATAGGCTCCTCGCGTGCGGGATATATGTCGCAGAGCACAACCTCGTCGAGCATGCTCAGGCTGTCGGCAAAGTCCTTATAGAAGTCGCGCGTGCGGGTGTAGAGATGGGGCTGGAAGATTACGGTTATCTTCTTGTCCCTGTAAAGCTCGCGTATGCTCCTTGCGCTCTGGTAGATTTCCTTTGGATGGTGTGCGTAGTCGCTGAGGAAGACAATCTTGTCGTTCTTTATCTTGAAGTCGAAGCGGCGGTCAACGCCACGGTATGTCTTCATGCCATACTTCAGTTCCTCGCTTGAGCATCCGTTGAGCTGTGCCATGGCCATGGCCGCGATGCCGTTCTCGATATTGATGGGCACGGGCTGACCGAGCTGCACTCCGCGTACGGTTTCTATGGGCGAGATGAAGTCGAACGAGATGTTGCCGTTCTCAATCACGATATTCTCGGCATGGAAGTCGCCGCTGTCAAGACTGTATTCATACACCTTAACACCTGGCTGCACCTGAGCTTTCATCTCGAGGCCCTTGTGTATGATGAGCGCTCCGCCGGGCTGAATCAGCGAAGAGTAATGGGCGAAGCTCTCAAGATAGGCCTCCTTGGTGCCGTATATGTCGAGATGATCGGGGTCGGTAGATGTTATGACGCTCATCCACGGACGGAGCCAGTGGAAGCTGCGGTCGAACTCATCGGCCTCGATAACCACGAAGTCGCTCTCCTTGCTCAGTATGTAGTTAGAGCTGTAATTCTTTGATATGCCGCCGAGAAAGGCGTTGCAGTCGACGTGGCTCTGATGCATGATGTGGGCGCACATGGTAGACGTGGTGGTCTTGCCGTGCGTGCCGGCAAAGCAAAGGCCCTTGTGTGAGCGTGTGAGCATGCCCAGCACCTGGGCGCGCTTCTCAACGTCGAAACCGTTCTCACGGAAGTAAACCAGCTCCTTGTGGTCTGCCGGTATGGCCGGGGTGTAGATCACGAGCGAAGACTTCTGGTTTCTGCAGGCATGCGGTATCTCGTCGATGTTTTCTTCATAATGAATAAGCATGCCTTCTTTCTCGAGCTGCGTTGTCAATGCAGAAGGAGTTTTGTCGTATCCGGCAACGACAACGCCTCTGTGCAGGAAGTAACGGGCTATGGCGCTCATGCCTATGCCGCCTGCTCCTACAAAATATACAGCTTTAATCTCTTTCAGTTCCATTATTTTATTATTCTCTACAGAAACGGACTTTTGTCCGCCAGGGCTGATTGCAGCCCTGCATCTGCTTTTGCAATTTATTTTAGTATTCTATATAATTATTGTCTGTGGCCTACTTACCCTCCGCATCAGTGTCCGCGGCGTGCGAGCTTAACCACTTCGTTGGCTATTATGTCGGCCGAGTCGGGAAGCGCGAGCTTCAGTATGTTCTCGCTAAGTTCTTTCAGTCTGGCATCGTCTTTCACTGTCTGCAGCGCCAGCTTAACCACCTCAGCAGGAGCGTCGGCGTCCTTTACATACAGAGCAGCGTTCTTGTTGACCAGGGCCATGGCGTTCTTTGTCTGATGGTCTTCGGCCACATTGGGCGAAGGAACAAGGATAACCGGCTTGCCTATGAGGCAGAACTCTGATATGCTGCTTGCTCCGGCGCGGCTTATCACCAGGTCGGCGGCCTTGTATGCAGCGCCCATGTCAGAGATAAAGTCGGTTACATGAAGCGACGGAACCGTTCCGCGCTGCTTCAGTTCAGCCATTATCGACGCGTTATAGTATTTTCCGGTCTGCCATATAAACTGCACACATGACTCTTTTATCATGTCGAGATTCTGAAGTACGCTCTCGTTGACCGTTCTCGCGCCAAGGCTTCCGCCTACGATGAGGATGGTCTTCTTGTCTTCAGACAGCCCGAAGCTCTTAAGGGCCTCAGCCTTTGTCAGCTTTGTGTCGAGCAGGGCCTGACGCACGGGATTACCGGTCTTGACAATCTTGTCTGCCGGGAAGAATCTTTCCATGCCGTCGTAGGCCACGCAGATACGGTCTACCTTCTTCGACAGTATCTTGTTGGTGACGCCAGCATAGGAGTTCTGCTCCTGAATGAGGCACGGTATGCCCATCTTCGTACACTGGTTGAGCATCGGACCGCTGGCATATCCGCCCACTCCGACGGCTGCCATTGGATTGAACTTGCGTATAATCTTCTTCGCCATCTGCTGGCTCTTCCATATCCTGTAAAGAACCACCACATTCTTAAGCATGTTCTTTCTGTTGAAGCCGCTTATAGGAAGTCCTACAATCTCATAACCGGCAGCAGGCACGCGCTGCATCTCCATGCGTCCTAACGCTCCGACAAACAGTATTTTAGCTTCGGGATACTTTGCCCTGATTGCGTTAGCTATCGAAACAGCCGGAAATATATGGCCTCCGGTGCCGCCTCCGCTTATAATTATTCTAAGTTCATCTTCCATATGTCCTTACACCTTATTATTTCGCAAAAGTAATCAAAATTTTTCTTTTCAGATAATTTTAAATAATATTTTTCTGGCTTATAAAAAAAATATCCGGACACTGCGCACGGCGGCAAGACCGACAAGCCGACACACAAACGCCAGACAGAAAATTATCTGACAAAAATGTGTCTCGGCTTTGTTGGCAGACCGTCGCAGCGGCCGTGTCTTACTAAATATTATCGCATTAGTACGATGGCTATCTTCCGAGCCATGACTCAGGATTCAGCTTTGCCGTTCCGCGCCTGAGCTGGAACTGCAGTATGTTGTCCTCGCCTACCACGCCCAAGGCCTGACGGGCGCTGACGTGCTGTCCGCGGTGTACGCTTACGGAGCGCAGGTTGCAGTAGACTGAAATATAACTGCCGTGGCGCACCATGACAACCATCGTTCCGCCGAAGCCGAACACGGCACTGACTTCTCCGTCGAATATAGAGCGTGCCGATGCTCCGGGACTTCCGAGGATATTTATTCCCTTGTTGTCGAGCTTAACGTTCTTAAGTCCTTCAACATTATATTGTCCGAAATGACTCACAATGCGGTAAGAGCCCGTGATAGGCATCGGCAGGCGGCCGCGGTTGCGCTCAAAACTGCCGCTGAGCTTGCGGTCCTGCGAATCGAAGGCGACGGCCTCCTTGGCCTCCTTCTTGGCACGAGCCACCTCGTTCTCATGCCTCATCTCCTCCACCTTGGCCTTGCGTTCTGCTGCAACGCGGTCGGCCTCAGCCTCACGTGCGGCCTGTTCTGCCCTGGCTTTCTCCTCGGCGCTCTTGCGCTCGGCTGCTCTTGCTTCGGCTTTCAGGCGTTCCTCGCGTGCCTTAGCCTCAGCCACACGGCGTGCATTCTCGCGCGCTGCGGCCTCGGCGGCAGCCTTCTTGCGTGCCAGTTCCTCTGCCCTGCGCTTTGCGGCGGCTGCAGCGGCAGCGGCTTTTCTGCGGGCTTCAGCCTCAGCCCTTGCCTTGGCTTTAGCCACTTCTTCGGCTATGAGCTTGTCGATCTGCGCATTGAGGGCTGCGTCCTTCTTGCGCTGGTCGGCAATGATGGTCTGTATCGTCTTCTGCTGCTTCTGCAGTGTGTTCACCACCTGCTGCTGCTCGTCCTGCTTGCCTTGCAGCGCAGCCTGTTCCTGCTGTCCCTTATAGAGCAGGTTGTTCTTCTGTCCCCTGACCTTCTTCAGCTCGTTGTTCTTTGCCTCTATCTGGTTTTGCTTGGCTTTCACCATCTCGCCCTGGGCACGCTGATAGGCGGCATACTCGCGGACGAACCTCAGACGGCGGTACATCTGGGCAAAGTTCTTGGCGCTGAAGATGAACATCAGCTTGTCCTGTATGGTGCGGTTGCTGGCCATATACCGCATCGACTTTATGTATTTGGCCTTGCGGTCCTGCAGCTGCTGCTCGAGCGTAGAGAGCTGGTTCTTTAGCAGCTGTATGTTTCCGTCGATGTGGGTAATGTCTTTCTGTATTCCGTCGATAGACTTCTGCCGCTGGTCGATTTCGCTGTTTATCATCATCAGGTTGTTGAGCCGCTTCTTTACGTCGGCCTTATTGGCACGCAAGAGGCGCTCCTGCTCCTTTATCTTGCGCTGAACGCTCGCGCGCTGGTTGCGGAGCCCCCTGATAGAGGCGTTCGAATAGTTGGCTGTCTTGGCCGACTTCTTCGTGCTGCGCTTCTTCACCACGCGCTTCGTCGTGGTCTTTTTCTTGGCTGTCTGCTTTTTCTGAGCCAGCGAAGGTGCCACCAACGACAATGCCAGCAGAAATATTAGTATTCTTCTCATTTATAACTTTAAGATTCTGTTAATTACGTCCTGCGGATCCACCTTTTTATATTTATCCGACACAGAGGTGCGCGTCTCCCAGTCGGCCGACGTGTCGAGTCCGCTCATTGATATGTTCACGGCCACGCCGTTGGCTCTCTTCACCGCGCTGCTCTTCATCATCAGGGTGATGTCAGTGGGGAATTTCTTCGTACCGAGCGGCTTGAATGTTCCGTAAGTGCATTTCACTGATGTGCTGCCTGTAGACGGGCTGCTGTATGTTACGTCCACAGCCTTGATCTGTCCGCTCGTCTTGTCGGCCTGCCACACATAGCTCATGCTGCCGCGCTTCAGCGTAACGAGCGTGTTGGCCACGGCATCGTTGAACGTAACGCCGAAATTCTTGAGGGCCGAGTCGGTTATCTTCTGCTGTCCGGGCACGAAGAGCTGATTCCACAGCAGTGCCTGCAGGGCGTAGAAGTCGAGCCCGTTGCGCTGCAGGAAGTCTACATCGCTGTATGAAGCCTTGATATATTCCTTGTTGATGCGGTCTACCACGAGCACGTAATCCTTTGTAAACTCAATGCGTCCGGCCTCCATCAGTCCGAGCGGAGTGAGCTGTATGCGTATCACGTCGTCCTTCTTCATCTTCAGCGAGCCCGACACCGACAGATCTTTTGAGCCGGTGTTGATGCTGAACTTTATCTTAGCCGAGATGGTCTGTGCATACACTTCATTGTCGTAGACCTTGCGCAGGAAGTCTGTCTTGCGGGCCAATATGCTTTCAACATCGTTATTACCTGACGACGAAGACGAGCCGCCGGACATGGCGGCCTTCTTTGTGCCGCACGAAACTACGGCGAGGCACACAACCAAAAAGACGAGGCTGCGTAACAGCCTGCTGCTATTTCTCAACATATTTCTTCAGTTTTATTTTTCTTATAAGCACCTTATTCTCTTCGTCACTGTTCTCAAGCGCCTCGCGCCAGTATTCAAGGGCCTTGCCGGCGTCGCCGTTCATGTAGTAGATGTCGCCTGCATGCTCGAGAAGCACCGCACTGTTTGTGGTGTCGTTCTTGATGGCCATGTCGATATACGGCTGCGCGTCTTTATATTTTTTCTGCTTGAACAGTATCCATGCATAGGTGTCAAGGTATGTGCAGTTGTCGGGTTCGGCCTGCACCGTGCGATAGCTCATCTGCTCGGCCTTGTCGAGATTCTTGCCCGTTTCCGACAGATAGTAGGCATAGTTGTTCAGACAGCCGAAGTTGTCGTCCTTCCACTGCAGGCAACTGTCATAAGCGGCATAGGCTTCCTGCTCCTGCCCCTTGCTGTAAAGGATGTCGCCCATGATGGCATAAAAGTCTGACACGATGTCGGGGTTGCTCTCGTCGTCAATCTGGCTGACGCCCTTCCTGAACACTTCGAGGGCGTTGTCGTCATCGTCTTTCTGCACATAGGCAAGTCCGAGGAAATAATAGAAGGCCATCTCGTCGGGATTATAGTCGAGCGCCTGGCGCGACAGTTCTATAACCTTGTCGAAGTCTTTCTCGTTCCACACTGTCTGTATCAGCTGTAGACGGGCAGCCGCGTTGTCGGGCGAGATGGTCAGCACGGTCTCCAGCACCTTGGTGATAGAGTCCTGCGGCATCTTCTTCAGCGTCATGTATGCTGCATACAGCTCGGCCATGTCGGATGTTTCCTGCGGCTGTTTCAGTATTCTCTTAAAGAGGTTGAGCACCTGTGTGCTGTCGCCTCCGTTCTTCTCGTTGTCTGCCACCACCTGCCTCATCAGTATCATCTTTGTGCTGACGGGCGTCTTGGGATTCACGAGCATTGTCTCCTGTATCGAGTCGGCCTGCGCCGTGCTGCCCGTAGTTCTGTAGTAGTCTATCATCGACATGCGTGCCATGGGGTTCTCGGGGTCTTGCTTCAGCACGTCCATATACTGGCTGTATGCCTCGTCGGGCTTGCCGTTCTGCAGAAGCCAGTTGCCCATCATCACCCTGTAGTTCATGTCGTTGGGATATTTCTCCGACATCGACTTCAGCTCATTGAACTCTTCCTCCTTCTTGCCCTGCAGCGAGTACACCTGCATCTTCGACAGGGCTGTCTGCTCACTGCTGCCTTCAAGGGCTTCGATGCGTTCAATGGTCTTTATCACATTGTCGTAGTCTTTCTTTCTTAGATACAGCTGGTTAAGGATGTCGAGCACGTCTGAGCGCTCCGGACTGTTGTGTGCCAGATTCTCGTATGCCTTTATGGCCTCGTCGAGGTTGCCTATGCGTATGTAGCCCGTGCCGAGACGCTCAAGATAGGTGTTGTTCTCGGGGTCGAGCTCGGCAGCCTTCTTAACGTCTTCAAGTGCGGCGGTGTCGCCATAGAGCACTCCGCTGTAAGACGACATCATAAAGTAGGCCTCTGCTGCGTTGGGGTTTATGTCGAGACAGTGGCTCAGCAGGTCGTAAGCCGCGTCGTAGTTGCCGGCCACCTGCTGCTTGACGGCCTCAAAATAGAATATCTTGAAGCGCATGCTGTCGTTATGGCTTATGGGCGGAACCACGATGCCGCGCGACGCCGTGCCGCCTGCGCCTGTCTTTGTTGCCGTGCCGTGGCTGCAGCCTGTGATGACAGCCGCCGCCGAAAGCAGCACAAGGATGTATGATGTTAGTCTGTTCATCTGAATTGTTGAAATGCGAACGTTGCTGTTATTTCACTCCGGTGTGGCCGTAGCCGCCTGCGCCGCGCTCTGTCTCGTCGAGCACGCTAACCTCGACAAACTCTGCCGTCTCATGGCGAGCAATGACCATCTGGGCTATGCGTTCGCCGTCGTTGATCACGAAGTCGGTGTCTGAAAAGTTTATCAGCAGCACCATCACCTCGCCCCTGTAGTCGGCGTCTATCGTTCCCGGCGTGTTAAGCACCGTTATGCCGTGCTTCAAGGCCAGTCCGCTGCGCGGGCGCACCTGTGCCTCGTAGCCTTCGGGCAGGGCTATGTAGAGGCCCGTGGGTATCAGTCTGCGCTCCATGGGGCGCAGCGTTATCGGGGCGTCGATGTTTGCCCTGAGATCCATACCTGCACTCTGTGCCGTGGCGTATGCCGGAAGCGGCTGGTGCCCTTTGTTGATTACTTTTACGGGTATCATAGTCTTATTCTGCTTTTTAGGTTTTAACGGCGCATGCCTAGGCCTGACGCCACATGCCGACATCAGCCAGCCCACAGCTGGCATGCTGCCGGTTACGTTATTTTAATTTGTGTGCAAAAATAGCTATTTATATTTACATAATTGTATTTTTAGCGCTAAAAAGAAAGAATTTAGCCATTTTTAGATTACTTTTGCGCAGCTAACCGCCGTATTGTGCATACGGCCTTATTTTGCAGAAAGATGATGAACTGGAAACAACTTATATCGAACAAAAGACTCGGACAGGAGTCGCGCCACGCCATAAGGCACGACGACCGCTCTGAGTTTAAGCGCGACTACGACCGGCTGATATTCTCTGCGCCGTTCCGCCGCATGCAGAACAAGACTCAGGTGTTCCCGCTGCCGGGCAGCATTTTCGTACATAACCGCCTCACTCACAGCCTGGAGGTGGCAAGCGTGGGCATGTCGCTCGGCAACGACGTGGCCCACTGCGTTATGAAAACAAGGCCCGAACTGGCCGATACGCTGTTCACGCAGATCGGCACCATAGTAAGCACGGCATGTCTGGCGCACGACATGGGCAACCCTCCGTTCGGACACTCCGGCGAGAAGGCCATTCAGACGTTCTTCACCGAGGGCAAGGGGGCTTATCTCAAAGACAGGCTGAGCCCCGAACTGTGGAACGACATCACTCACTTTGAGGGTAACGCCAACGCGTTCCGCCTGCTTGCTCACCGCTTCAAAGGGCGCCGCGACGGCGGATTCGTGATGACTTACACCACGCTTGCGTCTATCGTGAAATATCCTTTTGCGTCAGCTCTGGCGGAAAAGGGGCACGGTAAATTCGGATTTTTCAGCACCGAAGCCGACATATTCTGCCGCATTGCCGACGACCTCGGCATCATACGCAAGTCGGCCGACGGCTGTCCTGCCGAGTATGCGCGCCATCCGCTGGTGTATCTTGTAGAGGCTGCCGACGACATCTGCTACGAGATTATGGACATTGAGGATGCCCACAAGCTGAAGATTGTAACGTATGAGGAGACAAAGCGGCTTTTCTTGGATTTCTTCGATGAAATGGGACAAAATCATATCATGCAGAGGATTCACGACGAGGAGATAACCGACGACAACGAGAAGGTGATATACATGAGGGCCTGCGTTATCAACGCGCTCGAAAGGGCATGCGTTGACGCGTTCATGAGGCACGAGGACGAGATCATGAGGGGCGAGTTCAGCGGCAGTCTTATCGACAGCATCGACGACAGACTGGTTAAGGCTTACCGCAACTGCACAGAACTTTCGAAAAAGCGAATCTACAAGAGCAAGCCTGTGCTTGACGTCGAACTGAGCGGTTTTAAGATTATGGACAGCCTGATGGAGGTCATGACCGAGGCGGCAGTCAATCCGCAGCGGTTCTACTCGCGCCAGCTTATCAGCCGCGTGAGCAGCCAGTATGACATCAGCGCGCCCGACCTCGAAACGCGCATCATGGCTGTTATCGACTATATCAGCGGCATGACCGACGTGTATGCGCTCGACATTTATCAGAAAATCAACGGAATAAGTCTGCCGATTGTATAAGCATGACAACCGGTAAGGGTTATCTGACGCGATAAACACATTCTGCCTCCATATCTTTTGCAACATTTTTTGCAGCAGATATGGAGGTATTTGTTTTAACATTCTGCAACAATTGGATTTCGTTTGGCACACTTTTATTTTTCCGCTCTTCATCAACCGCATTGCAAAAGGATAGCTTTTGCATCGTAAAAGATATGCTTTTATAAGACAAAAGGCCGCGTTTTACAAGCCAAAAGACGGCCTTTTGCAACACATTGAATATCAAGTTATTACATAACATAATAAAGACAGACAAAAAGCTGCACTACATACGGCAGACAGCCGATGAGAAGTTAGGCAAATGTTAAGTTAACATAAATATCTGTATGCGTTGCCGCACCATGTAGCCAAGCGGCTAAAGACTTATCTGCGCGCTCAATATTATCTCGCGAGGGCGCAGGTTGTAGTATGTGGTCGACGACGACGCACTGCCGTAGTATGTAACGGCATAGTTGCGTCTGTTAAAGATGTTGCGCAGCTCGGCTTGCAGCCTTACCTTCTTCAGGCGCCACACAACGCCGGCATCGGCAAGCAGTGTGTTGACGGTCTGAGCCGACTGCAGTTCGTTGCGGTAGTGAACGGCAGATAAGGTTATGTCTACGCTGCCTATAGTCTGCGTGTAAGAAAGGTTCTGACGCCAGCAGAACAGCATATTTTGTGCGGTTTCATCGGTATTCATTCCGTTCACGGTGAATTGTCCCGCGTAATAAAATGTGCCGAAAGACGGCGAGAAAGTTACTTCGGGAGACATGGTAAAGGTGTGTGCCCTGTAGCCTGTTATGGTCGACATCGACAGCAGTCCGCCTTCCGAATAGGCATACTGCATGGCAAGGAGCGTCTTTAAGTGCAGACTGAAAAAGCCCTTTGACACCTGTGCTTTTACGAAGGCCGACTGCCGGCTGTTGTCTCTTTCGGCAACATAATATCTGTATCGGCCGTCGGCTATGGTCATGTCGGTCATCAGATTGCTGCGTGTATGGCTATAACTTGCCGTAAACGACCAGAAGAGTTCTTTCACGGGGCGCTTGTAGTCGTAAGTTATGTATGCGCTCAAGGTGCGGTCTACGGGCACAACGCCGCACGTTGCGTAAGTCGTCCGGTAGTCGAAGGCGTATTCATCGAGCACAAAATTGTTCCATTCTCCCGGTTTCATCGCATATCCGCCCCACACTGTCAGTTCGCTGCGCATGCCGGTCTTGAGGCTGAGATAGAGCGACGGCGACGCATAAAGCAGGTTTCTGTTCTGCTCCGTAAGCCGCTGCCATCTTACGGGCAAGCTTAAATTGAGCCTCAGTCTGCCGCGTCGGTATTCGACTCCGGGAGTTGCGTAAACTTCCACTGAGGTATTGCGTCCGCGCAGGTTGAGGTGTTCTATGGCGAAACCCACCTTATGTTTCTGCGTGAAATATCTGCCGGGCAAAACCGTTTCAGCGCTGTTGTCGGTATGCCAAAGCAGATTTTTCAGTTCTTCCGTAGTGCCGTCAACGGTCAACGAGAACGGAGCGTAATGAAAATCTGCCGTCGAGCGCACCATAAGAGTGTTGTCGCCGAACGTAAAAAGGCGCGAAAAAACGTTCAAAAGGCGCATTTCGGGCGTTTTCACCGTCTGCGCTGTGGTGCCTTGTGCAGTTCCTTCAATGTGCGAAACGTCCTCACGCCTTGTGGCTTCTGCCAGAAAATACTCGTTGCCGTAGACTTTTTCGTCGTTCAGCGTACTTGTAAAATCCACGTAAGCATTATCGCGTTTCATGCAAGAATAGTCGGTTTCATTGGTAGTTTCAACGGTGAAACCGCCTAAATAGTATGACGATGTGTTTGAGGTTGTCTGCTCCTCGTTGCTGTGTGCGTATCCCGCCGTGATACGCCAGTCGCTTCCCTTGGCAGTCTTTGCCGTGTGCTTCACGTTCATACTGTATGAACGGTTGAAGCGCAGGCGGTCGTCGTCGATGGGTGCGGAAAGCTCCGGCTGAGCCAACCACTGCGGAACATCTGCCCCTGAACCATATCCCGTGGTGCCGCCAACGGCAAGCACGTCGTTGCTGCGGCTGAGGTCGCGGCCCGAACGGTCGTATTCGGCATCATACAGGCTCTGCCGTTTCCGCCCAATCTGCAGCACATCGGCCCCGCCCATGGGTTCTGTGCCTTTCAGCGGAAATGCCACGTCTGCGGCAGGCTGTAGCGTTGCCATCCATTTGTCGCGTACTCCGGGCTTGAGCTTTATGTTCATTGCCACGTCGTCGGTGAACACTTTGTCGCGCAGAGCCTTCACGGGCTGGTCGTGCTGTATCACCTCCGCGCGGTCAACATCTTCGGGCTTCAGCGTCTCGTTCAGTCTGTCGTAGCGTCCGCCCGTCAGGTCTAAGTCTTCAACGGTGAAACGGCTGATATCCTTTCCGTTGAAACTTATCTTGCCGTTTTTATCGATATCCACTCCGGGAAGTTTCTTCAGCACGTCCTTCAGCGAGTTGTCGCGCTTGTCGGCAAACTTCGACAGGTCGTAGCTTATGGTGTCTCTCAGTCCGGCTATGCGTCCGCTCTTCACCTGAACTTCTCTAAGTTCAAACGCTTCAGGCGACATCTGTATGCTTACATGCTGTCCCGGACTCACCATTACCGTGTGTTTGCGGTAGCCGAGAAAGCTCACCGAAAGGCAGTCGCCGGCTTTTACGGCAATGGAGAACACTCCTTTGTCGTCTGCATTGGTAAATGCCACCGGCTTTCCGCCACGCATCAGCGTTACCGCAGCCATGGGCAGAGGCTCTTGTGTGGCTGAATCGGCAACAACACCCGTAACCGACTGCTGTGCCGAAACATACAGACTGAACGGCAGCAACAGCAATGTAATAAACATTCTGATTATTCCTTTCATAACAAACAGCTTTACAACGGCTGACAGCAGACGCCCTTTGGCAACCTGACTATCGCTCTATCGGATTATACGGAACGCCCTTTGGCGGAGCAACTGACTTGCCGCTACGGTCTTGCATCTTTACCGTTACCTTGCCGCCGGCAGTCATATATCCTACAGGATCAGAATAATAACGGCGATAAAGGCCGTTCAAATCTTTACGGTTTACCTTCTCATAGCCTTCACCCTTATAGTATATGGGGCGCGGCTCATCGGCAGTCTTTATCCCTATAGCCTCAAACACATAATGGCGTTGGCTGTCGTAAGCCCGCAATATGAGTCCTGGCAGTCCGCAGAGTTTCCATGGCCCATAGTAGAGAGGTATGTCCTCGGCATACCATGCGCTCCACAGGCGCCCCTTATAGCAGGCTGTGGCAAGCCGGCAAGGATAGCCAAGAATGGTGGCGGAGCTGTCGGGGCAAAGCTGCCACTGCGGTTTTTCCACGCTTTCAACGCAGACAAAGCGGTCGAGACCAAGTTTTTCGGTGAACGACGAGCGCCCCGTTTCGGGATAATTGGCATACAACCGCCACGGTATGCGGCCGAGAACGCTGTATTGTGTGGCGCCACGGCTTAGAAGTTCGGCATTGACTGAGTCGCTTCTGAAGGCGTCGTAGCTGTAGAAAGCTGTAACCTTGCGCCCCGTTTCGAGCAGCATCGTTTCGTGAGCCGCCTTCATCGGCACTTGCAGCGTGTCCTCAACATAGGCCATGTCATAGGTTATGACGTAGCGCAGAGTGTCGCACGGCTTTCCGGGCTGAAGGTCTTCAGGCGTAAACACATTGATGTTAGTCTGTGCGCTGCCCAACATTGCGCTGACGGCGAGAAGAGATATGGATATAATTCGCTTCATAGTAACAAAAGTTTTGGTTAATGCCGCAAAATTAGCGAAGGCAGACCGATGAAAAGGCACATTTCTATTACTTGCGTATTACCGGGAATATTACTAAAATATTATCGCAGCCACGCAGTTCACCTTTATTTACTATATTTGCATACACATTGCCACGCCATGACACGGACAGCAATATGGCGCAAGGCTTGAAGACAAATCCGTAAACAAAACATAACCGCAAGATGAACCGAAGGATAAAACATGTCTGGACTATAAGCATCGTGGCGATGACTGCAATATTCGCCATGCAGGCTTACTGGCTCTACAACCAATATGAATACAGCAGCATGGTTAAGGCCGAAGAACTGAAGCAGGCTTGCACCAAGGCGCTTGAAGAAGAAAAGAACATAAGGATTGACAAACAAGAGGACGGCAAAGACGACAGCAGCTACGTAAGAATGCAGATTGTGCTGAAGATCGACCAGAGCACAAAGAAGACAAAAGAAAAAGACAGACAGGTGAAATCTACGATAAGATACACCCTGCCCGACACAAAAAAGCAGCTGAAGGTGAGGAACATTGACATGACTGAAGGTGTGGAACTTACATCGAGATACATGGCCTCTCAGGAAAAGCGGTTCGACCGCAACATATTCGACTCGCTGCTGTATGCTGACGAAGGCATAAAAACAGACAGTTTCAGGTTTGTCAAGACAAACCGGTGCATGATAAAGCCGGCATTCAGCGTGAGCGGCGGACTAAGCAAGACGCTGCACATGAGATATTCGACCAATCCGCTTGAAATGGAGGCCGTTGAAATGACCGTCCACGTACCGGCATCGCATATACTCATGCTGATGAGCCGGCAGCTTGCCGCAAGCATCGTATTGCTCGTCATACTGGGCTTCTGCATGATGTATCAGATCAAGACGATAATGATTCAGCGCCGCATAAACGCCATAAGGCACGAGTTTATGAAGAACATGATCTACGAGATGAAGCAGCCGCCCGCCAAGGCTGCCGACGACGCCACGGCAATAAAAATAGGCTCAACGTTGTTTTTCTACGAGCTCAACGAGCTTCGACACGGCAACGAGAAGGTGATTATCACCAGCCGGCAGGCAGAACTGCTGCGCATTCTTGCCGACAGCCCGAACAAGGTTGTAGGGCGCGAAGTGCTGCTGAAAGAAGTGTGGGGCGACGACTCCTACTCTAACTCCATGGCGCTCAACGTGCAGATAACATATCTGCGCAGGGCACTGAAGAGCGACGCCGCACTAAGCATAGAGGCCATTATAAGAAAGGGGTATGTGCTGAAGACCATGCAAAACCAATAATAAGACAAAGGCGTAAGCCATTATTACAAGAACGAGCCGGCACGAAAGAAAGAGCTATACGCCCAACAGCCCAAAACACAAAACAGCCAACAGGCACAGCAACGCATGCAGGCTACATAAAACAAGACATAAAAAAATTCCGCCGTCAGACTGCCTAAACACGGCTAAAGTCTCACGACAGGAATTTTAATGTGTATGTATAATATCAGATTTTATTTCTCCTTATATATTATCTTGTTGGCTCCCGAAGTAATGTTCAGAGCCTCAGGATGCTCCTTTATGAACGAGTCGATGTGGCGTATGCGCTTCTCCTCGAGTATCTCGTCGACGGCAATAAGTATGCCCGTCTCCTCAACATCGCCGAAACCATAGTTAATGGCCGTGCCAAACATCTTCATCGTAGGACTCAGACCCATGTATGCGTTCACCAGCGGCGGGATGTTATAGCCCATCTTGCGCACCTCGCGGTTGAGTATGCGGTAGTCGTCCTTGAACGATTCCTCACAGAACAGCTGCTCCAGTTCCTTCTCGTCAGTCTCTATTTTCAGCGGTTTCATCGGTATGATGAGATTGTCAGGGTCGTTGAAATGCTTCTTAAGGAAGTACAATATCATGTCGCGTCCCTTGCGCACGTATGATGGATACATGGTCATTTTGCCGAAGAAATACTTCACGTTGGGCATCACCACGGTGAGCGCTCCCAGTCCGTCCCACAGGTTGTCGAGCGCAAAGAGGCTCTTTGCCCCCATCTTAGAGCTCTGATATTCGAGAGATACGAACGAACGTCCCAGCTCAATGGTCTGCGGCATATAGTCCTTCATGAACTTATCAGAGAAATGGAACATGTGTCCCGTAGCAAGTATGGGCTGCCCGTTTTCGTCAAGTTCAACGTCAGTTCCAAGCAGATAACGGTATCCGCCGATAATCTCCTCAGCCTCGGGGTTCCACACGATAAGCTGCTTGTAGCAGTTGTCCATCGTGTCAAACTCGTCGATGTCCATGCTCTTGCCTGTGCCGCCGCCTGCCTCGCGGAACGCAATCTCGCGCAGACGTCCTATTTCCTTCATAACGTTGGGCGAGTTGTGAGCCGTTATAACATAAATCTCATTGTTACTCTTGTTAGTCATTCTGAGTTGACGCTCAGGCGTAAGCTCACTTTTAAGCAGTTCTTTGTCAATCGGCTGGATAATCTCTTGTTCCATCTTATAAAAAATTAAGAGGTTTATTTGTTGAAGTATCTCTGTTTTAAACCTGTTTCATTATAGTTTGTAGACCTCGTCCTGCACATACTGCGCCCACTGCGCCGGTGTCCTGGACTTATCAAAAGTCTGCCAGGGAATAGGCTTTCCGATGGCTATGCGGAACGACTTGTGCACATTTTTGTACATCTCGTCGACCAGAAACAACATCGCTATGTTGAACTTTATGCCAAGGGCCTTGCAGACGTTGGCCAAAGTGTAGAAGAAGTCAGAGTTGCGCCCGCCGAAATGTATGGGCACCACGTCGCGGTGGGTCTCCACACTCTTCGTTATGAACGTCTTCTTCCATGGCAAGTCGCGTATCTCTCCGTTGATCCTGCGCGAGCAAAGGCCCGCCGGGAACATCAGCATGTGGTTGTCGCTCCTGAAGCCGGCCTCGACCATGGCCGGGAAGCTGCGGCTCTGCGAGCCGGTCTTGTTTATAGGTATGCACAGCGGAGCAAGCCCCGGAAGGTTCATCAGCAGGTCGTTTACCAAATAGCGGAAACGTCCGTCATAATGGCGGCCGATAACGGCACCCAGCGCAACACCGTCTTCTCCGCCGAGAGGGTGATTGCTCACAAAGGTGTAAAGCTTTCCGTCATCCTTGTCGGGCAGGTTCTCCTTGCCTACAATCTCGAGCGTCATGTCAAGATAACGCATGCAGTCCTCGAGCCATTCTACTCCGGTGAGATGTCTGCTGTCCCAAAGATATTTGTTGACTTCGTCCTGATGTACGATATGCTTAAGCCATTTTACCAGCGGCGAGGGCACAAACTTAGCCTTGCTGCCCATTTTACCCCTAAGAATATCGCTGATGTCAATCGTTTTCTCTGTGATACTATTCATGCTTTCGATACTAACTCAATGCAAAAATAATTCAAGTTTTTCAAAAACATACTTATTTTATGGAAAAATATTGGTTTTTTCTCACTTTTGTAACAAAAAACGTATAAAAATCAAACAAAAACAAAAACAGACATGCCAAACAATGTAATATATATGACACAAAAGACCGTGCGACCCACCCTCACAACAGGCGCACATGCCTATTAAATAATGTGGCGGAAGCAGACAAGAGCACGCACAAGCGCAACTAAGCATGGCAACGCAACCAGCCATGACACATCAAAGCCAGCGCATCGAGCGTCTGCATTTTATAAAGAAAAATTACAGAACGCATGACAGTTGACGCTCTCAGAACGGCGATGCTCTGCGCTGACACGTGATTTGGCGCAGAAAACGGCAAAAATCGCACTTTCGCGATAACACACTGATACACAGAAACTTACATCATTTAAAAGAGAAAAGACGGAGAGTTAAAATATATTACTCTGCCATTTACGGTGCAAAAGTGGGCCGTTTACGACTCAAAAGCAGTGCATCTACAACATAAAAACACTGCTTTTAGACACAAAAATCAGACTTTTCAGGCTATTCTAGCCGTCCAATTACAAACAAAAGTCAACGGACATACTTGTTTAATGCTGCAAATTTAACATCCGTTACATATTCGTTTTCTAGATTGAAAAAATATTTTGTCATGAGTTTTTACCACATTCCAAACAAAAACAGTATGACACAGGCACATCAGATAAAAAGAATAAATATGCAGCTAGAATTAAGCCACAATTATGCCGCAAGACAACAAGGGCATGCAATGCCATATAGTTCATAAGCATGAACTGCTCTGCCGCTTGACTCTCCTGACGGAAATTCCACCGCATATCATGCCATCGGCACATCCCACAGCCTCAACCGACGGCACACACAAAGGGCATGGCCCGCCATGATATGACAGAAAAAAACAATGATGCAACACTCTGCCGACAAAAGCACGAGTACTGCATCATTCACATATTTAAGATTTCTCACTGCCACGTGCGTGGCGTAAAAACATCTTTACATACTTATCTTCACTGTGCGTGAGCTGTTTTCGCCAACTACTCTCACCATCAACACCTGCTCAGAGATATTGCCCAAGAACGCGAACACATTGTCAGAAGCATTAACCTCTATATATTTTATCATCTGTCCGCTTACGGTAAATATCTGTATTGAGCGTATATAGCTGTGACTTTGATTGATAACGTTGAGCATGCGGTTGTTCACAAATATGCTCACGTCGCTGACATCCACAGCTCCTATGCCCGTTGACGTAGTGTTAAACCTGTTCTGAGTAGCCCATTTGCTTTCATTAGCCTCACACTCGGCCATAACGCTCCATATATACGTAGAGTTTGCGTCAAGTCCGGTCAACTCATAAGTTGTGGTCTGCAGTCCTTCTACAACCGTCCAGGCCGACACCGTGTTCTTACGATAATGTATGTTCCAGCGCAGGTTACCATGGTCTGCGGTCCATGCAAGTACGGCAGAAGCTTCAGACAGACCGGATACGGTCAGGTCATACGGGGTTACACATTCAGGTATGTTCTCTGTCGTAAAGGCAATATCAGCACTCCACAAGCTAGAGTCATTAGCAGAGCAGAAGCTCATCATACGCAATCTATACGCAGTGGCAGGCTCAAGGTCTTCAATCGTATACGTTGTGCCGTCTACCGCCACTTCAGTCCACTCGTCAGCATCAGCCTTGGCATAAGCCAGTTTATAGCTTTCAGCCTCACCATTCCATGTAACCACGGCATTATTGTAGCCGGCATCCACAACTATGTCTGTCGGTGCAAAGCAGGTTTCGGGCAATGTACGCAGCACAGCCGTCTGTGTATATGCACTTGTATCACTCTCGAGCACGCTGCACATCGTCTGGATGGCATACTCATATTCGGTATCCTGCTCCAGGCCGGTTATCTCGTATACAAGTTCATTAGCAGTTCTCTTTGTCCAAGCATCGGTTCCGGCTTTTCTGTAGCGTATGTTATAGCTCTGTCCTTCGCCTGTCCAAGACAGCACTGCACTGTATTTTGCGGCCTTAGCCTCAACGTCAGTAACCTGCGGGCAGCCCTCGGCGGCAAGTGTAGTGAAGCGCACTATAGTAACCTTAGCCGTGTCTCCCGGTTCACAAACCTTCGTTATTCCTATCTCATAGTCGGTTCGCTGTTCAAGATTATCAAAGAACATCACGTTCTCCGTTGTCTCCACATAAGGCTTTATGCTCTCGCCTGCCTTTCGGATAAACACATAACTCTTGTCGGCATTGGTTTTCCATGACACGCGAACCGAAGTATCAGTGGTATCAGACAGCACGATGTCTGTAACATCAACAGGACAAGTAGCAGTCACGGCCACAGAGTCGACCTTCATGGCAACAGGACTGCCGGTAGTCGAACTGATATAGAATGCCGGGCGTATTGTGCCTGCATATCCTCGCAGCGGAACGCTGATGCTTCCACTTTCATAAAGTGCCGGAAGTTCTGCTGCCGTAAATGTCTTAACGACATCTTCCTCATTAAATGTGGCGCCGCCGTCACGTGACACGACAATGCAGTATTTGTCGTCAGTAGAAGCCGACTTGCCTATCGGAGTAAGGTGTACCGTAAGCACATAGTTGGCAGAGCCGTCTTCCATGTCAAGTTCAGGGAATGCAAGCCATTCTGCACATTCTTTACTGTTTGTCGGACTGAACATAAGGCCACGGTTATAGTATCCGGAACTGAAATACCAGCACAGGCTTTCTTCGTCGCTGAATTCAGTCGGTGTGCCAATCTGGCCTACGAGATATTCCCATCCTGAAGGAAGCTCGCTGCCATCGAACTTCTCAACAAACGGAACGGTGTATCCTGTACGGAACACAAAAGTATCAGACCATCGGCTTGTTGTAGCGGCATCACACTTGGCACGCAACTGCACTTCCATGTCAGTCTGTCCCGGCAGATCAGTCATCGTGTATGGTTTGTTGAGAACAGACAGCACATTGCCCCACTCTTCAGTACCGACAGCACGATAACGCAGTTCCCACTCATTCTCATTGCCCTGACGGTCCCAGTCGATAGAAGCCGAAGTACCCACAACAGAGCCTGCCACGGTACGGATATTAACCGGATAATCACAATCGTCTTTTTCTTCTATATTAAAGTTGGCTATGTTCATCTTTGGATTAGAGAACGTTTTCCAGTATATACGCACCTTAACGTTCTGGCCGGCAAACTCTTCAAAAGGCATTCTCAATGTGACATAGCTGTCAAGCGATGACATCTGTGGAGCTGAAGACGGTCCTGCAGAATAAACCGTAGTGAACTCCTTTCCGTCCGGCGACACCTGAACAAGCAGCGTATCTCCTGCCTCCCAGTTATTATAGACCGAATTTATTCTTCCTTCATATCGCGTCAGATTAACGTCCATAAGTATTCTGTTGGCCTTGTCAGAAAGTTTTATCCACGGAGTAGTAAGCATCGACTCCGTACCTTCGGCAACGTTCGGCTGACTAACAGAGTTTTCAATCAGAGTCGAACCATCGCGATTTACGACGAGTCTCACAGAATTGCCCTCTGACACCCAGCCTGCAGGCACCTCATAAGGCACCATGTTTGTAAAGTCAGGCGCATACGGAACAATGCCTCCTGTTGACGTCATGGCCTTGGCACAAGTGCTTGAGTAGTTGCCTGAGGCATCTATGCTCCATGCGCGCAGAAAGTAAACAGTATTTTCAGAGAGTTCATCTATCGTTATTCCGTCTTTGGCATCGCCTACGTAAACCACATCTCCGCCACCGTTAATCTGGTCGCCCGCGGCCATTTCTCCGGCAGGTTCGCCGAATATGCCGTCGGCAATGACATCACCATACGAGCTTTTTGCGGGTTCCGTCGTTAAGGCAACCAATATTCTGTCTCCATTTTCATTAGCCTTTACCGAAACTTGCAGCTTATTTATATCTGTTGCATCTGCCGTAAACTCAACCGGTGCGGCAGGTTTAGTGGCAACCGTTCCGGTGAGCGGTGAAGAAGTCTGATACTTCGGACCGTACATACAATAAGAGTTTGCACCAAATACATATACCGTATATGTCTTTGCACCGTCCAGAATCTCAGGTGTCACAAACACATTTGCCGTATCATAAGCCACCACAAGTGCATTGCCTATACTGTCGCCTGCCGAATAGGCTGTTCCGTCAGCCGGCATCTCAGACAATGTATTTTCAGCTGTAATCAGTGTCAAATAATGGTCTGCTGCGTCTGTTTTCTTAAAACTGCCCTCAATCTTCGTACTATAGCTGTTCAGAGCCAGTTCTGTCGGCTGTGCAGCAGGCTTCTCGCAATCAGCAGGGGGAGTGAACCGAAGAGTCAGTCCGTTTGCCGGATAAAGGTTATTATTCCATGGAATAGTACTACTTTCATCACTGCTTAACACAAAATCAGTATAAGAGTCTGAAAGCAGCAGCATGTCTGCGCCCTCACCCTTTGCGCCAATTTTCAATGTGAGATAAGACACCATTCCTTCGTCATTGGGATCCCAATCATTAAATACTATATCAAAACTGCTGTCTGCTTCATTCAGTCTTATCTGCAGCTGTGTACTAACATAGTTTTCATCCCAGAGCTGAGTGTTTTGGGGCAAATTCTTATACTGCACGACAAGAGTTCTGTTCGGAGCAGTTCCAATAAGCTTATAGCTTATTTCCGTATTGTCAAGCCCATATGTATCAGTTCTGGGCATCACACCAATCAGATCCTTAACTTTACTCTGACTAATGATGTTAAAGGTGTTCTGTGAGGAATTAAACACACAGACAGAGTCTTTTCCCAAAAGCAGATAACCCGTTGAACTGACGGCAAACTGGTTCATCTGTTTGTTGTCAAACTTAAAGTCGAATCCGATAGGAAAACCTTGCGTTACAGTATCAGTAGCAATGGCATGTCCATCACGGTCGAACACCTTTTCTGCATAATCAGCTCCTTTAACCACCGCTCCGATGACAGTGCCACCAGTTATCTCTTCATATGTACCAGCTGAACTTTTCACATCATATGCCGTGGTCACTTGGGCGGCGGCACCAGCCGCTCCAAATGCAAGCATAAATATATATGACAATAATTTCTTCATAGACATAATTTTTTAGTTATTATTCCAATTCTTATTTCACAGTCATTTTTTCTGTATTACCCGTGACTTTATTTTTCACGACATAAACACCCGGACGAAGTCCGCTCATACAGTCGGCTTTATTTGCCGACTTAACATAACAGCCGTCTATGCCATAAACAGCCACCTCATCATCGGCTGAATCAGCAGAAACGCCTCCTATACCGGTATCAACATTACCCAATGTTCCGTCTGCATTGACACGCTGGGCGTACATGCCATAACTGAAGTAATCTGGAGATATACGCATGTCGCACCATGTAAGAATCCAGTATTTATCATCTATTAATGTAGAAGACAGCAAGTCATTCTTTTCACTGACAACCGTACATGGCTCAACAGCCTTTTCCCACATGTTGTTTCCGTCCTTGTCCATTCTCATGACATAAGTCTTAACGTCGCCTCCACCTTGCTTATTTGTCTGATAGAAGACAGCGACATCAGTTCCTGTTGCATTCTGGACTGTGGCATATCCAACCGAGCGTTCATCCTGCATAGCTACGACAGCCTTGCCTTCAGGCCCCCACATAAGTTCGCCATCAAGCCCGATTTTCTGCATGTATATGCCGCAATAAGTCTGTAACGCCTGATTATACTGTCTGTAAATGGCATATACACAATTGTCAGCCTCATTGCAATAAAGCATTGGCACCTGTCTTGAGAAGTCATTGGCATAGCTTATCTTGAGAGCATCTGTTCCGCCGGGGAAGCCTAACGTTCCGTCACGTTTTACATAAGAGATATAGTTAGAGAACACATTCTCGTAATTACGGTCATCGCTCCATGTAACGAACGCCCCCTCAGGAGCCTTGAATACTTTCAGCTTAGTGTATAAAGGAGTTGAGTCAAAACCTCCGATATATACCTTCAGCTCTTCGTCCCACAATGGCGTACCGTCAAAATCATACAGCTGAGCCATGATATACTCGTTTGAACTCTTGGCATAGATCAGCAACACCTGACTGTCGCCTGCATCAACCACAAACGGACAAGAATAAGGACTCTTTGAATCTTTCAGCTCTACCGGATTGTCCCAGGCCTTCTTGCCGTCGTAAGTCAGTTTCTCCATACGTATATACGACTTGCCGAGTTCATCGCTGAACACTTCGTATGTAAATACATAACCGCCATCAGCCACCTGTGTGACATTCAACATCGCACCGTCTCCGTCTGCAACATCATCACACATGCTTACGCCTGAGTCCCATAGCATTTTGCCGTCCGGTCCATATTTGTAAACAGTGTAGCTCCTGTGCATGTCACTCTTCGGAGAATATCTGCAATCGCTGACCATCACAATGCAGTTTCCGTCATTGTCTGCATACAGGACATCATTGACAACGACATACGAAAAGTTTATCTCGTTGCAAATCTGAACGCCGCCTTCAGGCAACAGGCGGTTTCCTTCCTTGTCCAATACCTGAAGATTGTATGCCAGTCTGTTTGTGCCGTCATCATCATGTCCGGGTATTCTCTGTATAGAATAAAGAATGCCGTCCTTGCTGACCACAGCGTCATTGCCGTAGTTGCTTATTGACTCTGTAACCTTAGTGTTTTCTGTAGGGTCAGAAACATACTGTGCATTTACAGCCATTGCGCAACATACAGCAAAGGCTATCGATAGTAATTTCTTTTTCATAAGCTAATTTTTTAGGGTTACACAATTATATTCATTTTATTATCTGCTTTGTCACCGTGCGTGTGTCAGCATCATAGACCACATAAACGCCTGCAGGCAAATTAACACTGTCTCGCTTTCCGGAATAAGCCACAGTGCCGTCAAGACGATAAACCTTAACATCACCATCTGCCGGATGTCCGGCAACAGTGCCGATACCAGCAGTTTCCTTTGATGTACGGAAAATACTGCGCGCGCCAAAGTCGGGTATGTCATACACCTGTTCTATCATACTTCCGTCTGACGAATAAGCCGTATAATATCCCATCGGGGTATAGATGCCGTCGCCCCACAGGTCGGTCACTTCTATATAGTATATTTTATCCGCCTCAAGGGTTACCGTCTCCGTTGCCTGACTCACCTCACCCGTAGGGTAAGGACCAAACTCTTTCACGATGTTACCGTCGGCATCCTTGATGTAGAAATGGTTTTCGTCAGCCTCTTTATTGGTGCTTAACTTTACCGTCACTTCTGGCGTAGCCTGTATGGGAGACGTAAAAGTGCCACTGAGCGAACTTTCCTCTACACTTTGCCCGTTGATTGAGCGCAATGATATTTTATAGTCGTTCTGTCCCTCTTCATTAATATCATAATTGCACTTTACCATAATTTCCTTTGTCTCAAACGACGGTATCATTCCGCTCCATGACGCTGTCGTTATGTTTCCGTTCACATCGATGTCGAATGTAGCCTCTGTTATGGCTTTGTCGCTCTTGTTCGCCAGTTCCATCTCGAAAAAGTTGCAGCCCCAATAACTTCCTATAGGAATTTTGGACTCTGCAAGCGTGCCACCCAAAGGCATGTCGTAATTGCTGTACACAGGTTTACAGCCCGTAACGTTCTGAACGTCGCACTTATCGCTCATAACATATGCTATGACTCTTACGTCTTCAGGCTTCACTTCCACATCCTTTATGCTCTCAGGCAATGTCAGCTTATAATCACGCGAAAAATACTTGCCTTTGGCCGGAGAGTCGAGAGCCTCGCCCCATAAATCTGTAATATATCCGCGCAGCACATGCTGATGCATATACTCATCGCCCGCGAGGCCTCCGTTTTGCGGGCCCTTGATATTGTCCTGCGTCCACAACACACAAAGAGTCTGGTTGTCGGCCTGAGTGTCGGCAGTATAATATCCTTCAACATGAACAGTGAGCTCTCTTGTCGAACCGTCGTAACCGCCCGTGACAAGAAGATTGACAGGAGCAGTTTCGCTCACTCCTAATTTAGTATAAGGTTTCCATGAACTGCGTGCACAGACAGGATTGCCTGTATCATAATAATCATGCCTGTTTACCATGCCGCTCGGATATCCGCTTCTTTCCACATTAAACTGGCTGACGATTTCCTCGCCTTCGTCTGTCCTGAAATCAGGCTCATCATACGACGGTTTTGAAAACGAACCCGCATGCACCGCCACTACATAAACTTCAGACGAAGCCTTGGCAAGCTTGGCAGCAATGGCATGCCCCTGAGGACACCAGCCACAGTTTATGCCTGTGAACTCTTCAAGCAAAACACCTTTGGAAGACGTCTCTGTTGACACACTATATTCTCCATCTGAAGAATTATTTCCTGACACTGCTCCTGGAATCAAGAGAAATGTCAAGGTTGTTAATAACATTAACACTTGTTTTGTACTCATTGCATTCTATCTGTTAAATCCGACAAAAACTTTGATTTTTTGCAAAATTAAGACAAAATGCTTTCAATTTTCAAAACAGGACATGGACAACACATGGACAAATATGTTAAAAACGTTAACACATCTGTCGCATATTTATCATTCTATAGAGTTTATAAAGGCCTCAAGTTCCTGTCCGCTGGCAAGTCCAAGTTTTTTGCGTAGACGATAACGCGACTTATGTAGGCTGTCCATAGTGATGTTGAGCATATTTGATATTTCGCTTGACGACAATCCTATTTTTATAAGGCTCATCAGACGGATGTCGTTTTTTGACAATCTTGGAAATTGCTGTTCAACCTTCTTTATAAAATTTCTGTCCATTTCTTTCAGCACGCGCTCCAGAGGTTTTATTTTGTCTGCCTCCTGGCCATTCTCAACCAGCTTCATGCTCATCACGAGATTTTCCTTATACGTATGATCCAGCATCTCTCCCTGCTTCGCTATCTTCAGTTGCAGCAGTTCTTTCTCTAGCCTTTCCATCTCCACCGTTGCATCTAAATTCTGCTTCTCCAGCAGCGCCATCTTCTGCTTGGTCTTAATGGATTTATAGATATACACAAACACAGCTATCATTGCGAGGATAAGGAAAAACATCACACACATGGTCAGCAGAAAAATCATCTTGCTCTTTTCACTTTCCTGCTTTATCATGTCTATCTTATGCTGTTCGCGCATCATCGCAACCTTATAATGTATTTCGTTGCCCTTTATTTCTTCCTTCAATTTATCATAAGCCTGCCTGTGACTGATATACAATCTCAAATTGTCCGTAAGGCTGTCCATCTTCGAAAGCATGTCCAATGTGGCCAGCTCATTGTCAAAGGCATTATACTTACGTGAATATTTCAGACTCTTGTTGAAGTAATGATATGCCGAATCCATATTCTGTCCGGAAAAATAAAGCCGGCCGATGCAGTAATACATTTCTGACAGATAAAGGTCGTACTCTACAGGCTTCTGATTTTTCAGATATTCTATCGTCAGCCATGCGCTGTCGCGCTTTCCGCTCATTATATAAAACTCGGCAAGATTGGCCATGTCCATATACATATATGCAGCATCACCGGGATACTTCTGCCGTGAAAACTCTATGGCACGGCGGGTGTACTGCTCCGCAGATACATAATCCTTGTCAAACAGCGCCTTGTAATAGCCCATAAGGCGCAGATAATACTGCGAACTGTAGTCTTTATAGTTAGGCACATCCCTAAATTCGGTCGACTTAAGTATTTTATACGACTGGTCGCGCTGCCCTATCTGATCATAGATCATTGCAAGATACACAGAAGCCTCAAAAACCCTGTCTTCATCACCCTTTTCCATCAGTTCAACAACTGCCTGCTGCAATTCGCCGAAGGCCTTAACAATATCATTATTATTAAAACTGCGTATTCCGTTTTCAAGCAACTTCGGACCGTCCACAACTTCATCTGAGCCATTACAGCCGCCAAACAATACCGCAACAACGACACCGACGGCCAATAAAAGCGGAAGGACCATTAGTTCTCTGTATTTTTTACTTATCATAAGACTCGGGTTAATTATCGTTGCAAAAATAAGCAAATAATAACAAACCGGCATTGCATATTTTCAAAAATCTCACCCTGTGCATAATCCTTTATCCTCACATTTATTCTGTCTAGAGAATTATTCTTAATGTAATGCCAACCTTACCGCCGGCATTTTTATTCATAATTTCGCCCGTCATACTTTCTCATATTTCACTGCATAGCCTATTCTACCGGCCATTGTATTATTGTCTTCAAGAGTTTCTTTGCCAATACTCACTCATCCATTATTTTGTAAAGAAAAACTACAGAACACATTACAGTTGACGCTCTCAGAACGGCGATGCTCTACGCTGACACGTGATTTGGCGCAGAAAACGGCAAAAATTACGCTTTCACGATAACACACTGACACACAGAAACTTACATCATTTAAAAGAGAAAAGACGGAGAGTTAAAAAATATTACTCTGCCATTTACGGTGCAAAAGTGGGCCGTTTACGACTCAAAAGCAGTGCATCTACAACATAAAAGCGCTGCTTTTAGACACAAAAATCAGACTTTTCAGGCTATTCTAGCCGTCTAATTGCAAACAAAAGTTAACGCACAACTTGTTTAACGCCATAAATTTAACATCCGTTATACATTCATTTTCTAGATTGAAAAAATATTTTGTCATAAGTTTTTACCTGCCACGACAATCTTACATCGCTAAAAATTAAACCCCAATCGATCATTAGACCGCACATAGCTTTATCAATTTTGTGTATTCATGCTTTCTGCCCGCCTTTTTGTTTCTATTGGCGTCTTTTTGTTCGCTTTTTCTTGACATAGTCCGCTATGCCTGCAAAAATCCAACAAAAAGCCGCTCAACATAAAGCAAAAATACAGACCGAATCATAATAACCGACTGGGGCTCAAAGCGGAAATGAATAATTTGAGCATAATGCGCATGTCCTGCTTTTCTATAAAAACATAAAGTGCGACAAGGGCTTAAGCCACGGACATCAGCACAGATGCGGCCTTGCACCTTCTAATGCGCAAAGCCACATGAACGTTGTAACCGTCCACGGCAAATCCCAACGCCTCTATCCATATCAGAAGCCGAAGCCTATCGTCCCGAACACGCCGTTATAATTGTCGATGCCTGCCGTGCGCGAGTTGATGTGGCGATAGCCTATACTGACATTAACGTTAATCAGCTTGCATCTTTTTATCCTGAACATAAGCCGTGCGTCATAAGTTACGTTTTTCCAGTCTGTATGCCCCACAGAGGCGCCAACCTTTCCGTAAAGGTCGATATCAATATATCCTACGCGTCCAAGAGTATATCCTAAGCCGCCACCTAAATTTGTTGTGCTCAGATATGAGTTTTCCGGATTGTCGTATAGAGCGAGCATTCTTTCCGCCGTTGCAAACATATAAAACTTTTTGGTTATTTTAAATCCCAAATCAGCCCCAAACGACATAACTTGTCTTTCCTTCTGCTTGTATAATGCCGTGCCAAAGTCAAGGTTAAGCATCATTCTGTCAATAAAGCTATTATTACTGTTATCCTTTACATTCTGCATTTCAGCTTTTACATCCTGTGCCCATACTGCCGGCGCAAAAATAATTGACAGCACCAAAATAAAAATCTTTTGTTTCATAATAAAAATAATTTAAGTTTAAAATTTAGATTCGTCAACGCAAATATAATCAAAGTGCACACAGCACGTTTAAATTTTCCATTTAATCTTCATATCATGCGTTACATGTTTTTCGGGCACTTGACACATCAGAAAGTACTGATTTTCAAGATATTACACTAACTCTAAAAATTCAGACAAAGCATAAAATGTAACGTTAGAAGCCACAGCAAAACAACAAACACAAGCAATAATAAAATGAAATAACCATATTTTATTTATCTTTGCAATGCTAGAAAAACAGAAACAGACAGATGAAGAAACTTATATTTATACTGATACTTTTGCCCCTTATGATTAGTTGCACGAACAACAACAATAAGGCAGAAAAGATATTGTCAAATGCCGATTCGCTTTTACAAGCAGGAAATACAGACAAGGCAATCCTGTTATTGGAAAGAATAAACGGAAGAAGTCTAACAGGCGCTGATGCCAGAGCCAAATATTGCCTGCTGTTAACAAAGGCATATAACACATTAGGGAAAGTACTTTCTAACGACTCGTTAATAGATTTCAGTATAAAATATTTTGAAAAGACAAAAAATCATACCGATTTAGCCCGCTCGTATTACTATAAAGGGATGTGTATGTTAGACAGAGGAGACTTTGAGAACGGCGTGATTCTATTGAAAAAAGCTGAAAGCGAAGAAAAGCTCTCGTCCGACCCAAGCCTTAGACAGTATATTTATATCAACCTCTCACACGTAAATTTAGAATCCGGAAACTATAAAACAGCATTAAGATATTCACTAAAAGCACTTGAAAATGCAGAAAAGCGCAATAACACCATATGGATGTGCGTATCTTTAGACAAAACCGCTTCATGCTATTATTTCATGAACAAAAAAGACAGTGCCGAATCGTATATGTCAAGAATAATCCCGTTGCTTGAAAAAATCAACGACAAGGAAATGTCGTCAATGTTTTTGAATAACATTGGACTAATTTGGTACGAGAAAGGACTTTACGAAAAAGCCGAACCGATGTTCAGACAGGCATTCAATCTGCTTGATGTGCCCACTACCCGCATCAACCTGGCAAAGGTTTGCTATGCTAGAGGGAAAACAGAAGAATGTGACACCCTTTTAGCCAAGGCTTTAGAAGGCGCGAGCTTCGATGAAAAGGCTGAAATTTATCAGTTTATGGCGGAAAAAGCGGAAGAGGAGAACCGCCCGGAAGAAGCCAACATATTTCATAAAAAAGAAAAAATCATGCAGGACAGCGCACTGGCAAGAAAAAAGACAGAAGAAATGCTTTCATTGCAAAACGAATACGACAACATGAAAAAGGATGAAAGAACAGACCACCGCATCGGAATGATTATCATCATTTCCGCATCAGCATTGCTGTTTTTCACCATTTCATCGGTGGTTCTGTTTCGCAGACGCGCCAATAGAACGCGCCGTCAGATAACCGAAATACGCAAGGAGACAGACAAATATCAGCGCGAGCTTGAGAATGCGGAGCGCACGAGCCGGGGCGACAAAAAGGAAATTGAACGGCTTAGGAAAAAGCTTGAGCAGGGCGAGGCACGTCTAAGCGCGATACTAGACCGCGGAAAAGATCTGTATGACAGCGTAAAACTCGATGGAAACGTGTCAAGATGGAGCAAAGACGACTTTGAGGCCGTTGTAGAATATCTTAGGGCTAAGATGCCCGACGAGGTGAGAATGATAGAGGAAACCCACACAAAGCTAACTGCCTATGCAACATTTTTCCTGCTTCTATCAGCCATAGGTATGGACGCAGCAGACACGGCACGCATTATGGGCATATCGCAAGGAGCCGTCAGAACCATGCGCCACAGACTGAAGAAGAAGGAAAACACAGCAACATCATCATACAAGGCCAAAATGTAACGCCTTTAACAAAAAGGAGAAAGGATATTATATTGTTATGGAGTTTATTTATACATTTGCATAACACAAAAAACAAATATTATTATGAAATACATATACTTCATTTTATTGCTGATAACCGTAACAGGTTGTAAAAATTGGAATGGAGACAAAACCATTGACAAATTAAGGCGCATTGACTCATTAGCAATTTCAGAGGAATATGACACTGCGCTTGTCCTAATCAAAGAATTAAAGCCGGAAGAGATAAAAAGCGATAAAGAAAAAGCATATTATGGTATAGTGAAAGCCCATGTTTATTTAGGCAAGGACCTATATCAAAATAACGACTCTTTATTAGACTATTGTATAAAATATTATGAAAAAGAAAAATATTCAAGCGAACTTGCACGTGCTTATTACTACAAAAGTTTAATAGCCTTTGACAAAGGGGACAAAGAACAAAATCTGTACTATATGAAAAAAGCGGAAGAGATTGAAGAGAAAATAAAAATTCCTTGGCTTCGCTATCATATATACATCAACATGTCTTACGTCAACATGGAGGCGAACGCATATGATTTAAGTATGAAATATGCACGAAAAGTTCTAAGCCACGCATTAAGCAACAACGACATAAGTTGGGTGTGCTTAGCTTACAACCATATAGGGTCCATCTTTTTTTACAAAGGAGACAAGGACAGTTCATCTTATTATTTAACCAAAATTCTTCCGCATTTAAAAAAAATAAAATCAAAAACCGAACGTGTCGCATATATAAGCAACATAGTATATATATTTTATGAATACAAAGAATACGAAAAGGCGGAGCCGTTATTCAGAGAAGCTTTCAACTTACTAGACACGACGACTACCTGCATCAATCTGGCAAAGGTTTGCTATGCTAGAGGGAAAGCAGAAGAATGTGACACCCTTTTAGCCAAGGCTTTAGAAGGAGCGAACTTCGAGGAAAAGGCAGAAATCTACCAGTTTATGGCGGAAAAAGCGGAAAAAGAGAACCGCCCGGAAGAAGCCAACATATTTCATAAAAAAGAAAAAATCATGCAGGACAGCGCACTGGCAAGAAAAAAGACAGAAGAAATGCTTTCATTGCAAAACGAATACGACAACATGAAAAAGGATGAAAGAACAGACCACCGCATCGGAATGATTATCATCATTTCCGCATCAGCATTGCTGTTTTTCACCATTTCATCGGTGGTTCTGTTTCGCAGACGCGCCAATAGAACGCGCCGTCAGATAACCGAAATACGCAAGGAGACAGACAAATATCAGCGCGAGCTTGAGAATGCGGAGCGCACGAGCCGGGGCGACAAAAAGGAAATTGAACGGCTTAGGAAAAAGCTTGAGCAGGGCGAGGCACGTCTAAGCGCGATACTAGACCGCGGAAAAGATCTGTATGACAGCGTAAAACTCGATGGAAACGTGTCAAGATGGAGCAAAGACGACTTTGAGGCCGTTGTAGAATATCTTAGGGCTAAGATGCCCGACGAGGTGAGAATGATAGAGGAAACCCACACAAAGCTAACTGCCTATGCAACATTTTTCCTGCTTCTATCAGCCATAGGCATGGACGCAGCAGACACGGCACGCATTATGGGCATATCTCAAGGAGCCGTCAGAACCATGCGCCACAGGCTGAAAAAGAAGGAAAAAGGTGGAAATAACAATTAGAAATGCCACAGAAATGAACTGCCGAAACAGGCATCAGACATGCCCGAACGGCTATATCAGCTCATGCCCCTTAAAGCGCAAATAATGCCGTTATGGCAGTTGATGTGGAGGCATTATTGACTTTAACATATTAAATTTGCATTTTTGTGGTGAATTGTGGTGAATTGTGGAGGAAAATACTTACCTTTGGCACCGGATTCCTATTATAGATGTACGCATGCGATTTTTGGGAAGTATAGAAGCCAAGACCGACGTAAAGGGGCGCGCCTTTTTGCCGGCGATATTCCGCAAGGAGCTACAAGACTCTTATGAGGAATATCTCGTCATGCGCAAGGATGTGTTTCAGCCCTGCCTCGTGCTTTATCCCGCATCTGTATGGAACCGTCAGACCGAGGCCCTGCGTTCGCGTCTTAACCGTTGGGACAGCAGGCATCAGCAGATATTCCGCCAGTTTGTGGCCGACGCTGAAATCGTTTCGCTCGACGCCAACGGGCGTTTTCTTATCCCCAAGCGCTACCTTAAGATGGCAGGCATAAGTCAGGAGATAAAGTTTATCGGCATGGACGACACTATAGAGATATGGAGCCGCGACAACGCCGACAAGCCTTTCATGGAGCCGGAGGAATTTGGCGCGTCGCTCGAAGAGATAATGAAACAGGACATCAACGGCGGACAGACCGTATGATGCATGCTGCCAAGGGATCTTTTTTGTAATTCAACTAATCATCACTCAAATATAACGCAAATGGTGACCACCGCAAAGACATACCACATTCCTGTCTTGATGAAAGACAGCGTCGACGGTCTGAACATAGGTTCGGCCGGCATCTATGTTGACGTAACCTTCGGAGGCGGCGGACACAGCCGCGAAATTCTGTCGCGTCTCGACGCCGACGGACATCTGTACAGCTTCGACCAGGACGCCGACGCCGAAAAGAATATCATAAACGACAATCGTCTGACTTTCGTTAGGAGCAACTTCAGGTATCTGAAAAACTGGATGCGCTATTACGGCGTCGACCACATAGACGGCCTGCTGGCCGACCTCGGCGTGTCGAGCCACCACTTCGACGACGAGTCACGCGGATTCTCGTTCCGCTTCGACGCCCCGCTCGACATGCGCATGAACAAGCGCGACGGCACAACGGCGGCCGACGTGGTGAACACATACGACGAGGAGCGCCTGGCAGACATTTTCTACCTGTACGGCGAACTGAAAAACTCGAGAAAGATAGCCGCTGCGCTTGTGAAGGCGCGCGCTGCACACAAGATAGAGACCACACAAGACTTTATAGGCGCCGTGGAAAGCCTGTTCAGGCGTGAGCGCGAAAAGAAAGACATGGCAAAACTCTTTCAGGCCCTGCGCATAGAGGTAAACAACGAGATGACAGCCCTGAAGGAGATGCTAAGGTCGGCAACGGAGCTGCTGAGACCCGGTGGCAGACTGTCGGTGATAACATATCACAGTCTGGAAGACCGCATCGTGAAGAACGTAATGAAGACAGGCAACCCTGAGGGGAAGATGAAGCAAGACTTCTTCGGACGCATTGAGACGCCATTCACCCTCATAAACAACAAAGTGATAACGCCGGACGACGAGGAGCTGGCAAACAACCCGAGAAGCCGAAGTGCAAAACTTAGAATAGCTGAAAAGAAAGATGACTGAAAAAGAAGATTTGGAAAAGAAGATGAACGGAGTGGCCGGTGACGACGGCCCCGGAAAGAGCGAGAATGAGGAGAAACCGTCACTGTTTAAACAAGTGATGAGAGAGCAGGCCATAGAGGAAGAAAGGCCTCAGTCGGCCAACTTTACGCTGCGCAAGATTCTCGGAGGCGACTTCCTGTCTACCGAGATGCTGAAAAAACAGATTTGGGTGATAGTGCTCATAGCAGCGTTCACGCTGGTATATGTGTCCAACAGATACAGCTGCCAGAAAGACATGCTCGAGATAAACGAGCTGAACGAGCAACTTAAAGATGCAAAATTCAAGGCACTGGCAAGCTCGAGCGAGCTGACCGAGATGTGCCGCGAGAGCAATGTGCTGGAGATGCTGAAGAACAACAAAGACAGCATTCTGCACATAGCCAATCAACCACCTTACATAATAAACGTACCCGAAAATGAGCAATAAGTTCGACAGAAAAAAGATAATTCCGAGATATAAGATCATAGCCTACGTGATGGTTGTGATCGGAATAATAATCATAGGCAAGGCCATGTGCATTGCCACCGTGGAGCGCGACTACTGGCTGAAAGTGGCTTCACGACTGAAGAAAGACAGCGTTGACATGAAGCCCGTAAGAGGCAACATCCTCAGCTGCGACGGCCGCCTCATGGCAAGTTCGCTGCCCGAATACCGCCTATTTATGGACTTTAAAGCCGGCGGCGAAGAAAAAGACTCGCTGTGGCAGGTGAAACTCGACAGCATCTGCATGGGCCTGCACGAGATATTCCCCGAGAAATCGGCAGCCAAGTTTAAGGAAGACCTCGAGAAGGGACGCAAGAAGAAGAGCCAGCACTGGCCTATATGGAAATACCGCGTAAGCTACGACGTATATTCCGAGGTTAAGAAACTGCCGGTGTTCAACCTCTCTAAATATAAGAGCGGATTCCATGTAGAGACATACAACGCACGTCAGCGTCCGTTCGGCTCGCTGGCACAGAGAACAGTTGGCGACATGTATGGCGACAAGGACTCGGCACGTTGCGGACTTGAGCTATATTACGACACCATTCTGCGCGGAAAGATGGGAAAAATAAGCCGCAGGAAGGTGATGAACAAGTATCTTAGCATCACCACGCGCGAGCCTGTCAACGGTGCCGACATCGTAACCACAATAGACGTGGGCATGCAAGACCTTGCCGAGCGCGCGCTTATAGACGAGCTGAAAGAGATCAACGGCAACGTGGGCGTGGCCATTGTCATGGAGGTTAAGACGGGCGACGTGAAGGCCATCGTGAACATGACGAAATGTGCCGACGGCGAATACCGCGAGATAAAGAACAGCGCCGTGTCAGACCTGCTCGAGCCGGGCTCGGTGTTCAAGACGGCATCAATAATGGTTGCGCTCGACGACGGAGTGGTTGACACTACATACAAGGTGGACACTGGCAACGGTATATGGGACATGTACGGAGCCAAGATGCGCGACCACAACTGGCACCGCGGAGGCTATCAGATGCTGACGCTGCCGCAGACACTCGAATACAGTTCTAACATCGGCGTAAGCCGGATAATAGACAAGTTCTATCATGACAAACCGGAGAAGTTTGTTGAAGGCATCGACCGCCTCGGCCTGCGCACCGACCTGCATCTTCCGATCGTCGGATACGCAGCACCGAAAATCCGCATGCCGAAGAAGAACGGCAAGGGCCAGTATGTCAACTGGAGCAAGACGGCGCTGCCGTGGATGAGCATCGGCTACGAGACTCAGGTGCCGCCGATATCTACGCTCACATTCTATAATGCCATAGCCAACAACGGCACAATGATGCGCCCGCGCTTCGTAAAGCAGATTGTAAAAGACGGCGAGGTGATAGCCGAGTTTCCGCCAGAAGTGATAAAGGCGCGCATCTGCAAGGAGAAGACGCTGCGCGAGATACAGACCATACTTGAGCACGTGGTAAGCCAGGGCCTCGGCAAGCGTGCCGGTTCTACATCGTTCAAGGTGGCAGGCAAGACAGGTACGGCACAGATATCTAAAGGCGCCGGAGGCTACAAGTCGGGCAAGGTAAACTATCTGCTCAGCTTTGCCGGCTATTTCCCTGCCGACGATCCGCGCTACAGCTGCATCGTATGCATACAGAAATCAGGACTCCCCGCATCGGGCGGCGGCATGAGCGGTCTGGTGTTCCACAACATAGCCGAAGGCATCATGGCACAGAGCCTGAAGCTGAGCGTTGAAGACGCACGCGACTCGCTCTCTATACTCATGCCCGACGTAAAGAGCGGCAACATCCTTGCTGCCGACTATGTGCTCAGTCATCTCGGCATCAGCACCAACAAGAAATGGAGCGGAAGCTATGCTAACGGCAATCCTATATGGGGCAGCGCTAAGAGAGAGGCATCATCGGTGATGCTCACAAGAGGGCCTCACTATGAAGCCAAAATAGTGCCCGACGTAATAGGCATGGGTGCACGCGACGCCGTGTATATCCTCGAGAGCCGAGGCGTAAAAGTAAGGCTCAGCGGCCGCGGAAAGGTAACGCAGCAGAGTCTGCCTGCAGGACATATAATAAAGAAAGGTGAGGTATGCTCACTAAAACTCGAAATATAAAAACAATAAAGATATGACACTAAGTGAACTGATAAAGAACATTGATACGGTTAACATAACCGGAAGCACAGACATAGAAATAAAAGGCGTGGACATCGACTCGCGCCGCGTAGCCGAAGGCCATCTGTTCGTAGCCATGAAGGGTACACAGGTAGACGGCCATACATTCATCGGCAAAGCCGTGGCTCAGGGAGCAGCCGCAATACTCTGCGAGGACATGCCGGCAGAGGTTGCCGAAGGCGTAACCTACGTTCAGGTAAGTTCTACTGAAGACGCCGTCGGAAAGGTTGCCACACAATTCTATGGCGACCCGTCGAGAAAGCTCAAGCTGGTGGGCGTTACCGGCACCAACGGCAAGACAACCATTGCCACCCTGCTCTACAACATGTTCCGCAAACTTGGCTACAAGTGCGGACTGCTGTCTACGGTGTGCAACTATATCGAGGAAGAGAAGATTCCTGCCGACCACACCACCCCCGACCCTATCGAGCTCAACGCGCTGCTCAGCCGTATGGTTGATGCAGGATGCGAGTATGCCTTCATGGAGTGCAGCTCTCACGCAATAGCACAGAAGCGCATAGGCGGACTAAACTTCACAGGCGGTATATTCACCAACCTTACACGCGACCATCTCGACTATCACAAGACTTTCGAGAACTACCGCGACGCTAAGAAGGCCTTCTTCGACGGTCTGCCAAAGACAGCTTTCGCCATAACCAACGCCGACGACAAGAACGGCATGGTGATGGTGCAGAACACCAAGGCTAAGGTTAAGACATATTCTGTCAGAAGCATGGCCGACTTTAAGGCTAAGATACTTGAATGTCACTTCGGCGGAATGTATCTCGAGATTGACGGACGCGAGGTTGGAGTGCAGTTTATCGGCAAGTTCAACGTCAGCAACCTGCTCGCCGTTTACGGTGCAGCCGTAATGCTCGGACAGAGTCCGGAGAACATACTCATAGCCATGAGCACGCTGAAGAGCGTCAGCGGCCGTCTCGATCCGGTTCACTCACCTCTGGGATATACAGCAATAGTAGACTATGCCCACACACCAGACGCCCTTGAGAATGTATTAAAGGCAATACACGAGGTGCTCAACGGCAAGGGACACGTGATAACCGTGTGCGGAGCCGGCGGTAACCGCGACAAGGGCAAGCGCCCGATTATGGCTCAGGAGGCCGTAAAGCAGAGCGACAAGGTTATCATAACAAGCGACAATCCGCGCTTTGAGGACCCGCAGGACATCATCAACGACATGCTGGCCGGACTTACTCCGCAGCAGATGACCAAGGTGGTGAGCATAGTAGACCGCAAGGAGGCCATACGCACAGCCTGCATGCTGGCGCAAAAGGGCGACGTGATACTCGTTGCCGGCAAGGGACATGAGGACTATCAGGAGATTAAAGGTGTGAAACATCACTTCGACGACAAGGAGATAATACGAGACATATTTGAAAATCAGAAAGCATAACCCCCAAACTTAAAGATAATGTTATACTATTTATTCCGTTTCCTTGAGCAGTTTGGCATTCCGGGAGCTCACGTGTGGGGCTACATCTCGTTCCGCGCGCTGCTGGCGCTCATCCTTGCGCTGGTAATATCAGCATGGTTCGGCGAAAAGTTTATCAAGTATCTGAAGAGCAAGCAGATAACCGAAACCCAGCGCGACGCCAAGATAGACCCCTTCGGCGTAAAGAAAATAGGTGTGCCGTCTATGGGCGGCATCATCATCATCGTGGCCATCCTCGTGCCCGTGCTGCTGCTAGGCCGCATGCGCAACATCTACATCATCCTGATGATAATAACCACGCTGTGGCTCGGATTCCTCGGCGGTCTTGACGACTACATCAAGATATTCCGCCACAACAAGGAAGGACTGCCCGGACGCTTCAAGATTATCGGACAGATAAGCATCGGCCTCATCGTGGGCCTGGTGCTGTGGTTCAGTCCTGACGCCAAGATAAACGAGAACCTGGCCATCGAGAAGCAGGACGGCAAGGAAGTCGTAGTGAAGCACAGGACCGAGGCCACCAAGTCGTTGAAGACAACAATACCCTTCGTCAAAGGGCATAACCTCGACTACGCCAACATCATGAGCTTCTGCGGCAAGTACAAGACTGCTGCTGGATGGATACTGTTCGTGGTGATGACCATATTCGTTGTAACAGCCGTGTCAAATGGTGCCAACCTCAACGACGGAATGGACGGCATGTGTGCCGGCAACTCGGCCATAATTGGCGTGGTGCTGGGCATATTTGCCTATGTGAGCAGTCACATCGAATATGCCGCTTACCTCAACATCATGTACATCCCTGGCTCACAGGAGCTTGTGGTATTCCTATGTGCCTTCATCGGTGCGCTTATCGGTTTCCTGTGGTACAACGCCTATCCGGCGCAGATATTCATGGGCGACACCGGTTCGCTGACCATCGGCGGTATCATTGCCGTGTGTGCCATCATCATACACAAGGAGCTGATGCTGCCTATACTCTGTGGAATTTTCTTCGTCGAAAGCCTCAGCGTGATAATGCAGGTGTGGTATGCCAAGATGGGCACCCGCAAAGGCGTAAAGCAGCGCATGTTCAAGCGCGCGCCGCTGCACGACACCTTCCGCACGCAGCAGGAACAGCTCGACCCGGAGATTAAGTATCTATTCAAAAAGCCCAAAGGAGCGGTGCACGAGTCGAAGATAACCATACGCTTTTGGATTGTCACCATCATCCTTGCGGCACTCACAATCATTACACTGAAAATAAGATAAACAGACGAGTATGAAAAGAATCGTTATATTAGGAGCCGGTGAGAGCGGTGCCGGAGCCGCCGTACTGGCAAAGAAAGAAGGCTTCGACGTCTTCGTTTCTGACATGTCGTCCATCAAGGACAAATACAAGGACATGCTCAACAGCCACGGCATAGAATGGGAAGAGGGACACCACACGGAGGAACTCATCCTGAACGCCGACGAGATTATCAAGAGTCCGGGCATCCCTTCAGACGCCCCGATGATAAAGAAATGCGTGGCTAAGGGCATCCACCTCATCAGCGAGATTGAGTTTGCTGGCCGCTACACCGACTCAAAGATGATCTGCATAACGGGAAGCAACGGCAAGACAACCACTACATCACTGATATACCACATCTTCAAGAGCGCAGGCTACGACGTGGGCCTGGCCGGAAACATAGGCAACAGTCTCGCACTGCAGGTGGCCGAGACGCCGCACGACTATTATGTCATCGAGCTCAGTTCATTCCAGCTCGACAACATGTACGACTTCCGCGCCAACATAGCCATTCTGCTGAACATCACGCCCGACCATCTCGACCGCTACGACAACTGCATGCAGAACTATGTAGACGCCAAGATGCGCATCTTACAGAACCAGACAGACGAAGACTCGTTCATCTACTGGAACGACGACCCGATAATAAGCCGCGAGCTCGAGAAATATGACATAAAGGCCATACGCTATCCGTTCTCGGAATTGAAGGAGAAAGGGTCTATCGGATACATCGAGGAAGGCATGTACAAGATAGAGAAGCCCACACCCTTCAACATGGAGCAGGAGGCCCTGAGCCTTACAGGCAAGCACAACATATACAACTCTCTGGCAGCGGGCATTGCCTCTAACGTAGCTGGAATAAAGAAAGAATTTATACGCAAGAGCCTCAGCGACTTCCCCGGCGTTGAGCATCGTCTCGAAAAGGTAACTACAGTGGCTGGCGTGCTTTACGTAAACGACTCTAAGGCCACCAATGTGGATGCATGCTGGTATGCGCTCGAGAGCATGAAGACTCCCGTAATACTTATTCTCGGCGGAAAAGACAAGGGCAACGACTATAACGCAATAAAAGACCTTGTGAAGGAAAAATGTGCCGGACTGGTTTATCTCGGCGCCGACAACACCAAACTTCACAACTTCTTCGACGGCATGTGTATACCCGTTCGCGACACCCACTCAATGCGCGACTGCGTAAACGCATGCTATGAGATGGCAAAGCCCGGACAGACAGTGCTGCTTAGCCCCTGCTGCGCCAGCTTCGACCTATTTAAGAACATGGAAGACCGCGGCGAACAGTTCAAGACACTCGTAAGAGCTCTCTGACACATCGCCGCTACATCAAGGCCGTCCGTCACAGCACCGCCTCACGCCAAGCAATGACGGACAGCCTCTTCATCAACAATAGCAAACAATAATATCAACAGACAAACATGGAAGAAAAAGCCGCAACCGGCAAATTTAAGGGTGACAGAGTGATATGGACAGTGTTCTTCTTCCTCTGCATCATCAGCATCATTGAAGTGTTCAGCGCATCGAGCAACCTCTCTTTCAAGAGCGGCAACTATCTCGGACCCGTACTGAAGCACGTTATGCTGCTCGTCGTCGGCGTCATGGCCATGATAGCCACCATGAACGTAAAGTGCAAATACTTCAAGATGGTTACGCCTGGGGCCCTGATTATCTCGTTCATCGGCCTTATAGCCGTATTGTGCTTCGGCGAGAGCACCAACGGCTCGCAGCGCTGGCTGTCGGTTATGGGCATACAGTTTCAGCCCTCCGAGCTTGCCAAAGGCGCCATAATACTTGCAACGGCACAGATACTCAGCGCCATGCAGACCCCCACCGGAGCTGACAAGCGTGCCTTTAAATACATCTGCATCGTATGCGCCTTCATCGTTCCTCTCATCATGGTAGAGAACCTCTCAACAGCCGTGCTGCTCTGCACGGTGGTGTTCCTGCTCATGTTCATCGGCAAGGTGCCAAAGGCTCAGCTGGGCAGACTGCTGGGCATAGTGATGCTCTGTCTGATCTTCATCGTGTCTATGGTAATGATACTCGGACACGACAAGGAAAAAGAAAATGCCGACGGACAGAAGATGGCCATGACCGAACAGGTGGAGAAAAAAGACGAAACTGTAGTAGAAAAAGTTTTCCACCGTTTCGACACATGGAAGGCACGTATAGACAAGTTCCTCGACAACAAGGAGATAGCTCCTGAAGAAGTAGACCTTGACAAGGACGGCCAGACTGCACACGCCAACATAGCCATTGCCTCGTCAAACGTAGTAGGCAAAGGCCCGGGCAATTCCGTAGAGCGCGACTTCCTGTCGCAGGCATTCTCTGACTTCATCTACGCCATCATCATCGAAGAGATGGGCATAGCCGGCGCAGCCTTCGTGTGCCTGCTGTACATCATACTGCTCTTCCGCACGGCAACCATAGCCAACCGCTGTGTCAACACGTTTCCGGCGCTTCTCATCATGGGCTTTGCCCTGCTGCTCGTCATCCAGGCCATGTTCAACATGGCTGTAGCCGTCGGCCTTGTTCCCGTCACAGGACAGCCGTTGCCGCTGATAAGCAAGGGAGGAACGTCAACCATAGTGAACTGTGTCTACATAGGAATCATCTTGAGCGTAAGCTACTCGGCCAAGAAGAAAGACGAGGACGGCGACATGGACGAGACTAAAGCTGACAAAATAAAGCCAGCAGCAACGGACAAGAAAATAACTTCCACAACATCAGCATCACCCGTGCCCCTCGCCAAGATAGGATAAACCTGCCGCTAGGGCCTGACAGAAAAAACAAATAACTAAATCCGAATGTCTTTTGTGTAAAAAAGACATTCGGATTTAATATTTTATAGTTACGCAAAATATATAATCCCCCCTGTATAGCATTAAATCAAATATATTTTTTATCTCTAGTATGTATTCATTCTTTCAGGCACCTTTTTGTTTTTTTACTGGTATATTTTCATCAGTTTTTACTTGAATAACACACTGCACTTACGATGAATCAAACTGAACCCAACTCAATATAAAACAAAATATAAACTGAATTTTAATGTCAGAATGAGGCTTAAAACATTATATCATATAAGAACCCAGTAAGCTAATAATATAGTCAATCCGAAAAATACAGACCTATAAGGGAAACAAAGCATCAAACATTAAATCTTTATCAAAATTTGGTAAAATAAACAAAAAGCCGTACCTTTACACTCTGTAATTCTTAATATAATTTACAAGCCTTGGCTACCAGAGACAAATCAGCAAGTCTTACGATGCTTTCATAACTCGATATTAACCATAAAATCATGCTATTCCAAAAAAGAAACCACATAATCATGCAATGCTTCATTATGCTTATGGCAATAATACCATACAGTAGTATTCTATACGCACAAAAAAGCATTGATAAAAAAATCGATCAAACTATAAAATCATGAGAAGAGGCATACAATTCTGGCGATGCAGCAAAAGCCATAAAACTCTTCATGAAAGCTAAAGAACTGTCAACAAAGGCAAATAGTCCACAAGACATATGCCTCTCAACATACAACATCGGTGTCTGCTATTTTGTTATCTCAGAAAATGGAGAAGCACTGAAAAACTTTTACGAGGCTTACAGTATATGCAAAAAAAACAAATTAGACTGGCACAAAGAAGCAAACATCCTCAATGGCATAGCAGGCGTATATTTTGAAGAAAGAAATTATAAAAAGGCAAGAGAAATAGCATATAAATGCTACACTACGGCTACAAGCAATAAAGACTCTTCCCAGTCATATACCTGCGCTTTGGACATGGCACTTATAGCCAACAAGGAGAAAAAATTCAATGAGGCAATAAAATATATAAAAGAAGCACAGACGTATGAAAAAAGAAACTACAAAAAAAGATCAAGGTCATTAGCTGTGGAGGCAGAAACTATGTTCTTGCAGAAAAAATATGAGAACGTTATCAACATTGCCGAAGAGCTGCTCAACGATAAATATGCAGACAAAGATAATAAAAGTATTGTTCTTATATACCTTATAAACATATACACCGAACGGAAAGAATACTTAAAAGCATACAACTGCATTAAACAGGCTGAAGACCAGACTGGACTAAAGAACAAGCCATATTTATTTGAGTCTGTTGCAAAATTATATAAAGCAACTGGCAACTACAGGCATGCATTAAACTACATGGACTCAGTAATAGTCTATAACGACTCCATAACAACTGTGACAAACCGTCAGCTTACAGAAAACAGCAAGATTAAAATTGAGATAATGAAATTTAAGGCAGACATGGACAAACAACTTGCCCGCATGCAACAACGCCATTATACATTAATACTTGTGATGTGCATACTTGTACTGCTTATAACAATAGCCGTAATAATGATGCGCAACCAACGTATAAAAAGCAGAAATCAACATAAAATGATGGAACTACAGCTGGAAAAAGAGCAACATGAAAAGAGACTGGCTGAGGAACAGGCTAAATCGGTAGAAATGGAAGCACACTATCGTCAGGAGATAATGAAACATTCTTTGGAACAAAAACAAAAGGAACTGTCTATAACCAATATGTTCATATCATCACGCAATGAACTCATAGGAGATCTTCTCAAACATCTCACCGACATAAAGGAGGTGCAAGGCATAACCGGCGTTCAGACACTAGTGCAACACCTTAAACAGCTGCTCAAGACAAGCAACGAGCGGGATAATTTTATCATAAACTTTGAATCTGCAAATCCAGACTTTATACGAACACTCAAGGAGATGCATCCAGACCTGTCATCATCAGACATACGCTTTCTGTCATACATACGCATGAACATGTCTACAAAAGACATAGCGTCACTGACAAACATCAATCCAGAATCATGCAAACGCAGAAAGATAAGAATAAGCAAAAAACTTGGAATTGAGAGTTCTGCAGAATTATATAACTATATCATCAAAATGTAAAATTTCATAGTAAGAAATATGTTCAGTGACAATATCTTATGACATGATTTATCGTCAGGACATGTCTGCACATACAAGGTCTAAAAAAACAGTAACATTTTAGGTATATTTCAACTACATTCTAAATATTTCTATGACATAGCAGAGCCAATTATTAAGATAAACATCAATTTTAGTTCCAGACTGTTAGTGGCCCGTTTACGTGTCGTAAACGGGCCACTTTTGCATGAAAAGTGGCCTATTTATTATACGCAAACAATAAGGATATTTTATAAAACATAATATTAATAAGTAATTAATCCACATTACAGCCATTTCAACCTTTTCATTCATGCCGTTGTTCGCTTAACGACACTCTGCAAAAGTCATTTCTCAAGTTTCTTTGCTGCCATGACCTTATGGTCTTGCAAGAAACGGACAAAGAACCAGCACATACAAAATAAAAAGATATATCAGTATTCTTATTATCTACATAATTTATAAGAGAAAGACATCACAAATTACTCACAAAAAAGAGAATGAAACAAACTTATGAACTTACAATAATGCTACAAAACAAAACAATGACATCACAGTGATTTAATAACAAAACATCACCAGCAAAGACCTTAAACTATAAAAAAAAGAACAGAATTAGGCCTAAATATCATAAAATGCAACGTTTTAACATATTTGTCACCCTTTTGTCACCTTCACAAAAAGCCCTTTCTAATATATGAATTTGTATTTTTGCAGTATGATGCATCACGAATATTAACCCATAAAATGGTAATGCTTATGAATGTGAAACTAATACAATTAATGTTGCTTAGTTCGCTGACGGCAAGCCCGACAATGGCGCAGTCGCTTAACAAGACTATGCAAAAACAAGTAGCACCAACCTCAGAAAAGGTGCAAGTAAGTAAGGCAAAAAGGGGAAGCACAACATTCAAGCTAAATCCTTCAAACAAATTCAACGTGGCACCAAATGATGTCTACAACCATCTAAAAAATGCCCGAAATATCACTACATCTATTAATAAAGCCCGAACAAAAGAGAACAAGACAGAACGTATTGCAGCTCAGGCCAACGTGGCAGACAGTCTTATTCTCTATGGTATGAATTATTCAGACGGAACTTGGCAAACGTTATCTCCATTAGCAAGCAAAGTATACTCTTTTCAGGCAGCACCTGTCATAAACTATACAGACGAATCTTCTATAGAGATACCAAGACCTATGGCAGCATTTTATGCCAAGGGCAAATTCTATGCCATGAACAGCGCCATGGATGAAGATGGACTGACCAATACATCCATCACTACATACGATGCAGAGACATGGCAAGAATTAGGCACAAAAATGTTGGCAGAAAAAGATCCTACCATGGAGATGTATCTAAGACAGATTGGTGTCTATGATCCTACAACGGATAAAGCATACACCATGTCGTGGGGCGACGGCAAACCGCTCATCTCCATCGACCTGAACACCATGGAGACAAAGAACATAGGACAAGTCAACCTGTTTATCCAAACTCTTTTTGTCGACAATGCAGGACAGCTGTACGGAATAGCGTTCAACGACAAGAAACTGTATAAGATCAATAAGGAGAACGGTACACCAACAGAAGTCGGCGAACTGGATGTTCCACATGCACTGACAGCCGACCAGATGTCTGCCGTGTGTGACCCTGCAACAGGAAAAGTCTATTGGGTCGGAGTAAACAACAACAGCAAAGAGTCTGCACTTTACACTATTGACCTAAATACGGCACACACTACAAAAATCGCAGACCTGCCTGGAGACGAGCATTTCCTAGGACTATACATACCGTATAGTGAAGCCAAAGCACCTGGCGCTCCAACAAAGATAAGCTATGCAGACGGAAAACTGTACTTCACAGCACCTACAAAGACATACACATCAGACGAGACACTGTCAGGAGAACTGACCGCCAAGATATCTGTTGACGGAGGCGATGCGACAGAAACCAAAGTGAATGCCGGAGGCAATGCAACTATCGACCTGAATCTTTCCGAAGGGAAACATACCGTAAGTATCATATTGTCAAATGCAGCCGGCGACTCACCCGAACGTCGCTTACAGACATTCGTAGGTCAGGATGTACCGAGTGCCGTAACCAATCTTTCGCTTTCAATAGATGACGGAAAAACAGTTGTTCTGACATGGAACGCACCGACGACATCTGTAAACGGCGGTCCAGTAGACGACAACTCTATAAACTACAAAGTTGTACGCTATCCTGACGAGACTGTTGTTGCCGAAGGCCTGAAAGAAACAACGTTCAGCGAAAGCGTACCTGAGGCACATGCCCGCTACTACTACACAGTAACAGCCTGCTCAGACAACCGTGAAGGAGAGACAGCCACATCTAACAAGGTGACAGCCGGTTCAACATGGTTCACGCCATACATAGAAACATTTGACACACAGGCAGACTTCGACTCATTCAAGGTCATCGATGCCAACAACGACACACATACATGGTCGTTCATGTTCCCCTCTGGCGTAGAAAGCGGATATGCATACCTGCAGGGCAACGGCACAGCAGATGTTGATACTGGCATATATGAAGGCAACGGAAATGACGACTACCTTATTTCTCCTTCTATCAGTCTGAAGAAGAACACAGATTACAGACTCACTTTCGAAACATATGACCAATGGCTGACAATGGAGCATATGACAATACTTTTGGGCAACAAGCAGGAAGTGACAGGAGATGAAAAAGAAATAGCATCGCTCGACATCATGTACGACAAGAATAAATACGAGATAATGTTCAACGTACCTGAAGACGGACTCTATAACCTGCTGTTCCACGGTGACTCTCCCGCACAAAGCGTAAACATCAGCATGGACAACATCTCGCTCGACGTTTACTCTACATTCGAAGGTCCGGACTGCGTTACAGATGTAAAAGTTACCGCAGGAGAAAAGGGTGCACTGAACAACACTCTGACATTCGCAGCTCCTACAAAGACATACAAAGGCGAAACACTCAGCGACATAGCCTATATCAACGTATACCGCAACGGCAGCAGCAAGCCGGCACACGTGTTTGAAGCACCTAAGGCAGGCGAGACTCTCACCTGGACAGACACTGATGTTGAGCAAGGCAACGTAACATACCGCATCGTTCCGTTCAACACATCAGGCCAGGGCAAAGAGGCTGTCATAACCAACTGGGTAGGGCTCGACATGCCTGCTAATGTAGCCAACCTTAAAGTCAAGATGAACGAGAACAACAAGGCCGTTCTGACATGGGACAAGGTTACAGAAGAAGGACTCCACGGAGGCTACGTAAATCCTGACGACGTGCAATATGTATTATGCCGCTATAATGAATACAACTGGACAAACCCATGGGAACCTGTTACAGACTATACATCTGACCTGACAGTTACAGACGAGACATTCTCACCGTTGTATGGTGCACAGCAGCAGTATGTTGACTACCTGCTCGTTGCAGTAAACAGCGCCGGAACATCTGAAGGCACAGGAGTCGGCATCGTGCTCGGTGAACCTTACGAACGTCCTTACGATGAATCGTTTGCATACGGATTTGCAAGCAAGGATCCATGGACACTCTATGCAACATCATATAATTATGCATGGAATATGAGCACTGGCTCAGGCATCGCAGTTAAACCTTACGACGGAGACGAAGGTATGCTTCAGTTCTCATACGTCGCAGAAGATTCTAACGACCAGGTGATTACAGGTCCGCGTATCTCTCTTAATGGTTCAGAAAGTCCCGAACTATCATTCTTTATGTATCACGGATTTGAGGCTGAGCCTGAAGACCTTACACTCAAGGTATATACAAACTATGATGACGAGGGTTGGGAGAACTCTGCAAACGTGGCTTATAACAATGGCGCAACAGGATGGGTACGCTATTCTGTTCCTCTTCGCACTGACGCCGACAACATCCAGATTGCTTTCGGTGCCAATGCAGCTGACGCGAGTGCCTCTATCTATGTAGACGCCATCAGCATTGACGAAAGCACAGAAAACGACCTTGCATTAACGTCGATATCAATAGACGAAAAGAGGATTGAGGCAGGAGAAAGCACAACTGTCAATGTGGGCGTAGCAAACTACGGCACAAACAAGGCTGAAGGATACAAAGTTGTATTGCTGCGTGACAACGAAGTTATAGATACAAAACAGGGCGAAACTATAACTCAGAACGCCATGGCACAAGTGGCATTCGAAATAAATACCACAAAGGCCGAGGCTACAAAGACATACATATACCGTGCAGCCATTGAATATGAACCTGACACATACACAGACAATGATTCTACATCTACAGTACGCCTGTATGTTCACGGCTCTAACCTGCCGGTAGCAGAGAATCTTACAGGTTCTACAAGCGGAAACAGCGTAACCCTTAACTGGGAGAAACCTGCAAAATCAGAAATTGCAGACAAAGTAACTGACGACTTTGAAGGATACGAGTCATTCATCATTGAAGGAATAGGTGACTGGAAGACATACGACGGCGACGGAACACCTACTGTATACTTCGGAGGTCCGACCATATCACACGCATTCGAGGCTAAGGCATGGCAGGTATGGGCTCCTGTTGAGGCAGGATTCACGCTCGACAAGTTTGAGGTTCTCACTCCTCACTCTGGTGACAAGTATCTCACTTGCTGGGCTGCATCAGACGGAGTTTCGACAACATTGCCGAACGACGACTGGTTGATTTCTTCAGATGTCATAGGCGGAACAGACGTATCGTTCTACTATAAGATGCCCAACGAAGGTTCTGATCCTCAGGTATTCGAGATGATGTACTCAACAACAGACCAGGAGCCTGAAAACTTCATAGCATTCGACCGCGATTCTATCGTTTCAGGAACAGACTGGGTATTGTTCGAATACACATTACCGGCAGATGCGAAATACTTCGCCATCCGCAGCTGCAGCAAGGGTTCTTACACCGTGGCACTGCTTGACGACATCACATACACCCCGCTCTACGGTTCTACATCAGAAATAACTCTCACGGGATATAATGTATACCGCGACAACCAGCTGATAGCAAGCAATGTTACAGGACAGACTTACACCGACAGCAATCCTGGCGAAGGCACTCATGTCTACAATGTTACAGCCGTATGGAAAGAAGGTGAGTCTAACTATTCTAACAGCTATGAGAGCAGCATTGGCAGCGGCATCGATGCTTCAACTGCCGAACAGGGCATAAAGGTATATGCTATCGACAATGCCATCGTCATCAATGGAGCAAAAGGCAACACTGTAAACATATATACACTTGCCGGACTCCAGACGTTCAGCTGCAAGGCTGAGGACAGCACTACCGTCAGCATACAGCAGGGCATTTACCTTGTTAAGGTCGGCAACAAGACATTCAAGATTGTCGTAAAATAACATAGCCATTATCATCAAGGACAACTTCCGTTTCATACGGAGGCTGTCCTTGTTTTGTTGAATCTTAAAAAGATGTCTATGATCAGAAACATTATTACTTCGTTATTAGCCATGCTAGCTGTCTGCAGCACATATGGTCAGGTGGTTATGCGCTATGGCCCGGAGATTGACAACGGATGGGGTGATGCCTCAGCCGTGGTAACGCCTTACGTAACGTTTCCGGCCACATTTGTAAGCCCATACAAAGGCAACAGTATAACCAAAATACGCATAGGCGTGTGCTCTGAAGGTACAAACGTATATCTCTATATCAAGCAGAAGCCACAAGAAAATACATACATATACAGGCAAAAGCTCGACAACCTGAAGGCCGGTTTGAATGAAATTACACTTGACACTCCGTTTGCAATCAACGGAACAGACGACATTGCCATCGGATATAAAGCATCTTTTGCCAAATCAGAAGGTGTGGGATACAGCTCAGAAAAGCATACTGATGCCGACGTTGTTTATTATAACAGCAAGAACAAATGGACGACAACCGGCGGATCTATATGCATACAGGCAGTTGTTGAAGGCGAAGGCATGCCGCAAAACGAAATGCTCATTGGAAAGATGAGCGACCAGACAGCCTCCTACGGCGCCTCAACCGCTACATTCAGCGTGGCGGTGCGCAACGTTGGAGCTAATGACATCAACTCATACACAGCAATATGCAGCTATGACGGAGAACCTGAAACCATCACCGTAAACAAAAGTTTGTCAACAAACGAAAGTGACACTATATCGTTCGAGGTTCCAGCAAATATTCCGGGTACACACGACATCCGTATCACCATTGACAAAGTGAACGGACAGGCAGATGCCTATTCTGCGAACAATACAGCCACTGCGATACTTACGGTACGCGACAAGGCATTCATGAAGCGTGTGGTATGCGAGGAATATACAGGTACATGGTGCGGATGGTGTCCTAGAGGTCTGGTTGGCCTGGAAATGATGAAGGAAAAATATCCCGAGCAATTCATAGCAGTCAGCGTACACGGAGGAGACCCATTAGAGATTGACGAGAAGCAAGAATACAGCTACAAGCCATTCATCAGTTCTTGTACAGGTGCGCCATCATGCAGTCTAAACCGCAAGTTGTCTGGCGACCCTTATTATGACATACAGAATCTTTTCAACATGGAGACTTCGTCGGACAGCCAGATAGCATATAACCTGACTGGCGAATGGAATGAGGACAGCACAGCCATAACCCTACACTCTGTTTACTATTCTGACATTGACATCAAATCACCGCAATACAATATCGCCTACACAATAACAGAAGACTCCGTCACCGGATATCCGCAGACCAACTATTATGCTGACGGCAAAAACGGCGAGATGGCCGGATGGGAGAACAAGGAGGCAATAACCACGGACGTATGTTTCAACGACCTGGCACGTGCCATTTACAGCTGCTATTCAGGAGACCCATGCAGTTCTGAAGACATGGAGGCCGGTAAAGAATATGAAACAACAAGCACAATACCCGTCCCCCCCACAGTAAAAAACAAGAAGAACATACATGTCATAGGCCAGATTATTGACAGAGCCTCAGGTTACATACAAAACGCCATGAGCATCGTTCCTATTGCTTCTGATGATACTGACGGCATATCATCTGTCACGACCGATGCAAACTACGACATCGGCATTTCACGCATCGGCAACACCATAGAGATTATTGCCGGCAATGCTGAAAGTAAGGACATGAAGGTATGTATATATAATGCATCCGGCATGTGTCTCATGTCAAAAGCACTAGTCAATGGCTCTGCACGCATAAGTTTGTCAGGCAAAGGACTATGCATAGTAAAGGTATACAACGACAGACAGGCTATTTACACAACAAAATTAATATATTGAATATGAAAATACCAAATATTTTTATAGCCATCGCATCATTTCTGTTTGCCGTGGCAACAGCAAACGCCGTACCAGCCTATCCCGGACTGCTGAAAATAACACAACCGGACGGAAGCGTGCTTACATACCGCATTGTCGGTGACGAACGTTTCCATGCATTCACAACAACAGACGGCCACATGATAAAGGCTGATGCCAATGGCGTAATGCGTTATGTAGAGTCAATATCTGAAGACGGCACACCCGTTATGGGCATGATAGCCCATAACCCAGACATGCGACAGGCTGCAGAGGTAGAGCGGCTGAAAGCCATAGGCACAGCAGACTTCAACAAGGCTTACAATGAGAACGTAATGCGTAAAGCGCCCATGCAGAGACTGCCAGGACCGACATTCCCGACAACCGGCAATCTTAAAGGAGTGATTCTGCTTGTTGAATTTGCCGACAACTCTATGCAGGAGGGACATGACAGCAAACTGTTCCATTCTGTAATGAACGAGGAAGGCTTCAGCCTCAACGGGGCTACAGGAAGCGCACGCGACTACTTCATATCGCAGTCAATGGGCAAGTTTACTCCTGATTTCGACGTCTTTGGACCAATCAAGCTGAAGAAAAGCATGATGTACTATGGTGCCAACGACAGCTACGGACAAGACTCCAAACCCGGACTGATGGTAAAAGAAGCCTGTGAATATGCCAGCGACGAACTTGGAGTTGACTTCACAAAATACGACTATAATGACGACGGCATTGTCGACTTTGTCTATGTTATTTATGCCGGATATGCGGAAAGTTACGGAGCATCGAGCAATACTATATGGCCACATGCCTCAAACCTTGTATCACTAGGCATAAGCTGTAATGTCAACGGCAAGCAAGTTCAACGTTATGCATGCTCAAGCGAACTTAAATATGTATCGGGAACACAGCTTGAAGGCATCGGCACATTCTGCCACGAATTCAGCCACGTACTCGGTCTTCCTGACGCATATAACACACGAAACCAGCAGATGGTACAGCTCGGCGTATGGGATGTCATGGACACCGGCAACTATAACAATGAGTCACACACTCCCCCTGCCTATTCGGCTTTTGAACGTTTCACCGTAGGATGGCTCGACTTCGTTGAACTCGACACTCCTGCAGACCTTGTAACATTGGACGAACTTACCCAAAACAACGTGGCATACAAGATAAGCACGGCTGACGAAAACGAATTCTTCACATTAGAGAACAGACAGCAAAAAGGCTGGGATGCTTACCTTCCCGGACGCGGACTTATGATTTTCCATGTTGCATACGACCAGTCTGCATGGGACGGCAACTATGTCAACAGTGGAACAATACAGCGATATGACCTTGTTGAAGCGGACGGAACACAGGGCATCACAACGGAAAGCGACCTCTACCCCATTGCCACAAATAATATGTTTACAGACTACTCATCACCAAGTTCGCTGTCATGGGATGGAACGCCAACTGAAAAAGGAGTAACTAACATAACCGACAATAATGGCGTGATTTCATTCTCATTCATGAAAGACCGTCTGAAACGCCCTGTTGCAGAAGAAGCCTCTGATATAACATCATCGTCCTTCGTGGCTAACTGGCAGGAAGTTGAAGAAGCTGAAAGCTACAGGCTCAACCTGCGCGAGATACTGCCCGACTCCATCAATCCTGTCATCACCGATGAAGACTTCTCGCTTATGACCAGTGGCGAATACCCAAAATCTGACATAACAGACATAGGCGAAGACCTTGACAGCTACATGGCCCAGCAAGGGTGGTACGGATCAAAGATTTACCAGTCAGGCGGATATATGCAGGTGGGTTTCTATGGGCAAAATGGTATGCTCAGATCTCCCGTGTTCGAGTTTGCCGACTGTGACGGTTACGCAACGATGGCATTCAATGCCGTGTCGTATCCGGGCAAAACCGTAAGTTACACTATAAGCCTGACCGATCCTGACACACAGGCCACTATACAAAAGCATAGTCTGAAGGCCAACAAAACCGAAAGCGAGGTTGTCATTTACTTCAAAAATGTCCCGCAAAAAGCCTACTTTGTCATTGAGACCAACAAAGAACGCGCATATTTCAACGACCTGCGCATACTGAAAGATTCTATAGGAAAGGATAATGTATGGAATGCAGGTCCTCAGAAATGGTCTGTCGACAGCATCAGCGGAACCAGCTATATGGTAGATGGGCTTACCGCCAACCGTACTTATATTTACAACGTACAGGCATTATCCGCAGAGGAGCTGAAGAGTTCTCTACCATCTGCAGATATACAAGTTACCACGACAATAGGCACCGGCATCAAAAATTTTGAATCTTCAGCCACCAGAAAGATTGCATCCGTATCTTTCTACGATCTGTCAGGCAGGAAGATATCAGGAACAGCCAAAGGCATTATTATACAGCGTATAACTTACGACGACGGATATGCTGAAGCAAGAAAATTGATTATACCATAAATTTTAAAACCATACAATACATTCTTTTACACAATAGCAAGCCTCGAAATATCAATAATGAATTTCTTTGGCTTGCTATTGTTTTATTACAATTTCTAATAATCGGCTGGAATTATTTGTCAAGACAAGACCTGATAATAACCATAAGTCAAGCTGGCGTCCAGGCGCTCAAAAGCATATTATTTGATAAAACTGATATGTTCGCCACAAGGCACCAAGGGTGACATTAGCCCCCTTACCTGCCTGCGCATACACCTGTCTTTGTCTGTTCAACATGCTTCATCGTTCCGTCAGAATTATAGTGCAGCTCGTCTACACAGACGCTGCGGCGGCCTATGGCACCGCGGTGGCCGTCTAATGTCAATACGGCATTGTGATAGAACAAATACCAGCGGCCGTTGAACTCTATTATGCCGGGATGTATGGTGTAGCTGTTTTCTGCCGGACCGGTCAGTTCGCCGCGGTATGTCCAAGGGCCGGCCACATCAGGCGCCGTGGCATACGAAATGGCTTCCTTACCGCCGCCGTCAGAGGCGTAGGTCAAGTAATACATGTCGCCGCGCTTGTGCAGCCACGGACCTTCCATGTATTTCGGAAGATCAATCACCTGTATTTCGCCGTCAAGCTCTGTCATGCAGGGCTTCAGCTTTGCCATGAAGCACGTGCCGTTGCCCCAGCAGAGCCATGCCTGGCCCTTATCGTCTACAAGCACCGTTGGGTCGATGTCGTTCCACCAGCCGCGCTCGCCGTTTGACGTCATCGTGTCGCACACCAGCGGCTTGCCTATCGCATCCTTGAACGGACCTACAGGCGAGTCGCCAACAGCCACTCCAACAGCCTTGCCCGTATATGGCGCACCGGCCTGCACCGTGGTAAAGAAATAAAACTTGCCGTCTTTCTCTATAACCTGTGACGCCCATGCCTCGCCTACAGCCCAGCTGAAGTCGGCAGGACTGAGCACAGCGCCATGGTCTGTCCATGTCTGCATGTCAGCAGTAGAATAACAGAGCCACTCGGTTATGTTAAACTCTTTTCCGCCTGAAGCCGTGTCCTGACCGTCGTAATACTCATCATGGCCTACATAGAGATACAGCCTGCCGTCATGAACCATAGGGGCAGGGTCGGCCGTAAACTTGTCTTTCACAAGCGGATTGCCTGTGTTCGTGAATGTTCTCACTGCCTGGACGTTGTCCTTCGTGCCACGCCGACAGCATTCCGAGCCGGCTACGTCTTGCGCACAGGCACACGTTGCGCCCATCAGACATGCCGTAATTAAAGCTAAAAATGTTTTCATAATATTTGTATGTTTTTGTTTTTTAAATCTCTTCTTGTCAGCACCTGCTTCCATCATGGCAGGCACGCCCATGCCTCACTGCACGTCTGCCAAATGCAAATATATAATTTTGTTTTTGCTGACAGACATATAAAAGAATAAAATATACGCGCATGACAAGAAAAGGCATACATTTGAAACATAATAAAATAACTGATACGGATACTGCCTTACGGACCGGTATGGCAACAAACATACAATAATTGTAATGAGGATGGACGGACCAAGTTACGCACAGTGAATTATGAAACAAAATTCAGCATTTGCCAATTGTAAATTGTGAATTTTCAAAAAACCTCTTTACGCATTTTGCTGTTAACGACAAACTTAGTAACTTTGCGCCGGAATTCTTACATTATATAATATAAACTATGGCAAAAAAAGCATTATTGATGATACTCGACGGATGGGGTATCGGAAAGCATGGCGCAGGAGACGTAATTTTCAACACCCCGACGCCTTATTTGGATTATCTTTACGCCGTAAGCCCTCACTCACAGCTGCAGGCTTCAGGCGAGGATGTAGGTTTGCCTGACGGACAAATGGGTAACTCTGAGGTGGGACACCTCAACATCGGTGCAGGACGCATCGTTTATCAAGACTTGGTTAAGATTAACCGCGCATGCAAGGACGGCTCAATACTTAACAACCCCGAAATAGTTAACGCATACAGCTATGCCCGCGACAACGGCAAGAAGCTGCACCTGATGGGTCTGACCAGCAACGGCGGAGTGCACTCTTCACTCGACCACCTGTTCAAGCTCATCGAGATATCAAAAGAATACGGACTGAAGAATACATACGTTCACTGCTTCATGGACGGACGCGACACCGACCCGAAGAGCGGTGCCGGCTTCATCAAGGAACTGACTGAGCAGTGCGAGAAGAACGACGCCCACATAGCAAGCATCGTAGGACGCTTCTACGCTATGGACCGCGACAAGCGCTGGAACCGCGTAAAGGAGGCTTACGACCTTATCGTTGAAGGCAAAGGCAAGAAGGCCACAGACATGGTGAAGGCCATGGAAGAGAGCTACGCTGAAGGCGTTACCGACGAGTTTATCAAGCCTATAAGCAACGCCAGCGTTGACGGCACGATACAGGAAGGCGACGTTGTTATCTTCATCAACTTCCGCAACGACCGCGCAAAAGAGCTTACACAGGTGCTCACACAGCAGGACATGCCGGAGGAAGGCATGCACACAATAAAGAACCTTCAGTATTACTGCATGACTCCGTATGACGCATCGTTCGAGGGCGTTCACATCCTCTTCCCGAAAGAGAACGTACAGGACACTCTGGGCGAATATCTGAGCAAGCAGGGCAAGAAACAGCTGCACACAGCCGAGACAGAGAAGTATGCTCACGTAACATTCTTCTTCAACGGCGGACGCGAGGCTGCATTCGAGGGCGAGGACCGCATCCTGGTTCCTTCTCCAAAGGTTGCAACATACGACCTGAAACCTGAGATGAGCGCATACGAGGTTAAGGACAAGCTGGTAGGTGCTATCAACACTCAGGAGTATGACTTCATCGTTGTCAACTTTGCCAACGGCGACATGGTAGGCCACACCGGCGTTTACTACGCCATTGCCAAGGCTGTTCACGCCGTAGACAACTGCGTAAAGGACGTTATCGAGGCTGCCAAGGCCAACGGATATGAGGCAATCATCATAGCTGACCACGGAAATGCCGACAACGCCATCAACGAGGACGGCACACCTAACACAGCTCACTCGCTGAACCCAGTTCCGTTCATCTACGTTACAGACAACAACAGCGCAACCGTAAAGGACGGTCGTCTGGCCGACGTTGCTCCTTCAATCCTCCACATCATGGGTCTGGAGCAGCCGTCTGACATGACAGGCGAAAACCTTATCGAGGACAACAAGTAATAACATTCCGGCTGAACAGTCAGCAGGAAAAGATAAGAAATAAAGGGACGGGCAAAAAATGCCCGTCCCTTTATTTTTATACAGACATTGTCGACTTGCACCAGAAGTTTCCTTGAGCGCAGCGAAAAATCTGCCGGAATAGAGTATAAGGATTTTAATCCGCTTGCTGCCTATTTTTGATTAATAGGTAGGAGTTTCGGATCACAGATCCTAATATCTAATGCTGTCGGATAGCATATCCGACAGAACATTAGTCTTGTGTATTCTTATCAATCACTACGCATTTGGATTTTTCACTTTTATCTTTTCACTTTCGCAAGACGTTTTTCATTGCGTGCAGCGCCTGCTCTTCACTTAGCTACACATCCCCACACTTTAATGACTGCAAAATAAAGGAAATAAGCGGTCGGTTTTTGCATAAAAAGTGACCCGTTTACGTATAAAAAGTGGGCCACTTTTGACACGTAAACAGGCCATTAACAGTCTGAAAGCAAAGTCATGACATTTACTTAACGGAACTCGTTGTAATAGGACATAAATATTTAATCCGAAATATAAACGCCGTAAAAATATTACGATTTTTACGGTGTTTTTCAAACAGGCTTAAAGAACTGGCAAATATCACAACAAGTCAAGCCTTAGTCAAAGACATAAAATATGCGGTATGCGCCAAAAAGAGATAACAGCATCAGGCATCATCGTCAGGCTTGTTAGCCATAAGGCGCTGATAGGTAGAAGGCGTCATTCCGTTCACCTTTTTGAAAGCCTGTATGAAGCTTGCTGCCGAGTTGTAGCCCAGTTCCTCATATATGGCCTGCAGCGTCATGTTGCCGTAATGCTCCTTGTCCGAAAGACGGCGGCACGCCTCGCGTATGCGGTATTCACTGAGAAACTGTCGGAAGTTCTTGCCGTAGACGTCGTTAATAGCCCACGAAACATATTTGGTGTTAGAGCCAACCATCTGCGCAAGTGTGTTAAGATTGAAGTCGGAGCGCGATATCACGCTCATGTCTGCCATCACGGTGTTAATCTTGTTCAGCAGCAGGTTCTTCTGCTCCTCGCTCAGCAGCGCTGCAGCCGTGCGCTCTTTCTTATCAGCCTCGTCGGCCTTTTCGTCAGCATCTTCAGCCTCACCTTCCATGTCACCTGCACTCTCCTGCCCTGCCTCACCGGCAGCATCGGGCACATCGTCCTCGTGCACAGTGTTTACAGCCTTGGCATATTGCTCGAGCAGAAGTCGGCTCTGCTTATCAGACTTCATCAGTTCCTCGTTCTTACTTACGAGCAGCATCTGTGCGTCGGTAAGCTTGCGGTTCTTCAGCCTCAGCATACGATACAGCACGGTAAGCACAATAAGCATGATGACAAACACGATGATAACCACAAGCTGCGTGGTGTTGCGCGTTGTGAGCGAGTCAATCATCTTTTGATTAACTGTGTTTTCATAATTGAACAACTTACTGCCTGAGATGTAAAACTGACTCTTGTTGAATGCCGAATCAGACAATTCAAGATACATCGCCTTATATTTGGCAGCCGAATCTGCCTGTCCAGCACTAGCATAAGCCTCGCTGAGACTTTTATACACTCTCGACATTTTGTCTGAATTGTCCATCTTCAATGTCATCTGGTAGCCTTTCTTAAAATAAGATATGGCCTTTTGGGGATTTTTGCGCCTCAATGCAATATTGCCAAGTTCCATATATTGTGCCTGAATATACATAGCAGGCATATTTCTTTCTTTAGCATACTCAAAAGCCTTAAGATGATAATATTCAGCCATTACATAATCACCTGCAGTCTGTGCTATAAATCCCTGATTATATAAGCAGTAATATTGACGCTTTTGCTGATCACTTACAGGAAGTTGCATCAAAAGTCTGAAATAAGCCTTTGCCTTCTTTATATCCTTCATGAAACAATAACAGGCAAGAATATTAGATAAGAAACTAAACTGCATATCTGTATCATTATCCTCTACAGCCGCCTTATATCCCCGTTGATAATAATGCAGACAGCGATTATAGTCGCCTATGCTTGCATAAATATTTCCTATACATCCTATGCATGCATTGTATACGCGTCTGTTCTTTTCAGTCTCTGCTTTGTCTAGTCCACGAGTATAATAATCCAAAGCTTCAGGAAAACGTCCGGTATAATAGAACACATCACCTTTGGTCTTCAGCACAACAGCACTGTCCGACTTTTCTTTAGAAGCAAAAGACGGCAACGTAAAGACAAAAGAAAACAACAGCAGCAACAAGACTTGTAATTTCATCAAAAATTATATTTTTTAATAAATGGGGTAATTCAAATTCTCAGCAGAATCATCAGACAAACCTGATTCTTGAGCCGTGATACAGATTAACACATGCAAAGATACAAAATAATATGACTTAAACGTGAAAAATATAAAACAATAACAGTTTTAGATAAAGCAACAAAATCATCAATAATGATAACATAAATATACATTTTTAGCCGTTTTAGTTAGGTTTTTTATTTAAATTCAAGAATTTAAAAACAAGTCGGAACATAAAATCCCGTTTTTTATAGATAAAATAATATTTTTGTCATGCGTTTTAAGTTTAACAAATATAAATATGATGCTTATGAAAAGATTTATCCATTATTTTGTAGCTTCAGCGGCATTATTGTTCTGTTGGACGCCAACAGAGGCGCAGGTTGTAATGAAACTGCCTGAAATGAACAAAGCAGCAAAGAGCGATGCCGGACAAATGCAGAAGGCAGGACCGGCCAAAGCCAAAGCAGAAAGCATGTCAACTGACTATAAGAGTCCGTGGCCATTACAGACTTTTGATGAAAAAACAGTCTACTCAAGATTTATAAAAGAAAAAGGTAACGTACCTACATTAATTGCACCAATACCCTACAAGACATCTGCCAAGGCAGAAAGCGAAATCCTATATACATATACAGGATTCAATTCCGGAGCCGGATTAGATGAAAACGGAAATGCAACAGGCGGCATGGTAAACTTTAACCTAACACCATTTGCATGCGACACAGTGTCGTCTGATTCAGGTCTTTCACCTTACTCATATACGTCAAAAGGCAAATTGTATTGTTTCTTGCCCATTCAAGATGGTGCCACAGGCAACTACAACACAATAGTCAGAACTGTATATGATGCCAACACTCTTGAATTACTGAGCAAAAAGACATTTACCAACGCTAACGGCAACTCAAGCTATGTGCCATACATGATGTCATACGACGATCAGCGTGACGTTGTTTTCGCAATTTCAATGGAAAACGTTAGAGATCAGGGATACGGCGGAACAGACTACTATCTTAATATATTAGACACGGCAACATGCCGCCTTCAGCGAGTTGGTTTCTTAGGTTCATACCGTGCTTACAAGACATCGGGTAACTATAATCCCAAAGGATTTGTAGCTGGCTATGGTTCGTTATTCGTACAACTCGCCGACGACAGTATCTACATGGCTAAAATAGATCCGGTAACGTGCAAGACAACCATTATTGGCCGGACCAAAATGCCAAATCAATATGTCTATGGCCAACAGCCAATGATATACAACGTTGCAGAAGGAAGTTTGCTCGTAAACCATTATGACTTCAACTACGGAACAGTTTACTATAAAGTCAGTCCATTTGTGCCATATGGATCAAAAGAAGATACATGTAAAACCGTATTAGTAGAAAAAACTCCTACAGGCTTCACCTATTTTTATAAAAGGCCAGAAGCAGAGACGACTTTCTCTAAATTACAGTTGGACGACATCAGTGACTTAGTTGTATCCGTTGCAGAAGGCAGTAACGACGCAAATATATCGTTCACAATACCGTCAACTGTCAACGGTGGGGAAAATATTGAAATACCGCAATGGGCATCAGACAAAGTACGCCTTTACTTCTATGTTGACGGAGCCAGCGTAAATCCAACAGGCGTTCCCTCACAGCCCACATTAGGCAGCAAAGTCAGCTGCAGCATGGAAGGTCTTTCTTCAGGCATGCATATCGTTACGGTACAGGTATATCCGCTGTACAGCGAAGTTAGTGGAGGCAGATTCTCAAAGACTATAGTATGCGGATACGATGCACCTGCAGATGTAGCAAATCCTACTCTCACAATAGAGAATCAACAGGCAACAATAACATGGGAAGCTCCCGAAAAGGGATTGTATGACGACTTCGGAAGTATCTTTGACAAATCTGACATATCATATACAGTTGTACGCAATGTCTACGGAAAGACTATTGCCGAGGACATAACCGAGACAACTGCCGTTGACACAGACATGCCGAAAGAAATACTCACTCACACATATACCATTTATGCAAAAAGCCATGGCAACGTAAACCGCGGAACCGTAACAAACAGCATAACGGCAGGACTATATATGCCTATACCTTATGTCAACACATTCTCTGATATGTCTGACATCGACGGATGGGCTATATACAACTTGAACAACGACGGAACAGCCCTGACATGGCAATACAACAATATCTATGGACTATTAACTTGCAGCGGTCGCAACGGATGTGACGACTGGATAATATCACCCGCATTTGACCTGAAGACCGATTCTTTATATATGCTGTCTTATCAGCTAAGTGTTTCGTATGAAACAGCAAGTCTGAAAACGACAATGGGCAATAGTAACACTGTTGAGTCACAGAACATTGTAATAGACGACCTGTATAACTTTGCAACTGAAGGTACTGAAACAAAACGTTATTATATCACCCCAACTGAAGACGGCTACTACAATTTCGGTCTGCATGATTACGGAACAGGAAGCAGCCCGGTATCTATTGACACATTCATTGTGAAAGCCATCGCTTCAGTAGAAGCTCCTGATACAGTATCTGCCGTTAACTTCGTTCCAGACGCAGTTGGTGCTTTAGGCGGAACATTCACGTTCACATTGCCTTCAAAGAGCATCGACGGCAAACAGATTTCAGAACTCACAAAGGTAACTATATACGATCTTAAGGGAAATGCTCTTGCCACCAAGACTGACATACGTCCAGGCGAACAGATTACATTGCAGGTTAAGGCAGCCAAAGGCTTCAACACATTCTCAATCGTTGCAGCCAACGCTAATGGCGAAGGAAGACCTATGGACATAACAAAATATGTTGGTCCTGACGTACCAAAAACGATATCAGACCTGACAACCAAATGGGGTGAAGAACAGAACATTGCCATATTGTCATGGACGAATCCGACAGAAGGCGTACACGGAGGATATGTTGATCCGGCAAACTTCAAATATACTATCTATAAATATGACGTGAACGACTGGCCAAATTATACAAAACTTGGCGAAACCACAGGCGAAAGCGAAGTTGAAATACAGATTATGGACGCTTCTGACGCACAAGACCAGTATATATTCGGCGTAACAGTTTCTAACGACGAAGGTGAATCTGACTACGTGCGTTCAGGACTGGTGATGGGTACACCGTACACACTGCCATACAATGAGGCCTTTGCCGAAGCCGGAGTAGACCATGCACCATACCTCATCGGCGCAGGTATAAACAATCAGGCATGGACCATCGATCCTGGTTATTACAATACAAAGATTCAGCCATATGGACAGGACGGCGCACAGCTGCTGTGTCTCAACACCGGTTCATCAGAAGGTTCTGCATATTTCATCTCTCCGATAATCGACTTCGAGAAGACAGAGAAGCCTATGTTCTCATTCTGGCTGCACCACTCTGACGCAATGCCTGAAACAGCATATATTAAAGTTATGGCTTCAACTGACGGAAGCAAAAACTATGTCGACATCAGCGAAGAGATTAATCTTACCGGCAACAACGGATGGCAGGAGCACATCGTTGACCTCTCAGCCCTTAACGGCAAGAAAGCACAGATATCACTCTATGGATATATGCCTAATCCGGCCGTAAGAATATTCGCAGACAACTGGAGCATCTACGAGGCATCCGGCAAAGACCTCGCCGTGACAGGTATAACACAGCCTTACATGCCGGTAGTGGGCGACACTGCAACCATCAGCGTAACCGTTGTAAACAAGGGTGCAGACGAAGCCACAGGCTACTCTGTACTGTTCAATGTCGACGACATGACCATAGACGAAGTAGATCCGGAAGAGGCCCTGGCAGCAGGAGCATCACGCACATTCACGTTCACTCTGCCTATAACAGCGGCGAAGAAGAACATACTCTACAACGCACAAGTGCTGTATGACGGCGACCAGAACGAAGAGAACAACCTTAGCAGCGACGTAGAACTCGACCCGCGCAGCATGAATCTGCCCGCTCCTACCTCACTGACACTCAGCAATGACGACGAACTGGCATGGACCGCACCTGAAGCAATGGACGGACGCGAGGTTATGCTCGACTTCGAGAGCCTGCCGGCATTCGCCACAAATGAGATTGCAGGATGGAAGACTGTTGACAAAGACGGCAACCTGTCAACAACATTCATACAGTATTACGGCAACTATTGGCCTTATGCTAACCAGCCTCTGGCATGGATGACATGGAGCACTAAGGAAGCCGGATGTCCCGACGCAGCAGTATGGACTCCGTATGAAGGAGAAAAGTGTCTGATTCACTGGGGCAACTATGGTGCCGACGCCGAAGGACGTCCTAACAACAATCCTGACGACGACTGGTTTATCTCACCTGAGATTAAGGGCGGCACAGAAATTTCGTTCATGACTCTCTCTAATGACGCTACAAGTTCTATCGAGATTCTGACATCTTCGACAGACGACAAGCCCGAATCGTTCACCAATAAGATTACTGTGGTTGAATATCCTACAATAAGTACATGGAAGGAAGTAAAGGTAACGCTCCCGGCTGACGCTAAGTATGTGGCAATACACACTATCCTTGACGGCTTCGGCATCATGATAGACAACATTGCCTACACAGAAGCAAAGTCACCTGTACTGAAAGGCTACAAGCTGTATCTCGACAATGCCGTTAACAGCCTCGTTGCTACAAACAGCGCAAAGGCCACAGCCAACGGAACCTACGCAGTAAGCGCAGTTTACGACCTTGGCGAATCAGACCTGTCTAACACTGTATCGGTAACAACCGGTATCGCTGACCTGCAGACATCTGACGTGAAGGTTATGGCTGACAACGGCTGCATCATAGTAAAGAATGCTATCGGACAGAATGTTGAGGTGTTCACTCTCAACGGACAGAAGGTTGCAGGCAGCGTTGCAGGCGAGACGGCAACTTATCAGGTAGCAAAAGGTGTTTATGTGGTTATGGTAAGCAACAAGCCATATAAGCTGATTGTTAAATAATAAGTTAGAATAACAGAAGCCACGGGGCTGGCACGGCAAGCCAAGTGTCATGCCGGCCCCTTACGGCTTCTTTGTTTTTATATATAAAGACATTAAGCATGAAACGACTTTTTATCTCAATAGCCATTCTATTATGCGGCATCTGCAGCACTAAAGCCATACCGGCTGACCCTACGCCAAAGAAAGTGATTCAGCCCGACGGCACAAGTCTTACGGTGCTTATGCGGGGCGACGAGCATCGCCATCTGCTGTTCACCGAAGACGGATATCCTCTGTTTTTCAACCTTAAGACCAAAACCTATGAATATGCCAGACTCGACGGCAGCAAAATAACAGGAAGCGGTCTGGCTGCTGCAGACAAGGACATGAGAAAGACAGAAGCCAAGAAATATCTGGCTTCTATAAATATTGACGCATTTAGCCGCGCGACAGCCGGCAGCGGAATGAGAAAGGCACCTAAGCGAAGCGACTATCTTATTAGCGACTTCCCCACAATAGGACGCCAGAAGTCTCTTGTCATACTGATTCAGTTCAGCGACGTCAAGTTCTCGTCTATAGACAATCCTCATCAGTTTTATGATGACATGCTCAACAAGGAAGGCTTCACGTGGAGCAACGGAGCAAACGGCAGCGCACGCGACTTTTATCTGCAAAGCTCTAACAGGCTGTTTGACCCCGACTTCACTGTGGTTGGTCCGGTGACGCTATCAAACAAAGCCACCTATTACGGTTCTGACGATGAGGGACAGGACTTCAGAATGGGCGAAGCTATAAAAGAAGCATGCGAGCTTGTTGACGATGAAGTGGACTTCTCCGAATACGACACCAATGGCGACGGATATGTCGACAACATATATTTCTTCTATGCCGGCGGCGGACAGGCCGACGACCCTAACGGAACAGAACTTATATGGCCTCACTCTGCCATCGTTGAGGAAGCATGGGAGATGAAGCTCGTCTACGACGACAAAGTGATAGGCCATTACGCCTGCAGCAACGAGTTGCGCTATAGTGCAGTTGGCGATCTGCAGCCTTCAGGCATAGGCACATTTGTCCATGAGTTCGGCCACGTGCTCGGACTGGTTGACCACTACGATACTTCATATGGTTACTTCACCTTCGGGCTCGGAGCCTACGACACCATGGCCTCAGGCTCATACAACAACAACATGCACACGCCGCCGCTCTTCTCTGCGTTTGAGCGTGCCGAACTGGCATGGCTCGACTATGACATACTGGACAACAACGCCGACAGCATAACGATGATTCCAAACCTGGCATCGTCAAACAAGGCTTTCCGTGTGAACGTTCCGGGAAAGGACAACGAGTTTTTCGTGCTTGAGAACCGCATACAAAGCGGATTCGACACATACCTGCCGGGACAAGGCATGCTTGTATGGCACATAGATCAGGACAAAGACGCATGGGAGAACAACATCGTAAACATAGACCCGCAGCATCAGCGCGTAGACATTGTTGAAGCTGACGGAATACTGTCAGAAGCGACACGCTCGGGCGACACCTTCCCAGGTTTTGCAGGAATAACACAGTATGAACTCACATCGTGGGACGGCGCAAGCCTTGTATCGTTTGATGACGTCACGCTCAACGGCGACACAGTCCAACTGCTGCTTGCCGGAACGTCATTCAGCATGCCTGCACCGGCTACAGTAGACGTGACAGACATAGCCGACAGCAGCTTCGTGTTCTCATGGGCGGCTGTCGAACACGCCAAATATTATGAAGTAAGCGTGTATTGCACCGACGGCAACAGCCAGCGCCAATATATCGGTGACTTTGACCATAAGCGTTACACATCGCCTGAGACGATAAAGATAGACGGTCTTGTGCCGCTTACCGACTATGTCGTAGCCGTAAGCGCCGGACTTGGCAGCTATATGTCTGAAGAAAAGAATGCTCCAGTGCAGACTCTCGATCTGACCTTCGCCAAGCGCAAACCTGCAGGCTTAGCCGCAACAGATGTCACTGAAACGGGATTTAAGGCTAAATGGGAAGCCGTGCGCGATGCCGACGACTATCGTCTGACGGTAATGAAACATGGCTATTCCGATGAACTCTCGGCAAAGGGATACGACTTCAGCAACAAGGCTGAAGGCATGCCTGACACATGGACTTCAACGAGCAGCATGTTCTACTCGGTTTCGGGCTACTACGGCGAAAAGGCACCGTCGCTGCGTCTCTCGTCAGACGGCGACTATCTCGTGATTGCATACGACGAGATGCTCATCAGCAACCTTAGTTTCTGGTGCCGCGCAAAGAGCAACACAGAAAAGATATATGTAGAGGCCAACCAGGGCGACGGAGTATGGACTGAGGTGAGTGTCATAAGTCCATCAGTAGACGGAGCCACTGAGCGGGTAAGCTTAGACGAGTGCAAGCAGGTGCGCCTGCGCTACGGACGCACTTCGGGCTTTGTAGTTATCGACGATGTCGTGGCTGAAGGCAAGGTGGTGGAGCGCACACCGGTAAGCGGATACGACGGACTGTCTGTAGGCAACGTGCTAAGCTACGACGTAAAAGGGCTGAATCCGGGAGCAACATACAGCTTCATAATACGTGCAGCACAGAACGGCGAACTGAGCATCAGCTCTGACGAATGTGCGCTGACACTGCCCAACAGCACAGGCATAAGTCAGGCTGTGGACGATTCTGCCGCAGGCAAGACTGAAGTGTACGACCTCAGCGGACGCAGAATGCCTGCAGGAGCGTTGCCTCATGGAGTGTACATCATTAATGGAAAGAAAGTTGTGAAATAAAAAATATTTAGAGTTATGCAAAAACTGTCAACAATAATACTTGCATTGCTGCTCAGCATAGGCGCAATGGCACAGTCAGGAACGGTAAGCATGGGTTTCTGCAACGGTCAGATGGCCGATGATGGCGACATACAGCTGAACGGCAAAGGATGGGTGTCGTGCGCAACGAAACTGCCGTCATCCGCCCTCGACGCATACAAGGGCAACAGCATTTCGTCTATACGCGCAGCACTGCTCAACCGCATAAACATCGACACGCTGAAGGTATGGATACGCACCGAGCTCGAAGGCGACAACATAGCCGAGGGATACATCACACGATCTTCTACTCCGGCCGTGAGCAAGGGATGGAACGAAGTGGAGCTGACCGAGCCGTATGAGATAACCGAGAATGCCGAAGACATATACATCGGCTATTCTTTCCATCAGAGAGCCAACGTAGTGGCAGTTTCTATCGTTGGCGAACCCGTGGCAGGCACATCATATCTCAAGATGGGCGACACTCAATGGCAGGACATAAGCAACAAGGGCGTTATCAGCATGGAGGCAATAATAACGGGCAGCTCACTGCCTAAGCAAGACCTCGGACTGCTATCTGCCACAATAAGTCCATGGCCACAGAGCGGAGTGAACGCCCTGAAGGTTAATGCCGCCATACACAACTACGGCATAGAGACCGTGAACGGATTTACCATAAAATGCACCACAGGCGAAACTGTCTGCCGGACACACATCGACACGCCCATTGGGCCTACGTCAAGCACGTCGTGCTCGTTCGTCATCGACCCGGGCATCTACACCGACAGTCAGGCCAGCTGGAGCATCGAGATTGAGAGCATTGACAACGGCACAGACGAAAACAGCACCAACAACATGGTTGAAGCGGTGTGTACTTATCTGAAAAACGTTCTCATAGAGGAGTTTACGACAGAGAAATGCAGCAACTGTCCGAGAGTGGCAGGCTATCTGCATACGGCAATGAACTCGAGCAGCGACTACAGCGACAGGGTGTTCGCCGTGTGCCATCATGCCGGCTACTATACCGACGAGTTTACCCTGCCCTGCGACGAAGAGATGCTCTGGCTGTTCAACAACGGATCCAACTGCTATGCTCCGGCTATGATGATAAACAGGCAGCCGTATCATGAAACGGGCAACTCTGCCGGCAGCAAGACCGCCGTTTATCTGCCGCAAAGCCCTGACGACATCACGTCGTATATCAACACCGAGATGGAGCTGACGGCAAATGCTGTTGTAGGCATAACGTATGAATTCAATACTGACTCTACAGCGGTTACGGCAAACGTTACCTGCCTTAAAAATGACAACCTGATATGCGCAATGCCACATCTGACAGTATACCTTACTGAAGACGAGGTTAAAAGTCTTTTTCAGGAAGGATATGAATGACAATACTATCAGCAGCACGTAATCCGCGGATACAACAGCACATGGGGTGAGCCTGTAGTGTGGGACGGCAATTCGTTTACATACTCATACACCTTCGACATCGACAAGGAGTGGAAGAAGAACAACATGAAGATTGTGGCTGCACTTGCCAACTATAATCCCGACGACGCCACCGACTGTGCCGTGGAAAACTCGGCAGCCATAGACCTGATAAAGAAAGAGACAACGGGAATAAGCACTGCTGAAGACAACGGCTGTAACGAACCGGCTGAATATTTCAATCTGTCGGGACAGCGCTTAGCCAATCCGCAGCACGGCATATTTATCGTGAAATACAAGAATGGCCATACAAATAAAATTCTCAAGTAGCACTATTTTTCTTTGATAATGGTAAAAAAATGGATTTAGAGAAGAAGCCGGGAGCGTGATGTTTCCGGCTTCTTTATTTTGTTCTTCCCCTTTCAACGGCCTGACATGAATAATTACCGGCAGCATATCAAAACCGATTTTATGTTCATAAATTCTATATCTAACGCCTAGACATATAAAACATTCTTCTGCTTTTATAATGGCCTTATCAGAAAGACGAAATAGAAGAATATACCATGAAAAACTGGCAAAAGCATACCTTTCATGATGCAAAAGGCATGCTTTTACACTGTAAAAGGTGGCTTTTCAAAAAGCAAAAGGTGGCATATTGCAAATTATAACTAGAAGAGCATAATTCGGACGATAACAGATGTGAATTTTACCCTAGTCAACTTTAATCAAGGAAAGATCTGCTTACAGGTCAACCGAAATCAGAAGTTTAACGATAAAGATATAAATAAAAAAGTTTTTATAAGAAACTCATAACTCGTCACATCTAGCCTTAACACTCTGTATGACAGATGATTAAAGCGTGACGAGTTGGAATTTCAACTCATCACACTCAGAGAAAATCCACTGTAAACATCTGATTCGGGTTGACTTCAATCAGGGTTTTAGCAGACATGTGACGAGTTGCCTTTTCAGCTCGTCACACCATAAGTAACACATTTACAGCACTTTACATAGAGATGTGACGAGTGACGAGTTTTCTGCAAAAAACTTTTTTATACCGCATTTAGCCTGTCCTTTCCTAAAATTGGTTGACTTCTAACAAGCCATTCCCTGATTAAAGTTGA
>ENA-OOWV01000013-OOWV01000013.1-human-gut-metagenome-genome-assembly--contig:-NODE-13-length-133798-cov-5.443290_pt1 | contig 133798 bp, 128 predicted proteins | sample MGYA00241584_ERZ501337 | MGnify/ENA primary metagenome ERZ501337 (study PRJEB25962, sample SAMEA2042744) | human gut metagenome | biome: human gut; feature: human-associated habitat; material: faeces... | reverse complement strand
GATTGAGTATCAAATAATTGATCAACTAATCCATTTTCTAATAAGTCAACCATTGGTGCAGTTATTCCACCTAATGCGTAACTTAATTTTATATCTTGTTTTATTAATTCATCTTTAACGAATCTAGTAACAGCAAGAGTTGCTCCACCAGAACCAGTTTGCATAGAGAATCCATCTACGAATAATCCAGTAGCTTTCATTACTTCAACAGCTCTTTTAGCTTGTAATAATTCTTTTGGATTGTTTGTAAATCTAGTTGCTCCAGACATTATACCTGAAGAATCTCCAACTTCCTCAACTACACATACGTAGTCAACTTGTGTTTGAGGTATACTTTGTGGGAAGTTTGGATAAGGAACTAATGTATCAGTTACAACAACAACTTTTTCAGCATGTTGAGCATCAACTTTAGCATATCCCATAGCTCCACATATAGATTTTCCTCTGACACCGTTTGCATTACCCATGCAGTCAGCAGATGATGCAGCTATGAAAGCAACATCTATTTTAACATCTCCTGAAGATATAGCTCTTGCTCTACCTCCGTGAGAACGTATAACAGCTGGATATTCAAGTGCACCTTCAGAAACAGCTTGAGCTAATTTTCCTCTAAGTCCTGAAGTTTCTATTCTATTAACTACTCCATTTTCTATGTGAGCCACTAAACCATTGTGAGCACTTGTTAAAGAAGAAGCAGCTATTCTTAAGTTTTTAAGTCCCATTTCAGCTAATATGTCAACAACTTGCATTAAAAGTTTGTCACCAGCTCTGAAGTGGTGGTGGAAAGATATAGTCATTCCATCTTTTATTTCACATTTTTCTATTGCTTCTCTTAAAGAAGAAACTAATTTATCTCTTCTTACTTGTTCTTTTATATTTGAACTATCAGAAGCTACTTTTCTATCTTCTGTTAATGAATCATATGGAGAAACATAAGCTTCTCTAGTCTCATAACCTTTTATGTTTTTTAACATTTCGTTACTTACTCTTTTAGTTTGCATATTAATTGTCACCTCCAACTTTAACACCTGCAGCTTTAGCAAGTTCTAGAACTCTTTGAGCTCTTTCTATTATTGGTTTATCTACCATTTTACCGTCTACAGTAAATACACCTAAGTTATTTTTTAAAGCTTCAGCAGTAGCATCAACTATTTTCTTAGCTTTAGCTATTTCTTTATCACTTGGAGTGTATACATTATGTATAAGCTCTATTTGTCTTGGATGTATAAGCGATTTCCCACCGAATCCCATTCTCTTAATTAAGTTAGCTTCTTTTAGGAATCCTTCATCATTGTTAACATCAGCATATACAGTATCTAATATTTCAAGACCTGCAGCACGTCCTGCCATAGCTACCATTCCTCTAGCAACGTATAATTCGTCACCTTCTGGAGTTCTTGTAGTTTTCATACTTGTTACGAAGTCTTCTCCACTAAGTGCCATACCTATTAATCTCTTAGTAGGTGATTTAGCTATATTAAAGCAATTCATAACACCTAGAGCAGTTTCTATAGCAACCATTATCTTTGTACTACCAACTTCTATTCCACATTCTCTTTCTATTTTTTCTAAGTCAGTAAATTTATAATCACTTAGTGGTGTATTTCTACTGGTTTGTGGTACAGCATAAGTTTCATTATTAGAATTAAATACACCATCAGTTCTATGTTGCTTTTTATTATTTTTACTCATAACAGTCTCCTTTCAACTATTGCCTATTCTAGTTCATCATCATAATCATCTAACATAGGGCTATTAGTATAATCAAATTCCATGTATGAAATATTATTTGCTACGATAGGATCTTCCACTGGATTAGGCAAAATAGTATCTATTCCTTCAGGAGATTTACTTATTAAGCTTTCCTTAGAAGGTTCATACCAACTTCTTAAATGAGGTAAATAAGGTTTGTTTTTTTCTGTCATAAAATTAATCACCCTTTCAATTATTGATAATATTATTAGTATTTGGAGTGAAGAAAAATATATACTTTATAAAAAGTAGTAATAAATGTAATAATACTTTAATGTCATAAATAGCAAGGCATTAGTATATTTTAATTTTGAAAGGATATATATTGAGAGGTGTATAAATATTTACCCAATAAAATTTAAAAATTTATATTATGAAAAAATATGGGGCGGAAGAGATTTTACAGCCTTTAGAGATAATCTTCCACAAGGAAATATTGGAGAGAGCTGGGATATAGCTTGTCATAAAAATGGCATCAGTATTGTTGAAAACGGTGAATTTAAAGGTAGAAGATTTGATGAAATAATTAATGAATATGGACATGCTATTATAGGCAGTAAAATCAGTGAAGAGAGATTTCCTTTATTAGTTAAGCTTATTAATTCAAGAGAAAATCTATCAGTTCAAGTACATCCTGATGATAAATATGCGCTAGAAAATGAAAATGATTATGGAAAGACAGAAGTTTGGTATGTTATTGATGCAAAGCCTGGAGCTAAACTTGTAGCAGGCACTAAACCTTGTAATAAAGAAAGATTTTACAAGGCTGTGATGGAAAATAAATGTGAGGAACTTTTAAATTATATAGAGGTGAAAAAAGGCGATGTTTTCTTAATTAATAGTGGAATGATACATGCCATTGGTAGTGGAATGATAATTTTGGAAATACAGCAAAACAGTGATATTACTTATAGAGTTTATGATTATGGTAGGCCAAGAAAACTCCATATAGCAAAGGCCATGGATGTTATAAATTTTTCATTACAAGCAGAAAATTTAAGTAATACTAGATTTACGAATTGTAACGGTTATAGTATATCAAAACTATGTGAAAATAAGTATTTTGCTGCTGTTAAAATTAAAGTAGAAAGTGAATATAAAGATATTGGTGAAAAAGAAAGATTTCACATTATTACTTGTGTGGAAGGAAAGGGCATTATAATTGGAAATGGTGTAGTAAGTGAAATAAAATGTGGAGATAGCTTTTTTATTCCAGCCAATTTAGAGGAATATAAGATACAGGGGAATATGTCTGTGCTTAAAAGTTATGTTGTTATATAGAAAATATTAACGGATAAATGAAAATCTTCATAGTATAGAGATATATAAAAGGTGTAATAAAGTGCAGGTGCTATAAAATGAAGATAAAAGATAAACTTATCATAATAATTGCAATTATAGCAGTTATTATATTATGCATATTGTATCCTTAAGTTATTGTAATAGCAGTGGAGTCATTATTAAAGAAATAATATTAAATATAAATGTAAAGTAATAAAAGGTAGTATATGAGTTCTGATTAAGAAATATGTTAAAAGCTTTTAATATATTTCTTATTTTTTATTAGGAGATTATCATTGGTTATTATATACAGTAAATGGTAATAATTAAAATGCAATACAAATATATTTATAAAGAAATAAGGGGTGAATAAAATGAATTTGGAGTTAAAAACAAATGTAAGTGTTAAAAGTGTATTTAGTAGAGTTGGATTAGCGGCAGCTGTACTTGGTGTTGTGGTTAATTTGGCTCAAATGATTATAATTACAATATTTAATAAAGTGAATCCTGTATTTGAAACTAATGGTTGGTTTAGATATTTACTTATAGCGGTAAGTTTTTACTTAATAGGATTTCCTATATGCTGTTTAATACTTAAAAGTATTCCAGATGGACAGAAGAGAGAGGAAGAAAATTTAACCTTTGGTGGCTTTATTAAGTTCTTTTTAATTTCATATTTTATAATGGTATTATTAAATTTATTTACTACGGGATTTCTATGGATAGTAGGAAATTTTAAAGAAGCAGATGTGGTAAACCCATTAGAAAGTGTTCTTTCTAATAGCAGTATTTGGGCTACCATAATTTTTGCTGGAATATTATCACCAATAATTGAAGAAGTTCTATTTAGAGGGGTAATGCTTAATAAGCTTAGGACTTATGGAGATAAAATAGCAATAATAACTACTGCTTTATTATTTGGTTTGTTCCATGAGAATTTTTCACAGTTTTTTTATGCTGTAGGCCTTGGAATGATATTTGCTTATGTTACTTTAAAGACAGGAACAATTAAATATTCCATTGGACTTCATATTATGATTAATATGATGGGAAGCGTCATAGGTACACAAGTGCTTAATAGTACTATTGCTACAATGATTTTTGGTATAGTAGTATGGGTATTTGTAATAGCTGGATTAATTTTATTTATTAAAGATTTTAAAAAGACATCGCTACTGCCTGGTGAAGTGACCATTGAAAAAGGTCATATATTAAGTGAAACTTGGTTAAATGTAGGTATGATAATAAATCTTATAATAAGTTTAGCGTTAATGATTTATGTACTAATTGCGTAAGGGTATTTTTAAATAAATCTTAAAAGTAAGTGAGGCTGAATTTAACAGACCTCACTTATCTTATATGGAATTTTTCAATAATTTAACTAGGAAAAATCTTTAAATTTTAAATCACTTGAAAAAATATATAAAAAATGATACAATAAAAACTCCTTTGAAAGTACGAATGAAAAGTAGATATTTAATAGAAATATTTGGAGGGTTACCAATGCCGACAAGAATTGCAATTCTAGGGGGACCTAGATGTGGTAAGACAACTTTAATACAACAATTATATGTAGATTTAAAAATTAGAGATTTAGATGTAGGTGTTGCTACAGAGTATAGTACAGATTACTTAAGAGATAAAGGTATGATAGAAAGTATTTCTGAGCAATATGGAATATATTTAGGACAATTACATTTAGAAAAGAGTTTAGATTGTCACCAATACGCTATTACAGATTATGCAACTTTCGTTCCATATATATATGGAAGATTAATGCTTGGAGATAAGAAAAGAAGCAAAAAAGAAATCGAAATTTTAAATGACTTATATAGTTTAGCAATAAGAGATTTACCTCAATATGATTACATATTCTTTGTACCAAGAGAATTTGGTTATAAGAAAGATGGAGTTAGATGGCAAGATGAAGAAGTTGCTAAGGCAGTAGATAAAGCTATCTTAGGATTCTTAGATGCTGAAAATGTTAAGTATTCAGTAATTACTGGTTCAACTAAAGAAAGATCTGAAGCTATCATGAAAATAGTTGGAATCAACAATCCAGTTGTTCAGCCAGTAAAGAGTGAAGAAGTTAAAAACGCTAAGTAATATTTTAAAATATTATAAATACATATATTATAAGGGAAGTAGGTTTAGCTTGATAAATGGACAGGCTACTCCTACTTTATTTTAATGAAGAATTAAGAATGAAGAATGCAGAATGAATGATGGAACTCCTTAGGGAGTTCCTTTAATTTTATTTATTTTTTAAGAAAATCCCTTAGGATTTTCCTCCACAATTCATAACTCATAATTCATAATTCATAATTAATTTAATATTGTGCTTAAGTTTTTATTGTGTTTAAGTTTTTATTGTTATATAATACATAGTATGCTATGTAATCTGCAGGAGGAAAAGTGATGAAAAAATTTGGGCCAGATGCTCATGTGGGGCTTTTAGTTAAGTTTCTTAATAATGCTATAACTAATGAAGTTAATAGGAATCTTATGAAGTTTAATTTAACAGCAGCACAGCATGAAGTATTAGTATATGTTTTTAAAAATGAAAATAAGAGAGATATATTTCAAAAAGATGTTGAGAAGCATTTAAAGCTGACTAATCCTACTGTTACAGGCATAATAAAGAGATTAGAAGAAAAAAATATGATAGTAAGATGTGCAAATGCTGGAGATGCTAGGTGCAAGTGTTTACATGTTACAGAAGAAGCACATAATGTATTACATAAATGTTTTCATCAAGGTATACTTAGTGTTGAAGCAAAGATTATAAAGAATATGACTGAAGAAGAGCAAGTAATACTGAAAGGACTATTATATAGAGCATTGAAAAATTTAGAGGAGTAATCCTCTTTAATTTTAATATTATACATAGCTAACTATGTACTTACAGAATTTATTTAAAGAGGTGAAGAAAATGATAAAGAAGTTATCCCCTTATATGAAAAAATATAAGAAGTATTTATTTTTAGGGGTTGCCTGCGCTGCTTTAGAAGTTATCTTTGAGCTTTTAATACCATTAGTAATGGCTAAAATAGTAGACGTAGGAATAGCAGCAGGTGATACTGCCTATACCATTAAAATGGGATTATTAATGGTTTGTATGGCAATGATATCATTAAGCTTTGGTCTTTCATTATCAAAATTTGCAGCCATAGCAGGGCAAGGTTTTGGAGCAGAGCTTAGAGAAGCTGAATATATTAAGATTCAAAGCTATTCATTTAAAAATATTGAAAAATTCAGCACTTCATCATTGATTACTCGTTTAACTACGGATATAACAATGATACAAAACTCAATGACAATGGGAATAAAATTATTAGTTAGAGCACCTATGATGCTTATATGTGCATGTGTTTTAGCAATAACAATAAGTCCTAAGCTAGCAATGATATTCTTAGTATCAATTCCTGTCTTAGTAATATCCATAGGACTTATAATTAAGGCTGTTAAACCAAGATTTGATATTATGCAAAAGAAAATTGATAATATCAATACAGTAGTACAGGAAAACTTAATTGGTATAAGAGTAGTTAAGTCATTCGTTAGACAAGCTAAGGAAAAAGAAAAGTTTAAAGCTAGTAATGATGATTTAGTAAATGCATCTACAAGAGCTTTTGGACTAGTTGTTTTAAATATGCCAATCATGCAGTTTGTTGTATTCTCAAGTGTAATAGGAATACTATGGTTTGGTGGAAATATGGTTTATGCAGGAACATTAACTGTTGGTAAGTTAACAAGTTTCATGACATATTCATTCCAAATTCTAATGGCTCTAATGATGATTTCTATGGTTCTTATGATGATATCAAGATCAGTAGCATCTGCTTCACGTATTTTAGAAGTATTAGAAGAAGAACCAGATATAGTTGATCCAGCTAATGCAGTTATGGAAGTTAAAGATGGAGAAATTGAATTTAGAAATGTTAACTTCAAATATGAAGATGATAGTGAAGAAAACAATCTTGAAAATATCAACATAAAAATTAAAGCTGGGGAAACAGTAGGTATTATTGGAAGCACAGGTTCTGGTAAGACAAGCTTAGTGCAGCTTATACCAAGATTGTATGATGCAACTAATGGTGAAGTATTTGTTGGTGGTAGAAATGTTAAAGAATATAACATAGAAGCATTAAGAAACTCTGTTGCCATGGTACTGCAAAAGAATACACTATTTAGTGGAACAATTGCTGAAAATTTAAGATGGGGTAATGCTGAAGCAACAGAAGCACAAATTGAAGCAGCAGCATCATCATCTTGTGTTGATGAATTTATAGATAGATTACCAGGAAGATATGATATGCATATTGAGCAAGGCGGAGTAAATGTTTCTGGAGGTCAAAAACAAAGACTTTGTATAGCTAGAGCTATTCTTAAGGAACCAAAGGTAATTATCCTTGATGATAGTACAAGTGCCGTAGATACTGCAACAGATGCTAAGATTAGAAAAGCCTTTGCTGAAGACTTAAAAAATACTACTAAGATAATAATTGCTCAAAGAGTTAATTCAGTTTGTGAAGCTGACAAGATCATTGTAATGGATGACGGAAAAATCAATGATATTGGTACGCATGATGAATTAATGGAAAGATGCGAAATTTATAAAGATGTATACAAATCTCAACAGGAAGGGGTGGGGTTACGTGAGTAAGGATAAAATGCCTCCAATGGGAAAAGGTCCAGGTGGAAAGAAAATGCCAAGTGGTGGACCTAAGCCTAAGAATATGAAAAAGACATTAGGTACTTTATTAAGATACCTTGGTAAATATAAAGTATTTTTAGCTATAGTATTAGTGCTTGTAGTATTTAACTCATTTGCTATGGTAGCAGGTTCATATTTCTTAAAGCCGTTAGTTAATAATTATATACTTCCAGGAGATTTTGCTGGACTTGCAAAGATGCTTATGGTACTGGGAAGTATATTCTTAGCTGGAGCTCTTTCAGCTTATGGTTATGCAAGAATTATGGTACATGTTTCTCAAAATACCATTAGAGATATAAGAAGAGATTTATTTAATAAAATGCAAGATCTTCCTATTAAGTATTTTGACAGAAATACTCATGGTGATTTAATGAGTCTTTACACAAATGATATTGATAATATTGGTGAAGCCTTAAATAACAGTGTTGCTAATATTATGTCATCATCACTTTCATTTATTGGTATGATTGTTATGATGGTTGTATTAAGCCCAGTATTAAGTTTAATAACAGTATCATTCTTAGCATTGATGATATTTATAATTAAAAATATAGGTTCTAAGAGTAAATATTACTTTGGAATGCAACAAAAAAATATGGGTAAGTTAAATGGCTATATTGAAGAAATGATTGAAGGGCAAAAAGTTATCAAGGTATTCTGCCATGAAGATAAAGCCATCGAAGATTTCAAAAAGCATAATGAAGACTTAAGAAAAGCATCTACAGGAGCACAAACTTTTGCAGGATATATGATGCCTATGCTTGGTAATATGTCTCATATGAATTATGCCGTTACATGCTGTATTGGTGGTTTATTAACTATTGCAGGAAGATTTGACTTAGGTTCATTAGTATCATTCCTTCAATATACAAAGCAAGTATCAAATCCAATAGCTCAAGTTTCACAACAAGTAAATATGATATTAGCTGCCCTAGCTGGTGCTGAAAGAATATTTACAGCTCTTGATGAAGAAGTGGAAGTTGATAATGGACAAGTTACTCTTGCTAGAGTTGAAATAGTAGCAGATAACACATTAAAAGAAACTACAAAGAATACAGGACACTGGGCTTGGAAGTTACAAGATGGAAGTCTTAAATTACTTACTGGTGATGTTAGATTTAAGGATGTTATCTTTGGATATAATGAAGAAAAAATAGTATTAAAAGATATTAATCTTTTTGCTAAGCCAGGTCAAAAGATTGCTTTTGTTGGTTCAACAGGAGCAGGTAAAACAACAATAACAAACTTAATAAATAGATTCTACGAAATCAACAGTGGTAAAATCACTTATGATGGAATAGATATTAAGGATATAAAGAAGGAAGATTTAAGAAAGTCTTTAGGGGTAATATTACAAGATACTCACCTATTTACAGGTACAATAGCTGATAATATCAGATATGGTAATTTAGATGCAACAGATGAAGAAGTAATTGCGGCAGCTAAGCTTGCCAATGCTCATTCATTCATCAAGCATTTACCACATGGATATGACACAGTATTAACTGGTGATGGAGAAGGATTATCTCAAGGTCAAAGACAATTATTAAATATTGCTAGAGCAGCAGTAGCAAATCCACCAGTACTTATTATGGATGAAGCTACTAGCTCAATTGATACAAGAACAGAAAAGCTTATTGCAGAAGGTATGGATAAGCTAATGGAAGGCAGAACTGTATTTGTTATAGCACACAGACTTTCAACTATTAAAAATTCTCAAGCAATAATGGTACTTGAACAAGGCCAAATTATTGAAAGAGGAAATCATGATGAGCTTCTTGAAGTTGGTGGAAGATATTATCAACTTTACACAGGTAAAGCACAATTAGATGCCGAGGAAGCAATATAAATAATGAAAAGAGGAAAACTCCTATTAATTAGGGGTTTTCCTTTTTTATGGTTAAATATAAAAAATTAACAAATAAATCTATCATTATTAGCAAATAAGAATTATAATAAATATGTAATTGGTATATATTGGGGTTATATATATATATTTAATTTAATGTAAAAATTTATAAGTTATTTAGGAGGGAATTGTGAGAAAAGAAGGGAAGAAAAATAAAAATAAAATAGTATATAAGATACTATCGATTATTGCTGTATTTTTAATGATAATGGGGATAAATATACATTCTATAAGTGCAGCTGAAAATGAAAGTTATGATTATAAGTATGTAGATAATTATGAGTTTGGGGATAGTAAAAAAGCTGTAATTTTTAAATTAAAAGATGAAAGTGGTGAAATTTACTATGCTTATTGCGTAGATAAAGATACACGTATACAAAAAAATCATGATTACTCTAGAGTTAATGTGGAAGATTCAGATTACTATAGTGAAAGTGATGCAAAACAAATAAGGGCTATAGTAAGAAATGCATATCCATTTCAAAGCTTAGAGTATATGCAAGAAACATTTAATATTCCAACATTAACAAAAGGAGAAGCCATTGATGCAATTCAATTTGCTATATGGAATTATGCCAATTCATATCAAGGTGATTTAGTAAATGGAAGCAATGAAAATGTGAAAAACTTATATAATCAATTAATAAGCCTTCCTGCAGCTGAACAAATCACAACAATAGCTGAAATTAATTTTTTAGAACCATCAGCTATATTTAATGGGGAAAGCTATGATGTTGATTTTGCATATAAAGTAACAGGTAAAAATGTTGATGGAACTACAGTAAGTGGTGATTATTCATTTGAAGGGGATTTAGTAGTACAATATGGAGCTACAATAGAAGAAGCTGGTGTAGATGAAAATGGGTATACTCATATTATAGTTAAGAATTTACCTAGTAAAACAACAGTAAATTTAACAGTTAACGCTACTCAAGATTTAGGAAGAGATGTTTATTTTTATGATCCAGAAGGAGGAAGAAATGCATCTCAAAGTTTAATTGGTATACATGAAGGTAATACTAATATATCAAAATCCATTAGCTTTACTACAGAAGCAGTATCAGAAATAGTTATTAAAAAGGTTGATTCTGATAATAATGAAAAACTTCTGCAAGGGGCAGAGTTTACTATAACTTCAATAGACAAAGGATATACAGTAACAGTTGTTACTGATGAAAATGGACTTGCATTAGTAAAGCTTCCATTAGGGAAATATACTATTACTGAAACTAAAGCTCCAGAAGGGTATGCAATTATAGAAGAAGTAAAAACTATTGATGTTACAGGTGAAGTAACTGAAGCTACTGTATTTGTCTTTGAAAATAAAAAAATAATACAAGAACCAAAGCCAACACCACAACCACAGCCAGCTCCAAAGCCAACACCACAACCACAGCCAGCTCCAAAGCCAGCACAAGAGCAAAGTAATATATCTAAAAAACCAAGCAATAATAATATTTCTGAGCTACCAAAAACAGGTGATGCAAGCATAATGGGATTTGTTGGTGCATTATTACTTTCAGTTGGTGGACTTTTAATTAATGATAGAAAGTAAAATGATAGATAATGAAAAACTCCGTTTAGGCGGAGTTTTTTGTGCATATAAATCTGTTTTTAATAAATCTTGCCACAATAAAATAGAAATAATATGGTAAAATTAATATAGAATTAAAAGGAGTAATTTTATGTTAGTAAAAGTGTTGTTTTATTTATATGTAATTATAGCTTTTTCAGTGCCAATTTTTTGGATTTATAAATTAATACAAAGCTTCTTTGGTAAAAGTGGGATATTTATAAGCAAAAAATTTATCTTAAATAATGAGAAGGTAGAAGTATTTTACTCTTTTATTGTTATAGCTTTAAGTAGTTTTAATTTACTGTGTATCAGTGGATTAGTAGATACAGGTAAGCCCCTTCAAATATATGAATTGAGTAATCAATATCTAAACAGCTATACTCCATTATCCTTTCAGCATATATTAACCTTTGTTGTATTTTTTATTTTAGGATTATTAGTGTATTTTATATTGATAAATTTCAATGGAAAAATGGCACCTTTACTTTATGTCATAAGTTGTAGCATACTTTTAATAAATATAGCCTTAAACGTAACATATTTTACTCATACCTTTAGGGTGAAGGATTTGGAATTTACATCTTCTTATATGATAAAAGCTTTAGGACGTCATTTAATTTATTTAAGCATGATGTATGTATCACTTTTAAAGCAATCTATGGATAAGGTTAGAAGTGTAGAAGGAGAAAAAAATAAAATTTATAACAATATATTAGTAAATAAGTTATATAAAATTTTTATAAAGTATGAAACTAATGTTGGTTTTTGGACATTATTTATATTTCCTGTACTTATGGTAATTCAGCTATTTCTTGTATTATTTGGTCAAAAGCCTGATAGCTTTATTCAAGTATTTTTAGATACAAGTACCTATAATTATTCCAAGGTCATACCACCAGATCCAGTTATAATTCCAGGAGATGGACACTATCTATGCACTGTGGCAGCTAGAGGCCATGAAAAAGTAGTAAAGCCTTTAAGAAGTGGCGTTAGAAATGGTAAGAGAATAACTGTAAACAGACAGCTTATGGTGGCCAATGCCTTTGAAAATATTTTAGAGCAATATACTCCTAAGCTTCATAAAATTATCAGAGACATCTATGATAAGTATGGTTATCCATTAAGTAAGCATATAAACAGTAAAATTTCTGCAGATATAGTTTATTATCTTATGAAACCTTTAGAGTGGAGTTTTTTAGTTGTTTTATATTGTGTAGATAATAATCCAGAAAATCGTATCAATATTCAATACAGTGAATTAAGAAAATAATCATAGTGTATTGTTTTTAATAAATAATGAATAATAACATTTCTTAAAAGTAGAATTACATATGATAAATGTATTTAAAATATGGAAAATGTGTTATCATTATGAATTGTGGTGTAAGAGAATTAGGTGGAGGGATGGTAATGAAGAAAGTGAACTTTGGTATTATTATTGCAATACTATGTATTGTTTTAGCAATGATTATTGAAATAAGTATTATGCTCACCGCTAGAAGAAGGGTACATATTAAATCAGAAACTGTTAAGTATAATAGAGAGTGTACATTAAATAGTATAGTTTAATAAGAGGAACAATTAATAAAAATATAAGCAAAACATAAAATATATAAAACGTACGAAACGGGGAAGACAAATGAACTTAAGAAAAGTATCCATAATAATTTTAATGATAATAATGATTTGTATATTACTTTTTGTTAGAGGAAAAATTATAGAAAATAAATTTCTTCTAGATAAGATTAACGGATTAGACAGTATGATATTTGAAGCAGAAGATAGTATTAATTAAAGCGGTATTGATGAGCAATGCTGCTTTTTTTGTGCAGAAAAATAAGGATAAACTTCAAGAGTATAAATAACAACATTTAATGCAAACAGAAGTAGAGGCAGTTATATTTCAAGGGAAACTGTAATATATATTATGGAGTTATTAGTTTGATTTATAAGAAATTATAAGGCAGGGAGGTGGAATGGTGGTAAATATATGTCCAAGGTGTGGAAAGCTGCTGAAGGATTCAAAGTATTGTGATAGCTGTGGCAATATAGTTAATCTTGGAGAAGGAATTCAAGAATATGAAGAGTGCACTCTTACCAATAAGTTTTACAAGATAAAATCAAAGGTAAGCTATGAAGATTTTATTTTCCATAGAAAAACTATTGAAAATCCTCAATATGTTGATGAGGAAAAAGAAGAAATTTACTTTTTAAAAAAAGAAAATAGTAAGTCCTTACATCAATATATAGGTGATAGAAAGCTAGAGTTAAATGAAATAAATAAAATTACCATGAGGCTTATAAAAATCTTTAAAGAACTTGCAGAAGAAAAGCTCATTATAAGTGCTATTAACTTGGAAGATTTCTGGTTAAATAAAGATGATATAGAAACCTTAAAGCTATTTAATAGACGTAGATTCATAAAAAATAAGGTCATTGTAGATAACTTTGATTATGGCTATTCAATAAGTTCACCGGAGGTGTTAAATAAGGTTGAAGAAAAACTTGGACAGGAGTCCAATGTTTATATTTTTGGCAGGCTTTTCTTACAGCTTATCTTAAATAACTTTGGCATCCTAAGTGATGATGAAGAAATGTATTATGGATATAATTTAAGATTATTTAGAGATGATCTACCATATAGATTTCATAATTTTATAATGAAATGCTTAAATATTACTAAAGAAAAAAGGTTTAAATCCATTAAAGAATTGGAGGAAAGCTATAAGTATTTCATTGAAGAAAAATATAATGTTGAAAACACAAAATTAAAGGTAAAAAGCCTTGGCAGTACTAATGTAGGTGTAAATAAACTGAAAAAGGCCTTACGAGATATGCATATAAAAAAATATGAAGATGAAAACCAATTTAATGAAGATATGTTTTTAGTGATGAAGGATGAAAAAAGGGAAATTACCCTTTTAGCCTTAGGAGATGGAGTATCAACGGCAAAGCTAGGATCAGGTAAGGAAGCTAGCTCCATATTAAGAAAAAATATCATAGAGGCTTTTAAGGAAAAGGCATCTCTTTTAAAAGATGAAATTAGTATTAAAGAATTTTGTAGTAAAGTAATTGCAAAATCTAACATAGATATTATTGAGTCAATAAAAACAAAGGTGGATATAACAAAAGAGACACCATCAGGAATCATGGCTACCACATTGATATTGGCTGTTATTGTGAGAAATAAAATGTATTACACCTCTATAGGAGATAGCAGGCTTTTTATATATAGTGAAAAAGATGGACTTAACTTGCTAAATTATGAAGATAATGTGATGAATTTAAAATTGGCCAATGGAATGGCTTGGGATAAGGTGGTAAATTCAGAAGGCAGATATGCAATAACAAGATATATAGGGGGAGGTTCCTTTAAGGATGGCAACCTTTATCCAAGAGAATTTACCATAAGTATACATTGTCTAGACTTGGAACCAGGTCAAATTATTATTATTTGTTCTGATGGAGTTACTGATTACATTAATAAATCTTATTATAATGATGACTTATGGAAAGTCACAGAAAGCCTAGAAAAAATCATTAAAGAAAATAAGGAAAAGTCATTGGATGTATTAAATAACAAGATAATAACTGAAGCTAACTTAAATGGCGGAGGAGATAATATAACAATTATAACTTCTAAAGTTTTAAAATAATTTCATGGAGGGAACTAAATGCAAGATTTAGTAATAAAAACTGGAGCTAATATTCCATATTTGCTTTCAGATAATGAAGAAAAAAATATCATTGTAAGGGTTGGGGTACAGCCTAGCGATGAAATAAGAAAAGACTTTATGGAAAAAGAAAAAGTAAACTCAGGTGTAGATTTATGTTTAGTGTTAGATGTTAGTGTATCCATGACAGATGTTATAGAAGAAGATAATGTTGAATATGGCAGTAGATTTAAAGTAGCTAAAAAAGCAGTGGAAAGTTTAATAAAAAATAGTAGTGATGAAGATAACTTAAGCTTAATAACATATAATGATTTACCTAAAGTAGTATTTAAAAATATCAGCGGTAGTGATAAAGATTTTATGCTATCAGAATTAAACAAAGTAACTGCATCAGGTAATACCAATATTTCAGCAGCCATAAGAGAAGCAAGGATATTAATGAAGGAAGAAGTTAGTGATAAAGTAAAAAAGATAATTTTCGTTACTGATGGTATTCCTACTTGTGATACTGAGGAAGATGGTATTAGAGAAGCAGAATACTTAGGTGATGATAGTATTTCACTAGATTGCCTTGGTGTAGGAAATAAAGATATAAAATTTTCATTCTTAGAAAAACTTTCAATACCTAGCAATGGTAGAACAGATATTATATCTAATGGTGAAGAAGCAGTTAAGATATTTCATAATTTATTTGATAAATCAAAACAAGTAATTATGACTAATGTAAAGCTTAGACTTACTGAAATAAGTCCTCTTGTAAGAATAACAGATCATTATAGAGGTACTCCAGAAAAGAAGTATTTAGGTAAGGCAAAGATTTCATCAGATAGAGAATACGTCATCAATATAGGTCAAATAGAAAAAGATCAGCTTTATAACTTTTACTTTAATGTAACTGTATCCAGCAGAGTTAACTTAAAGGGACCTTTTAATATCATGAAAACTTCTGTGGAATACTGTATACCAGATATGTATGGTGATAATGTAAAAACCAATGCCAATGTAGTTGTGGTTGAATTTGGTACAGATAGTAGAAGGAGCAGATATAGAGTTGGAGATATTGAGAGAAACTTTAAGATGGTGGAAATCAAGCGATATGAGGATGAAATAGAAGAAGATTCTAAAGAAGGTAATGATGTTAGAGTAATAAATAACCTTCAAAGAATTATAAGTATCTGTGAATACTTGAAAAATGAGGAGCTTATTACTGGCTATAAAGGAATACTTGAAAAGTATCGTGAAGAAAAGAAGCTTGATATGTCAAAGATGAATGAAAATAGAAATACCAGCACCAAGATAGGTGATGATGGGCTTATTAATCTGCCTCTAGACATAGAATCAATTTTTGAAGACCAATAATGGGAGGGAGCAAGGTAAATGGAAAAGAAAATATGCATAAAGAATTCCTGTGGCAAGATCTATACTCCAGAAAATGATGAAGAATATGAAGCAAGAACATGTTGTGGAATATGCGGTGCACCTGTGGAAGTAGATTTAGGTGATTACCCTTATGAAATAGTGGAAGAAGAAAGAATTGTAAAAAAAATAGAGCCACTTCCAGGGCAGGGACCAAGGGTTATTATTTATAAAGGAAGAGAAATTGCAGCAGTAGTTAATCTTGAATATGATGAAACCATAATAGGACGCCAAAGTATCAATTCAACACCAGATATAGATATGACTAGTATTGATGAAGATAGAAATGTCAGTAGGCAGCATGCAATGATTTATAAGGAAGATGGTAACTTTTATTTAAGAAAGCTTTCAGCTTCCAATGCACTGCATGTTAACACAGAACCAGTAATAGATGAAGATGTTAAATTAAATGATGGAGATATGATAGTCTTAAGCAGGAAATACGGATTACAATTTATAGCGCAGTAGGTGATGAATTTATGTGGAAGTGTTGTAGATCACTAAATAGAAATTTTCAAGAATTCACCATTGAAAGTGGTGAAAAGGATGAAACACTAAAGGCTCCAATAACCATTGGAGAAGGAAGGTATGAAATCAAGGATATAAAATCTGCTGATGGAGGCTTTGGCATAGTATATAAGGCTATTGATAAAAGACTTAATAATAGAAATGTCCTTATAAAGGCAAGAAGATATGATAATATTCCAGGACTATTCAGTTATGCTTATGATAAATCCCGGGATGATGAAATAAAGGATATGAGAGAAGAAATATCCTTTGAAATAAAGTGTCTTAAGGCATTTAAAAACAGTGGTGAAAGCAGGATGCCTAATATAAATGATGTGGTCTACGATTACTGTCCAGAAATCCATGGGCCGCATATAGATGTAGATGGTGTTAGATTTTATTGTGAAGATGAAGAAATATATAATAATGAACCATATATAGTAATGCAGATGATAGATGGGGAAAACTTAGGACATTATGTTAATATGGGATTTAATTATGTGATGAATGATAGAAATTATACCAATATAAGACGTTGGGAAAATGATGTGATGGAATATGCCTTAGAGCTTACGACTATTCTTTCAAATTTTCATAAAAGACATAAATCAAAAATTTATCCTAAATATAATAAGCAGTATTTCATTTATCAAGACTTAAAGCCAGACAATATCATCATCACCAGCAAACTTTTTATTACTCTCCTTGATTTTGGTTCAATGAACCTTGTATTAGAAAATGATGATGGAGAAGTAATCAGTAATATAAAAGGGGCAGGTATACCAGGAGCAGGAACCTTTGGATATAAACCACCAGAATTTAGAAGTGGTAGTGCTTCTTTGGCCAAGCTTGATGAAAGAGCTGATATATATACCTTGGGAGCAACTCTCTATCATTTATTAAGATGCAAGCCTTTAACAGAAGAATTAAAAACAGAAGATACCATTATTCCTATAGAAAGATTAATGGAAATGGGATACTTAGATGAAACAGCCAACATTATCAAGAAGTGTACTGAATATAGGAAGGAAGATAGATATAAGAATGTAATGGAAGTGCGGGCTGCAATTCTCAAGAACATGGAATTAATAAGGAGAAATATGCTATGACCATGGAAAATATAAATGAAAGATGGAAGATATTATCCTTAGAAGAAATTGAAGAACGCTACAAGGAAAATTTTACTTGGGTAAAGAATGTAGAAGAAAGAACAGATACTCTTACTAAAATAAATATGGCTTATGATCAATCGGTGAAGAGGCTTGTAATAGCAAAAAGTACATGCTATAGGGAAAAAGATATAAATGAAGGGCGTATAGAAGAAAGAAGAGAATACCTAAGGCAGCAGTTAAATATCTTAAATGATATTTCATCAATGCTTTTACCAGAACCACTGGATTGGTTTAAGACCGTAAATGACAACTTTGAAGGTGAATATAGTATTAGTGAGCCTATATTAATTTTAGATTATATACCTGGCACAGATTTAAGAAGTAAAATTAAAGAAAAGGTATTTATAGATGAGTTTGGCAAGGTGCAAGTAAATAGAATAATAAAGCTTTGCCGTAAGATATTAGCATTCTTAAAAGTATTAGAAGAAAAAGGCTATGGAGTAGTAGGTTTAAGTGATGAGCATATTATAATTCTCAATGACGATGTACCTAGATTTGTAGGTTTAAGTCACATATGTAAGATGAGAGAAGGATATCTGGACATAGGGCATTTAAATTTTGAAAGAACTATTTATGGATATTCAGCACCAGAGCTTAATGATTATAGCAGTAACGCTCGTTTTAATATAAAAGGAAGGCAAGTGGGAGCTTTTTCTTTAGGAGTGTTAATGCATCAAATGATTTGTAGTAGAAATAAGTTTACTTCCAGTGATATAAAAGGTGGAGCTTTTGTTTATCCCAATGCAACCACAGGAGATTTTATTATAGAGATTAATAATAAAAGCTATAAGGGCAAGCTACTTCATATGCTTATAACAGATTTATGTAGGCATGAAGTCACTGAAAGGCTTATGGATTATGATGAAATTGAAAGGCGCCTTATGGAAATAGAAGAAGCCAGTGATGAAGATATTTATGAAATGAAACCTATAAGAAGTGGAACAATTCATATCCAGCGCCAAAATAAGAAGGGATTTTTAGATAAGTTAAAAGAAATTTTAGGATTAAATTAATAAATTATTTGTGTATAAGGAAGTGACATAGTGGAAGAAAAATTAGAATTAAAATTTGCACAAATAGATAAAAGTGGAGCCATAGAATTTACCAATAAGTGGCTGCTATCAGAATATAATAATGGGGCTTTCTTTTTAACTAAGGATGATAAGTCATTGGTGGGCAGACGTATAGTAATGTTAGATGATAATGAACAAGAAATATGGACATCAAAAATAATGTGTATGGATAATGTGTTTTTTGATAGCGAAAATGTTAAGTATAATTACTTATCATCTAATGCCATAAATATAAAAAATATGCCTAATATGAATAAAAGCTATCGTATATATGTGGAAGGAACAGAATTATATACTAATTTATCCATAGAAATAGCAACTGATAAAGATGAGATTGTGCTTAATGAAGAAGTAAATGGTCAGGAAAAATCCATTTGTGATTATTTAAAAGGAGCCATTGCTAATTTGCAAAATGAAAGCAAGTATACATTTTTTCACAATAAATCCAGTGTGAACTTTGTTAGATTTGCCCATAATAAATTTCAGTTTTCAGCAGTAGATAAGGACAACGGAAATATATGGCTAGAGGTGGAGTACAGGACACCAGCAGAAGAGGAAGCTTTAAAGGAAGCAGTAAAAAAGATTAAAAATAACTTTAAGGAAATAAATTTAGTAGAAGTTAGCAAGGATGAAGAAAAGTTTGCTTCCATTGCAGAAATTATGGTTAAGAATTAAAATATAGGGAAAATGTATTGCTAATATAGCATAATACATTTTCCCTGTATTTTATTGATCATTAAATTTATCTTTTGAGCTAGCATTTAAAAGCGCAAATATGAAAATATATATAGCTAATAAAATTACTAAAAATATAAACATTTCATCAAATCCTTTTATTTATATATAACCATATAGTAAGTTAAAAAAGTATTTTTATAATATAGTATTTACTAGATAATTTATTTTAAAACAATTTTAAGAAAATAAAAAAACATAGTTTTTTAAGGAGCTTGTATATGTTGTTTTTTGATTATTCTTCTTTTAATTTAATACAATAAATCCTTCTTTAAACAAAAAATACATAATTAATTATATATTTAAAATATATCCAATTAAAGAGGGAAAGATTGAATTATAAATAAACTTGAATAAAAGACATACATGAATTAAAATAAATTAGGAAGATTTATAATGATGAATTATATATTATGAATGATGAATTAAGGAAAAAACTCCAACGGAGTTTAAGTAATTATAGATTAAATTTAGGAGGATAATAAATTGGCAGATTACATAAATGAGATTAAGAAAAGAAGAACCTTTGCAATCATATCTCACCCTGATGCTGGTAAGACAACATTAACAGAAAAATTCCTATTATACGGAGGGGCAATTAGATTAGCAGGTTCTGTAAAGGCAAGAAAAGCATCAACACATGCTGTTTCAGACTGGATGGAAATAGAAAAACAAAGAGGGATTTCTGTTACATCATCAGTAATGCAGTTCAATTATTCAGGACACTGCATCAATATATTAGATACTCCAGGACACCAGGACTTCTCTGAAGATACATATAGAACTCTTATGGCTGCTGACTCTGCAGTAATGGTTGTAGATGCTGCTAAAGGGGTGGAAGATCAAACAAGAAAGTTATTCCATGTATGCTCATTAAGAGAAATGCCAATTTTCACTTTCATCAATAAGATGGATAGAGAAGCACAAGATCCATTCCAATTACTTGAAGATATCGAAAGCGAACTTGGAATCAAAACATATCCAATGAACTGGCCAATAGGTTCAGGTAAGGAATTTAAAGGTGTTTATGATAGAAAGAATGAAAGAATCATTGCTTTCAATGGTGGTAACCACGGTGCTACAGAAGTTGAAGCAATAGAAGGTTCTGTAGATGATGAAAGATTTAGAGAGATATTAGGATCAGCACTTCATGATAAGTTAATGGAAGATATTGAACTTCTTGATATAGCTGGTGATGAATTTGATGTGGAAAAAGTAAGAACAGGAGAATTAACTCCAGTATTCTTTGGATCTGCCTTAACTAACTTTGGGGTTGAACCATTCCTTGAAAACTTCTTAGAAATGACAACATCACCACTTCCAAGACAATCAAACATTGGAGAAATAGATGTATTTGATGAAAACTTCTCAGCTTTTGTATTTAAAATACAAGCTAACATGAACAAAGCTCATAGAGATAGAATTGCTTTCATGAGAATATGTTCAGGTAAATTCCAAAAAGGATTAGAAGTTTTCCATATGCAAGGTGGTAAGAAGGTTAAACTTGCTCAACCACAACAATTTATGGCTCAAGATAGAGAAATAGTTGAAGAAGCATATGCAGGAGATATTATTGGGGTATTTGATCCAGGTATATTCTCAATTGGAGATACATTATGTATGCCTTCAAAGAAGTTCAAGTTTGAAGGAATTCCAACATTCGCACCAGAACATTTTGCAAGAGTAAGACCAGTGGACACTATGAAGAGAAAACAATTCGTTAAAGGTGTTACACAAATAGCACAAGAAGGTGCAATCCAAGTATTTAGAGAAAACCATGTTGGTATGGAAGAAATCATTGTTGGTGTTGTAGGGGTACTACAATTTGAAGTTCTTGAATATAGATTAAAGAGCGAATACAACGTTGAAATAAAAATGGATAGACTTCCATTTAGATATGTAAGATGGATAGAAAATAATGATGTAGATGTAGATAAGTTAAACTTAACTTCAGATGCTAAGAAGGTAAAAGACTTTAAAGATAGAAATATATTAATATTCCAAAATGACTGGGGTATCAATTGGGCTCTAGAACATAATAAAGGTTTAATACTTTCAGGTGTAGGGAAAAGTGACGAATAATTAGATTAATTTACATATAATGAAATATATGTAAATTAAAATAAGAAAAAGCTATTGAATTTAAAGTGAATTCAATAGCTTTTTTTATATTATTCAAGAAATAATTCAATAAATAGAGAGTGTTAATGGAATATATAGAAATATTAAAAAATAAAAAAAATAATAGGATAAAAGAGAGAGAAAATAATTATGTAATGTTGAAAGCTATCAATTTGAATCGTAAATTTGGGGACGAAACTTTTTTTCTGTATATTTAAAGAGTGTTATACTAAATTAAGTAATAATGTTAAATAATGGGGGGTTGTGCTGATAAATACTTTATTAAAATTAAATATAGAAATGGTAGATAAGGGGGAAATCTAATGACAAATATTACGCTGGCAGAAGATGTATTAAAAAATAGAAAGATTAAAGTTGGGGTTTTACTTTTATTGGATTTTTCTTTAATTATATTTTCATATTTTTTATCTTATATATTTAGATTTTATTTAGAAAATATGAGTTTCTTAGAAGTTATGACATACTTTAAAGGAAATTTTAATAAGATAATTTTAGCAGCAGTAATATATATTATAGTAATGGCAATATGTAAGCAATATAACAGTATATGGTCGTTGGCTGGAGTTTCAGAATTAAGTAATGGAATTATTGCAATTACAATAGCCTATTTAATAAATGTTGTATCATCATTAGCATCAACAAATAGAATTCCAATGATGGTAACTACTTTGTCAGCCATATTTATCATGGCTTTTTGTAATGGTCTTAGATTAGGTTGGAGAATATTAAGACGAGCAATTATTTTTAGCACAGCCATTAAAAATAAGGATTTTAAGAAAGTACTAGTTATTGGGGCAGGAGCAGCAGGAGCTTTAGTGGTAGGAGAATTAGGCAGAAGACCTGAGCTTAAAAAAAGAGTTGTAGGACTTATTGATGATGATAAGCAAAAGCTTGGAACTTATATAGATGGTGTGAGAGTATTAGGCAATAGGCATGATATGAAGCAAATAGTTAAAGAAAAGGATGTAGAAGAAATAATAATTGCCATTGCCAGTTTGGAAAAAAAGATATTAAAGGAATTAATTAATGAATGTAAGGATCTAAAGGTTAAAGTTAAAATAATGCCTGGTCTTAATGAAATAATTGATGGTAAATTTTCCGTTGAAAGCATTAGAGATGTGGATGTTAATGACTTATTAGGAAGAGAAGCAGTGAAGCTTGACTATAGTGGAATAGCTGATTATTTGCAAGAAAAAATAGTATTAGTAACTGGTGGAGGAGGCTCTATTGGGTCTGAGTTGTGTCGTCAAATAGTAAGGTTTAATCCAAAGCAGCTTATTATATTTGATATTTACGAAAACAATGCATATGAAATTCAAATGGAACTAAAAAGAAATTATCCAGAACTTAACTTAGTAACTCTTATAGGTTCAGTGAGAGATAAAGCTAGGTTAGAACATGTATTTAATAAGTACAGGCCTAACGTTGTTTTCCATGCAGCAGCTCATAAGCATGTACCTCTAATGGAAGATAGTCCATGTGAAGCTATTAAAAATAATGTTGCGGGTACATTAAATGTAGCAGAAGTATCTAGTAAATATAAAGTTGAAAGATTTGTTTTAATATCAACAGATAAAGCAGTAAACCCAACAAATGTTATGGGTGCAAGCAAGAGGCTTTGTGAGATGATAATACAAGCTATAAATAAAGAAAGTAATACAGATTTTGTGGCTGTAAGATTTGGTAATGTACTAGGATCAAATGGTTCGGTGGTTCCATTGTTTAAGAAGCAAATTGCTAAAGGGGGGCCAGTTACCCTTACTCACAAGAAAATTACAAGATTTTTTATGACTATTCCAGAAGCAGCACAGCTTGTGCTTCAAGCAGGTGTTTATGCTAAAGGTGGAGAAATATTTGTTCTTGATATGGGAGAACCAGTTAAAATATATGATTTAGCAGAAAACCTAATTAAGCTTTCTGGTTTTGAACCTAATAAAGATATAAAGATAGAAGTAACAGGATTAAGACCAGGTGAAAAACTATATGAAGAGCTTCTTATGGATGAAGAAGGACTTAAAAATACAGCTCATGAGAAGATTTTTATTGGAAAGCCTGGCACATTTGATTTAGCAAAATTGAAACAATCAATTTCAAAATTAATGAATATTTCAACTAATGATGACATGGGACAGTTAAGAAATACATTGAAGCATATAGTACCAACTTATAAAGAAAGTACGGAAAATAAAGAAGTATTAAATGATATATCAAAGAAAGAAATAGCAGCAACTACAGTTTTAATAGAGTAAATAATTATGATAATTAGAGGTGTTTAGTATGAGTAATAAGAGAATATTTTTATCATCACCACATATGGGAGAATTTGAAAGAAAATTTGTTAAAGAAGCCTTTGATACAAATTGGATTGCACCACTAGGACCAAATGTTAATGAATTTGAAAAAGAATTATCAGAATATGTAGGGATAAAATCAGCAGCAGCCTTAACTTCAGGTACCAGTGCTATTCATTTAGCAGTGAAGCTTTTAGATATAACAAAAGGAGATTATGTTCTTTGTTCATCTTTAACATTTTGTGCAAGCTGCAATCCTATAGTATATGAAGGTGGAATTCCAGTATTTATAGATTCAGAGCCAGAAAGCTTTAATATGTCACCAAAAGCTTTAAAAAAGGCTTTAGAAGATTTAAAAGTAAAGGGAATCACTCCAAAGGCAGCAATTGTTGTTAACCTTTATGGTAATAGTGCCAATATGGATGAGATTAAGGAATTATGTGATGAGTATAATGTGAAAATTATTGAAGATGCAGCAGAAAGCTTAGGTTCTACTTATAAAGGTAAAATGAGTGGGACTTTCGGTGAAATAGGAATATATTCTTTCAATGGTAATAAGATAATTACTACTTCTGGTGGAGGAGCATTAGTATCAAATAACGAAGAATATGTGAAAAAAGCAAGATTCTTATCAACACAAGCAAAGGAACCTATGCCTTATTATGAACACAAAGAAATAGGATATAACTACAGAATGAGTAATGTGGTGGCAGGAATAGGTCGTGGTCAATTAAGAGTATTAGATAATAGAGTAAAAGAAAAGAATCATATATTTAACACATATAAAGAAGCTTTTAAGGATATTGATGATATAAATATGATGCCAATAACAGAAGGGTGTACAAGCAATCAATGGTTATCAGTGATTACATTAAAAGAAGAAAGTAAGGTTAAGCCAACAGATATAATTGATGCTTTAGAAAAAGAAAACATAGAATCAAGACGTATTTGGAAGCCAATGAATTTACAACCTGTTTATAAAGATAATATGTTCTATAACCATAATGAAAATGGTATAAGCGTTGGAGAAGATATATTTAATAGAGGAGTATGTCTTCCATCAGATACAAAAATGACTAATGATGATTTAAAAAGAGTTATTAATATAATTACAAGTCTTTTTAATTAATATGAAGAGGTGAATTGATATTAAAGCAAATATTTTATATGAAATTGTAAAAAGGTTTTTCGATATTATTCTTTCTTTCACTGCATTAATAGCTTTATCGCCTATATTAATTGTAGTGTCAATTCTTGTTTATTTTAACTTAGGAAGTCCTGTATTTTTTGTGCAGGAGAGAGTTGGTAAAGATAATAAGGTTTTTAAAATGATTAAGTTTAGATCAATGAAAGATAGTAAAGATAAAAATGGGAATTATTTAAGTGATGAAGAAAGATTAACTCCTTTTGGAGCTAAGCTTAGAAGTTTAAGTATAGACGAGCTTCCGGAGCTTATTAATATATTAAAGGGAGATATGAGTATTGTGGGACCAAGACCTCTTTTAACTCAATACTTACCTTTATATAGTGAAGAGCAAAAAAAGAGACATGATGTAAGACCAGGATTAACAGGATGGGCTCAAATAAATGGAAGAAACTCAATTACTTGGACAGAAAAATTTAAGTTAGATGTTTGGTATGTAAAGAATAGAAGTTTTCTATTGGATTTAAAGATAATATTTTTAACTGTGAAGAAGGTAATTATTAAAGAAGGTATTAACCAGGATGATAATGTAACAATGGAGTATTTTAATGGAACTAACTAAAGCAAAATAGGAGGCGAATCTAATGGAAGATAAATTAATTAACTTAGAAGATATGAGAAGTTTATTTAGAAAGAGGTTATGGATAATTATAGTAGTTACAGCTTTAACAACAGTTTTAGGTATATATAAAACTAGACAAATGGCACCTACTTATACATGCAGTATGAAGTTTTTAGTAAGTACCAGTGATAAGATACTAGATAATTATTCTGAAAATGAGATAGAGGCATATAGTAAATTTATGGCTACTTTCAATGAAATAATGAAGGTAGGAGATTTTTTAGATGATACTTTAAAGAAAAATAAAATATCTAAAACATCAGATCAAGTTAAATATGCAATATCTTATTCAGTATCAACAACAGCTCCTATATTTACATTAAATTATACTAGCTCTTCAACAAATGAAATGGAAGATATCTTAAATGCTGTTTGTGAAAAATTTGAATATGAAATAAAAGAAATAGATTCAAGGGTAAAAGTAAAGATACTAGAAGAGCCTACAACATATAGTTCGCTTCCTAATAAGGCTAAGGTTATTTTAGTTGCCATTGCAGCAGGAATAATAATATCTATTGGAATTATATTATTTTTAGATTATATAGATGACACTATAGGCAAAAGAGAAGAACTTGAAAAAATACTACCAGTTCCAGTGTTAGGCGATATACCACATCATGAAAGAGAATTTGAGAGGGAGTTAAAAAAATGTTCATAGTTAATAAAATGCCTCAATCTTTATCGGCAGAAAGTTATCGTTCAATAAGAACAAGTATAAAATATTCATCGGTAGATAATCCAATAAAAACAATTGTAATTACCAGTTCTAATAGTAGTGAAGGTAAGTCTACAGTGGCAGGAAATTTAGCTTTTAGCTTAAGTCAAAATGGAAGTAGAACTTTACTGATTGATTGTGATTTAAGAAAACCTTCAGTACATAAGAAGTTTTTAATACCTAATGATAAGGGATTAACAGATGTATTATTTGATAAGCAAGATTTAAAAGAAGTTATTAAAAAGATAGAGAATAATCTTTATGTATTACCATGTGGAACAATTCCACCAAACCCAGCAGAAATTCTTGGTTCTAAAACTATGGAAGAATTCTTAGATGAATTATCAATAAATTATGATTATATAATTCTTGATACACCACCAGTGTTAGCAGTGACAGACGCACAACTTTTAGCAGCAAAGTCGGATGCAACAGTATTAGTGGTGAAAGCAAATAAAACTAAAGGAAAAACTGTTATAAATTCATATAAAGAATTGGAAAAAGTAAAAGCAAATATAATAGGTACAATTTTAAATGATTATGATAATTCAGGAGAAAGACTTTATTATAGACATGAAAGTGATAAAAAAATTTCTAAATTTTTAAGAAAGTTTAAAAGGTAAAAGGAAATTATTATGAAAAATATAGTTATTGTTGGAGCAGGAGGCGTAGGGCGAGAGGTCTCTTTAATAATACAACAGATAAATATGTTAGAGCCAACTTGGAACTTGCTTGGGTATATAGATGATAATCCTGCAAATTGGGGTAATGTTGTAAATGGTTATGCAGTTTTAGGCGGAACTGATTCTCTTATTATGATGGATGAAGATACTTATGTGGTAATTGCCATTTCCAATTATGAAGCTAAGAAGAGTATTGTAAAAAAATTAAATAATAAATTTAAATTTGCTACAATTGTACATCCAAATGTTTGGATACATGATTATATGGAAATTGGAGAAGGATGTATAGTTTATGAAGGTGTTATATTAACAGCGAATATATCCATAGGTAATCATGTAATAATAAGTCCAAAATGTGGAATTGGTCATGATACAGTAATAAAAGATTATGTTTCTCTTTTATGGAATGTCAATATATCAGGTAATGACAAAATTGGAGAAGGAGTTATGTTTGGAACAGGATCCACAATAATTCAAGGGAAAACAGTAGGTATGGGAGCTATTATAGGAGCAGGAGCAGTAGTAATAGAAGATATACCAGTAGGAGCTACAGCAGTAGGGGTACCTGCTAAAGTAATAAAGGTAGGAGGAGTTAATGAAGAAAGTATTATATGTAACAACAGTAAGTAGGACAATAAATGCATTTCTTGTTCCTCACATTGAAATGTTATTGAAAGAAGGATATGAAGTGCAATGTGCTTGTTCCATAGATAAGCCTGTAAATAAAGGACTGCTAGAAAAGGGAGTAAAGATATATGATATTCCTTTTTCTAGAAATCCTTTAGGTTTAGGAAATATAAAGGCATTTAAAGAACTTGTTAATATACAAAAAAGAGAAAATTTTGATATAGTACATGTTCATACACCTATAGCATCTATATATGGAAGATTATTAAAGCTTAGGTTTAAGTATTTAAAAACAATATATACTGCCCATGGATATCATTTTTTAAAAGGTGGTTCAAAGTTAGGATGGATAATGTATTATCCCATAGAAAAGATAATGGCCAAGCTTACAGATACTACTATTAATATTAATTCTGAAGATTATGAAATAACTAAAAATAAGTTAAAGCCAAAGAATTGTTATTTATTAAATGGTGTAGGTTTAGATTTAAATCAATATAAGAAATTATCAAAAGAAGAAATAGTAAATAAGAAAAAAGAGCTTGGCTTAAAAGAAAGTGATTTTGTTATTTTAATGATAGCAGAACTTAATGAAAACAAAAATCAAATACAACTTATTAAAGCAATGGAAGTTTTAAAGGATAAATATCCAGAAATAAAAGCCATATGTGTAGGCGAAGGAGATAAACTTTTAGAACTAGAAGAAGAAGTTAAAAATAGAGGATTAAAAGATAAAGTTACATTCCTTGGTTTTAGAAATGATATTAATGAACTTATTAATATATGTAATATAGGAGTACTTCTTTCTTATAGAGAAGGACTACCAAGAAACTTAATGGAACTTATGGCATGTGGTAAAAAAGTAATTGCTACTAATATAAGAGGCTGTAGAGATATTGTGGTAGATGAAACCGTTGGTGAATTAGTGGAAGTAGGAGACTATGAAGCTACAGCTAAAGCCATAGAAGAACAATACCTTTATGGAGATAATGAGTTTACAGTTTCTAAGGAAATTGAAAAATATGATGTGGAAAATATTAATGAAAGTTTAAGACTTATTTATAAAGGGCTTTGTGATAGTAGCGTAGTTAGTTCAAATAAGTATGTATTAACAGAAAATAAATAAAAGAAGTATGAGGTAAGTATGAGTAAATCAGAAAAAGTAAGAGTTTTAGAAATATCTCATGGATTAGCTCCAGGAGGGATAGAAGCATTTTTGTTGAATGTTTTTGATAATATTGACAAAGAAAAAATAGAATTAGATTTTGCAGTAGCATGTCAAGGAAAGCAATATCATGAACAATATATTCTTGATAATGGAGGAAAAGTGTATCACACTGCAGATTTAAATGGAACTAGAAATATAGTAAAACATTTTTTCAGACTGATAAAGCTTTTAAAAAAAGAAGGACCTTTTGATGTTGTTCATACTCATATTGACTTTTTTAACGGAATAAATTTATTAGCTGCATTTATTGCTGGAGTTCCAATTAGAATAGCACATTCCCATAATACAAATAGTGCACATGCTAGAACAGTTGGAGTAAGTAAAAGCATAAAGATATATAGAAAATTCATGAGAATATTAATTAACACATTTTCAACTTTAAATGTGGGATGCTCAAGTGAAGCTAATATATATATGTATGGTGAAAAAAATATAAAGAAAAAGGGCAACAATGTTATTTTTAATGGAATAGATTTAAAAAAGTTTAGTCAAAAAGATATTGTTATTAAAGATCTAGATATAGATAAAAGTAAAATAAATTTTGTTACAGTAGGAAGAATGTGTGAACAAAAAAACAGTATCTTTATAGTAAAAGTAATTAATGAGATTAATAAATTAAGAAATGATATTCATTTATATTGGTTAGGAAAAGGGCCTGATGAGGAAAAAGTAATAAATTTAATCGATTCATATAAGTTAAATGATGTAATTACTCTTTTAGGAAATAGAAAAGATGTAGGGGATATTTTAAGTAATATGGACTACATGATTTTTCCATCTAAATGGGAAGGACTTCCTGTTACATTAGTTGAAGCTCAAGCAGCAGGATTACCATGTTTTATTTCAGACAAAATTACTAAAGAAGCAGATTTAGGTTTATTAAATGTAATATCACTACAAGAAAATGAATTTAAATGGGCTGAACATATTAATAAATTTATTAATGAAGATAAAAAAGACTTTAGTAAAGCAAATTTAGAGAAATTTAATATAAAAAATGTAAGTAAACAGATTGATAAAATTTATTTAAGTGGCAGATTTAATTCGGAGGTAACTTATGAAGAAAATAACTCCAGAAGTAAGTATAGTAGTACCAGTATTTAATGTTGAAAATTATATAGAAAGATGCGTAAAAAGCATAATTTCACAGACATTAAAAGATATTGAAATAATATTTTTAGATGATGGTTCAACAGATAATAGTTTAAATATATTGCGAGATTATGAAAAAAAAGACGAAAGAATACAAGTTTTCGATTGTGGAGAAATTGGAGTATCTAAATGTAGAAATAAAGGAATTGAGCTATCCAGTGGAAAATATATCATGTTCGTAGATAGCGATGATTGGATAGATTCTAATATGCTTGAAGTAATGTATAAAAAAGCAGAAGAAAATAATCTTGATTTAGTAATGTGCAGTTATATAAGAGAGTTTAAAGATCATTCAAAAGAAAAGATATTTAATTTACCAGAAGAAATAATTTATAAAGAAGATAAAGTGAAAAATGAATTGTTAAGAAAATTAGTTGGACCAATTAAAGAAGAATTATCAAATCCAGAAATGTTAGATGCATTAGGTACTGTATGGGGAAAGTTATATAGAGCTGATATATTGAAAGAAAATAAAATAAAATTTGTTGATTTAAAAAAAATAGGATCAGCTGAAGATACCTTATTTAATATATTTACATTTAATTATTTGAAAAAAGTAATGTTTTTAAATAAATCTATGTATCACTATTGGAGAGATAATCCTAAATCAGTAACATCACAATATAATCCAAAGTTAAAAGAGCAAAGAAAAGTTTTTTTCAAGTATATTAGTGATTTTATAAAAGAAAATAACTTTGAACAAGTATTTGAAGAAGCATTAAATAATAGAATATGTACTTCTGTATTAGGATTAGGTTTAATAGAGTGTTCTAAAAATAATAAGATAAGTGGAATTAATAAAATAAAAAATATAAAGAAAATAATCAATGAAGAATATATAAGAAATGCATATAAGAATTTAGAATTAAAATACTTTTCCATTCATTGGCGTTTTTTTTACTTTTTTATAAAGAATAAAATGAGTTTTTGTAGTTATTTAATGTTAAGTACAATAGAATTTTTAAGAGCTAAAATATAGAAATATTTAAAGGAGAATTTATGGAACCAATTAGAGTATTACAAGTAGTTACTATAATGAATCGTGGTGGACTTGAAACAATGCTTATGAATTATTATAGAAAAATAGATAGAAGCAAAGTTCAATTTGATTTTATGGTTCATAGAAGTGAAAGAGGTCATTATGATGATGATATAGAAAAACTAGGTGGAAAAATATATAGAATGCTTCCAATACGACCAGGAAACTATCATAAATACTTTGGTCAATTAGATAAATTCTTTCATGAACATAAGGAGTATAAAGTAGTTCATTCTCATATGAATGAAAATAGTGCATTTGTACTAAAGGCTGCGAAAAAAGCAAATATACCTTGTAGGATTGCACATAGTCATTTAGCTGATTTAAAACTAGATTATAAATATGTTTTTAGAATATATGCAAGAATGAATTTAAAAGATAGTATAACTGATTACTTTACTTGTTCAAAGAGGGCAGGAGAGTGGCTGTTTGGAAAAGAAATAAATAATTCTGGACAAGTTATTACGTTAAACAATGCTGTTGATAGTGAAAAGTTTCAATTTAATAATGATATAAGAAATAAAGTAAGAAAAGAATTAGGTATTGAATTTAAAAAAGTTATAGGACATGTAGGACGATTTAATCCCCAAAAAAATCATGAATTTTTAGTTGATGTATTTAATGAAATTCATAAAAAAGATGAAAATACTGTTTTGCTATTAGTAGGAGAAGGTGACTTATACTCAAAAATAAAGGAGAAAGTTAAGTTGCTAGGTATTGAAGATTCAGTAAAGTTTTTAGGGGTTAGGGAAGATATAAGTGATTTAATGCAGGCAATGGATTTATTTTTATTTCCATCTTTATTTGAAGGGTTAGCTGTGGTTTTAGTTGAAGCGCAAGCTGCAGGACTTAAATGTATAACTTCTACAGGAGTAACAGAGGAATCAAATATATGTGGTGATGTAGAATTTATAGATTTAAATTTAGAAGCTAAAGTATGGGCAGATAAAATATTAAAGATGAACTGGAGTAAATCTAATAATATGAGAAAAATTATTGAAAGTGGATATGATGCAGCAACAAACGTAAAGTTTTTAACAAAGTTTTATTTAGATAAATATAAGGAGGAAAGAACATATGAAGACACTAACAGTGTTTACGCCAAGTTATAATAGGGCATATACTTTGCATAAGTGTTATGAGAGTTTATTAAGACAGACTTCCAAAGATTTTACTTGGGTAATCATTGATGATGGTTCTAGTGATAATACTAAAGAATTAGTAGATAGCTGGATAAATGAAAATAAACTTGAAATAAATTATATTTATCAAGAGAATCAAGGAATGCATGGAGCTCATAATACTGCTTATAAAAATATAAAGACAGAATTAAATGTATGTATTGATTCAGATGATTATATGCCAGATGATGCAGTGGAAAAAATAATTAGTTTCTGGAATAAAAATAAAAGAAGTGACTTAGCCGGAATAATGGCATTAGATGCTTATACAAATGGAAAAGTAATAGGTGATAAGTTTCCAAATGAATTAAAGGAGTCAACTTATTTTGATATTTATAATAAATATGGCTTAAAAGGTGATAAAAAGCTTATATATAGAAGTGAGCTTACTACACAATATCCATATCCAATATTTGAAGGAGAAAAGTATGTAAGTTTAGCATATAAATATGCAAAGCTTGATTCTAAATATAAATTAGCATTAATGAATGAAGTTGTATGTAATGTTGAATATATGGAAGATGGATCTTCCTTAAATATGTTAAAGCAATATAGAAGAAACCCTAAAGGATTTGCTTTTATAAGAATTGATAATATGAAAAATCCAAAGGCTTCATTAAAATTTAAATTTAAAGAATGTATTCATTATGTATCTAGTAGTTTTATAAGTAAAAATAAGAATTATTTAAAAGAGACACCATGTAAAATACTCACTGTTTTAGCTATTCCAGCTGGATATGTATTATACAGACATATAATAAGAAACACGTAATAAATATAGTTTATTCAGGAGGATAATTTATGGGGGCGTTTTATTTTGCTTTAGTTACTACATATTTATTAGGGTATATAAGTAGAATAGCAAGGAATAGAAAATGCTTATCAATTTTTTATGCTTTTCTTATATTTTTAGTTATTTTTTTAATATCAGCATTTAGAAATGATATTGGTGATACATTTCAATATAAGCATAGTTATTCATTATTATATAAATATAAATTTAACACAGAAGGTGATTGGGGATTTAATTTATTTCAGTATATTCTATATACAATAAATAAAGATCCATTATTATTAATAGTTGTAACTTCATTAATAACAGTAGGATTTAATATTTATAATTTGTATCATTATAGCAATTATTTAGAATTAGAAATATATATGTATATCACATCAGGATATTTTACAACAACAATGAATGGTATAAGGCAAAGCATGATTGCAGCAGTAATATTTACATTTACAAGAATTATTGAAAAAGGAAATACAAAACTATATATAATCTCTATTTTGCTAGCATCAACATTTCATCAATCGGCATTAATACTAATTCCAGTATATTTTATAGTAAAACAAGAAGCTTGGTCAAAAACAACAGTAGCAGTAATAATTGTAAGTTGTATAGGATTTATGGGGTTTTCAACTATATTTCCGGCATTATTAGGAGCACTAGAAGATACTAATTATGGATACTATTCAAATCAAACTGATATGGGTGGATCAAGCTTTATGAGAGTAATAGTAAATGCTGTTCCTATAGTTTTAGCATATATAAAGAGAAAAGAACTTAAAGAAAGTTGGCCTAAGAGTAACATATTTGTAAATATGTCTTTAATAAATGTTATATTTGTTGCTTTTGGCATGTACAATTGGATATTTAATAGATTTACAATTTACTTTCAATTATATAATTTCGTATTAATTCCGTACATAATCCAAAATTGTTTTAAGGGAAAAGAAAAGAGATTATTATATTTTGGGTTTATGCTTTGTTATTTTGGATTTTTTTATTACGAACAGGTTATTGGATTTAATATGCAGTATAATAGTAAGTATTTAAAATTTGATAAGATATTTTATAAATAAGGGTGAGTATATATGGATAGAAGTATACCTAAAATAATTCATTATTGTTGGTTTGGAAATAAGGAAAAGCCAAATATAGTTAAAAAGTGTATTTCATCTTGGGAAGAACATTTAAAAGAGTATGAGATTGTAGAATGGAATGAGAAAACATTCGATATAAATAGTAATAAATTTGTTAAAGAGGCTTATAAAAAAGGAATGTATGCATTTGTAAGTGATTATGTAAGAGTTTACGCTTTATATAATTATGGTGGTATATATTTAGATACAGATGTTGAGGTTAAAAAAAGTTTTAATAATTTATTAAATAATGATTCTATATGGGGATTTGAAGAAAAGAATTTTATAGCTACAAGTACCATTGGAGCATGTAAAAAAAATAAATTAATTAAAGAGTTTTTAGATTCCTATAATGATAAAAGCTTTATAAAAAAAGATGGAACAGTAGATACATTAACTAATGTGGCAATAGTAAGCAAGATGGTAAAAGATTTAGGAATTAACCTTGATGGAACTTATCAAAAAATAGATGGAGTAGCTACATTTTATCCACAAGAATACTTTTCACCTTATGATTATATTAATTGCTATATGAAGGATGGAAAAAATACTTATGCAGTACATCATTATTATAAAAGCTGGTTACCAGTAAGTACTAGAATTAAAACATCAATAAAAAAATCAATGGCATTTATTATTGGTGGAAAAAATATAGCTAAATTTAGAGAAGTGCTTAGTAAAAATTAATTTAGATAGGTTGAGATAAATAATATGAAAAAAATAATTAACGTTTTAATAAATGAATGTAAAACAAGAGGTTTTTACCATACTTTTATAATGTATTTTTCTAATTTTATATCAGTGCTAAGAGGATTAAGATATAAAATTTTCTATTTTAAAAATATCAAAAGTTCTATTTTTTTTATTCAAAGTAGAAGTAAGATAGATATATTCAGCAATAAATGTAGGATAATAATAAAACCTTTCGTGTTTATAAGAAGAAATACAACTATAAGAATAGATCATAAAGGACAATTAATTTTAGGTGATAAAGTATTTATAAATGATAATTGCAGTATAAACTGTATAGATAAAATAGAAATTGGTGAATACACAAAAATAGGACCAGGGGTTTCTATAAATGATAATGATCATAACTTTAGAAAAACTGGTGATGGAAGAATGTTAACTGGACAAGTTATTATAGGGAAAAATGTATGGATAGGTGCTAACTCAGTAATATTAAGAAATACAGTAATTGGAGATAATGCAGTAATTGCTGCAGGAAGTATTGTTAAAGGTGAAGTTCCTGCTAATACAGTTTTTGTAGATAAAAGAGAAAAAAGTTTAATTAAATATAAATAATAAAAGGAGTAATAAATCTTATGAAAGACGTGTTAATTGCATCTTTTGATATGGAGATAGGTGGAGTAGAAAGAAGCCTTATAAGTATGTTAGATAGTTTTGATTACAAAAATAATAATGTAGATTTAATGCTATATAGTCATACTGGGGATTTTATGAATTTAATAAATAAAAAAGTGAATTTAATAAGTGAAAATAAGAAATACTCCACCTTTAGAAAATCAATAGGTGAGATATTTAAAGAGGGGCAAGTAGCATTAGGTATTTCAAGACTTAGAGCAAAAAGAAATTGTAATAAAATAGCTGAAAAGTATAAATTAAATGAAAGTTCTTATGTTCAAATGCAATTAATGTGGAAATATTCAATGAAGTATTTACCTAAATTACAAAAACAATATGATATTGCAATAAGTTACCTTTGGCCACATTATTTTGTAGCAGAAAAAGTAAATGCAAAAATTAAAGTGGCATGGATACATACTGATTATTCAAAGCTAGATACAGATATAGAATTGGATTTAGAAATGTGGGATAAATATGATTACATATTTGCTGTTTCTGAAGAATGTAAAAATTCTTTTTTATCTAAGTATCCCAGTTTATTGAATAAAGTGAATGTACTTGAAAATATAACAGCAGTTAACTTTATACAAAAAATGGCTAATGAAGAAGTAAAAGATTTTAATACAAAAAAAAATGAATTTAGTTTATTATCAGTGGCAAGATTTTCACCAGCAAAAGGTATTGATAATGCAGTAAAGGCATTAAAAGTATTACATAATAGAGGGTTAACTAATATTAAGTGGAATGTTGTTGGCTATGGTGGAGATGAAGAAAATATAAGAAAGCTTATAAAGGATAATAATTTAGAAGACAGTTTTATATTGCTTGGAAAGAAGACAAATCCTTATCCGTATATGAAAAAGTGTGATTTATATGTTCAACCATCACGTTATGAAGGTAAGGCAGTAACTGTAGTGGAAGCACAAATATTAAACAAGCCTGTGCTCATTACTAATTATCCAACTGCAAAGAGTCAAGTGAAAGAAAATTATGATGGAGTAATTTGTGAATTATCTGTGGAAGGAATTGCAGATGGTGTGGAAGAATTATTCAAAAATAGAATGAAGTTAAATGCACTAGAGGAGAATTGTAAGAAAACTAATTATTCCAATAGTTATGAGTTAGAAAAATTATATAGTTTATATAGATAATGAGGAAATATTTATGAATGTAAAAGTATCAGTTATTATTCCAGTTTATAATTGTGAAAAGTATATTGAAGAATGTATAGAAAGTTTAATAAACCAAACTTTGCAAGAATGCGAATTCATATTTGTAAATGATGGCTCTAAAGATAAAAGTGAAGAAATAATTAAGAAGTATGCAGATAAAGATGAAAGAATTACACTTATTAACCAAAAGAATAGTGGAGTAAGCGTAGCAAGAAATGTTGGTATAAAAAAAGCTGTAGGAGAGTATATTGGATTTGTTGATGCTGATGATTATGTAGAAAGTAATTATTATGAAAAATTATATAATGCAGCTAAAAGTAATAATTGTTCAATTGTAGTATGCAATTGGAAATCACAAATTAATGGAAAAGAAAATAAGTTAAGTTTACCATTTGAAAAAGATAAAATATTAAATAAAAGTTATATAGAAGAAAAAATATATCCCTTTCTTATAGAAAATGATAGTTTTAATTCTGTTTGTAATAAATTATTTAATAGTAATTTAATAAAAGAAAATAAAGTAGAATTTCCAGTGGGAATTGAATTAGGGGAAGATGGAGCATTTAATGTTCAAGCTTTTACTTATTGTAAGGATAGTTATTATATAGATTACTGTGGTTACAATTATAGAGAAGTTGAAGGCAGTGCTACAAGGAATATCGTTAAAAAAGATTATTTTAAAAGGGCACTTAATGTATATGAAAGTAATTTAAAAGAATATGATAAATGGCCAATTAAAAAGGATAAAATTGAGAAGTTAAAGGCTATTAAATTTCTAAATGTAGTAATAGGATTAACATATATTTATTTTGTACCTAATGAAAATACTCAATTTAAAGACAGATATTTATATGTAAAAAATATGATTAATAACGAAACTGTTTCGAGAAATATAAATAAATATTATGAACTTATAAGTAAAAATAAGGGACGTTATGAGAAAAAAATAATTGATTGTATAAAAAATAAAAATACAGTTGGAATATATTTATTAACTTTATACAGCAGATTAAGAAATAGATAGTGGAGGATTTAAATGATGAAAATAATGATGTTTGCACATAATGGAAGTTTAAATAGAGGTTGTGAAGCAATAGTAAGATCAAGTAGTAAAATAATAAAAGATTCTATTGATAATGCTTATATAGAATTGGCATCAGGAAGACCTGAAACAGATAAAATAATAGATAATGTGGACAACTTTTTTAATGCGGCACCAAGGGAATTAAATCCGTCATTGGTTGATAAAATAAAAATGTTTTTAGAATTAAAAATCAATAAAACAGAAGAATATGCACAAACACAAATATATAAAAGTATTGTAGATAAAATTGATGATGTGGATGTTTGTTTATCAATAGGTGGAGATAATTATTGCTATGGTGAGCAGCAATGGTTATATTCAATTGATAGAAACATAAAGAAAAAAGGTAAAAAACTTGTATTATGGGGATGCTCTATTGGTGATGAAGATTTATCAGAAAGAAAACTTGAGGATTTAAAAACCTTTGATTTAATTTTAGCAAGAGAAACTTTAACTTACGAAGCATTAACATCAAAGGGGCTTACTAATGTTAAACTAGTGGCAGATCCAGCTTTTACTATGGTTAAAGAAGAATTACCTCTTCCAAAGGGATGGAAGGAAAATGATACAGTAGGGTTAAACTTTAGTCCATTAGTATTAGAAAGAAATCCTAAAGCAATGGAAGCCACTATTGAATTAATAAAGTATATATTAAAAAATTCAGAATCAGTAATAGCACTAACTCCACATGTTATTGATAAAGGTAATGATGATTCAGAGTTATTAAAAAAATTATATTATATGTTTAAAGATACTAATAGAGTTATTTTACTACCAAATAATTTAACTGCCATTCAATATAAGGGATATATTGCAAGAATGAGATTTTTTATAGGGGCTAGAACTCACGCAACTATAGCAGCTTATTCTAATTGTGTACCAACTATGGTATTGGGATATAGCATTAAATCAAGAGGAATTGCTAAGGATTTATTTGGAGAAGAAAAATTAGTATTAGGAATAAATGATATTTCAAATACAGAAAAATTAACTAAGGGATTTGATGAATTATTAAGAGATGAAAATGAAATAAGAAAAACATTAGAAAAAAGAATTCCAGAAATAAAGAAAATGTCATATAAAGGGGCAGAATATTTAAAAGAATTATTTAACTAATGGGAGATACTATGAAAAAGAATATTTTATTTATTATTCCCAGCTTAGGTGCAGGAGGTGGGGAAAAAAGCTTAATTAATTTATTATCACAATTTGATTTTAATAAATATAATGTTGATTTGTTTTTATTAAATCATAATGGACTTTTTATGGATTTTATTCCAAAAGAAGTGAATGTGCTTGATATTCCTAATGATGTAAAAGTGTTTAATAAGAATTTAAAAAAATCAATTATTGAATTTTTATGTAATGGAAAAATAAAGTTAGCATATAGTAGATTAATGTTTTGTATAAAAAATAGGAGACATACTGTAGGAAAAGGTGAGCAATATGCTTGGAAGTACTTAAGAAATGCTATAGGCAAATTAGATAATAAATATGATACTGCCATTGGATATTTAGAAAAAACATCTAATTATATATGCGTAGATTGTGTACAAGCTAATAAAAAAATAGGTTGGATACATAATGATTATAGAAAATTAGATTTAGATAAGGATTTTGATAAAAAATATTTTAAAAAATTAAACTATTTAATTACTGTATCAGAAGAATGTGAAAGTGTATTAAAAAGTGAGTTTCCAGAAGAAAAACATAAGATAAAACTAATTTATAATATAGTATCTAAGAAAGCTATAGAAACTTTGGCACAAGAGAAGCTTGATGAAGATGAGATGCCAAAAGATAAAATAAATATTCTTTCCATAGGAAGATTACATGAACAAAAAGGCTTTGATATGGCCATTGAAGCATGCAAAATACTTGTTGATAAAGGGTATAAAATATGCTGGAGTGTCATTGGAGAGGGAATGGAACGAGAAAGATTGGAGAATTTAATTGAAAAAAAAAAATTGCAAGAATCTTTTAGGCTTCTAGGCTTAAAAAGCAATCCATATAAATATTTAAAAGCATGTGATATATATGCACAACCTTCAAGATATGAAGGAAAATCAGTTGCAATAGATGAAGCAAAAATATTATGTAAGCCTATATTAGTTACAAATTTTTCTACGGTTTATGATCAAATAGAAGATAAGAAAACAGGTGTGATAACTGAAATGAAATCAGAAAATATAAGTGAATGCATACAAATGATTATAGATAATAAGGATTTAGTAGCGAAGTTAAAAATAAAGTTAAAGTCTTTAGATTTAGGAAATGAAGAGGAAATAAAAAAACTATATATTCTTATATAGCGAATAATAGTATATGAAAGGAATTAATTCTATGAAATTAAAAACATATATAGTATATAGCTATAATAGGGCATTAAAATATTTTTTAAATCTTAATATTTTAAATACTGATGAATCAATTGATGTAATAAAAAATTCAAATAAATCTTTAGTAAGATATGGTGATGGTGAAATGTCTATTATTTTAGGTGGATTTATAAATTTCCAAAAATATGATGAAGTATTATCAAGGAGATTGCGAGAAATATTAAAAAGTTCAGAAAGTAATTTAGAAATAGGAATTCCATTAGCTATAAAAAATACAGATGGTTATAACAATGCAGCTAAAAAATTTTGGAAACAAAATATGGATACTGGAAGAATGCATTGGAAAAGACTTTGTAATTCTAATAGAATATACTGTAATGCAAGTATGACAAGATTATTTAGAGATTATGAAGATAAAAGTAATTCAATTAGATGGTTTAAAAATTTCAAGCAGATATGGAATGATAAAGATATACTGTTAATTGAGGGAAGTAAAAGCAAATTAGGAATTAATAATGATTTATTTAGTAATGCAAAAAGTGTTGAAAGAATAATAGCACCTTCAAAGAATGCATTTGATAAATATGATGAAATTTTAGCTGTAATAAAAGAGAGATGTAAAGGAAAACTAGTATTATTATCATTAGGACCAACAGCAACTGTATTAGCGTATGATTTATGTAAAAAGGGAATACGTGCACTAGATATAGGCCATATACAATTAGAATATAATGAATTTTGTCAGTATATTAATAAGAATAAAATAGAAATAGAGTCCAATGAAAAAGTACTATCAGAGGAAGAATATAGGAATCAGATAATATTTAAAATATAAATGATGGAGATTGAGGAATGATATATGAAAAATGTGTTGTTTTTAATAACATGTATGTCTATAGGTGGAGCAGAAAAGGTTCTAATTGATATTGTAAATAGTTTAGATAAAAATAAATATAACATTACAGTAATGCTAATTTATAAGAGTAATATATATGGTAAGGATACTTTTAAATATGAAGACTATTTTGATAAAAATATTAAAGTAAAGTACATGTGTGATAATGAAAGTAAAATTATGTATAGGACATTTAATAGGGCTTTGAATAGAATTAATAATAGATTTATTCATAAATTATTTATTGGAGATAAATATGATATAGAAATAGCATTTTCTGAGGGTTTACCAACTCAAATAATTTCATCATCTACAAATAAAAAAAGTAAAAAAATAGCTTGGCTACATACTGATTCAGTAAATAGAACCAAGGGAAAAAATATGGATGATATTGAAAAAGAAAGAATAATGTATTCAAAGTTTACTAATATTGTAGCAGTATCAAAAGATGTAGCTAAGTCATTTAATATAGTTCATAAAGATTTAAATAGAGTAACTGTAAGTTACAACCCCATTAATATAAATAATATTATGATGAAGGCTAAGGAAAATGTAAAATTCGATTTTGGAAAATATATAAAATTTATATGTATTGGAAGATTAACAGAAGTAAAAGGGTATGAAAGATTAATAGAAGTAATGTATAAATTAAAAAAGGAAGGGTTTAATTATAGATTGCTGATTATTGGAGGGGGGGAACTGAAAGATAGATTAAAGGCTTTAGTTGAAAAATATAATTTAGAAGATATGGTATTATTGTTGGGGTTTAATAGTAATCCATATAAATATTTATATAGAAGTGATGTATTAATTTGTTCATCTTTTGTTGAAGGTTTAAGTACTGTTGTGTTAGAAGCTATTAGTTTAAATAAACCAGTTATAACTACAAAATGTAATGGAATGGATGAAATATTTGGAGGAAATAAATGTGGGATAATTTGTGAGAATAGTGAGGAAGGATTATATGTTTCAATAAAAAAAGTACTTTTAAACCCCGATTTGATAGAGCAGTATAGTAAAAATTGCAAAGAAAGAGCAGCAGAATTTGAAATAAATAAAATATGTTTGAACATTGAAAAATTAATTGATTAGAGTTAATAGTGAGGTATATAAAAATGAGTATTGGAATATATTTAGTTACATATTTAATAATACCAATAGTCGTTGTATTTAGTATTAGAAGGAAGAAAGATGAATATGAAAATTTAGATAAAGAAACTACAGATTCCATAAAAGGTGTACTTGTATTAGGAGTTGTATTAAGTCATTTGGCGACTAGAGTAAATAAGGGACCATTTTTATTACAATTCCCATTTGGACAAATAGGAATGTATTGTGTAATACTGTTCTTTTTTTTATCGGGATATGGGCTTATTAAATCATATATGAAAAAAGGAGAAGTTTATTTAGATAGTTTTTGGAGCAGAAAAATAGTTAAACTATACATTCCTTTTATTATTGTTAATATTATAAGCGTAATAATGAGGTATCCACAAAAACATAATATTTCTTTTTTAGATTTAATTTTGAACATATTAGGGATAAAACTTATAGATACTACATTGTGGTTTATACAAACAATTTTTATTTTTTATTTAGTATTTTATATTGTAATAAAATATTTTAAAAATAAAGCAATTGAAGCAATGTTGGTAAGTTCTATTATGTATATATTAATAGAATATTGTATAGGGGCAGGAGTATGGCAGATAGACACATCTATCTCATTCTTTATAGGTTTTTTATATGGATATAGAGAAAGAATAATTTCAAAATTTATGAATTGGCACTATAGAAACGTTTTAGTGGGATCATGTATTTTATTTATTATTACTAAATTTATTTCAATGAAGTTTTATACTGAAGTTATAGATATTATATTTGTTAATATTTCGAGTATATTTTTTATAATATTTACAGTATTAATATTATATAAAATATCAATAAAAAGTACTATTTTAAAGTTTATAAAAAATTATTCATATGAGATGTATTTACTACATATGAAAGTGATGTTAATTTTAAATACTAATAAGCCCGTTAGAGTTTTAGAAATAATGATATTTTTAAGTATGTTATTTTTTTTATCCATTATATTTAGTAAATTGTGTAATATTATTAATAAAATATATTTCAAAATATTTAATTAAAGAGGTATATCATGATTATTAAAAGAATATATAATTCAATAAAATTTAGATTAAACCCTAAAAGTGAACTTGAAATTTTGGAAGAAAAAGGGTTGATACATGGGAAAAATTTTGATTTAATAAATAGTCATATTGATTATGGACATGCATGGCTTGTTGAAATTGGTGATGATGTAACTATAACTCATAGTAGCATATTAGCTCATGATGCAAGTATAAAAAAAGCATTGGGAAAAGTTAAAGTAGGAAGAGTTATTATTGGTAATAGGGTATTTATTGGATGGGGAAGTATTATCTTACCAAACGTAAGAATTGGTGATGATGTAGTAATTGGAGCTGGAACTGTTATAAGTAAGGATATTCCAAGTAATAGTGTAGTAGTAGGAAACCCAGCAAGAATAATAGGAAAAACTTCTGAATTTTTAGATAAGCATAGAAATAATTTAAATAAAAAACATGTTTATAGTGTATATGCTGATAATAAGACTTATGAGCAAAAAGAGCAGATGAAGAATGAATTAATAAATGATTTTGGTTATGATGATTAAAAATAAGTTAGGTGAAATGAATGCAATATAAGATTACAGTATGCACTCCAACATATAATAGGGGGCACTTATTAATAAAATTATATAATAGTTTTAAGCAGCAGGAATTTAAAGAGTTTCAATGGTTAGTTGTAGATGATGGAAGTAATGATAATACTGAAGAAATTATTAAAAAATTTATAGATGAAAATATTATTAAAATAAAATATATAAAAAAAGCTAATGGCGGAAAGCATACTGCACTTAATGTAGCAATTGACAATGCAGACGGAGAATTATTTTGGATAGTAGATTCAGATGATTATATTACCAGTGATTCCTTGAAATATATATGGAGTCAATGGAGTAATATTGAAAACAAGGAATTATATGCTGGGATATCTGGATTAAGAGCATATAAAAATGGAACAGTAATAGGTACTAAATATAATGAAAAATATTTAGATACTGATGCCTTAAGTTTTAGATATAAATTTAAAGTACAAGGTGATAAAGCAGAAGTGTATAGAACAAGTATATTAAAAAAACATAAATTCCCGGAATTTAAAGGTGAGAAGTATGTAACTGAAGCTTTAGTATGGAATAGAATAGCCAATGAAAATTTTAAGTTACGTTATTTAAATAAAATTACATATATATGTGAATATTTAGATGGCGGGTTAACTAATACATCTGATAAAAATATAATGGATAGTTGGCAAGGAACAACATTATATTATAAAGAGCTTCTTAGGTATAAACAGGTTCCATTAAAAGACAAGATATTAAATGGAGCAAGAGCATACTTACATTATTGCTATGAAAAAGGCATAGGATTTAAGGGAATATTCAATATTACAAAGAATCCACTATATTTAGTTTTATCTTGGTTTGTATATATATCTAAATTAAGTAAAAGAGTAATAAAAAGAGGTTAATGATATGAAAATAATTAATTTTCTAAGATATAGATTTAGAAAGTTTTTAATGGAAGAGAAAACAATAGATGATTATATTAAAAGAGGATTAAAAATTGGTATAGGATGTGATATTAAAGACAATGTTATATTAGATTATGGAGCATGTAATCTTATTACAATTGGGAATAATGTAACTATAGCTCCTCAGGCATATTTATTAGCACATGATGCATCGACAAAAAGAGATTTAGGATATACAAAAATAGGGTTAATTAATATAGAAGATAATGTATTTATAGGAGCAAGATCAATAATCATGCCAGGAGTAACTGTAGGTAAAAATTCTATAGTAGCAGCAGGTTCTATAGTGACTAAAGATGTTCCGCCTAATACAGTTGTAGCCGGAAATCCTGCTAAAATAATTACAAGTAAAGAACAATATATAAATAAAAATAAAATGTTATTAGAACAATGTCCTAAATTTTCATGGGATTACACATGCGATTCAGGTAAATTAGATAAGAAAAAGATGGACGAACTTAGAGAAAAATTAAAAAATACTAAAGGGTATATTGTGTAGTGAAAGGAGAAATTAATGAAGAGTATAACAATAATTATATTTGCTATAATAATCTTAATTGATATTATTCCAATAATGAAAACATGGGCATCTAGAATACATATAGGAAGATATGATAATAAAGATATTTGGAAAAATGTTATAGCTAAAGAAAGTATTAAGTGGTTAAATAATACTCCAAAAATTAAAGTTACTGATAATACGAGATTAGTCATTATTGATAAATTAAAGGGCAACTATAGCAAGAGTGCTATACAGCACTGGCAGCATGCTGCTTTATTACTAGGGTTAAATGAAGGTGGAGATAATAAAGCAAATGAATCAATAAATAAATATTTAAATTCTCATTTTGATGGTAATGGGCAATGGAAAGAAAAACCGGAATTTGTTGATTGTTCGATATTATCTTATGCAATTATGAAATATGATACAGCAGATAAGTACAAGCCTTCTTTAGATTATACTTATGAATTGATAAAAGAGCTTGTAGGTGAAGATAATACTGTTAAATATAGGGAATCTATGCCGAATTATAGATATGTAGATACAGTTGGTTTTATAAGTCCATTTTTAGTTAGATATGGACTAAAATATAATGATGAAAAAGCAATAGAATTAGGTATCAAACAAATTACTGAATATTATAAGTATGGATTTGACTCTGAAAGTAATATTCCATTTCATGCCTATGATGTAAATAATAAATATAAATTAGGTTTATGCGGATGGGGAAGAGGGCTTGGATGGTTTGCTATTGGATTAATAGATGCGTGGAGAGAACTTCCAAGTAGTAATGAATATAAAAATGTTTTAGAAAAAATAGTAATTAAATATGCAAATACAATATTAAAATTACAATTAGACAATGGTGGATTTGGATGGACAGTAACTAGAAAAGAAACTAGGATAGATTCTTCAACAACAGCTACTTTAGGTTATTTCTTAGTATGTGCATCAGAAATTGAAGAAATTACAGATAAATGTTTAGAAGGATATAATAAAACAATTAAATATTTAATGTCTGTAACAAAGAAAAATGGAGAAATAGATTTTTCTCAAGGAGATACAAAGGATATTGGTGTATATTCAATACTTTTTGATATATTACCATTTGCTCAAGGTTTTGCATTAAGAGCTATAAATAAAAAAATAATAAATAGTTTTACAATAAATAGCGAAGGATTGAGATAACTAATGAGAACAAAGAATTCAATGTTTAATATGGCTGCAGCTTTTGGTAGTCAAATAATTACTGTATTATTAGGATTTATTTCGAGGACAGTTTTTATAACAGCATTAGGAGCAGAATATCTTGGGGTTAATGGTTTGTTTACTAACATATTGTCTATAATATCATTGGCTGAATCAGGTATAGGGTCTAGTATAGTATATAGTTTATATAAACCAGTAGCTGAAAATGATGAAGAAAAAATACTAATATTAATGAATGTATATAGAAAAGCGTTTAAGGTAATTGGATTAATTGTATTTACTATTGGGATTACGATAATGCCATTTTTGAAATATTTTATAAATGGTGAAACAGGTATAAGCAACTTATATCTAATATATTTTATATTTGTATTTAATTCAGCAATAACATATCTTTTTTCATATAAGATTTCATTTTTAAATGTATGTCAAAAAAATTATGTGGTAACTTCAATAACAACAGGCTTTTCTGTAGCTGCAACAATAATGAAAATATTAATATTATATTTTACACAAAATTATATTTTATTTTTAGTTGTAGATTCCATAATAACAATTGTAACTCAAGTTATGGTATCTAGGAAGGCTGACAAATTATACCCATATTTAAAAAATAAGACTGATAAAAAATTAGATAATGAAACCAAAGGAAGCATTATTAAAAATATGAAGGCTTTAGTAGTGCATAATATAGGTGGAAGGGCAGTATTTGGAACTGATAATTTACTTATTTCATCTTTTGTTAGTGTAGCATCAGTAGGGTTATATAATAACTATTTAATGTTTATTAATTTATTTAGAAACTTAATAAATACTGTATTTAATGCAGTAGAAGATGCTTTTGGAGATCTTATAGCACAAGAAGATAATAATAAAACTTATGATGTTTATAAAGCTGCAAATTTATGTGTATTTTGGTTAAACTCATTTTTTGCTATAGGGATGTATATATGTTTAGAGCCTGCTATGGAAATATGGTTAGGTAAGAACTATTTAATGGGACAAACTGTTGTAGCTGTGTTGATGGTAAGTTTTTATGTATCAGGTATGAGAAGAGCTATTAATATAGTTAAATCAAAGGCTGGTATATTTCATGAAGATAGATTTGCTCCTTTATTTGAAGCTGCAGTAAACCTAATTAGCTCAATAATATTAGTTAAGTTTTTTGGAATAAGCGGTGTATTTTTAGGTACTATCATAAGTACATTAGCAGTTCCATTTTGGATAGCACCTTATTTAGTATATAAAAAAGTGTTTAATAAATCACCATGGCTGTATTTTTTAGAGTATATAATATATACAATTATTGGATTAGTAACATGTATATTAACTGTTCTAGTATGTAGTTTTATACCGAATAATGGGATGATAGCATTTTTAGGAAAAGTAATTGTGGCAGGAATAATTCCAAATATAATTTATATTTTAATTTTTCATAAAACAAAAGAATTTAAATATTTATGGGGTGTTGCTGATACAATGGTATTTAGCAAATTTAAAAGAAAAACAAATTCAGAAAATGAGCTTGGAGCATAAGTTGGGAGATAGAATATGAAAATAAAAAAGATATTAGTATATTTATGGAATAAGTTTTTTGATATAAAAATAAGTGTAACTAATAAATTATTAATCTTTAAAGATAGTATTTTTTCAAGATTTCAAAAAATTCCTTCAATTAAAAGTATAGAGGAAACAATAAATTATATTATTGAAAATAAAGCTTCAGTATCTAGATATGGAGATGGTGAATTTAAATTAATTAATGGTCTAGATATTGCTTTTCAAAAAAATAATAATGAATTACAAAAAAAATTAGCAAGTGTTTTAAAGGTTAAAGAAGATAAATTTATTGTTTGTATTCCAGATGTATTTAGTAGTTTAAATCAATATGCAGATGAACCGAAGGCTTATTGGCAGCTACATATGGCTAGATATAGAAAAGAATGGTGTAGAGTTCTTAATTTAAATATGAATTATGGAAATGCGTTTATTTCTAGATGTTATTACTCGTTTAAAGATAAAAATAATTCGGAAAAATACTTTAACTTATTAAAAAAAATATGGAATGATAGAAATATAGTATTAGTGGAAGGTGCTAAAAGTAGATTAGGAATTGGCAATGATCTTTTTAATAATGTTAAGGGAATTGAAAGAATTTTAGTACCAGAAATAAATGCTTTTAATAAATATGATGAGATAATAAATGAAGTAAAGAAATTAAGTAAAGATAAACTAATATTATTAGCAGCAGGACCAACAGCTACAGTGCTTGCTTATGATTTATATAAAGAGGGATATCAGGCTATTGATATAGGACATGTTGATATAGAATATGAATGGTTTTTAAGAAAAGCTGAAACAAAAATAAAGATAGAAAATAAATTTGTATGTGAAGCTGGATTTGGGGAAGGTGTTGGAGAGTTAGATAATAATGAATATAAAAAACAAATACTAGCACAAATATAATGAAAGTGAGGATAAGTGATGAAAGATACTAGTCTTAAGATATCAGTAATTATTCCAGTATATAATGTAGAGAAATATTTAAGAATTTGCTTAGAATCAATTTTAAATCAAAATTTTAAAGGGTACGAGATTATATTAATAAACGATGGATCTACTGATAACTCACTTAATATTTGCAGAGAGTATGAAAAAAAATATAGTAATATAATAGTTATTAATGAAGAAAACTCGGGTCCAAGTGCGGCAAGGAATAAAGGATTAGAATATGCAAAAGGGAAATATATAAGTTTTATTGATTCTGATGATGAACTTTTACCAAATTATTTTAAAATACTTTATGATACAGCAGAAAAAAATAAATGTGACGTATTAACATGTGGATATAATACAGGAAAAAATACAGTAGATATAAAACCTAATTTTATATTTAATAAAATTATGTCAGGAAGAGAATTTATATTGAGTAATAAGAAAATCCATAGCAATAATGATTTATGTTTTCCATGGAGATATTTTTATAAGAGAAGTATTATAAAAGATGGAAAAGTTAAGTTTAATACTAATATAACAATAGGTGAAGATACTGTATTTAACTTAGAAGCTATTTTAAAATCAAAAAGAGTAATGGCAATAGAAGATATATTGTATAGTCACAGAATTGATAATCCAAATAGTTTAATGACAGTAAAATATAAACCGAAGTTAGAAGAAAGTTTAATAAATCAATATGATAAAAGACTTCAATTATCTGAAGAGTATGGATTAATGAGTAATATGAAATATTGTAAAAATATGGCTAATTATTACATAAATAACATATATACAATGATGGTAAATAATATTTTAAACAGTAATTCTAGAGATAAAAGAACTGATATAAAAAGAATATTGAATTATAAAATGTTTAAAGATAGCTTTAAAGTTTTAGGAATAGGGTATAAAGCTAATTCTTTAAAAGAATATATTTATTATTTAGCTATTAGATTTAAAATATATATAATAATAAATCATGTAATGGGAATTTAAATAGGGGGATAATTAGGAGTGAATACTATTAATAAAATAAATGAAGGTAAAGATAAAGAGCTAATTATAAGTGAGCGGTATGTTGCTATAGATATATTTAGAATTGTATGTTCTTTATTGGTTGTAGCTATTCATTGTAGTATATTTATTGAGCAATATTCTGAGTTATATTTTATTATTAATAATATTATTGCTAGGATAGCGGTACCTTTCTTTTTTATGACTACAGGATATTTCTTTTATAAAAAGTATAGTAAAAATAGTAATATTTTAAAAATAACAATATTAAAATTATTACAAATTTATATATTATGGTCAATTATATATTTAGCAATTGAGTTATATAGTAAAGCAAAAACAAATTCAATCAATATAGGATATTTAATTGGTATGATAAAAAGAATTATATTTAGTGGAAGTAATGCTATCCTTTGGTATATACCAGCTTCAATTATTATTTAAATATAACTAGTTTTGATATGTATATTTCTTTATTATTTGTTGTTCCATTAATTTTTATAATATTAACTAAAATAAAAGTTAATATAAAAATAAATTCAGAACTATTTAGGAATATAAGTTTGTATATATATGTGTCTCATGGTGTTTTTTTGATTATTACTAGAGCTATATTAGAATATTTAAATTTAAATGCTATTAAAGGAATATCTAGTATTAAATTTTTAATAGTGAGTAGTACCTCTATAATTTTTTCAATATTAATTATAAAAGCAAAGCAAGCATTAATAAAAATAAAGAATATATATATGGTTGGTTGATTTTAAGCTCAAATAGTGATTTAATATATCACAATTTGAGCATATTTTTATTATCAAAAATCAAATAAAATACATTGCATTTATTGAAAAAATATAACTAAAATGTATAATCATTACATAAGAGTTATTTATTTGTGAAAGGAATGATATATATGCCAGAAATAAGTATTATAGTACCAGTGTATAATGTGGAAAAATATTTAACGAGATGTATAGATTCAATATTAACTCAAACTTTTACTAATTTTGAATTAATACTTGTAGATGATGGTTCAACTGATAAGTCAGGAGTTATCTGTGATAGTTATGAAAAAAAAGATAAAAGGGTAAAAGTTATTCATAAAAAAAATCAAGGAGTATCTGAAGCTAGAAATACTGGATTAAATTTTGCCAAAGGAAAAAAAATAAGTTTTGTTGATAGTGATGATTATATTTATAAAGATATGTTAAAGAGAATGAATGAAATAATGAATAGTGAAAATGTAGATATAGTTGAATGCGAATATTCATTAATTAATGAGAAAAATTTATCTATTAATTATAAGGAAAAAGATAAAATTATTGAAATAGGAGATGAAAATTTAGGAATAAAAAGGGTGATAGAAATTCCGTTTAGTAATGTAGTATGGAATAAAATATATAAAAAAGAAGTTATAAAAGGTTTAAGTTTTGTTAAAGCAAGAATATGTGAAGATACAGATTTTTCTTACAAGGCCATTTTAAAATCAAGAAAGTATGCTTATACAAAAGAAAAGTTATATGGATATTGTTATAGAAAAGATTCACTATGTAGGACAAGTAAGTATTCAGCAGAGCTTTTAGATGCTGTCTATATACAAAGTAATAGATTGAAGGGGTTGAGAAAAAACAATATAAGCATGGAACTAATTGAAAAGGCTGAAAAAAGATTTTATGATGATTTGTTAAGGCATTATATATTAGTATATAAAAATATAAAAGAAAATGAAAAGTATTTATATAAACTTAAAGAACTTTTTAAAGAAAATAAAATAGCTTTTTTAAATAATAAATATTTAAAAAATAAAAAATTTGAAATATATATTTTTTCAATAAATCCAAGGATAATAATATACCTTAAAGATATACTTATTTGTATTAACAATATAAAAGATATATTAATATATAAAATTAAAGGTTTTATTAGAGGTAAAAAGTATGGATATTAGTATTTCTAAAGTAGAGCTGGCAATTTCGATAATAGTACCAGTATATAATGTTGAAAAGTATTTAAATCGGTGTTTAGATTCTATATTAAACCAAACCTTTACTGATTTTGAATTAATATTAGTTGATGATGGTTCTACGGATAATTCAGGAATTATATGTGATGAATATAAAACAAAAGATAACAGAATTAAAGTGATTCATAAAGAAAATGGAGGATTATCATCTGCAAGAAATGCAGGATTGGATATTGCTAGAGGTAGATATATAGGTTTTGTAGATAGTGATGATTTCATCAGTAAAGACATGTATCAAATACTTTATAATGAAGCTGAAAAAAATAAAGCTGACATGATTATGTGTGAATTTAAAAAAGTAGATAAAAATTATGAGGCAATAAATAATAATTTATATAAAAAATCAGATATTAAATTATTAAAAAAAGATGAAATATTAGAAGATATGTATAGTGATATGTATGATATTTATGTTGTATCATGGAATAAATTATATGATAAAGAGCTGTTTTTAAATTTAAGGTTTCCTTTAGGAAAAGTAAATGAAGATGAATTTTTAGCGCATGAATTAATTTATAGATCAAAAAAAATTATATTTGCAAATAAAATATTATATTATTACGTGCAAAGAGTTAACAGTATTATGTCTTCAAGCTTTAATGAAAAAAGATTGGATATATTAGATGCCTATATTAATAGAATTAATTTTTCAAAAAGAGTTGGATGTAGAAAATTGAGGATACAAACAGAATACTATTTTATAAATAGATTTTTTAGATATTTTTTTATAGCTAAGTATCAATTTAAATTTAGTGATAAAAAAATGAGAAAATTAAAAAAGCTATTTGTTTGTAATTTACCATATTTTTTATGCAATCCTAATTATATATATAAAGAAAAAATATTGTGGATAATTTTTATAGTAAGTAGTGGATTATATGAAAAAATAAATAATAAATTTTATACACAGATTTGTAGGAGGATTTAATGTGGAACAAGTAACAATAATAACAAGTAAGCCTACTAAAAAAGATAAATTTAAAGAACTTATGAAATTCAGAAGTCTTATAACATTTTTATCATGGAAAGATATAATTGTAAGGTACAAGCAGACTGTTTTAGGTATATTATGGGCAATAATTCAGCCAATAGTTTCCATGATAGTTATGACCTTTATTTTTGGTGGAGTTGCTAATATGCCATCAGAAAAAGGTGTGCCATATGCAGTTATGGTTTATTCTGCATTATTATGCTGGAACTTTTTTAGTAGTGCATTTTCAAGTACGTCAAATAGTCTTGTAAGCAATTCTAATTTATTAAAGAAAGTTTACTTCCCAAGATTAGCATTACCTATATCATCTGTAGTAACTGCTTTTGTAGATTTTGCAATTTCATTTTGTGTTTTAATAGTTATAATGATTGGGTATAGATATATGCCATCTATAAGAATATTAGCCCTTCCGTTATTTATTATATTAACATTTCTTTTAGCATTAGGATTTGGACTTTTTTTTGCGACCTTAAATGTAAAATATAGGGATATAAGGTATATAGTACCTGTAATACTTCAGTTTGGAATGTATTTATCACCAGTTGCTTATTCTAGTAATACTATTCCTGAAAAATATCAATTATTATATTCATTTAACCCTTTAGTTGGAGTAATTGAAGGATTTAGATGGTGTATATTACAAAACAAAGAGCTTAATTTATTTGCGGTGGGAATATCAATAATTTTTGCAATTGTAGGGTTACTATTAGGAATAAAGTTTTTCGGCAAATTTGAAGATACATTTGCGGATTTAATATAATTTGGAGGCAGTTATGAGTGATGAAGTTATAAAGGTAAAGAATATAAGTAAGAAGTTTAAAATATTAACTCATGAAGAGAGAAAGGATACATTTGCAGCTGTTTTATTAGATTCTATAAAAGGTGGCTTTGGAAAAAGGAAAAAAGATATAGACGAGTTTTGGGCATTAAAAAATATTAGTTTTACAGTAAATAGGGGAGACAGAATAGGAATTATAGGGCATAATGGTGCAGGAAAATCTACATTATTGAAAGTATTTTCAAGAATTATACCTCCAACAGAAGGAGAAATAGAAATTAAGGGAAGAGTATCTTCTTTATTGGAAGTTGGGACAGGCTTTAATATGGAACTTACAGGAAGAGAAAATGTATATTTAAATGGTTCTATACTTGGTATGTCAAGGGAAGAAATAGATAGGAAATTTAATGATATAGTAGAGTTTTCTGAAGTAGGAGAATTTATTGATACTCCAGTAAAAAGATATTCCAGTGGTATGTTTGTTAAACTAGCTTTTGCTGTTTCGGCGAATCTTGATCCTGATATATTAATTGTAGATGAAGTATTGGCAGTTGGAGATATGAAATTCCAAGAAAAATGCTTAGGTAAAATGAGTGATGTTGCCAGTGATGGAAGGACTGTTGTATATGTAAGTCATAGTATGAGAACAATTCAACAGTTATGTAATAGAGTAATAGTTTTAGATCATGGACAAATTATTTACGATGGAAATGTTGATGAAGGCGTAAAAATTTATATGGATAATACAAAAGAAATGGAATTAGTGAATAATTTAGAAGACATAAAAAGAAGTAAGGGTGATGGTTGCAATGAATATGCAAAGATGCTTTCTCTTGAAATATTAGATAAGGAAGAATGTAAATATAAAAAAGATGAACCTTTAAAATTTAGTGTAAAATGGAAGGCTAATAAAGATATTGAAAATATGTGTATGAGGGTAGTAATTTTATATTCAGATAGTACTCCAGCAGGAATGATGACAACAAAAGGACATATATGTGGTAAAAAGGATGAAGTAGTATTAACAGATTTTCAATGTGATATTTCATCATTAGCTCCTGGTAAGTATATTGGAAAATTAGTTTTTTATAAAGTAAATGAATATGGGACATTTGAACATATCGATGTAGTACCTAATGCATTTAGCTTTGAAAGAATACAAGATAAAGATGAAAGCAATAACATGGAATGGCAACATAGATGGTGGGGACATTCTAATTTACCAGAAATTAAAGTATTATCACAAGAGAATGATTTAGATGAATGTAGTTAATAAACTTAAGCCAAGCCATATAAAAGCATTTATAAAAAGTAAGCAATATAAATATTCATTGGATAAGCAATATAAGATATATAAAAATAAAAAGAAATTTGTACTTATAGGAACTCCAGAACATGGAAATTTAGGAGATCATGCTATTACAATTGCACAATATAGTATATTAAAAGAGAACTTTAATGAATATGATTTTGTAGAGTTAACTTTAAATGAATATTTTGAGAAAATTGAGTTTATTAAAAAATATATAGATAAAGAAGATGTAATAATCATTAATGGTGGGGGAATTTTGGAAATCAGTATTTGTTTGATGAAAATATAAGAAGAGATGCCATAGAAAGATTTCCTAATAATAAAATAATTTTATTTCCACAAACAATTTATTTTACAAAAGATGATAAAGGGAATAAAGAATTAGAATTATCTAAAAAAATTTATAATAATCATAAAAATCTCATTTTAGTTGCTAGGGAAAAAGTTTCATATGAATTAATGAGAAAAGACTTTAACAAATGTAAAATAATAATTACACCAGATATTGTGTTATATTTAAATGAATGTGCTAATAGGATAAATAGAAGTGGAGCTTTGTTTTGCTTAAGAAGCGATTTGGAAAGTAAAATTAACTATGATAATAAACAATGTATTTTGCAGATGTTAAAGTCAGAATACAAGGAGATTAATGTAACTGACACCGGAATAGATAAATTTATTAAGAAAGAAGAGAGAAAACAGTTCTTTTATGAAAAGTTAGATGAATTTAAAGAGGCTGAGTTAGTAATAACAGATAGAATTCATGGAATGATATTTGCAGCGATAACTGGAACACCATGTATTGCTCTTAGCAATTATAACTATAAAGCAAAAGGCACATACGAATGGATTAAAGGATTAAATTATATAAAATTTACAGATGATATTGAAAAAATACCAGAGCTTATAGATGAATTAAAAAAATTAAATAATATTACTTACGATAATTCTGATTTAATGAAATATTATAATAAGATTATTAAATGTATAGCTGAATAATTGTGTATAAGAGTTAATTTATATTTATCCATGAGATACGTATATTTAAGTAGAATAAAAAAAGTACTTAATTATTTTTATTAAGTACTTTTTTTTAACCAAATATAAATATTTTAATATTATGTAATAAAGGGAAAATATACTCTTTTTACAGTAAGATAAAATATGGGGGAATTAATCATGGCATCTGTATTAGAAGTTGGATTATATGATTACTCTAATGAGGCCTTTAATTATGTTGGTAATTGGGGGGACTTTACTAAAGGCACAGAAAAGATGACTTATTCAGAAACAGCAGGAAATTATGTTGAATTTACTTTTAGTGGAACAGGTTTTAAGTGGTATACTCATATAAATGCTTGGCGTGGCTATGCAAAAATTTATATTGATGATATTGAAAAAGCTAAAGTGGATTTATATTCAAAGGATGAAATTAATAATGTTATGATATATTCATCAGATAAAATGGAAAATACTAATCATAAGGTAAAAATTATTGTAGCTGGGGAAAAAAATTCATTGTCAGTTTCTTATAAAGTAGTAATTTATAAAATAGAAATATTAAAAGAAGAAATTGTTTACTATTCTGAAATGATAGAGGAAAAGGAAGCGGAGTTAACAGAAAAAGAAGAACTATTATTAAGTATTACAGGAAAAATGGAAGAGATTCAAAATCAAATAGAGCAATTTAAAAATCAAATAAAGCAATTTCAAAATCAAATAGAGCAATTACAAAATGAAATAGAAAAATTAAAAGCACTACAAGGTGAAGAAATCGTGGAAGTTACAGATTTACAAGTGGATGATGAAAATATAATTTTATATAAAGCAGAAACTCATCAATTAACATGGACAGTTATACCAGAGAATGCTACAGATAAAACTGTTAAGTTTGAAAGTGGAAACACAGGATTTGTAACAGTTACTGATACTGGGTTATTAACTTATGTTAATGAAGGCGAAACTAATATAAATTTAACAACTAGTAATAATATAACAAAATCTGTAAGAGTTATATGTAAGGAAACAAATGAAGAAAATCCAGATGAAAACAATAATATTTTTCAAGAAGATAATGATAATACAGACTATTCAAAAGCTGTAGAATCAGAAAATTTGTATGATGAAGGTATTATTATTGCAAATGAAGCAGAAGTATTAGAAATAGGTGATATGATTAAAATAATAGCTCATGTATTGCCATACAGTGTTTATAATACAAATCCTTACGTATTAAAATCAAGTGATGAAAGTATAGTTAAGGTTAAAGGCGGTAAAGTTATTGAAGCAGTTTCAGTAGGAAAAGCAGTAATAACAGCGTACACTACAGATGGAAAATATAAAAATTCAGTAGAATATAATGTTATAAATAAGACTGAAAAAACAATAGATATTTCTAAGATTTATAGTTTAGAACTTGATAAATTTGAAATTGTAGCAGATGTAAGTACTAAAGAGCAAGCTATTAAAAATTCAGATGGAATAAAATCAGCATTATATTATGCTGTAAATAATGGATATGAAAAAATAGTATTTCCATCAAATTTAACTATATATATAGAACCAAGTGAAACTATATATATGGAAAGTAATTTAATTGTTGATTTAAATAATTGTATTATAAAATTAAGACCTAATAACTATGAACGATATTCTGCATTTTATTTTGGACAAGGAAATGGATTAAATTTAGTGGATAATAACTTCTTTAATTTTTCAGATGCTAAATATGTAGATGATTTTGATCCATTTAATAATATTACAGCAAAAAATCCAATGTATTATAAGATTTTTGATTTTACAAGCAATAATACAATTACTCAATATTCTAAAAAAATACAAATATATTCAAAATCAAATAAATTTAATAAATTATTTGATTCACTTCATTATGGCGATTCTATTAACTTTTCTTTTAGACAATTAAGATATGGAAATTACTCAATGAATATTCAATTACAATATTATAAAGATGATACTTTGATATTAGAAGAAGATTCTAAATCAGTATCAAATTCATGGACATTTTCAACTCCTTCGTTTACTTTTAATTTAAGAAATACAGTAGATTATAATAATATTCAATTTAAATTTGTTTTTACAAAATCGGCAAATTCTACAGATAGTAGTTATAGTATTTATTATAATAATATTACTTTAAATTGGATTACTAAATCTATATTAAATAATTGTAAATTATGTAATGGAACAATTTATGGAGAAAGAGATGAAAAATCTAATGTATATCCTAATTGGTATAATATAGGCTCTACTGAAGGTGGATGCAGTATCATATTTTATGAAGGAACTAATAATGGAATAGAGAATTTAACAGTTAAAAAATCAATAGGATTTAATATGTCTAGTGGAAAAGGCGATAATTCTTATGGAGTAACAGCGTATTCACAAACACCAATAACTTATAAAGTAATGGAACTAGGAACATTAGATGATAAAGGTGAAAATTTAAGTAACAGTAATTATATTAGAACTTCAGAGTTTATTGATATATCAAAGATAAAGACATCTTATTATGATATTGGATATCCATTAGGATATCATGGCTATCCTTATGTAAATTCTAGAATATATGATGTATGTTTTTATGATATTAATAAAAAATTTATAAGAAGAGATAGAGGATTATTAAGATTTAGGCAATATAGCAAACCTGAAAATGCTTACTATGCTAAATTTGTATTTTATAATAATTATGTTCCTACTAGTGGAAATAGTGATTTTAATGGAGCTTTTGCCTTTGTAGAAAATTTTGCCCATCCTATTAAAAATTATATTAGAAATTGTGTTATAGAAGATAACTATTCTTGTGGATTTGCAGCTTGCGGAGGACAAAAGTGGAGAATAGAAAATAACACATGGAGAAGAAATGCAGGAAGAATGCCAGGATGTGATATAGATTGGGAAGATGGATGGGAATATATGCAGGATGATTTAATTGAAGGAAATTCTTTTGAATCATATAACACATGTATACTTTGTGCAGGTGCTGGACAAGTATTTTATAATAATAAATTTAATGGTATAGCAACGGTATATGGAAGGAGTCAATATTGGTCATTTATAGAAAATATAATTGAAGATATAGTTGGAATAACTAGTGGAAATGGTGCTAAATTATCATTAGGATCATCAACAGATTGTTATTTAGAAAATAATATTTATAATAAATCATCTATTGCATGGGGACCAAACCATGGAGTCAGCCAGTCAAGTTATGATTTATATGTAAAAAACGAAAAATTTACTGATAGTAATATATTAAATAGTAATATAAGAAGTATAAGATATTCTTATTTTAAAGGAAGTAACTTTTCGTTATATGCTACAAAAGTAATTAAGTGTAATCTAGAAAATGGAATGGTATCAACAAATTCTAATTTTAACAATTGTAATCTTAATGCTATAACTATAAGACCTTCAAAAGATAGCCAGGTAATATTTGAAAAATGCAATTTAATTAATTGCTATATAGAACCAATGTATCAATGCAAAGACGTATTAATTAAAGACAGTATAATAACTAGAGAAAAAGCAGGAAGTATAATAGCGCCAAGTAGTAATAGTACAGGTGGGGTAGAAGTTACGGATTCTAATTTTATTTTTGAAAAAATAGATGATTATCACTATATAGTTGGAGGATGGAATGCAGCAGGTTGTAGTGCAGTATATACTTTTAATAACTGTAAAATGACTTTATATGATGGATTTAAAGGATATTTAATTAAATGTTCATGGTATGCAGATGGAGCAACTACTACTCATGTAACTTTGAATTTTAATAATACAGATGTTTCTAAATTTGAAAAAACCGACGCAAAGGGATTAAAGAGTAACATTATTTTTAATATAAATTAGATAAAGAAAGTGCTGGTTATTCCAGCACTTTTTTTATATGTGTATTAGGAAAATATTATAAGGGAATAATTACTAATAAATTAAAATTAAATGTGAGGGTGTTATGAAAAAGATATTTAGTTTAGTTATTAGTATATTTCTAATAACATTTATTCATTTAAATACTATAAAATTATCAGCAGAAACGCTTAAAAATTATGGTGTAGATATTCAAAAGTTTAATATTAATAACAATGGATTAAATCCTATAGAAACTTCAAAGGGAATAAATGATGCTTTAAATTATGCAGCAAAAAATAAATATGATAAAATTACTTTTCCAAAAGGTGAATATTGTATAAGTGAAGAAAATCCAATAACTATGGTAAGTAATTTAATTGTTGATTTAAATGGGGCTACTTTTAAGATTAATGATAATGGATTACAGCATTATACAGTTATAGATTTTTCTAATTGTAGTAATTCTCAGCTTATTAATGGAATAATATTAGGAGATAGGGAAACTCATGATTATAAAACCATAGAAGGATCTCATGAATGGACTTGTGGTATAGTCTTTAATAATTGTGATAATTGTATATTAGATAATGTAACAATAAGTTCCTTTCCAGGGTATGGTATATCCTCTTCCTTAGGTGAAAATTTATCAGATTTAATAATAGGGGTAACAAAAGAGAATTTATCTATTGGAAATATAAATGATAAAGGAAAGTTAAATAATAAGAAAGGAACCATAAGAACTATTGATCCTCTAAATATAAGTAATGTAGGTGGAGAATTTGAATTAGGTTACAACAAGGGATACATGGGATATCCATATATGCAAAGTAAGGAATATTTATCATATTTTTATGATGAAAATATGAAGTTTATTTCTAAAGTAGATAATTGCAAACAATATAAAAAAGTATTGATTCCAGATAATGCTAAGTATGTGCATTTTGTATTTAAACAAGATTATGTTCCGGAAAGAGGAGATACAGATTTTAATGGTACAACAGTATTTTTAACTAATTATAGTAGTCCTAATAATATTACAATAAAAAATTGTTTAATTGAAAAAAATAAATCATTAGGTATGGGCATTTGTGGAGGATACAATTGGAATATAGAGAATAATATGTTTAAGGAGAATGGTGGAGGAGCGCCAGGATATGCAATAGATTTAGAAGATGGATGGGAATACATGGACAGCTTTTTATTTAAAAATAATAAGTTTATAGGTAATAACAATGATATTGTAAGTTGTGCAGGTGATAATATTATATTTGAAAATAACAGTTTTACTAGTACAGTTTATATGTGGGGAAGAACTACAAATTATAAATTTTTAAATAATTCTTTTTCAAATATAGCCATGAATATTAATTATGAGTATTCAACTGATACTGAATGTAGCGGCAATACCTATAATAATTGTAGAATAGCAATTACATCAAAAAATAAGGATGCTGAATTTAATATAAATAATGAAAATATTATTGATACACATGTAAATACTATGCCTGAAAATGTTAGTATTATTGATTCAAAGATAACAGCAGATAATATAGATAATATTAGAATATATGGTAACTTTAAAGATTGCCATATAAGTAAAGTTACTGGTTCATTAGTTAATTTTAGAGGTGAAAAGTGCAAAATTAATAATTCTAATATATATATCCAAGAAGAGGTAAACTTTAAAGAAAGTAATATAGAAGATACAAATATTGCTTCTTTTACCACAACAGAAAAAATAACCTTAGATAATAACCAATTAAAAAATACAAAAATATCATTAAGTACATGGGGATGTCCTACAGAAGTATTATTAAAGAATAATACTATAAGTATAGATAAGGATTCATTGCTTCATCTCTCAGCAGGCGTAACTAAAGAGGTGATTCTAGATAATAATACAATAGAAAATAACAGTAATAAATCACTAATAAATCTTTTTGATACTTCATATACAAAGGCAAAAGGAAAATTAATTTTGAAAAATAATACTATTAATCAAGGAAATAGCGATTATATTTTTGATGGAGTTAAGATAGAAAGCGGAGAATTTGATTTTATATATAATAATAACCATATTAATGGTGCAAAATTAATAAATCCAATATATAAGCAGATGAAATGTTTTAATGTTCAAGAAAAATAATAGTAATTATAGAAAGAGTTGGTAATCATACTTACTCTTTTTTATTTACTTAAAAACTAAAATATGTTAATATATGTATTAAAAGTAAAAAATAGGGGTATGAGGTGTGAGAAGTAAAGTATGGAAAAGAATGAGTGAAATTTTATTGGTATTAATATTTATATCAATATTTATATTATTAGAATTAAGAATAATACAAAAGCCATATAAGTGGATAGTATTTGATGTAACAAGAAATAAGTATACAACTTATGATAAAGATAACGATAGTATAATTTATGAAACAGATGAAATGAAAATTCAATTAGAGCATATAGTAAAGGAAGAGCCTAATTTGAATATGTGGATAGCTACTATAAAGGTAAGTGATTCTTCACAGATAAAATCAGCCTTTGCAGGAGGAGAATTTTCACAAGATGTAAAGAAAAGAACTTCTGTTATAGCAAAAGATAATGATGCTGTTTTAGCTATAGATGGTGCAGCAGTTGGATTTAATACTAATGGAAGAGTTATTAGAGATGGGGTTATTTATAGGGATTCTGATCTTGATTGTGCTCCACTGATTATTAAAGAAAATGGAGATTTAGAAGTCTTTGAATATGGAGAAAAGACTGCTGAAGAAATTCTAGATTTAGGTGGAATTCAAACTTATGATTTCGGACCAACCCTTATTAAAGATAATGAAATAATAGATAATTACGGTGAATGGTATAGAACCACTAAAGATCCACATACAGTTATTGGACAAAAGGGGCCATTAGAATATGTAGTATTAGTTGCAGATGGAAGAAGTAAAAAATCAGATGGAATAAGCTTATATGATGCTGCAGTAGAATTACAAAATAGGGGATGCTACATTGGCTATAATTTAGACGGTGGAGGATCTACTACATTATATTTTAATGGTGAAGTTTTAAATAATCCTTCAGATATAACTGGAGAAAGAAGAATTTCTGATATACTGTATTTTACTAATTAAAACTTATGTAACACTATTGCAAACAAATAATTACATATTTGCAAATTAATAAAAAGATGATAAAATACCTATATAGTAAATTTAAAAATTATAAACAAAAGATGGTAAATTAGTAAAAGTTAAAGGGGAAGAAAATTATGAAAAAGAGATGGAAAAATCCTAATGTTATAGCATTAGGTGTAGAAAATACTTATGATATAGAAAATTGCTCAATAGCACCACCATTTCCAAGTCAAGATGGAAAACAACCTACAAGAATTAAATGTGGACATTGTAAAAAAGTTTTTGAATCTGTAAATGACTTTAATGCACATGTTTTAGCACATTATGATGCAGGTATTACTAAAGATCATGCAATATATTTATATTCTTAAAAGCTTTATGTGATAAATATTATATATTTATCACATTTTTTTTTTGCAAATTAGTTATTATAAATTGGAATTATTGTGTTAAAATGGTACATATAATTATTTATGGAGGGTATTAATGAATACAACAGAAAAGCAATTTATAGATTTGTTATCCAATTCAATAAGAAATGAAGTTTGTAAAAAGAAATATGATAATGTAGATTGGAATGAGTTAATAAATTTATCTAGAAAACATAAAATTGAAGGATTGATATATTCTGCTTTAAATAAAGCTGAATTATTAGAAAATATAGATGAAGATAAGGTAAAAGACTTAAAAAAGGAAGTTTTTTTTACTGGGGTTACACAAATTTCAAATATGAGTAAGTTAGAAAAAGTTTTTAATGAATTTTCTAAAGAAAATGTGCCTGTTATAGTATTAAAGGGGTTAGTAGTTAGAGAGTATTATCCTCAGCCAGAGCAGAGAAGTATGAGTGATGCTGATATATTTGTAAAAGCAAAAGATATAAATAAATCTAAAAAAATATTAATAGATCTGGGATATACAGAAATAGATGCAGAAGCATCTCATCATATTAAATATATTAAAAGTGGATATCCAATGATTGAATTACATTGGCATGTTATGAAGCGAGATGGATTTAGTGATGAGTTAGATTTATTTGAGGATGATATATGGGATAGAACTATAGAAGTTAAGGTAAAAGGAGCTAAAGTATTATCACTAGGGTATGAAGATTTAGCCCTTCATTTATGTATGCATATGGCTGCACATTTGGCAGCAAGTGGATTTGGAGTAAGACAAATTGCAGATTTAGTTTTATTAGTTGAAAAAAAAGGTCACTTAATTGATTGGACATTATTTATAAATAAGGCTGAAGAGTTTGGTTTTAAAAAGTTCATTATAATTATGTTTAAGATATGTAATATATTATTTAGTATGGATATACCAAAAGAAATGGCTGTATATAAAATTGATGATGAAGAAATGTTTGAAAGTCTTATAAGTACCATTTTTGATGGTGGTGTATATGGAAAAAAAGATATGGCAAGCAATTTTGCTAATCAAGTAGCTTTTAATTATAAAGGTAAAGATTCTAATGCAACTATAGGGGCTATAAGAAGATATTTTAGATTTATATTTCCTAGTATTGAAACTATGTCTGATAAATACAGTTATGCTAGAAAGATAAGAATATTAACTCCAATAGCGTGGATACATCATTTATTTTCAGGAATATTTAGAAAAGAATATAATTTTACAGATAAAATTAGATTCCTAACTAAAGGAGCTAAAGAATCTGTAGAAAAAAATAAAATTCTTAGTTGGATGGAATTATAAAAGCTTAAATGGCTAATGTTGATAAACATTAGCCACTTTTTTGTCTAAAGAGTAAAATTAGAAACTATTAAAAATATGGGTTAAAATGTAAAAAATGCAATGAAAAAAGTTTATTATATTTGTTTTAATTATTAAGAGACAGTGATAAAATAAATATATGGTAATAAATGGATAAGAAAGGCAAGGATAAGCTATGCAGCTTGAAAAAGGTATTAAATTAAAAAGTATAATTATAAAAAATAAGGAGTATATACTATATCTTATTTTTGGAATATTAACTACACTTGTAAACTTCTTCATATATTATTTATTTACATATATTTTAAAAGTAAATTATTTGATAAGTAATTGTTTAGCATGGCTTTCGGCTGTAATATTTGCTTTTGTTACTAATAAAACCATAGTATTTAATAATTATAATATAAGTTTAAAAATTATAGTAAAAGAATTTGTTAAATTTATTAACTGTAGATTAATATCTGGATTTATTGAAGTAATAGGTTTATTTATAATAGTTGATAAATTAAATATTATGGACATGCTAGCTAAAGTTTTAATAGGAGTAATAGTTATAATCTTAAATTATATTTTTAGTAAGACATTTGTATTTAATAATAACTAGATGAAATATTTTGGAGGTTAAATTCATGGAATGTATAAGTACAGTAGTACCTTGTTATAATGAGGAATCAGTATTAGAAAGCTTTTACAATGAAATATCTAAAGTAGCCTCTGAAATGAAAAATGTTAAATTTGAGTTTTTGTTCATAGATGATGGTTCTAAAGATGAAACATTAAATATAATAAAGAAGTTTAAATCATTTGATAGCAGGGTTTCATATATATCATTTTCAAAAAATTTTGGCAAAGAAGCAGCTATTTATGCAGGGTTAGAAAATGCAGTAGGTGAATATGTAGTTATTATAGATGCAGATTTACAACATCCACCAAGGCTTATTAAGGATATGTATTATGGCATAGCTATTGAAGGCTATGATAGTGTTGCTGCATATAGAAAAAATAGAAAAGGTGAAGGTGTTTTAAGAACATTTTTTTCTAAAAAATTTTTTAAAGTAGCCAGTAGATTAACTCATTTAGAGTTTAGGCAAGGTGAAGAAGACTACAGAATGATGAATAGAAAATTTGTTAAATCTGTACTTTCAATTAAAGAGAAAAATAGATTTTCAAAAGGAATATTCCAATGGGTAGGATTTAAAGTTAAATGGATAGAGCATGAAAATATAAATAGAATTGCAGGAACTAGTAAATGGTCAATAATTAAGTTGTTTATTTATTCACTAGATGGAATAATGAGTTTTTCAACTATTCCACTTATAGTTTTATCTATATCAGGGAGTATATTGATTATTGTTTCTTTAATTATTTTAATTGGAATGTTAATTAATAAGTTTATTGTAGGAGAAGATATATCAAATATTGTTTATATAACTATGCTTATGATTTTTTTTAGTGGCATACAATTAGTATCAAGTGGAGTACTTGGAGCATATTTGGCTAAGGGATATTTAGAAGTTAAAGAAAGACCTTTATATATAGTTGATGAAAAAGATTTAATAGAAAATAAGGATATTGAGGATAATGAGGAATTTAAAATTAAGAATTAAAGAAAATTATATATATCTATTATCGTTTATATTAACAATAGCTTTAATGATGACTATTTATATAGTATTGAAAATTTTCCCCTTTGGAAATAGAGAAATTGTTACTAGTGATATGTATTTACAATATGTAAGCTTCTTTGGAAAGTTAAAGGATATTTTGTCAGGAGATGCATCATTAACATATTCGTTTAGTAAAAGTATAGGGGGAAATAGTGTTGGGCTATTTGCTTATTATATGGCAAGTCCATTTAATTTAATATTAGCACTTTTTCCAAAGAAGTTTATTGGAGAAGTAATTTTAATAATTACTCTATTAAAACTTGGTTTTAGTGGATTAACTTGTTCATTATATTTAAGTAAAACTTATAAAAAACATGATTTATCAGTAGTGATTTTTTCCTTATGCTATGCGTTTATGGCATATAATATTAACTTTCAATTAAATATAATGTGGCTTGATGGAGTATTATTATTACCGTTGATAATGCTAGGAATAGATAAACTTATAAATGAAAATAAATATGGATTATATATTATCACATTATTTTTTGCTATATTCTCAAATTATTATATAGGATATATGATTTGTATTTTTTCAGTTTTATATTTCATATATAAAACCATATTAAATAATAAGTTAAATGTAAGAAAAATAGGATTATTTATTAGCTCATCTTTAATAGCTGGAATGCTATCAGCTGTATTAATAGTACCTACATTACTTTCATTAAGATCTGGGAAAGCTGAGTTTAAGTTATTTGAAGCTTTACCTGAAATAATACTTAAGCCATATGAATTTATAGCAAAGTTATTTATAGGAAATTATAGTTTGAGGCAGATTATTGGAGGAAATCCTAACATTTATTGTGGGGTAATAATAACAATATTAGTTTTGTTATATTTTATGGATAAGAATATTAAAATGAAAGAAAAAATATGTTCATTAGTATTTTTAATTATTTTAATAGCTAGTTTTTCAGTTAACACTTTAAACATATTGTGGCATGGATTTGATGAACCAGTAGGATTTGAAAATAGATTTTCATTTTTATTTTCCTTTTTAGCTATAGTATTAGCATATAAAGAATATGTAAATAGAAAATTTATTTCTAATATAAAGATTTTAATCATATTATCCTTAGGATTAGTATGTACAGCTTGGATAGCAACTATAAATTATGAAGGACTTACTACTAAAAAAATAATATTATCTTTTATATTTTTAACAATATATTGTATATTATTAAAATTAAATACTAATTCAAGAATTAATAAAAAAGTAGTAGTGAGTTTAATATCTTTAATTGTTATAGGTGAACTAATGATAAATGCATATAGCTGTTTAACACTACAATCATATGCACCAAGAAAATATATATATAATTATATTGAGGACTTACAACCTATAGTTAATGAGTTAAAAAGTACTATGAATAATTTTTATAGGATTGAAGAAGTGTTTGTTAATACTTATGATGATTCAATGTTATTAAATTATTATGGTATTCAACATTCAAGTTCCTCAAATGATGTTAATACTAAGGAATTTATGACTAATATGGGATTTAAAACAGCTCCAAGTTATGAAGGGTATAATCGTGGTGGAATGATTCCTGTAGATTCAATTTTAGCTATTAAATATCAAATAGCTAGTACTGATCCAGATTCATTTTCATCATATGGATATAATGAAAACCCTTATTATGAAAAAGTAATGGAAAATGAAAAATATATTGTTTACGAAAATCCATTTGCTTTACCAATAGCTTTTATGGTTAATGACAAAGTGAAGGATGTAGATATGACTGAAGAAAATAAATTTAATTTAAGTAATACAATATTAAACTCAATGGTTGAAGAGAATTATCAAATTTATAATAGACTAGAAATAGTAAATATTGAGTTAGATAATGTAACTGAAACAAAACTTGAAGATGAAACAAATTATGAAAAAGTTGATAAAGAAAAAGAAGCAAGTATTGTATATACTGTGAAATCAAATGATAGTAATCCTGTTTATATGTTTTTGAAGTCACAGTTATATGAAGATAAAGTCACTAATTATAATCAAGTTATAGTAAAAGTAGAAGGTCAAAATGAATTTCCACAGTTTGATAGTAGTGCTTATAATATTGAATATATTGGGAATTATCAAGCTGGAGAGGAAATAAAAATTAAAGTTGAAATAAAAAGAGATTCTTGTAATGTTAAGGATGCATTGTTTTATTCTTGTAATATGGATAATTTTACAAAAATATATAATAATTTATCAAAAAATATAATTCAGAATACTGAATATAGAGATGGATATATAAAAGGTAATATTACTGTTAATGAAGAAAAAACTTTATTATATACATCAATACCATATGATGAAGGTTGGAAAATTAAAGTAGATGGACAAGATGTAGAATATATTAAACTACTTGATGGATTAATTGCAGTTCAGTTAAATGAAGGTAATCATGTTATAGAGTTTAAATATAAGACTCCAGGATTAACAGCAGGAATAAGTATATCAATAGTAACTTTTATTATAGTAATTATAAGGGAAGTTTTTAAAAAATATAGATTTACAAAAAATAATTCATTAAAAATTAGTTAGTAGTAGGGCTATCCCTATTATTATATATACTTTATACAACAAGGAGGAGAAAGTAATGAAAAGATGGAAAAAGCCATAATTATTTAATTTAGGAGTAAGTTCAACAGAAAAAAGTGCTAACCATGAAAATGCAGTTGATGCTACAACTTATGATTCGCAAGGAAATTATTGGGAAAGCAGAAGCTAAGAACTGTAGATGAATCTTTTAAATATACTTATGAATAATTAATACTAAAAATATTGGTAGATATAATTAACACTTAAGTTATTTATATAAATTCATAAAATTGGAGGGATTCATTATGAAACAATGGGAAAATCCAGAAATCAAAGAATTAGGCGTAGAATCTACTGAAAAAAGTTCAACACATATCAATAGAGTAGATGCTACAACTTATGATTCAGATGGAAACTACTGGGATAGTAGAAGCTAATTGTAATCATTAGCAAAAGAGAAATCTAAGGGAAAGGAAAATCCTTCCTTTGGATTTCTTTCTTTATATATTAATAATTATAGGGGGATGTGAAAATGAGTGGTGCTATAGGTGGAGTAATAGATTTTAATAATTTAAAAATTAGTGAAAAAATAAGTGAAAATATGATTAAAGCCTTAAAAAAGTATAAGATAGATAAAGTTAATAGCATTAATAGAAAAAATTCTTTAATGGTATGTGGTCAGATTATCATTACTGAAGAAAATATTAATGAAGTACTTCCATATTATAAAGAAGATACAAACTTGTTTATAACAGCAGATGCAATTTTAGATAATAGGAAAGAGTTATTTAAAGAATTTAATATTATAGGGGAAAAGCAAAAAATAACTACTGATAGTGAACTAATTTTAATGACTTACGAAAAGTATGGAGAAGAATGTCCTAAGTATTTATTAGGGGATTTTGCTTTTGTTATATTTGATGAAAAAAAAGAAAAGGTATTTTGTGCTAGAGATCATATGGGGGGAAGGACACTATATTACAATTTTCAAAAGGGTAGATTTATTTTTGGAACACTTACTAGTTTGATTTTTCCATTACTACATAATAAGGAGTTAAATGAAAGATGGATTACTGATTTTTTAGCATTGTTTGGACCTATGCATAACTCAGAAGCTACTGAAACTATATATAAGGAAATATATCAATTAGAACCAGCACATTATATGGTTATTACTAAAAATAATATAGTAAAAAATAAATATTGGAATCCATTAAAAGATGTAAAACCATTAAAGCTAAAAAATCATGATGAATATGTAAAAAGATTTTTAGAAATATTTGAAGAAGCAGTAAAATGTAGATTAAGGACAGTAGGACAAGTTGGAATAATGGTAAGTGGTGGATTAGATTCAGGCTCTATTGCAGCAATAGCTTCAAAAGAACTTAAAAAAGAAGAAAAAGTTTTAAAGGGATATAGTTTTTTACCTATTGAAAGTTATAGTAATAAAATTGTAAATCATAGAATTGCAGATGAAAGTGAATATGTTAATATTTTAAAAAATTATTGTGGTAATTTGGATATTACCTATTGTAGAAATGATAATATAAATTCATTAACTAATATAGATGAATTAATAGGTATATTTGAACAGCCTATTAAAACTTTAGAAAATTCATATTGGGTAACTGGAATGGCTAAACAAAGTTCTGAAGATGGAGTTAAGGTTTTATTAATAGGACAAAATGGTAATGTAAGTATTTCTTTTGGTGACTTTTTTATTCATATGCAAACGTTAATTAGACAACTTAAATTTGGAGAAGTTATTAGTGAGGTTAATGCTGCAAATAAAAGATACGGAAAACCTAAAAAAGCTATTTATTCAACAATTATAAGTAATGCAATACCATATAAAATAAAAAAAATAAGGCATAGAAAAGAAGATACAATTGAAAATAAATTTGAAGATAGTGTTATTAAACTTGATTTAATTAAAAAGTATAATGTAGAAGAAAGATTTGATAAAAAGGGATATAATTCAGTAATTACCAAAGTAGGCACTTTAAAGGAAACAAGAAAAAGTATTTTAGATGAAGCTACCTTAGCACACATTGGAATTATGGAGACAAAAGATTCTTTGGCTTATGGAATAATAAAAAGGGATCCAAGTAAAGATAAAAGAATTATGGAGTTTTGTTTAAGTATTCCAAGCGAAGCATATGTACATGAAGGTGAAGAGAGATATTTAATAAGAAGTTCTATGGTAGGAATTCTTCCTGAAGAAATAAGAACAAATTGGAGAAATAGGGGTATTCAGAGTGCAGATTGGGTAGAGAGGTTATTACCGGATTGGGATAAAACTAAAAATCAAGTGAAAGAAGCATTAATGGATAATGAAGTGAAAAAATATGTAGATATAGAAAAGGTAGAAGGTTTGTTAGAGAAATATGATGATATATCTAATTGCCAAAATAGAAATGAAGTTAAATTAATATTAATTCCTCTTGTATTTTATAAATTTATAAAACAATATAGAGAAATGTTAAATTTTCAATATGACATATAAGATTTAATGCTAAATATAGTTATATTTTTTAAATAATGATAAAAAATAATATAAATAGAATAATTTGTAGCAATTTGTAAAACGATTTTTAAGGAAAATAATATTAAATATAGTAAAATATATATAGTGAATAAAAGTTATTGCATAAATAAAATTATTTAATTGTGTAGTAACTTTTTTATTTTAATTTTTATCATTAAAAATGGAGAAATAGTATGAGTTTCGAAAAAAGCGAATTTTATTATAAAGTATACGGTTTAGATGTTAAATCAGAAATAAAAATAGATGAGTTTGTACCAACTGAAAATAGTAATTATGAAAATGCAGTAAGTATTAAGTATTCTATTATGTCAGAAGATATAAAAGAAAGTATAAAGAATAATAAAAAAGCTAATTTTTCTAAAGAAGAAGTTTGGTTTTATATAGATAATGTGGCTACTTATAGAGTTACTAATGGTAATTTAATCGAATTTGAACCTTGTGAAAACGCAGATCCGTATCTTTTAAGGGTATTTTTAATGTGTAGCTGTTTAGGATTCATAATGATACAAAGAGATATTGTGGCCATCCATGGAGGAACTATTGTTATTGATAATAAAGCTATTATTTTGACAGGTAACAGAGGGGCAGGAAAATCAACTCTTACAACTGGTTTAAGATTAAAAGGATATCCATTTATATCAGATGATGTGGCTGCTATAGAAATTAAAGATAATATTCCAATGGTTAAGCATGGCTTCCCTTATCAAAAGTTATGTAGTAGTGCAATGGATAAACTAGGATATGATAAAGAAAAGTACTTTTCATTTATGAGTGATACTGAAATTAAATATTTAGTAAATGCTCATGATGATTTTATATATGAAGATACTAGACTTTTTGCTTTATGTGAATTATCTGTAGGTGATGTTGAAGAAGTTCAAATTGAAGAAATAAAAGGTAGCGAAAAGTTAAATAAGCTTATAGCTAATAGATATAGAGTGGAATTTGTACAAGCTATGGGAGGTATATCACCAATTGCTTTTAAAATTTTATTACAAATTGCAAAAAATATTAAATTTTATAAAATTATCAGACCAAATGGTCAATTTACTGTAGATAAACAAATAGAATTGTTAGAAGAAAAAATTAAGATTTTGCAAAGTATAAATTAAAAAGGAGTGAATGATATGTTAGATTTTAAGAAGTTTTCTGGAAAAGTTGGAGATATAAAAAAAGATTACGGAGTAAATATTAATTCTGTAATTACTAAAAATCAAGAAATTGATGATACAGACCTTGATGGAGAAAAGGTTATGATGAACCTTGATAAAGGTCAATACTTTATGATGAATGAAGTAGGAAGTAGAATTTGGGAACTTATTGAAGGAAATACTCCTATAGTAAACATAATAGAAACTTTAACTAATGAATATGATGTAGATGAAGAAACTTGTGAAAATACCGTAATGGAGTTTTTAGGAAGATTAAAAAATGCAGACCTTATTAAAGTTGTTTAGAAAAATTAAAACATTTTTTAAAATAAAAAATCAGGATAAATTAGCCTTTATAAAGGCATTTATATATATGGGATACTTTAGGGCTTTCATATTATTTATTCCATTTAATAAATTACGAAAGCGTATGGGTAAAGTTAAGGTAGAATCGCCTCAGAATGTAGATGATGAATGCTATAAAAAGGCTGTAAGAATAGCTAGGATAGTAGGAATAGTATCGTATCATACACCATGGGAAAGTAAATGTTTAGTACAAGCATTAACTGCTCAAAAGATGTTAAAGGAGCAAGGGATATCTACAACCCTTTATTTAGGTGTAAAGAAGGAGAATAATCAAATGGTAGCTCATGCTTGGACAAGATGTGGAAATTATTTTGTAACAGGCGGAAGCAATCGACATGGTTATGCTGTAGTTGCCAAATTTGCTAGTTAGTATCTGTGACTTATAGTCTTAAGATAAATAAATAATTAACTTAAAAGATGAAAAGAAAATGAAAAAAGAATGGATAAAACCAGAAATAAAGGATTTAAATCTTGAAAATACTTATGAGGATGGATTAATTGATTGTCCAAACGAGAATGATGATACTAGCATTTTTAGCTGTCCACCATTCGGTAATGGAAACAGTGATGGAAACGATAAAGGAAATAAAAAGTGTAATTTCCCAAGATGTAATCATAAAGTAAAGGGGAATGGCTATAGATGCAAGTGTCATCTGAACTCTGAAATATCACAATCTTAGGAAATATAAAAGTAGCTGTTGTGTAATAGTTAAAACCATTATTAAGGCTATTATATGTAAGCCAACTGGTATAACAGAAACAGTTTCTTAATGTAAAGGGATATGAGTAGTTAATTCATATCCCTTTAATTATTTAAGTTTAAAATATTATAATACCATTATTGTAGCCATTGGTGTCCAACGGAAAAGCAACGTGAAAAATATATTAAAATGATTTATAGACCTATAGTTGCTACATATTAGGAATAACTATTAATAAGAAGATAATATATTATAAAAAGAGGCTGTATGGAAAGTTATTTCCATACAGCCTCTTTTTATAATGGATTTATTCAAGTGAAGTGATTTTTGCATTAACAGAAATCACTTATTTTAAAATATGTAATTACAAAATAAGAAAAATATAGTAAAATATTACTATTAGAATGGGGTTGACTAGTTATAATCAACATTAACTACTTCGTCAAATTGATGAGTAACTCCAGATATATTACAACTTCCTGTTATTTTTATTTGCTTAATTTCGTTAGTGAATTGAAGAAAGAAATCATATTTTGGTTGGTCAACGGTAATACAAGTTACTTGATTCGCTATTCCTTTATAAGAAACAGTTACTTTAATATTTACATCTGTTGCTGAATCAGGTAATCTAGTATATATTATGTTATTATGATCATTTGTTTTACTTAAAGTTAATATATCTTTAACAACAAAAAAATTGCTTTCATTAAATTTCCATGTATTTCCAGTATTTTCAGTATTTTCGTTAGAATTTGAATCGTTACTTGAATTATCACTAAAATCCGGAGAAACAGTTGTATTATAGTTATCTAAGTTTGTTTCTGTAGCTATGTTAGAAATTTCGTCATATTCAAGATTTACATAATTTTCTAAGTCGGCTACTGCATTATTTGCTTTTTCAAGTTCATTATTTAATCTTAAAATTTCGTTTTGTAAAGTAGTTAAGTCATTGTCTTTAGCTTGCAGTTGAGTTTGTAAACTTTCTTTTTCGGTAGTTAATTGCTCAATTTGAGCTTGTAAATTTTCTTTCTCAGTAGTTAATTGATGAATAATTTCTTCATCATGATGGATTATAGAATCTGAAGTATTTTTGTTATCTTCAAGTTCCTTATTTAGGTCTGTAATTTTATGTTCTATATTTACTTTTTTATCATTTAATAATTTAATATCTGCATCATATTTCAGTATAGTATCATTAAGCTTTCTTAACACAGCATCTCTATCATTAGAAATTAATATAATTTTTTCTTTCATAAGATTTACTTTTGACTTTATATTTTCAATTGCAGGTTCACCTGTAAAACATAATATTCCTATGGCTACCGTAATTGATCCAAATGTTAAAATCATATTTCTTAAAAATTTATTCATAAAAATATTCTCCTTAAATTTATTATCTGTATTTAAAATCAAATATGAATCATATTAGCATAATATATATTAAAATATATTTTTTTTTCTGTAATTGACAATTGTCAATTATAATGGATTTTTTTATTGTGTATAAAAAATTTGAAGAAGGATGTTTTATTTTATATTATTTGGAAAATTTTAATATACAAAAAGCAAACTTTAATGTATAATAACTTTAATAAAAAGTTTAATTATTTTATAATTAATATAATAAATTTTAAAAATATTAATTAAGAAAATTTAGTTTTAAATTTGTTTAGTAACAAATGTAGAGGTTATTGTAATGGTAAAAAAAATTAGATTAGAATTGATAAATTCAATGACTCCTTTAATCACAAAGAACATTAAATTTAAAAAAATGATATTATTTTTGAACAAAATTCTCCAAGAAGTAGTACATATATATTATTAAAAGGAAAGATTAAACTTTCATTTTTATTACCAGATGGTGACCAAATTAATTTAGGGTTTTATTCTGCTAAAAATGTAATTTTAACATCAACTGATAATAGACATCCATTTATGTCATTATTTAAAGTTGAGGCTGTGGAAGATTGTTTAATAGGAGTTGTTCCAGCTTCAAGCATTGAAAATAATGAATATCTTTATAAAATAATAACTAGATATTATGATATAATTTTTAAAAAAGTTTATTTACAGATGGTTGAGTTAATGTCAAGAAATAAATTAGATAGTTTATACTGTATATTAATACGTCTTGCAAATACTTATGGAATAGAATTTTCTAATGGAATAAAAATTAATATTAAATTAAGTAATATTGATTTAGCTGGATATATAGGAACATCTAAAGAAACAATAAGTAGATTAATGAGAAAAATGAAAGATTTAGATTTAATAACTACTGAAGATAAATATATTATATTAAAAGATATTGATTATATGAAAAGAAAAATTGAGTACACTGATGATTTAGAAGAATTATACATAATTTAAATTACATATTAAACATTTTAAAAGATAGTATTATATTTCCATAGCATTTAATTAGCTAAGGATATAATACTATTTATTTTTTATAAATATCAATTAAAATTGACAAAAATCATGTGTATTTTTTTTGAGGTATTTTATTATTTATATAAATGGGAGGTTTCAAAATGAAAGAACTTAAACTTGAAGATGAAAAAGAATTAAGCTTTAGTGCTAATAATTTAGAAATATTAAAGTATTCTTTACTAACTATAAATAATAAATTTACTGAACCTATAAATAATATTAATAGTTTATTACAATTACTAAAAAGCAAAAATTCCATTAATGAAAATATCATGACAATGCTATTTAATAATGTATACGATCTTTTGATTAGTAAAAATAATCTTATATACTTTTTAGAAGTTTATTTTAATTGCTTAGAAATTAATCCTAAAAGTTATGATATAATAAGTACCATTGAAAATTTATGTGATGCTATAAATAATTCACAATATTTTCATAATATTAATGTAAAGTTTAGTAGCAATTTATCAAAAAAAATTATTTCTTTTGATGAAAAATTAATAGTAACAGCTATAAAAAATTTAATATATTTAATAGGTGATGATATATCATTAAAAATAATTTGTAAAAAAAAAATATATACATATATGCTTAACTACTCCAAAGGAATATGAGCCAACTAATAATTATTTCTATGATAATTCTAATAATAAATTTATAAATATACCAGAACATTTAACAATGGAGTTTAAATTAATTAAGGATTTATTACAACTTCATAATGGTAACATTATAACTGAAAATAATAATTACATTATAGTTCTACCTAACATAAAAAATTACTAAATTTTATATGAAATTAGGAGTGATGTATGTTTAAGAAAAAAATATTTATCATAATTGCAATGGTGATTTTATTAATTCCTATTGTATTTATAGTAAAAAATAAAATTAATGTAAATTTTGAAAATTTATCTATAATTGATCAAAAAATGTTGGCAGAGTATGATAAATTTTATAAAGAAACGCAAGAAAAAGAGATTTGGAGGGACTTTAATTTAAAGGATAAGACTATTTTAGCCATTAATGGTAAATTTGGAGAAGCGTATTTAATTAATCCTAAAGAAAAAGTAAATAATATTTTTACAAAAGAAATAAAACTACCTACAAATTTTTCAATAACAGTGTATAGAGTTTCTAATATAGCACCAGAAGTTTTAAAACTTATTTTTGACGGTAATTTTAATAGTATAGACAAGAAATATAATGTATATGGACAAGATGTATATTATGTTAGATATAATAAAACATCAATAGAGCAACAGTTTACTTCACAACATTTTATTACATTCCTTAGCCATGAGGCTTTTCACTATTATATGCAAAAAAAATGGGCAAATGGTACAACTTATGATATATCAAATTTATCTGAAATTGGAAAAAGCTTATTGTTTGATGAGTATGAAGTGCTTGGTAAAATCCAAGAAGAGCTTTTAACTGATAAAGATAAAACACGATTATTAGAATATGCTAAGGAATATATAGAGATAGTAGAAAAAAGAATTAGAGATAACCAAGCTTTTATGAAAGATGAGTTATATAAAGAGCTAATTGAGGGAACAGCAACATATGTAGGTATAAAAGCTTCTGAACTTGTAGGATATGATTTTGGAGTTATGTATTTTGATAACATAAAAAATGTTCCATTTTCTGATATAAAAAAACAAGTTCAGTTAGGAACTGTTAATGAAAGTATAATTACAACTAAAATACCATATTATACAGGGGCTTTGTTATGTGAACTTATGGATGCAATAGATATTCCAAATTGGCAAGAAGCACTAAATAATCAAACTGAAAGTACACAAACAAATCTTTTTGAAATTATACAGCAATATTTAAATTATCAGTAACAAAATTAAAATCTGCTTCAGAAGAGAACGCAAATGAAAAATTAAGCCCATTAAATGCAATTGGGTATTGCTTATTTTACAAAGTTTAGTAAGAGGTGGGAATTACTATATATAATAGAATCAAATTTTAGTATATAATATTATAAAATGATATTCTTAGGATGTGATTAAATCATGTTTGATAGCTGTAATATAAAAAATGATGTTGAATATAGTCTTGACAAGCAAATAAGAAATGAAATTGTTAAGGTTAGAGATACATGTATTTATAGATTAAAAAATGCAGATATATTATTATTTGGTTCTATAGCAAAGGGCAAATATAGGAATAGTAGTGATATTGATATATTAATATTAATTGATGATAATAAAAGTATTAGTGAATTAAGAAAACTAAGACATGAACTAGAAGATGATATAGATTCTCTAAATTTAAGTAGAAGTGTAGATATTAAATTATATAATAAAAATAGATATATTGAACTAAGTAAGGAAATAAGCTTTGAGGGAGATATAGTAAAAGATTTAATAGATATAAGGTGGTGGAATTATGGTTAAGAGAGATATGTTTTATTTTGCAGATATTGATGAAAAATTTATAGATTCAACAAAAGATAATGAAGGGTTAGAAGATGGGGTATTAGTTCATTGTCAGCAATGTATTGAAAAAAATTTAAAAGCTATTATTCAAAAAAAATATGGAGTAATATCAAAAGAACATAATCTTGTTAAACTGTTAGAAGTATTATATTTACAAGGTTATCCAGAATTAAAAAAGTATAAAAGTTTGTGTAGAGACTTAAAAGACTTTTATTTTAGTAGAAGATATGCTAGTGATGATTATGAAATTTTAACCCATGAAGAATATATTGATTATATTAATAATTTTTATGAGTTACTAAATAAACTTAAGAGAATCAGAAGTGAATTTGAATAAATTATACTATGAAATAAAACTGGATCTATTAGATCCAGTTTTATTTCATTTTTTTACAATAATTCAGTGGCAACTTCTAAAATACTATCCTTACTTACTTCTTTTAAATGGCCCTTTTCTAATCTTATTATTCTATGACAAATATTAAGAGCTGAAGGTCTATGAGTTATGATGATACAAGTTGGTTTATGAGACAATGCTTTAACTGCTTTTAATACCTTTACTTCTGTTTCAGGATCAAGGGCAGAAGTTGCTTCATCTAAGATTAATATTGGTTTCTTTCTTAAGAAAGAACGGGCTATGGCAATTCTCTGAGCTTGTCCTTCAGAAATACCAGTAGCTTTTTCACCAATTACTGTTTTAATACCATCTTCCAGCTCGTTAACGAAATCTAAAGCACAAGCATTTTTCAAAGCTTCATATATTTCCTCTTCTGTAGCTTCAAAGTTACCATATCTTAAATTATCTTCAATGGTACCTGAAAATAAAGTATTTCCTTGAGGAACATAAGAAATTAAATTTCGATAATCTCTATTAAAGGTATCTTCTTTATTATTTTCTTTTAAATAAACTTTACCATTACTTGGATTTATAAGAGAAAGTATCAGTCTAATTAAAGTAGTTTTTCCTTCACCAGATGGACCTACAAAAGCAATGGTTTCACTATAAGGAATAGTTAAATTAACATCATTAATTATTTTATTGCCTTTTTTGTATTCAAAAGATACATTTTCAAATGCTATTTCTGGATTAGTAAAATCAATAATTTCTGTTTCAGATGATTTTTCCAGTGGTATAGCTTCTAATTCCATTAATCTTTCTGCAGCTGCAATAGTTGATATTAAACCAGGAAACATAGCTGCCAATGAAGAAAAAGGATATTGTACTTTACTATATAGTTGTAACATTGCTGTAAAGGTACCATAAGTAGTTACCCCTGTAGAAATATTTAAAGCACCCCAGCAAAAAATAGTAAAGTATGCTAAATTTGAACATAATGACATAGCTAGTCCAGTCATAGATGAAAGTTTAGTATTTTTCATGGCTATTTTATATTTATTGTCTTGAATTTGAACTAATCTATTCATATTTATTTTTTCCATGCAAAAAGCCTTTACAATCATTATGTTTTGCACAGATTCTTGAATGAAAGCTCTATATTTAACATCCTCTTCTTGAGCTTTTTTATAAAGATCTTTTAGTTTTTTACTAAAATATCTACTTACTAGCACAAGAAATGGGCCAATAAACACTGCAATTATAGCAATAGATGGAGCTAAATAAATAAGTGTAGAAAAAGAAGCAAATAATGTTACTAAAATTGAAATAATATTAGGAATGGTACTAAGCAAAGTAGAACTTATAGTTGCTACATCGGAAGTTATCCTAGTTAATAGACTTACACTATGAAACTTACTTTGCTCTAACCAATTACTATATTCAATATGTTCAAATAACTTTTTTTGAATGCTTTGATTAAGCTTTGTAGATGCATGGGTGCTTAATAATGAAGTAATGGGACTTAATAACATCATACCTAAAGTAATACTAATCATAATAATAAGATACTTTATTACTTCAGAAGTATTACCACCTATAGCACTATCAATTAATGATTTTGAAACCAGCGTGTTATAAACACTAATTAAAGATGAAGCAGAACTTATTACAGTGGTAAAGATTAAAAACGGTATTACAGGTTTAGCATGGGATAAAATCCATTTTATCTTTATAAATAATTCTTTTAAATTATTAATATTCATTAGTTTTTTCCAGTTCATGTATTAATCTCCTTTTTTAGAATGCTAAGAATATATTAACATAAAAAGAAACTAAAACCAATTAAATACATGAATAATAAACTGTAAGTGAATGTTGAAAATTGACGTATGAAACTTCAAGTATTTATTTCCAAATATAGTAAAATAAATATATGAAAAATATTGATTATACTTAGAGGTGAATTATGGGTAAAGTATGGAGCATAAATAATAATTTTGGTGAAAATAAGAAAATTAAAGAAAATTACATTTTTATTTTATCCTTTATACTTCCTATGGTTATAATGTTTGTAGTATTTACATCATTAGGAGTAGGCTTTATAGGTGATAAGACCATAGTATCCAGTGATATGTATACTCAATATGTCGCTTACTTTGGTAAGTTTAAAGATATTTTAAGTGGAGATGGCAGTATTTTTTATTCCTTTAATAAGTCCATTGGTGGTAATAATATAGGATTATTTGCTTACTATTTAGCAAGTCCTTTAAATTTACTTTTAATATTATTTCCTAAGTCAGCCATAGGTGAGTTTATTTTTATTATATATCTAATAAAGATAGGTTTAGCTTCATTATGTTTTTCTCTATATATAAGTAAGGTTTATAAAAAGAAAGACTTATTTGTAGTGATTTTTTCTTTATGTTATGCTCTTATGTCTTATAACATATGTTTTCAAATGAATATAATGTGGATGGATGGTATGATGCTGTTACCATTGGTGGCCTTAGGTATTGAAGAAATAATACTTAAAGGAAAATATAAATTATATATGATAGTTTTATTTATGGTTGTGGTAAGTAATTATTATATAGGTTATATGATATGTATTTTTTCAGTGGTATATTTCTTTTATAAATCTATTATTTATAAAAAAATTAGTTTGCCAAGGACATTTAAGTTTTTTGGTGCATCCTTTATTACAGGAGGATTGGCATCTTTTTTACTTATTCCAGTATTAATATCCTTAAGTAATGGTAAGGCTGATTTTAATTTATTTAGTGAAGCCATAACCATTAAACAGAATTTAAGTAGCATCTTAAGTAAATTGTTTATTGGTAGCTATAATATGGGACAAGTAATGAAATCACCTACCAATATTTATTGTTCAGTTATGGTGGCAGAATTATTGATCCTATATTTTTTTAATAAGGAAATTAATATAAGAAATAAGATTGCCTCTTTAATAGTTATTGTGTTTATTGCTTTAAGCTTTTTTATAAGCACTTTCATATTATTATGGCATGGCTTTGATTATCCCATAGGATTTCAATATAGAAATTCATTTATATTTTGCTTTTTTGTAATTATTTTGGCCTATGAATGTTGGCTAAAAATTAAAGGAAGTAATTATAAAGGTTTAATTATAGCAGTTCTTTTTTTTGTAGCCACAAGTATCTATGTAAGTTATGGAGATTATGATTATTTAGATAGCAATAAGATAATAGCTACATTTATAATTAGCCTTTGTTATATTATTGTATTTATGATTTGTATTAAATTTAATACAATCAGCAAGATTATATTACCCTTAATAAGCTTACTAGTTATGACAGAGCTTTCTTTAAATGCTTATCTTTCCATGAAAAATATTAAGTATATTGATAAAGGTCATATTGGTGAATATATTGAAACTGTATCGCCATTAATTGAAGAAGTAAAATCACTAAATGATAATTTTTATAGAATTGAACAAGTTTATAGAAATACTTTAAATGATTCTATGCTTTTAAATTATAATGGTCTTGGTCATTCCAGTTCAGCCAATGAAGAAAGTACTGGTAGATTAATTAAAAATTTCGGGTTTAAAACAAGTACCATTAATGAAATTTATAATATGGGGACAACCATACCTATAGATTCAATATTAGGTATTAAATATTTAATTTCCATGGAAGAGCCAGAGTTTTTTAAGTGCTATAAGTATAAGCAAAATATGTTTTACAATAAGATTAAAACAGAAGGAAGTTATGCTGTTTACCAAAATCCTTATGCACTACCTATAGCATTTATGGTTAATGAAGCATTAGAGTCTACTAAGAGCAATGAAGCTAAAAATAAATTTGTTTATAATAATGATATATTAAAATCAATGGTTAACGAAAGTTATGATATATATAAAGAATTGAATGTCACTGATATTAAATTAAATAATTTATCAGAAGTGAAATATGATGATGAAACAGTATACCAAAAGGAAATTAAGGGTGTAAAAGCTACTATAGAGCTTACATTAAAGGCTCAGGAGTATGGGCCAGTATATATGTTTTTAAAGTCCAGTGAATATGAAAATGGATTTAGCAGTAAGAAAAGCAATATTAGCTCACAAAATGGAGTTTCCATAACAGTGAACAGTAATGTTAAATATGATCAGTTTACAGGTCATGGCTATAATATTCAATTTATTGGTACCTATCATAAGGATGAAGAAATAACCATTGAAATTTCTGTATTAAATGATAGCTTTAGCATAGATGAAGTGCAGTTATATTATTGCCATATGGATAAGTTTCAAGAAGTATATAAAAATTTATCTTCTAATATAATAGAAAATACAGTATATGAAGATGGATATGTTAAAGGAAATATAGAAGTAACAGCAGATAAGACATTAATGTATACATCAATTCCTTATGATGAAGGTTGGAGCTTAAAGGTTGATGGTGAGGAGTATGATTATTTTAAAATACTAGATGGATTAATTGGTGTAAAGCTTCAGCCAGGAGAGCATAAAATTGAATTTAAGTATAAGTTACCAGGTTTAGAACTGGGCATAGGAATTTCTATATTTTCATTGGGAATATTAATTTTAGCATTTAAAAATAAAAAAAGAGTCTTTTCTAAGTTAAAGAGTTAGAAAAGACTCTTTGTTATTATAAATGAATATATTATAGTCACTATAATATATTAAGGTTATATTAAGGTTATATTATGTATAAAATTAATATCTAATATTTAAAATAAATTTATATAATAGTGAAAGGATGAACTGCTTTATGAAGAGAAAAGAGATTAAGGATGTTATTAAAAAATTTACATATAAAAATAAAAAGAGTTTATGTATATTTATGGTTTTAGCTGTTTTGGCTGGGGGAATTGTTATTGTTAAAATTAATTCTTATAAATCACAACAAACAATAGATTCTGAAAATTATGCTAGAACTGTTTTTGTTGAAAAGGGAGAAATAAATAGGTCAATAAATGTAAATGGTAAAATTGAAAGTGCAGAAGTATCAATGGTTTCAACATCATTAACGGAAAAAGTTAAGTCTGTTAATGTAAAAGTTGGAGACTATGTTAAAGCTGGAGATGTTATTTGCACTTTAGATGATGGTGATATAACAAAAGAAATTGAAAAGAAAAAAGCTGAAATAGCTGAAAATAAAAAAGAATTAGAAGCTAATTATAATAAGTTATCTAATCAGTTAACAGAAGCAAGAAATGTTAAAGTATCTTCAGTATCAGCACAAGATAATGTAGTATCAAATTTAAAAAGTAACTATGAAAACACAGAAAATGATTTAAATAATTATGATGGAACTTATAAAAAGATCCAAAATACATATAACACAATGTTAAGTGCCATAGAAAGTAAGGTAAATAATTATAATGAAGCTGAGAATATTAAAAATTCTGCTTATAATGCTTGGATAGCTAGTGGAGGAAATACTTCTTCTAATGAATATTCAATTTACAAAGAGGCAGAAGAAAATTTAAATAATAAGAAAGCTGAATTAGAGCAAGCAAAGGAACTTTATAGTTATCAAGAAATACAGGAAAGCTATAATGAAGCACTTACAACATTAAATGAAAAAATAAGCAATAAAAATTCAGCTAAGGAGCAATATGAAGCAGCAGTAGCAAATCGTTTAAGTGTGATTAATAGTGCTGATGGAGAAATATCTAATCTTGAATCATCAGTTAATGATGCATATAAACAACTACAAAAAGCTGATGATAATGAAGAATTAAAAAATTTAGAAGAAAGATTATCAAAAACTGTATTAAAGGCTGAAACAGATGGGAAGGTAACTGAACTAAAAGTAAAGGTAGGGGCAGTACCAGAGGGACAAGTTGCTACAATTCAATCTGATAATAAGCTTATTATAAGTGTTATTATTCCAGAGTATGAAATTAAAAATGCAAAAGTAGGTATGAATGCATTGATTACTACTAATTCTAGTGATAAAAAGATTTCAGGAAAGCTTACAAGAATATCTCCTACAGCTAATGCTGGAGAAACAAGTGGTTTTTCAGCAGATATATCTATAGATGATGCTAAAGATTTATATATTGGAACAAATGCTAAAGCAGAGATAATAGTTTCAGAAAAGAAAAATGTTCTTATGGTTCCTAAAGATGCAGTTAAAGAGGTAGGGGGAAAATATTTCTTAATGGTAAAAGGAAAAGATAATCAATTTATTGAAACAGAAGTAACTCTTGGAGAAGAAAATGATTATTATGTTGAAGTAAGTGGAAGTGGCATAAAAGAAGGTAGTGAAATACTTGCTGATCTTACAAATTATAATGAAACAACAGAAGGTGTTGAGAATGAAAGTAAAGGTGAAGCATAATGATAGATAAAGTCAAACCACTAATAGAAATGAAAGAAATAATTAAGGCATATAATATTGGATTAGAAAGTGAAATAGAAATACTACATGGTATAGATTTGAAAATTTATGAAGGAGAATTTGTGGCCATTGTAGGTGAATCAGGTTCAGGTAAATCTACATTAATGAATATTATAGGGGTTTTAGATAAACAAACTAAAGGTGAATATTATTTAGATGGTATAGATATAAAAAATGCCAATGAAGCAGAAATGAATGTTATTAGAAATAAAAAAATTGGTTTTGTTTTTCAAAATTTTAATTTGATAGGAAGAACATCTGCTCTTAAAAATGTGGAATTACCTATGCTTTATGCAGGTGTACCCGCAGAACAGCGTACAAAAAGAGCTAAGGAGCTTTTAAGTAAAGTTGGAATGGAATCTAGAATGAATCATATGCCTAATGAGCTTTCAGGAGGACAAAAGCAAAGAGTTGCCATTGCTAGAAGTTTAGTTAATAATCCTTCAATAATCCTTGCTGATGAACCAACAGGAGCACTTGATAGTGAAACTAGTGCTATGGTAATGGATATATTTAATGATTTAAATAAAAATCAAGGAAAAACAATTATTCTTATAACTCACAGTAAAGAAATAGCAGAGCAATGTCCTAGAATTGTAACCATAAAAGATGGAAAAATTATAAATGATAGCAAAGAGGTGGTGAGTTAATGGGATTAATGGAAAATGTAAGGCTAGCTATCAGCAGTTTAAAAGCAAATAAGCTTAGAGCGTTACTTACAATGTTAGGTATTATAATAGGTATTGCCTCTGTAATTACCATTGTTACCATAGGAGATTCACTGGCTGCATCAATAAATAGTGAAATGTCAGGTTTTGGTGCTAGAAATATTAATATGTACTTAGAACAAAAAAATTTAATTACATATAATGAAAATGGAGAAGAAATTTATTCTGAATATGAAGCGCCTACAGAAAAGGATTTTGTTACAGATGAAATAATAAGTGATTATAAAAAAACTTTTGCTGATGATTTATTAGCAGTATCTATTTCAGAAAATGCTGGTAGTAGTACCCTTTTAAAGGGAAGAATTAAAGTTGATATAGATATAGAGGCTGTAAATTCAGATTATTTTAAAGGAGAAAATATTGAAATAATCACTGGAAGAGCATTAACAGAAAAGGATAATGATGAATTAAGAGCTGTTACTGTAGTAAGTGATAATTTTGTTGATAAATATTTTAAAGGACAATATACATATGATGAAGTTTTAGGTAAATCTTTTGAAACAGTTATAGGAAATAATACAGTAAAACTATATATATGTGGTGTATATAAATATAACAAAAATGATGGAGAAAGTATGTATTCATCAGATGGAAAAGTAAGTACAAAAATATTTATACCTATGTCTATTTATAAAAAAATTAATAATAAAAGTAATGGGTATGAATATTTTACTATCATACCTAAAGAAAATGTAGATTTAAATGAGTTTTTAAATAATACAAACAGTTATTTTTCTGAAGCTTATAAATCAAATGAAAAGTTTGAACCAGCTGGCTATAGTATGGAGTCAATGATGGAATCTACAAATAAGATGATTAATAGTATTAAACTAGCAATAAGTGCTGTAGCAGCAATATCACTTTTAGTAGGTGGTATTGGTGTAATGAATATAATGATGGTTTCAATTACAGAAAGAACAAAAGAAATAGGTATTCGTAAAGCATTAGGAGCAGGAAAAAGAGTTATACTTATACAATTTATTGTGGAAGCAGTAATTATATGTATAATAGGAGGTATAATAGGTGTTATCATAGGAAATGGTCTTGGAGCAATAGGTGCAAAAATAATGGGATACAGTGTTAAAGTTAATATTTATGCAATTCTATATTCAGTTGCTTTCTGTATGGCCATAGGGATATTCTTTGGATATTATCCAGCTAGTAAAGCAGCAAAGATGAATCCTATTGATGCATTAAGATACGAGTAAAGAGGAGTAAATTAATTATATGACAAAAAATATATTAATTGCAGAAGATGATGAAGATATAGTTGGTTTATTAAGATTATATTTAGAAAAGGATGGATATAAAGTTATATCTGTAGATAATGGAGAAGATGCTTTTAAAATAGTAAAAAATAGTCAAATATCTTTAGCATTATTAGATATTATGATGCCTAAGATGAATGGTTATGAACTTACTAAAAAAATTAGAGAGATAACAAATATCCCCATTATAATTTTATCAGCTAAAACTCTTGATAGTGAAAAGATACTAGGTCTTGACTTAGGTGCTGATGATTATCTTACAAAGCCTTTTAATCCATTGGAAGTAGTAGCTAGAGTAAAGTCACTTTTAAGAAGGTGTTATGAATTTAAGTTAGATAATGTAGAAGAATCTAAGAAAATATTAAAAGTTGGTGAATTAGTATTAAATGAAGAAACAGTATCTTTAACTAAGAATGGGGAAGAAATTCAACTAACTCCAACTGAATTTAAGATATTAGCTCTTTTAATGAGTAATCCAGGAAGAGTATATACAAAGGTGCAAATTTATGAAAATATTAATGGAGAATATTTCAAAAATGATGATGGTGCATTAATGGTGCATATTTATAGAATTAGAGAAAAAATAGAAGATGATTCAAAGAACCCAATGTATTTAAAAACAGTAAGGGGGCTTGGTTATAAAATTGAAAAAATCTAAAAAGGCAAATAGAAGGGGAAGTATATTTTCCCTTCTAATTAATAATTACATATTATTCACAGTAATTATTATAATTTCAGCTATATTAATAAACAATGTTAGCAATTATTTAATATTTGGTGATTATGATGCTATTTTAGGATTAACTAAGAAATATCAAAATTACTTGAAGGAAGAAAAATTTAATAAATTAAATCTAAAAGAGATAACAGGTGAAGATGGTACTATAGAAATATTAGATGAAAATTATAATTTAATTTATTCTTTAGGAAAGGATATTAATAAGGAAAAATATAATGAAGATGAGATAAATGCTATACCAAACTATAGAAAGGATGATACATATTTAAATATATATGATTATTATAGTGAAAATGGGGAAAGTTATAAGCTAATTATTGCTGAATCATATTATTCAGAAGGTGTTATAAGCAATTCATTAAAATCTACTAGTAAATGGTTTAAAGTATTAGATAAAAATTTGAATGTTATATTAGAAAGTGATAATGCGCCAGCAAAAAAAAATTATACTAAAAAAGAAATTATTTATATGAGAGGTTATTATAATAATGGACTATTTATTGAAAAGTATCAATATATTAATAATGACGGCATAAAAAGAACAGCTATTATTAAATCAAGAGAGTTGTACACAAATAGTTTCTTTAAAAAAATGAATATATTAACTAAGATAGATTTTGTTGTGTTTGGAATAGCTTATATAATTTTAGTGGTGATATTTGTATTTGTTCTTAGAAGTAAGTTTTATGAGCCATTAGAAAAGCTTAATAAAGCAATGGAACTTTTAACAGAAGGAAAAAGAAAAAAACCTGTAGATTATAGTGGACCTCGTGAATTTGTAGATATATGTGATAGATTTAATATTATGGTAAGTAAGCTTGAAGATAGTGAAAATCAACGTAAGAAGTTGATGAATGATAAAGAACGTATGATGGCAGATATATCACATGATTTAAAGACACCTATAACAAGTATTCAAGGATACGCTAAAGCTCTTTCAGATGGAATAATTGTTGATGAAGATAAGGATAAGTATATAAAGATTATTTATGAAAAATCAAAGAAGCTTACAGAGCTTATTAATATTTTTCATGAATACAGTAAACTAGAGCATCCAGACTTTAATCTTATTTTTGAAAAAGTTGATTTAAGTGAATATTTAAGAGCATATATTGCTTTAAAATATGAAGATATAGTTGAAAGTGGCTTTAATATAGAAGTGGATATTCCAGAAGAGGAAATGGAAATAAAAATTGATAAGGTTCAGTTACAAAGGGTATTTGATAATATCTTAGGCAATAGCATTAAACATAATGAAAAAGGTACTAATATATATGTATCATTGAAAGAAAAAAATGATATTTATGAAATAATAATTGCTGATGATGGAAAGGGAATTTCAAAAGATATAGCAAATAATATATTTGAAGCATTTACAGTAGGTGATGAATCAAGAAATAGCAAACAGGGATCAGGTCTTGGTCTTGCTATAGCTAAAACAATAGTTGATCTTCATGGAGGAACCATAGAGCTTGAACCAGAATCTCTTAAGAAATTTAGTACACAATTTAAAATAATTTTAAAGAAAAATCCTAAACTATAGATTTCGTTTATATTCTTTACAGTATACTTTTTTAAACAATTAAGTTGAAAATATGAATTAAGAGAATAAAAATATATCCATACATTTTAACAAAAAAAACAACAATATTACAAAAAGAGGAGCTTAAATAAATTTATGTTGTAATCTTAAGTAATAATGGAAGGAGGATTGTATGAGAATATGTTTAAGATTTCTATAGTATTAATGGATGTATTTTAAGTTGAAACTGTTTTTAGATAATAAAAAATAATTAACTTTGCTTAAAAAATGCAAAAAAGTATTTATTTAGTATATAATTAAAATATAAGTATGAAGATACTTATAAATATATCAACAAAAAGGGTGAATATATGAAAGGGGTAAAGAGAAGATTCGCAAATGTTAGAAACATAGCATTATTTATAAGCATCTTTATGTTTATAAGCTTATTTTCTAATATTACAGTAAAAGCAGATGAGCTAGAAAATGGAGAAGTGAATCCAGTAGTTTCAGAGCAAGCAGAACTTCAAAGTAATGAAGAATTTGATACTGAAAATGAACTTCTTATTCCAGAAGAAACAACAGATTATGATGATGCCCAAAATGATGAAGTCACTAGTGCTGATTTAACTGGCAGTGGTGAAGAGTTAAGTGAAGAATCAAAAGAAGAACTTCCTACTGCAGAGGAAGCTAATAAACAAGAGGAGTTTTTTCAAGAAGAAATTTTAGAAGAAGAAATTTTTGAAGATGAAAAAGAAGCTGAAGGAGCTATAACTGAAGAGGAAGAAGAAGTTATAGTGCCTGAAGAAACTGATAAAAAACCAAGTGATGAACCTAGTGAAATTGAAGAACCTAAAGATGAAACTAATGAAAATGAAGAACCTAAGGAAGATGAAGAATGTAATGGACAAATGAAAATATCATTATTGATTAATGGTGAAGAAGTAAACTATGAAGATAATGTTAGCTTAAATGAAGACGATGATATTGATTTAAGACTAAAATACAATACTATAGGTAAAATAAAGGCAGGAGATACATTAGAGATTAAAATTCCTTCATTTATTAATGTAAAAGATATAGAATATGAAAAAATGGATTTTAGTGAAGAAAGTATTTCAGATGATGGCACTGTAAAACTTATCTTTAATGAAAGAATTTTAGATGTAGGACAAATATACATTGGAGAAATAACCATAAGTGGTACTATAGCACATACAGAAGAAAGTGTTACTGAAGGCACAGAAGTACTTGTAAATGGAGCAGCTATAATTGGTGCAAGCATTACAGCTATTCCAAAAGTTAATACAGAACCAAATCCAGAAGAACCTGCAGAGGAGGTTTATATGGGTTCTGTAGTATTAACAAATGTTGAAAGAGGTAATAATGAAAAGGTTCTAGATGGATCTAAGTTCATTTTACTTGATGAAAATTTAGACAAGGTAGGGGATATTTACACCACCAATGAACAAGGGCAAATTACTGTTGATAATTTGATTGAAGGGGATTATTACTTTGTAGAAATAGCACCTAAAGCAGGATATGCTTTGGATATGATTCCAGTTAAATTTACTATCTCCAAAGATAATGAGGGACCTGTTTTGGTATTTAAGGAAAATTCACTTATACCAAAATTAAATTTTCCAAATGGAAATGGCAATGTCAGCAGTGGAAGCACTATAAACAAATTAAGCGGACTTTCAATGGCTAGTAAGTTAAGTACTAACACCAGCACAAATTATAGAAGAACTCTTCCTAATACAGGAGGAAATTCAAAGGCTGTGGAACTAGTAGTGGCACTTGCAGCTATTTTAATAGGCTTTATATTTGTCAGAAAAAACAAGAAGAATAATGTAACTTAAGTTATTAAAAAAATGCGTGATTGAGCAAGTGCCAACACGCATTTTTCATATAAAAATATGTTATATAAAAAATTTTCTAAGCTTGGATAGTATTAAATCCAAGTTCTTTTTTCCCTCATATCGTGTAATTTCTTTTTCTAGGCAGTAAGGCCTAAGTTTTCCTTTGAATTTGCAAAAGATGAGATATAGTACTTCTAGTTCTTCTGATGATAAAGTAGATAGTGCTTCTTTTAGTGTTGAGTGAATAGAGTTTGAAATTAGTAGTTCTTCTAAATTTATATCATCTTCTAATAAATCAATGATGTCATAATCACCTACTACATTGATATTAAGACTGGATTCTAAATTAGCTTTGTGGTGATTGCGAATAAGTAGGTTAAAGGTGTTTCTTATGGTATTCATAATATAAGCATCATATGTTATGCTGTCTTTATTTAAATCAATAGCATTTAAGGCTTTAAGTACTGAAAGATTGGCCTCTTGCCTGAGATCATTTTTATCAAATCCTTTTAAGTTTGTCTTTAAGCAATATTTATTTATAAGTGGCTCATATTTGTGCAGCACAGCTAGAGCTGCATTTTTATCGCCTTCTTTAAATTTTTTTACTATGGTTTTATCCATTTTCAAATCCCCCCTTAAAAAATAAAACACATAATAGAACATATGTTTATTATACTATATAAATATGCATATTTTTAGATAATGTAAAAAAATCTTATCGACAAATTATTTTAATAAAAATAAGAAGTATTATAGGAATAAAATTATTACTTTTTTAATATAAACAAAGTAGATGAATGTAAAGCCGGCACATAAAAATTGAATTTTATTTATATTAATTATTTTGGAGGAATAGATATGAATGAGTATTTAGCACAAGCTATTTCCGAGGTTAATAATTTAAATGAAGGTGAAGAATTTTTAGTAAGAGATTTGTTCAAAGGGTATACTTGGAATAGGATGACAGTTGGTACTAAACTTAGTCTTGATAAGTTGTTTTTAAATGAAGTAACTACAAATAAAGATTTAAGAATCAGTGTGCTTGGCAAGAATTCATTTCATCAGCCAATTTTTAAAAAACTAAAGTAAAGAATATAATCATTTAATTAGAAAGCTGATTATATAGAAGGTTAGGTTTCTATGTAATCAGCTTTTTAAGTTTAATGACACTAAATAAAACAAAAAATAAAAAGGAAAATGAATTTAAAAACACGAAGGTTTTAAATTAAAAGGGTATTATAAGTATTTGCATCTATATGAAAAATATTCAAATTAAGCAATGAAATTTTGAATTTTTACAGTTTATATTTTAAATAAAATTATAGAAGCCATTGAACAAATACAATATAAGTTCAATGGCTTCTAAAGGTTATAATTTAAATTATTTAGGAAATATAATGTAAGATATAATATAAAGTTTATTTAGATTATGAACATTTATAACTATTTTATTCAAATAAATGTGAAAAATTTAAAAAAATTTTTCACAAAATTCTTTAAGTGCATATTTATTATATGTAAGGCGAAAAGCTTACAAGATAAATAAAAAGGGGGATTATAAAATGGCAGTAAGCAAGGAAATTTCAACAACAGCATTAGCAATTGAAGTGGAAAGTGGGGTGGATTCAAAGGGTAATACTACTTATAGTAAAAAGAGCTTTTCAGGAGTAAAAGATGGGGCAGATCCAGAAAAGGTTTATGCAGTGGCAGATGCTATTAAAGGTGTTTTAGGGGCAAACACTAGATACTACTACTTAACAGAAGTATCATTACTAAAATCTGAATAAAAATTATGAATTATGAATTACGAATGATGAATTAAGGATGAAACTCGAAGAGTTTCTATAAATTAATTCTTTCTAAACTCCTCTCGGAGTTTATTCCACAATTCATAATTTATCACTCATCATTCATCATTATCTAAGGGGGTTTTTTTATGGAATTTACTTTATCAATGACTTTTTTAACTTCAACAGGAGAAAAGGCAACAATGTCAGTTTCTGATGTAAAGGAAAATTTAACACAGGAAGAGGCAGTAGCACTAATGGATGCTATAATAGCCAATGATATTTTTGAAACTTCAAAGGGTAGCTTTGTTGCTAAGTCAGCAGCACAAGTAACTGAAAGAGCAGTAACTAAATTTGAAATTTAGTTTATATAAGTAAAATAAGTAAATAGATATGAGAGCATCTGGAACTAATCCAGATGCTTTTTTTGTAAAGTATATGATGAGAAAATTACAATGATATAATAAATATGTTAAAATATATAAAATAAGGTATAAAAGGGGGATTGGTATGAGTGAAGAAATTTTAGTGAATTATGATGAATTTTCAAAGGCTATAACCAGCATAAGTAATATAGTAAGTTCATTTGAAAGTATTCAAAGTAATATAACTAATGTTAATAATAGCTTAAAGGAAAGCTGGCATGGAAAAAGTAGTGATGCATTTTTTAAGGAAAGTGAAAATATATTAACAACTTTCACAGAGTATATTGAAGGTTTATCAATATTAGGAAATGACCTTAACACAACTATGGCATCATTTGCAGAAGCTGATTCAAATGTTTCTGATGCAATAATAAAAGTAGCACAGGGATAATATTTCATAAAGAGGTGATAGAGTATGAGCTGGGGATTAAGCAGTAGTAAGCTTACAGCATTAAAAAATGATAAGAGTAAAGTAAGAAGTGCTAAGTCTTATTGCGGAAAAGCTGAAAGTAATAGTGTTGATACAGATACTAGAAAGAGTAGTGCAAAAAATGTACTTACTGATGCAGTGTATACTAGCAATAGTGATAGCTTAAAGCAAAGAGTTGATAATTGGAATAAGGGAGTTACTGATGCCTTAGAATATACCAAAGGAGTTATGGCAGAGCTTATTTTTGATATAGAAGAACAAATTGAAGAGGAAAAAGAGAGATTAAGAAGAGAAAGGGAAGCTGAAAGAAAAGCTAAAGAATCAAGTAGCTAAAGGGAGTGGGTATAAAATGGATGAAAGAATAGAAGTGGCAGATATACTGCTTAGATATGAGAAGCTTGATATGGCACTGGAAGTTTTAGAGGAGCTTAGAGAAGAATTTCAAAATGAAAAAGATATTTATTATAAATTAGCTAAGGTCTATGAAAAGAAAGGCTTTTTTGATAAATCTTTAGAAATGTTAAATAATGTAAGGATAATGTATCCAAAGGATGGACAAGTATATTTTAAAATAGCTGTAATATATCAAATGAAGGATCAATTAGATAAGTGCTTTGAGTTTTTAAGTTTAGCAATAAAGAATGGATTTGCCAGTGAGGAAGTAATGTATTATAAGGGCCTTGCATATGAAGCTGAAGATGACTTAAATAAGGCAATTTATAATTATAATAAATCATTAAGCAGCAATAAAAACTATCTGCCATCTAAGTATAGAAAGTATGCCATATTTATGAGAATGAATAGAGTGGATGATGCTAAGGCTGTTATTGAAGATATGATTAAATATAATGCTGATGAATATGATGGATATGGTCTTAAATTTATGCTAAATGCAAAAGAAAAGAATATGGAAGAAGCTTTAAGAACTTTAGAAACTGCTAAGTCAGTATTTAATGATTATTCTCCATTAAAACTAGATTACGTTAAGTATCACATAATAAAGGAACAATATGATGAAGCTTTAGAAATAATATCATCTATAAATGAAGAAGATGCATATTATGAAGATTTTATTATATGTAAAGCAAAGATTTTAAGCTTTAAAGGTAAAGATGCGGAAGCCATTGAATTATTAAATGATGATCTTGTATATAATGAAGAAAATAGTGAACTTATATTTATGTTAGCATTATTAAATTATAAAACAAGTAGATTAGAAAATGCTTTTAATAATTTAGATATATTATGCAATATGGAAGATTTAAATAATGATTATTGCAAGATGGCAGTGATTTTAAAGGCTTATGCTTTAAGGGAAAAAGGGCAGGAGCAAGAGGCCATAGAGCAATTTAAAGAAGCTTATAAAATACTTAAGATTCAAAATTTAAGTAATCCATATGATATTAATACTTTGCTATATAGATGTATAACTCTTATTGAAGCTAAAGAGTATAAGAAGTGTCATGAAATATTAAATGGAATAGATAGGCTTGGAGAAGAAAATTACCTTAAGAAAGCTGATGAAATAAGAAAGCTAATGGCTATAAAAAAAGATGAAAAAAAAGATCATATTATTTTAGAAAAAGAAATTATCACAGGGATTTTAGATAAGAGGTAAAGGGTATGGATTTTAAAATTGAAATGGAAACATTGGAAAATGCAATTACTACTTATGATAATGCAATAAGCTTATTGGAAAGTAATCTTGATACTTTAAATAGTAGCTTAAGTGCCTTAAAAGGTGATGCATGGACTGGAAAATCAAAAGAACAGTTTATGTCTTTAAGATATGGTGATTGGGAAAAGGGCTTAAAGGAGCATATATCAAGATTTAAGTTTTTAAACTCTATGCTTAAAGAAGCTAAGAGTAATATGGAAGATTTAATTAAAGAAGGGGAACAGCTTTAGTAGCTGAAAGGAGAGAATCATGGAACACAGAGGAATAATTAAACCATTAGGAGCAGTAGCAGTATTATATTTATATAGATATATTGGAAGGTTACATAATGAAAAGGAAGTTTATGAAGAAAAACTATTGTTTAAGTTATTAGGCTACTCAGCAATTGCACCTTTTGGATTATTATTAAGACCTAAAACTAATAAGAAGATAAAACACTCAGCAGCAAAAGCAGGAATTTTATATTACATTGTTATTGGCATTATTATAGGGGGAGTTAATTTAATACTATAGTTTTGTGGGGGTAAGAGTTTTTGAAAATTTAGATGATAAAGAAGGTGAGGCATGAAAAACATGCATCACATTCTGTTTTGTTATAAAGGAAAAGTAAATAAAGTTATGTAAAAAATTCAGTTTTATTACAATAAATGACAAAATTTTCAATGTTAAAATTATATAATTAATACATAAAAATGAAGTAAGGCTTTATGTGGAGGATATAACTAGATGAATGATTTGATTTTAGATAACTTAATTAAGGAGAAAAGGGGTATAACTAATATAAGTTATATATTAGAAGATAGTTCTTTATTCTTTGAAACAGGATATAAAGTCTTGCAAAATCAAGAGAAAAATGGATTTATCAAAGCAGTGAAGGTTATACATAACGGAAAGATAAAATTAATATATGATATTTCAAAATATAAGTCTTTAGCATCAATAATGCCAGGGTTAAATGCAGCAAGTTTTTTAATTATCATGTCTAAGCTTTTTGATATTATTTGTGAAACTATTGAAAATGGATTTATGCAAATTGAAAACATTAATATTAATTTTGAAAACATATTTATTGATACTAATAATTTAAGTGTAAATCTTATTTATATACCAGTTAATACAGAGTGTAATGGCAATAGTAAAAGTTTGTTTGAAGAAAGATTAAAGGGAAATATAGCTAGAGCAATTTCAGCTAATAGAAATATTGATAATGAATTAGTAAATAAGTTATATAGTAATTTATCCTTAGCCAATAATACCATTGAAATGTTAAGAGATTATATAAATACTTTAAGCTATACAAATACTAATTATAATCAGATTAATAATAGAGTTGATAGTAAAGTTAATATTGAAAGAAAAAGTGCTCCAAGTATACCTGTAAAAAGTGAAGAGTTAAAAAGTAATAAGGAATCAAAGTTTATTTCTGCAATAAAAGGAGTATTTAAATTCAATAATAAAAAGGACAGAACAAAAGTAAGCTATGAGAAAAATAGAAAAGTACAAGCTCCAATTAATAATAATGATAGTTTAGAAACAGAAGTATTAAGTGGAGATATGTTTATACCTACTATTGCTATAGTGAGAGAAGATGCCCTGGAATCTGTAAATATACCGATAACAAAAGAAAATTTTTTAATTGGTAAAAGCGTTCAAATGGCTGATGGAGTTATTTCATTCAATAAAGCTATTAGTAGAATACATTGCAGAATTATTTATATAGACGGAAGATATTTTATTAAGGATGAAAAAAGTGTTAATGGAACTTTTGTTAATAATAGAAGGGTTCCTGTTGATGGACAAGTTCCCATAAAAACAGGGGATATTATAAGGCTTGCAAATAGTGATTTTCAAGTTAAAAGTATTTAAGGAGAAGGTTAGAAAATGGCATTATCTATTGTTTTATGTGATGAAGATGAGAGATATTTAGTTCCTTTGGAATTGAAGTTTACAGAGGAGTTTGGAGAAAAGGCAGAAATTATAGTAATTACAGATAAAGAGTATTTAAAGAGCTTTTTTAGTACACCTCAAAATATTGATGTGCTTATTATTAATGAAGACTTATATGATGAAGAATATGAAAAGCAAGATATTAGCAATGTATTTTTATTAAGTGAAGTTGATAATAGTATGCAAACGGAAAATATGATCCTAAAAAGAATTTATAAATACACCAGTGTTAAGCAAATATATAATGATGTGGTAAATAATATGTCATCAGAAACTTTAAAGACCATTGGTGACAGAGAAAATAATGAAACTGAATTTATTATGGTTTATTCACCGTCAGGAGGTAGCGGTAATACTCTAGTTTCCATGGGGATAGCAGGTGCCTTAAGCAAGTGTAATAAAAGAGTTTTATTTATCAGTACAGAAGTGTTACAAGGATTTAATTATTATTTATCTAATAATGAATATATAAGTAATAATTTTGAAAAGCATTTACATAATCATAGTGAAAATATAGTGGAAGTATTAAAGGGTGCTATTAGGAAAGAATGTTTTGATTATTTATTACCTTTTAGACAAGCAACTAATTCATATAATATTAAGCTTGATGATTATAGATATTTATTAGAGTCATTAAGAAAATCAGGAGATTATGATTATATAGTAGTAGATACATCTTGTGAACTAAGTAATAGCAAGACAAAGTTAATGAGTTTTTGTCACAAGGTCATTGTGGTGACAATGCAAAATAAGGTATCTACAGCCAAATTAGAAAGATTAATTAATAATATTGATTGTTCAGATAGAAATAAGTTTATGTTTATTTGTAATAAATATATGGATTCAGAAATTAATTATTTAATAAAAAATTCTGCTACAAATAATTTAACTATTAGTGAATATATAAGTAATTTTAATTTTGTTAACAATGATTTATCAGTGGAGTTTTTGGCTAATGATAAACAGTTTAAAAAGTTAGCTTATATGATAATTTAAAGGAGGTGGCTTTTATGAATGTTGATAAAGTAATAGTTATTTTGAATATAAAAAGACTAAGTAAAAAGTATGATGTAGAAGTGCCTCTATATATTACAGCTAATGATTTAGTAAAGGGATTAAACACAGCATTTAATTTAGGAATTAATACAGAAAATATAAATGAATGTTTTTTAAGATGTGAAAATCCCATAGTGTTATTAAAAGGAAATAAGACTTTAAGAGAATTTAATTTAAGAAATGGAACATTGATAAACATTGATTAGCTTAGGAGGAATATATGGACAATAATTATAAAATTATTATCTATGGGAAAAAGGTATATAGAGAGTATGAATTAGAACATGATAGTGATGATAGTATAAAGGTTGGTACTAGCAAAGGATGTAACATAAGATTTAATAAGGAAAACTTTTTTGGAGATTTTAGCTTTGAATTTTTAAAAAGTAATGATACATGGATAGTTAATTCTTTAGATGGCGTATACTTTACAGAAGATGGAGTTATGAAGGTGTATTCTAAGGAATTAAAACATGGTGATGATTTAATTGTTAAGTATGAAGACTCCAGTGGAGAAGTATTTAAAGTTAATTTCTTTATTGATTTTGATAGTAGTGAAAAAAATTACAATAGAGAAATTGATATATTAAATATAGGTAATATTACCATTGGAGGTTTGGAAAGCTGCGATATATACATAAAAGATGATTTACTTGGCAAAGATTACATAACATTATCTTATAAAGAAGGAGATTATTATGTGTTAGATAATAACTCTAAATATGGAGTTCATGTCAATGCCACTAAAGTACAAGATATTCATAAGCTAAAGGAAAATGATTTTATTATAGTTGTAGGACATAGTTTCTATTTTAAAGATAGAAAATTATATACTTCAGCCAATTCTAATGTCATAGTGAAAAATTTATTATGTAAAGATTTAGATAATCAAAGTAGCAAATTTAAGTATCCAAAGTTTAATCGAAGTACAAGAATTAGACAAGAAATTCCAAGCACTGATATAGAAATCTTAGATCCTGAACCATTACCACAAGAACCTAAAAAAAATCTTGTGTTAACTATGATTCCTGCGCTGGCTATGTTGGCATTAACAGTGGTGCTAAGAGGAATTATAGGTGGCGGAGGAACCTTTGTTATTTATAGTGTATGCTCCATGACCATTGGAATTATTATGAGTGTGGTAACTTTTTTTAATGATAAGAAAGAATACAAGAAAGAGAAAATAGAAAGAGAAGTTAAATATAAAGCGTATATAGGTGAAAAAGAAGAAGTTATTTTAAATTCCAGAAGCAATGAATTGAGAGTTTTAGATAATATATATAAACCTATGAAGGAAAATATAGAAAATGTTAATGTTTTTAGTAAGGATTTATTTGATAGAAATCCAGACCATGATGATTTTTTATCTATAAGAATAGGAAAAGGGTTAGTAGAAGCTAATTGTAAGGTTATTACTAAGAAGCAGGAATATATAAGCATTAAAGATGAACTAGTTCTAATTCCTAAAGAAGTAGAAGAAAAGCATAAATATATTAAAAATGCACCTGTATATATAGAATTTTTAAAATGTAATGGAATAGGTGTAATTGGTAATAAAAAAGCATTATACAGCATGTTAAAAAACATGACTATAGATATAGTTACAAGACATTATTATAAAGATGTAAAATTGTTTTACATAATAGATGAAGATGAAGCAGATAAATTTGCTTGGTTAAGATGGCTTAAGAATGTGGAAAATGATTCACTTGAAGCAAGAAATATTATTTATGATGAAGAAAGTAAAAACTTACTTTTTGAATATTTATATGTAGAGTTATGTAAAAGAGAAGAAAGATCTTTTGGTAAAGAAAAAAAGAAGTTTGAAAATGAGTTTGTTGTTTTTGTTTTTGATAATAAGGGTATTAATAAGCATCCAATTTCAAAATTCTTATTGAATAGTAGTAAATTAGGCTTTACTTTTGTATTCTTTGAAGAAAATCAAGAGATGTTACCAATGGGTTGCGATGAAATTATAGTATTAAACGCAGATAATAAAAGTGGTACTCGTATTTTAAGTTCCAATGGAGAAGATTCAATTAACTTTACTTATGAAGAAGTTAGTGATGAAGTAGCCAGTGAAATAGTTCTTAAGTTATCACCAGTATATATAGATGAAGTAAGTTTAGAAAGTGAATTAACAAAAAATATTTCATTATTTCAACTTTTAAATATTGTAAGTGTAGATGATTTAAATTTAAAGAAAAGATGGGAAGAATCAGAAGTTTATAAAAGTATGGCTGCTCCTTTAGGAGTTAAAACAAAAGGTGAAGTTGTTTATTTAGATTTAAATGAAAAGCATCATGGACCTCATGGCCTTGTGGCAGGTACAACAGGTTCTGGTAAAAGTGAGATTCTGCAAAGTTATATTTTATCAATGGCTACTTTCTTCCATCCATATGAAGTAGGGTTTGTCATTATAGATTTTAAAGGTGGAGGTATGGTTAATCAATTTAAGGATTTACCACATCTTATTGGTGCCATAACTAATATTGATGGTAGGGAAATAACAAGATCTTTACTTTCAATAAAGGCTGAACTTAGAAAGAGGCAAGAGCTTTTTGCTAAGGCTGAAGTGAATCATGTGGATGCATATATTAAAAAGTATAAGGCTGGTGAGGTAGATATACCACTGCCACATTTGATTATTATTGTAGATGAATTTGCAGAACTTAAGGCTGAACATCCAGATTTTATGAAGGAGCTTATTAGTGCAGCCAGAATTGGTAGAAGTTTAGGAGTACATTTAATATTAGCAACTCAAAAGCCTTCTGGAGTGGTGGATGATCAAATTTGGAGTAACTCTAAATTTAAGCTTTGTTTAAAGGTGCAAAATAAAGAAGATAGTAATGAAGTTATTAAAACACCTTTGGCAGCAGAAATAAAAGAACCAGGTAGAGCATATCTACAGGTAGGAAATAATGAAATATTTGAATTATTCCAATCTGCTTATAGTGGAGCTGATGCAGAAACTGATGAAGTGGATAATAAGAGAGAGTTTACTTTAAATACTGTTTCTTTAAGTGGTAAGAGAACACCAATATTTGTGCAAAAGAGGGAAAAAAGTCAGCATAAGAGTTTAAGTCAATTAGAAGCAATAGTGGAATACGTTAATGAGTATTGCAAAGAAAGTGGTATAGAAGTTTTACAAGGTATTTGTATGCCACCATTAAAAGAAGTTATTTCTTATAAGAACTTTGAAAAGTGCAATGATGTGGATATAGAAGTTGGACTTGGTATTTACGATGATCCATCAAGACAATTACAAGATATAGCTAAACTTAATATAACTGCTGGTAATACCTTTATTATTGGTTCTTCTCAATATGGGAAGACAAACCTACTACAAACTATTGTAAGAGGACTTGCTGAAAACTATTCACCACAGGAAGTTAATATTTACATTTTAGATTTTGCATCAATGATTTTAAAGACTTTAAATTCCTTAAATCATGTAGGTGGTGTAGTTACTCCCAGTGAAGATGAAAAGCTTAAAAACTTTATTAAGATGATAAATAGTGAAATAACGTATCGTAAGGAAGTGTTATCTAAGGCAGGAATAAGTTCCTTTAGTTCTTATAAAGAAGCTGGTTTTAGTGATTTACCACAAATATTAATTATGGTAGATAACTTTATTGGCTTTAGGGAGTTATATGGAAAATATGATGATGAGTTCTTAAACATTTGTAGAGAATGTATAAGTGTTGGTATATCTGTAATTATAACTACCTCACAAACTAATGGAATTGGCTATAAGTATTTATCTAACTTTGCCAATAGAATAGGTCTTTATTGTAATGACTCTAGTGAATATAGCAGTATTTTTGATAGATGTAGAATGCAGCCAAGAAATATTCCAGGAAGAGGATTAATTGAAATAGATAAGACTGTTTATGAATATCAAACATACTTAGGTTTTGAAGGGACTAAGGAAATAGACAGAGTTAATAATATGAAATCATTCATTAATGCTGTTAATGAAAGATACAAGGATAACAGAGCAAAGATAATTCCAGAAATTCCAAAGGTTTTAACTTCAGAATATTTAGTTACTAACTATAATACAGAGAAATTAAAACCGTATATGGTTCCAGTGGGATTAAATTATAGCACTGTAGATTTAGTTCCTTTAAACTTAGCAGAAATAGGACAGTTTATATTAGTTGGTAAAGACAATAAACCTAAGGTTAATTTATTGAAGCTTATAATGGATTCAATGAAAAAGAAAGTGTTAATAAATCAAGCTAAGGTTTATGTGATAGATAATGTTCAAAGGAATTTAAGAGATTTTGAAGATTACGGATTTGTGGAAAGATATTCTATAGATTCAAGTGAGTATGAAATAATCTTTGAAGATATAGCAGATATGTTAGAAGATAGATACTTTAAGGTTATGGATGAAGGGATAGAGTGTCTAGATAATGAGCCACTTATTTTAGTAATTATTAATAATAAGGCTGTTATTGATAACATGGCAACTAATAAAAATGCTATGGAAGTTTATAAGAAGGTTATAAGTAAGTACAAGACTATGAAGGTTTGTATTATCTTTAGTGAAGTGGATAATGCACCAGTGGCTTATTCGTCGCCAGAAATAATGAAACTTTTAAGAGATAATAAAAAAGCATTTATATTTGAAAATATGGCAGATATTAAGGTATATGATATACCAGCTAATATTCAACGTGATAATAAGAAAGCTCTAGAAGCTGGTGATTCTTATTTAATAAATGGTAATGAAGTAATAAAGGTGAAAATAGCTACTGAATAATTAAAATTTTAATGATAAAATCTCAAATACTGTTTGAGTTTTAAATAAATATATTTATGAGAGAATTTAGGAGGAAAAATTATGGCACAAATTAGAATTACACCAGAAGAATTAAGAGAGGGGGCAAGCTTCTTACTACAAAAGATGGAAGCTGTTATTGATGAAGTTAACGAAATCAAAAGTAAAGTAGATGCAGTAGCATCAGAATGGGAAGGGGCAGCTCAAAACAGTTTCGTAGCAGCTTTTGAATCAATGCTACCAACATTACAAAAGGATTTTCCAGAAATAATAGAAGGAATTTCAAATCAATTAACTGTTGCAGCTGATACTTTAGAAGAAGCTGATAATCAAATATCACAATCATTTTCAGCAAATTAATATATCATAATATAAAAGCAAAGAAGACATCTTTTTTAGATGTCTTCTTTTAGTTTAGCACAAGTATAAATATTGATTTTTAAAAGGATAAACGTTCATTAATTATTATAGACAAAAAATAAATTAATATTCATAAAAAGATAAAGAAATTAAATAAATTTCTGATTGAAATTCAAATGTATTTGATGATTTTATTTTGAAAAAAATTACATTAATTACAATAAATAATAGAAAAATTAAAGATAAAATAGTAAAATATAATAGTATATGTAAAAAATAGTTAAATAAAAACCGTGGTAAGGAAAAGAAATTATGGGGAAAATGAATTTTATTGTTTCATATAATACTGATAAGGGAATAAGAAAATTAACAAATCAAGATGCTTTACTTATGAAAGTTAATAACACTACCAATGGAAGAGTTGGACTTTTTGTAGTTTGTGATGGTATGGGAGGATTAGAACAAGGAGAGCTTGCCAGTGCTACAGTCATTAGAGGGTTAGATAAGTGGTATGAAGAAGAATTTGAAGGATTATTAAAAATAGGAGCAGAAGAAGTACGAAAATCTTTTATGAAAAAATTACATGAACTTAATTCTTTATTATTAAATTATTCATTAAAAAACAATCTTAAGCTTGGTACTACTTTAACTGCTATGCTAGTTATTTATGATAATGTAACTATATTTCAAGTTGGTGATAGTAGACTTTATAAGTTTAAGGATAACATAGAAGTATTAACTAAGGATCAAACTTTTGTGGCAAGAGAAGTGGAAAGAGGAAATATTACATTAGAAGAAGCTAAAAGACACCCTAGGAGAAATGTGCTTTTACAATGCATAGGAGCATCACCTGATATGCAACCTGTAATAACTGAAAGCATATTAGAAAAAGATACAGTTTATATGTTATGTAGTGATGGCATGTATCATGAATTGACTGATAATGAATTTTATGAGTTTTTCAATCCAATCGTAAATATTAATGAGAAGGTAATGAATGAAAACTGCAAAGCAGCAGTAGAGCTTGTTAAAAATAGAATGGAAAAAGATAATATTTCAGTAATATTAATAAGGACAAGCTAGGAGGTGTTGCTGTAATGATTAGAATTGGTGAAATAATTGATGGTAGATATGAAATACTTAAGGAAATTGGTAGAGGTGGAATGAGTATAGTTTATTTAGCTATGGATAATAGATTAAATAAGTCTATAGTTGTTAAGGAAATTAGAAGAAGAGATAATTCTAATAATAAACTTCTTATGGATAGTTTAAAGCAGGAATCTGATCTTTTAAAAAATCTTGACCATGCTGCATTACCAAAGATATATGACATAATTGACAGAGGTGATATCTATGTGGTGATGGATTACATAGAAGGTGAATCATTAAATAGAAAGCTGAAAAGAGAAGGAAAAATTCAGGCTAAAGAAGTAATTAATTATGGAATACAATTAGCTAAGGTTTTATCTTATTTACATAATAGACCTACTCCAATAATTTATAGGGATATGAAACCAGATAATGTGATGCTTACACCAGATGGACGTATTAAACTAATTGATTTTGGTATATCAAAGGAATATAAGGTAGATACAGAATCAGATACCACTAATTTAGGAACAAGAGCTTTTGCAGCACCAGAGCAGATAGCTGGTTTAAAAACCAATGCCAGAACAGATATTTATAGTTTAGGGGTAACTTTATATAACTTGGTTACAGGAAAAAGCTTAAATGATCCACCTTTTATGCTTAAGCCAATTAGAGAATGGGATAGCTCACTGCCAGAAGGTTTGGAATATATCATAAAGAAATGCACAGAAACAGATCCAGCAGATAGGTATGAAAATTGTGATGATCTTCTTTATGATTTGGAAAATGTGGAAAAGCTAACAAAAGCTTATAAGGTTAAATTAATTAAGGAAATGAGCAGATTTATAGTAAGTAGTATTTTATTAATATTTTTTATAATAATAACAATCATTGGCTACAGAGGAGTTAGTAATGAAAATCTTACTAATTATAAAGAAATGATAAATAAAAGTGATAGTTATTTAATCAATGGTGAATATGCCAAAGCTATTGAAGTATTAGATGATGTTATAACTAAGGTAGATGGCAAGAGAAGTGAAGCATACATAAATATTCTTAATATTTATAGTTCTATAAATGATGTGGAAAGTGGATTATCCAAGATAGAAGGATATATTAACGATAAGTTTGATGGTGTAGATAAGAATGATGAAGTGTTGTTTAAGGTTGCAATGACTTATTTAGATAATAAAAATTATCCTATAGCTTTAAAGTATTTTAGGATGGTTAATGAGAAAAAAATAGAAGATGCAAAATATTATAAGACATTAGCTACAAGCCTTAGTAGTATGAATATTGATTATGAACAGTTCAAAGAAAAGCTAGAGGAATTTGAGGATTATACTTATTCCTTAGAAAATAATGAAAAGAAAGTTGCCAATTATAATTCTTTAGCAGGTATTTATATTTCTTATAAAGGCTTTTTAGAGGGGGCTAATGATAAGATTATTAGCTTAGTGAACAATGGTAGTGAAATTTTAAAGAGTATAAATGATGAGAGCTTAAACTTAAGATATGAAACTGATTTTAATATTAAACTTGCCCAAGCTTATCATAGTAAGGGTATCAATGAAAGCAATAAAGAAATAGCAGCTAAGTTCTTTGATACAGCCATTGATTATTATAATGAAGTACTAGATAGTGATGGAGCTAGCAGGGAAGACACGCTAATCAAGATAGGTGAAATATATAATGATGCTGGTAATCCAGCTAGAGCTATAGAACAGCTTAATACAGCTATAAAAAATTATCCTGAGAGCAAGAAAGCTTATATCAAGCTTATAAATATACTTCTAGATGTAGAGCAATATAAAGGAGAAAGTGCAAGAAATTATGCTTTATGTATAGATACTTATAATACTGCTTGTGGCATCGAAGGCATTGATAATGAGCAGGAATTTATAAAGCTTAAGAGAAGAATGGGAAATCTAGGCCTTATATAGCTTTAGGAGGAAAGAGTATATGTATAAAATCATGTTTTATGGTGGTATGGCAGGTACTATTTTCATGCTTGTTATAACCGTATTTATATTTATCAAGGGAAATGTATTAGAAGATATTAAGGATCTTTTAGGTATTAAAAGTACCAAAAAGACTTTAAATAAAATCAGCCTTAATAATACAACAAGTAATATTAAAGCTGTTACAACCAATGAAGTTTCAAAACCTATGGATATAAAAATGGATGAAATCATAAGCAAAGGTTTTGCTTGTGAAGAGGGTAAAGAGATATTAAAGGACTATGATGATGAAAATACTATGATTTTAAGTAGTGAAGAAGAAGAAACAATGATTTTAGGTTTTGAAGAAGAAACAGAGCTTTTAAATGAGTTCACTAAAGAAATTGATATAGTCATAGTAAATTCAAACTTAATAATATAAGGGGAAACAATATGAGAGGGGGAGACAATATGGTAAAAAGAAAAAGCCTACTTTTATCATTATGTATTGTATTAGTTGCATTTATAACAACAACCATTACTTTTTCTTTAGGAAATCCCAATATTGAAATTACTTATAAGGGTGAAGTTTATGAAAGTAATGAAGAGTTTAATATGCAGTGGTATAGCAATGATGATGAAATTAAGTTCACTGTAGATTTAAGTAAACAGTATGAAGAGTATGTAAATGAAGGTGGAACTTTAGCTTCCAGTGAAGTTCCTTTCAAGGTTAAAGCTAAAACATATTATGGTAAGAAGGAATATACCTTTAACGATGATTTAATATCTATAAGTGAAATAAGTGATGCAAAATATGAAGTTACAATCAATAATCAATTAATTGAAAATGATGATATTTATATTGATTTAATAATGGAAAAAAACAACATATGGAATACAGAGAAGTTTACCAAGTCTTTTAATATAAAGGCTGATAAAATAGCACCAACAATAAATATTATTGATTTTCCAGAAAGCAATTATGTTGTAATTTCTGATAAGCTAAATTTAAGTTTCAAAATTACAGAAGATAACTTAAATAGAGAAGACATAAATATAGTTGCCAAGAAAAATGGGGAAATTGTGAACATAGATTGGAAACTAGAGCAGAATGGAAATATATTAACTTATAAGGCAGAAAGCTATGAAAGTGGAGTTTATGAGTTTGAAATTTCAGCTAGAGACAAAGCAGGGAATATAGCAATAATAAGTAAGGATAATGTGGAAATAGGACAAGTATTTAAGAGTACATTCCAATTCCAAAAGTCAGGTAAGCTAGAATTCTTTGATGTTCCAGTTGGAGGTACAAGTAGTGAAGCAGTAGACTTTAAAGGATATATTTATTCAATTAGAGATATAGAGCTTTATTACAAGTTAAATGATGGAAACATTGAAAGAATAGAAACTTCTTATGATGAAGTTTCTAAGAAGGTATCCTTTGCAAAGACATTTTCAGAGGAAGGTACTTATAAGGTGTGGGCTCAGTGGCAGACAAGTGAAGAATCTGAAAAGATTATTTATGATATAGCTACGTATATAATTGATCAGCATGCACCTACAATAACTATAAAAAATTCAATAAATGGAAAAGATGAGCCTTTAGAAAGCAAGAAGTATGATGAAGCTATTAAGGTAGAGGTATCAGTAAATGATGATAACTTAGTTTATGATAATGACGGTAAATTAAATGGTGAAAAAAATAAAATTATCATAACTTATGCTGATGGAACTACGGAAGTTAAATCTTTTGATAATACAACAACTGTTTTAGACACTATGGATGAAGTTATCTGTGATATTAAGGTGGAAAGTACAGATGCTGCAGGAAATAGCAGTCATGAAGAAAGAAGTATAATTGTTGATTCAAAGGCACCGGAAATCAACGTTAGCTTTAAGGATGAAAATCAATTTAATAATTATAATCAAGGAATAGAATTTACAGCAACTATAACTGATGCAACTTTATCTTTTGATGATGCTGATGCTTATAATGAATTAGAGTTAGTGAAGGTAGAATCAAATGGTAATAAAAGTATTGCCAAAATTATAAATCTTAATGAATCTTATGATAATGAAGGAATTAAGATAAGTTCATGGTCAATACAAGAAAACAGTGAGAAAAAAGGTGTCATTACAGCTGTAGTTACAGGTACTATGGAAAAAGAACTAGAAGGTAATTATCTTTTAAGAGTTAAAAGTAAAGATTGCAGTAAGCATGAAAGTTCTTTAGAAAAAGATTTTGTAATTGATATAAGAAAACCTGTGGTAACTTATAATGATAAAGAAAAATTATCTGAAAAGTATAAATCAGCACAGGAAATTAATATAGCCATAAAAGATGATAATTTATATTATGGTAAGATAGTTTGTACATTAAGCAATGAAAATGTAACAGATGAAATTATTTGTGATGAAGAAATTTATCTAAGTAATGAAGATATAAAGGAAAAGATTATTAATCATAAAATAGATGCTAAAGAAGATGGACAATATCAATTGACTGTAATAGCAAAAGATAAAGCAGGTAATGAATATAGCATGACACAAAACTTTGTTGTTGATAGTGGTAAGCCTGTAATAACCATTGAAGGTGTTGAAAATACAAGTAAAGACGTTATTAATAATTATAACGAAAGTAAAAATATCATTGTAACAGTGAGAGATACAACTTTAGATAAGGACAACACTTCTTTAATTGTTAAGAAGGATGGCAAAGAAGTAAAGAATATCATTGGAAGCAGCTGGGGAAAAGGTGTATTTAAAGTAAGCCATGAATTTATCATAAATGCTGAAGATGAAGGATTATATACTATAGAAGTCACTTCGAAAGATAAAGTTAATGATGAAATAAGTAGTAAAAATGTTACTTTTATCATTGATAGCACTAAGCCAGTGATAAATATGGATGGAGTTAATGACAATGAAATAATAACTTCTAAGTCTTTAGTTGATAATTTAAAGATTTCTGTGGAAGAAAAGAATTATACTGATGCAGAATATACTCCAGAGTTTAAGGTAACTAGAAATGATGACGAAGTATCTTACTTAGAATATAAGAAGGAAAGCTTAATTGTTATAACCAAGGATCAATTAGCAAAAGTATTTGAAAAAGATGGACACTATAAAATTGAAGCAACTGCTGAAGATAAAGCAGGTAATAAGGCTGATAAAAATAAGCTGAGTTTAGAATTTATTGTAGATAGTACTGCTCCCGAAATATCATTTAGTGGTATTGAAGCTGGTTCAAAGAATGGAATTAATGATAATAGGCAATTAACTATTACTGTAAAAGAAGAAAACTATGTTACAAATAATGTGGTAATTACAGCTACTAAGGACGGAAATGACTATAATATTGGAGAGTTCCAAAGCTATGGAGAAATATCAGAACTTAGTAATACTTTTTCTGAAGATGGTCATTATGAAGTAATAGTTACAGCTACAGATGGTGCAGGAAATACAACTGAAAATAAAATAGATTTTTCTATTGATGTAAATGCACCAGAAATTAGTATTAGTGGATTTAGTAATGGAGTATACCATGAGTTATCAGGATTTACTCATTATAATACAACTCAAAATATTACTGCTAAGGTAAAGGATAATAATTTAAAGGTTGATACTGATGGCAACTATGTGCTTCCAGAGTTAGAGATTTTTGATCTTAATGATGGTGGAGCTAACGTTACTGAAAAGATAGTAGGTGATAATTCTTGGAATATATCAGATGATGAAATGGTATTAGACTTTGACTTTACTGAGGCTTTAGAAGATGGAAAATATAAAATTGATTTTGCTTACACTGATAATTATGGCAATGTTACCACTTATGATAGTTTAAATATAATTATTGATGGAACTACTCCTGAAATAACTTTAACAGGTATAGAAAATGATTCTTATAATAATAGTAGTAAGACATTATATATGAAAGTAGTGGAAAGAAACTATTATGCTAATACCATTGATGTTGTAGCAACTAAAAATGGAGAAAGTTTTCATATAGGTAGCATAGATAGTAATGCTGTAGAAAGCACTTTAAGCTATAACTTTACAGAAGATGGCTTATATACTGTGGCAATTTCAGCAAAAGACTTTGCAGGAAATGTGGCAAAAGCTAAAAATATTACTTTTACCATTGATAAAACTAATCCTGAAATAGTAATTACAGGAGTTAATGATGGTGAAAGCTATAATGTAAGCAAAGAAGTTAATGTAAGCATTTTAGATGTTAACCACAATATTAATAATGTAAATGTTACTAAAAATGGAGTTGCCTTTAATATTGGTACACTTTCTTTAAGTGGAAATACTGCTTCAATATCATATAATTTCTCTCAGGAAGGAGAATATGTTTTAGCAGTAGATTCAACTGATAAGGCAGGAAATGTTTCAAGTAGAACAGTTAAATTTATAATAGACAAAACAGCACCAGTAATAACGCCAATGATATCAGGAAAAGATATAGTTATTAAAGATGGATCGTATATTAATGAAATATTTACTCCGTACTTTAAGTTAGATGAAGCAGATGACACTATTGTTTCTGTAATGATGAATGGTAAAGATGTAACTGGGTCAGTACCATCAGCTTCAAAGGAAGGAAAATATACTTTTGACGTAGAAGCAAAGGATAAGGCTGGAAATAGATCTGAGATTTCTTTAAGCTTTACAGTAGATGTTACTAATCCAGATGTTATTATTACAGGTATAATAGATGGATTCTTTAATAAGAATGTTAAGCCTGTTTATAAGATAACTGATACAAACCTTGATACAGGAAAGTCTTCTGTCACTTTAAATGATAAACCATTTGAAAGTGGAACTTCTATTAAAGAAGAAGGAGAATATGTCTTAAAGGCTGTAGGAACAGATTTGGCAACTAATACAACAAAGAGGACAATAATATTTACGGTAGATAAGACAAGTCCTAAAATAGAATTTGTTGAAGCAATAGATGGTAATTACTTTACAGAAGCAATAATACCAGAGCTTTTAATTTCTGATTTAAGTGAATACACTATAGTAAGCCAAACTTTAAATGGTAAAGCCTATGAATTAGGTGATGAAATAAGCGAAGATGGCAAGTATGTGTTAGCGTTAGAAGTAGTTGATAAGGCAGGAAATATTTCCACTGTTTCTGTGGAATTCATTATAGACCAAACACCTCCAAAGTTTATTTATAGTGGTGCAAAAAATGGTGGTAAATACTATGAAACAGTAAATCTTACTGTAAGCCTTGAAAATCCATTTGATACTATAAAAGAAGTATTAGTAAATGGAGAAGTAGCTACAGCAGATTTTGTTGAAGAAAATGGACAAACTGTAGTGAAGATGAAGTTCTCTGAAATAGGAGAGTATAAACTAGATTTATATGCCACTGATGAAGCAGGTAATGAAACAAGGGATGTATTCACTTTAGAAGTGGCTGAAAAGACTCTTTTAGCAAAGGTAACTGGTTCTAATAAGATGGTGACTATTGGTATATCAGTGGGGATTATATTATTAATAATTTTAATTATATTAGCTATTAAGATAATATCTAAAAAGAATCAGATATTAAGTGATATTGGGGAAAAAGAAGAAAAATAAAAGATAAATGTTAATGATAACTGGCTGCCTTGATGTAGCCAGTTATTTATAATGTTATAATATTGTTACTAAAATTAAAGGAGGATTATCATGGAGTTTGAGTTAAATATCATCAGGGCCATACAAAGTATAGCTAATCCATTTTTGGATGGATTATTTCAGTTTATAACTATGTTTGGTGAAGAAGCAATTTTAATTCCTTTAATTGCTGTGATTTATTGGTCATTTAATAAGAAAATAGCGGAATATATTGCGTATGCTTCTTTAACTAGTGTATTGGTAAATGGAGCAATAAAAGATATTTTTAAGGCTAAAAGGCCAATTGGAGAGCCAGGCATAAGATCACTTAGAGTAGAAACTGCCACAGGATATTCTTTTCCCAGCGGTCATACTCAAGGAACAGCTTCTTTTTGGTCAGCCATAGCAATTTATTTAAAAAAGAATTATATGTATGGTATTTCAGGTTTAATAATTGTTTTGGTTGCAATATCAAGATTATATTTGGGAGTACACTATCCTAAGGATGTATTGTTTGGAGCTATCTTTGGTATTCTTACATCATTTATTACATATAAGTTATTTAATAAAGTTAATAATAAAATAGCCTTGTATTTTGGAACTTTCATAATATTTATTCCAGCACTTTTATATGCACATTCAGCGGATTTTGTTAAAGGAATGGGAACATTCTTAGGATTTGCCTTAGGTATTTATGTGGAAAAGAAATATGTTAATTTTTCAGTGGAAGGAAAGTCAATTAATAAAATTTTAAGAGTAGTAATTGGTTTGGCCATATTAATATTATTGAAGGTGGGATTAAAAGTAGTATTTCCAAATAAATTAGTATTTCATTTTTTAAGATATTTTATCATTGTATTTTTTGGCATTGGACTTTACCCTGCTATATTTAAGAAATTAAAATTATAACTCCAAATACAGTAATAATGTAAAATGAGCTATATCAAATTAAATTTTGATATAGCTCATTATTAATTTATTCAGTATAAGAGTCTACAGTTTCTTCGAAATAATAACTTTCTTCCAAGGAGTATGATTGCTCTAGCTGAGTATTTAGTTCAGAAATAGTTCTTTCTAAATCCTCAATAGAATAAACTTCCTCCTGAAGCTTTTCTTTTAATTTAGAAAGCTCAGTTTGTTTTGCTTTAAGGGTTGCTTCATTTTCTATATTAGATTTCTCTAATGAAGAAATTTCTGAAGAAGATGAAGTTATTCTTCCTATAAAGAAACCAGCAAAGATGGAAATAATGCATATTATAATTACTGATAGATGATTAGTTAGTTTTATATTTTTTCTTTTACGTCTTCTTTTTTTTGTATCCATAATAACCTCGTATAAATATTTATTCTAATTAATATCGCCATTTGTTAGTGAATTTTCCTCAGTATTTAAAGGTTCATCTATATTACCATCGGTATCAGGTGATGAATCAGAAATTATATCATCTTCATCTACTGAAGGAGGCGTAGATTCTATATTTTCATTATTATCCAAATCTATACCAGGTCCAGGTGTATTATCAACAGGACTATTGTTTTCAGGTAAAGTAACTGCTGGAGGTACTGATGCTTCAGGATTATTTTCAATTATTGGTGAGTTTCCATAATTTAAACTACTATCAGAGGAATTATCAATAGAATTAGAGTTTTCATTATGTCCATATGTTGAATAAGAATGTTCTTGTTCATAGTAGTGATAATAGCTTGTATCTTTTTCATCCTCTGGCAATGAAAGATCTAAATCTACATCCTCTTCATCTTCTGTTTCTATAGTTTCTTCAATTTCTACTCCTAGTGAAAGTTGCAGGTTTTCTTTTTGTGATTTTAATGTTGAAATTTCTTCTTTAGCACCAAGAATTTGCTTTTTTAAAGAAATTATCTCTAAATCTATTTCTTCTAAATTTGATAATAGTTTTTTGTTTCTACTTATTACTTCAAGAGATTTACCTTCATCGTGATTAATACCTTTAGTTAGCAAGAAGGTTAAGGTAAAGCAGCCAATTCCACATAATAGTGGTATCAATATTTTTTTATTTGTGAATTTTAAGTTCATTTATGTCCCCCTATCAGTATGTATTTATAAAATATTAACTATATTTATTATCGTTATTAATATGTATAAAATCAATATAAAAATTAAAAATAAAATCCATAACTGTATTATAGTAGATAAAAATAGTGAAAAAAATTAAGACAATAATCGACATTAGAATGTTAAGGAGTTTATAATAATTATTAAAAATTATATTTAAAATAAATATAAATCATTATAAGTACTTTTAATTTATAACTTTAATATTAAATAGAATATCATAAAAATAAGTAAAATTTATTGAGGAAAAATTTTACTTATTTGACGCAATAGGTAGAAAATTATAATCTTTTCATAAAAAAGAGAATAATGATATAATTAGGGCAAATTGTCAGTGAAGAGGTGCTTATAATGTTTGCAATAGCTAGAAAACCTAAGTCAATCGAAGCAGAAGCTTATAGAAGATTGAGAACCAATATAGAATATTCATTATTTGATGATAAATATAAAGTAATTGTTGTTACAAGTTCTTTTCCAGGAGAAGGCAAAAGCACAACAGCAGGAAATTTAGCCATTTCTATGTCTGATACTGAAAAAAAGGTTTTGCTAATAGATTGTGATGTAAGAAAGCCTAGTTTACATAGAAAATTTAAAATATCTAATTCAAAGGGATTAACTGAGTTAATAATGGGTAAAGCATCTTTTAATGAAATTTCCTATAAATACAATGAAAACTTAACGATTATCACATCAGGTTCTAAGGTTCCTAATCCATCTGAGCTGTTAGGAAGTGAAGTTATGTATAGATTTTTACAGGAAGCTAGAGAAAATTTTGATTATGTAATTATGGATACACCACCAGTACAACTGGTAACTGATGCACAAATTTTAGGTAGTAAAGCTGATGGAACACTATTAGTTGTGAAAGCAGAATCTACCAAGAAAAATCAAGTTGCTTCATCAGTGGATTTATTAAGAAAAGTAAATGCAACAGTAATGGGAACAGTGTTAAATGCAGTTAAGAATACTGTAGAAAAGAAATATGACTATTATGAATAAATATAAATGAAAAAAGATATCCTATATATAAATATAGGATATCTTTTTTCATAAAGGTTTATTAAAATGACTAAAAATGTAATTATACAAAAAAATATAAAATATGATATATTATTTAAGACGCTTATAATTTAATAATACGTTATATGGAGGAAGATTATGATAGATATGCATTCACATATTATTTACGGAGTAGATGATGGGTCTAAAAATAAAGAAATGACTTTAGAGATGCTAAAGTTATCTATTGAATGTGGAGTTAAAAAAATAGTGGCCACACCCCATTATATGAAGGGAAGATTTAACGTTGAATATGGTGAGATAAAAGATAAAATAAATGAATTAAGACAAATTGTAAATGAAGAAAAATTAGACATAGAACTATATTGTGGACAAGAAGTTTATTATAGAGAAAATATATTGGAGTATTATGAGGAAGGTGCCATTGGAACTATCAATGATAGCAGATATATGTTAATTGAACTTCCAATGAGAGAGTTTGATGTTAATAATGTTATTGATAATTTGTATGAGCTAACTTTAAAGGGAATTGTGCCAATTATTGCCCATCCAGAAAGATACATACCATTTATTAAAAAGCCTAGTTTAATTAATGATTTTATTAAAGAAGGATATTTATTTCAATTAAATGCAGGAAGTATAGTGGGCGATTTTGGCAAGGAAGTTAAGAAATTAGCATTGAATTACTTAGGCAATGGGGTTTATTATATATTTGGGTCAGATGCTCATTCTGATGAAAGAAGAAATACTCATATATCAGAAGATTGTTTGAAGATTTTAGGTAACTATAAAGATGAATTTATTAAAAATGGACAACTAATCTTAGAGGATAAAGAAGTAAAAAGAAAAATAAACCTTATAAAAGAAAGAAAGAAATTATTTGGTATATTTTAAATTTTAATAAAAATATAAAAATTCAAAAATCGTTTGATAAAATGCGACAATATATTATGCAAAGTGTTAGGTGAAAAACTAAAAAAATACGGTGATAATATATTGTTTTTAATTTTATTAAAAAAAATAATAAACACACAAAACTGTTACAAAAAATAGTAAAATGAGGGTATGTATGGATTTGGAAGAGTCGAAATTAGATGATATAATATGTGATGGATTTATATTATAAAGATAATCTTAAGAAAAAAAGGAGTGTAAAATATGGAAGAGCAAGTGATTAGTATATCTGAAATAATAGATGCAGTGAAGAAAAGGTGGAAAATAATAGCTTTAACAACTGTATTAGCAACATTAGTATCAGGAATTTTTAGCTTTTTTGTAATATCACCTACATATGAAGCTAGTACAAAGATATTTATAGGTAAAGAAGGTGCTGAATCAGAAGGATATAATTCCAGTGATGTTTCTATGTATCAAAACTTATTAAAAACATATTCAGAGCTTATAAAAACTAAGGATTTAGTTAATAGGGCCATAGATAATAGTGAATATGATTTATCTGTAAATGATGTATTAAATGGTATAACTGTAAATACAGTTGCAGGAACTCAAATATTACAAGTATCATATCAAAGTAAGAGTCCAAGCATTGCAAAAAATATGTTAGAAAGTGTAACAAATGAATTTATAACTAAGGCAGAAGAATTAGTGCCTAATGGAAATGTAAAAATTCTTGAAAGTGTAGAACTACCGAAAAATCCAGTGGCACCTAATAAAACTATGAATATAGCTATAGCTTTCATATTAGGAATGATGGTGGGCTTCGGTATAGTGTTTTTATTAGAATATTTAGATAACACTTATAAAAATAAAGAACAATTAGAAAAAGATTTAGATATACCTGTACTTGGAGTTATTCCAATGTCTGATTTAGATTAGGAGGAAAATATAATGTTTGTAATGGAAAAAGCACCAAAGTCAATTGATGCAGAAGCTTATAGAAGCTTAAGATCGAATATTGAATATTCTTCTTTTGATGATGAGTATAGAGTAATTGTGGTAACAAGTTCAGTGCCAGGAGAAGGAAAGTCAACTACTTCAGGAAATTTAGCAATTGCTTTAGCCCAAAGTGGTAATAGTGTTTTATTGGTGGATTGTGATATGAGAAAACCTTCAATACATAAGAAGTTTAAAATATCAAATGCAGCTGGAACAGCAGAGCTTTTATTAAGAAAAAAATTATTTGAAGAAGTAGCTAATAAATATAATGAAAACTTAACAATAATAACAGCAGGAAAAATTCCACCAAATCCATCAGAAATGCTAGCTTCTAGAGCTATGACTGCTTTTATTGAAGAAATGAAGAATGAATTTAAATATATCATTCTTGATACACCACCACTACAAGCAGTGACTGATGCACAAGTATTATCAACTAAAGCAGATGGGGTACTGTTAGTGGTGAAAGCTGGATCTACTAAAAGGGAAATGGTTTTAAATTCTGTGGATTTAATTAAGAAGGTACAAGGAAAAGTTATTGGTACTGTATTAAATGGAGTGGAAAATAAGAAAAATAACTACTATTACTACGGAGAGTAACAATAAGCATTTAAATGGAGGGGTTAAATGAGTGAAGTAATCGAAAATGAAAGAAGTAATGTATTATATGAAGTAATTAAAAGAATAATTGATATAGTAGCATCTTTTACAGGACTTATAGTACTATCTCCACTTATGTTAGTAGTTTCAATATTAATTAAATTAGAATCTAAAGGTGAAGTTATTTTTAAGCAAAAAAGAGTGGGCTTAAATGGAAAAGAATTTTATATGTATAAATTTAGATCAATGGTAATTAATGCAGAAGAACTTAAAGCAGAACTGGAAAGTCAAAATGAAATGTCAGGACCTATGTTTAAAATGAAGGATGATCCTAGAATAACAAAGATAGGTAAGTTTATTAGAAAAACATCTATAGATGAATTACCACAGCTCATTAATGTTATTAAAGGGGAGATGTCCTTAGTGGGTCCAAGGCCGAGCCTTCCCAAGGAAGTTGAAGAATTTGAACCGTGGATGAGAGAAAGGCTTGAAGTTAAACCAGGATTAACATGTATATGGCAAGTAAGTGGAAGAAACAATATTGATTTTGAAGATTGGATGAAGCTTGATATTAAATATGTAAGAGAAAGAAGCTTTACATTAGATATGAAACTTATATTAAAAACTGTATTAGTGCTTTTTGGAGATAAAAATGCATCTTAGTTTTTTATATAAAATAATATAAAAATGGGGGAATTGAAAATGAAAATAGCAGTGGCTGGAACTGGTTATGTAGGATTATCTAATGCAATTTTATTAGCTCAGCATAATGAAGTAGTGGCACTTGATATAATTCAAGAAAAGGTAGATATGATTAATGATAAAGTATCACCTATAGTAGATAAAGAAATAGAAGATTATTTAAAAAATAAGAAGTTAGATTTAGTAGCAACAACAGATGCTTATAAAGCATATAAAGATGCTGAATTTGTAATTATTTCAACACCAACAAATTATGATCCAGAAATGAATTATTTTAATACAAGAAGTGTTGAAGCTGTAATTGCAAATGTACTTTCAATTAATCCAGAGGCAACAATGGTAATTAAATCTACAGTTCCTGTTGGATATACAAAGAAAGTTAAGGAAATGTTTGAAACTGATAATATAATTTTCTCACCAGAGTTTTTAAGAGAAGGAAAGGCTTTATATGATAATCTTCATCCTTCAAGAATTATTGTTGGTGAACAATCTGAAAGAGCAGAAAAGTTTGCTAACCTTTTAAAAGAGGGAGCTATTAAGGAAGATATTCCAGTATTATTTACAGATAGTACTGAAGCAGAAGCAGTTAAGCTTTTCTCTAATACATATTTAGCATTAAGAGTAGCTTATTTTAATGAGTTAGATACTTATGCAGAAATGAAAGGTTTAAATACTAAACAAATTATTGAAGGTGTTGGATTAGACCCAAGAATAGGAAGCCATTATAATAATCCTTCCTTTGGATATGGTGGGTATTGTTTACCTAAAGATACTAAGCAACTAAGAGCAAATTATCAAGATGTTCCAAATGAAATTATTGGAGCAATAGTAGAAGCTAATAGAACTAGAAAGGATTTTATTGCTGAGCAAATAATTAAGAAAAATCCTAAGACTGTAGGTATTTATAGATTAACTATGAAAACAGATTCTGATAATTTTAGAGCTTCATCAATTCAAGGAATAATGAAGAGAATTAAGGCTAAGGGAATTGAAGTTGTAGTTTATGAACCGGTGCTTAAGGAAGAAAGTTTCTTTAATTCTAAAGTTATTAGAGATTTAGATGAGTTTAAGAAAGTATCTGATGTTATTGTTTCTAATAGATTGGCTAAAGATTTATTTGATGTAGAAGATAAGGTTTATACTAGAGATTTATTTAATAGGGATTAATTTATAGGAGTGAAGAGATGAAGGTTTGTTTTGTAACTTCTAGTGGTGGGCATTTAACACACCTAATGCAATTAGAGCCGTGGTGGAAAAAGCAGGATAGATTTTGGGTCACTTTTGATAAAGCAGACTCAAGGTCTATTTTGAAGAATGAAAATAAGTATTGGTGCTATTTTCCTACTAATAGAAATATAAAGAATTTAATAAAAAATACGTTTTTAGCTTTTAAAGTATTAAGAAGGGAAAGGCCAGATATTATTATAAGTACAGGAGCAGCAGTGGCAATTCCATTTTTTTATTTAGGAAAGTTATTCGGTATAAAAACTGTGTATATTGAAGTCTATGATAGAATAGATAAGCCTACAATTACAGGAAAAGTAGTATATCCGATTACAGATTTATTTATAATTCAATGGGAAGAACAAAGAGAATTTTATCCAAAGGGAAAATTATTGGGGGGATTATTTTGATATTTATTACTGTTGGGACTCATGAGCAAGGTATGGATAGGCTGTTTATTGAAATAGATAGATTGATAGAGGAGGGAACTATAAAGGATAATATATTTGCTCAAATAGGATATACAAAATACAAGCCTAAAAATTTTGAATATAGAGAAATGATTGCTTATGATGAAATGGATGATTTAGTTAAAAAAAGTGATATTATTATTACGCATGGTGGACCAGGTAGTATTTTTCATCCACTACAGTATGGAAAAATTCCAATAGTTGTTCCAAGAAATCCAAAATATAATGAGCATGTGGATGATCATCAAATATTATTTACTAAAAGGTTAGAGCAGGAAAAAAAGATATTAGCAGTATATGAAGTTAGTAGTATAAAAGCTGTATTAATAAATTATAGTATTTTATCACAAAAATGTAGAATTAATACATCAAGTTCAGAGAAATTTATAAAGTTATTTCAAGGGCTATTGGAAAGTGAGCTAAGATTATAGTAAAAATGATTATATTGTTTAGAAAGGGGTTAAAGAATTGGCAGTTAATAATTCTATACCTAAAATTATTCATTATTGTTGGTTTGGTAATGGAGAAAAAACGGAGCTTGCACAAAAGTGTATTGATGGTTGGAAGAATACATTAAAAGGTTATGAGATTATTGAATGGAATGAAAAAAATTTTGATATAAATATAAATCAGTATGTTAAAGAGGCTTATGAATGTAAAAAATATGCTTTTGTTTCTGACTATGTCAGATTATATGTATTATTAAATTATGGAGGTATATATTTAGATACTGATGTAGAAGTATTAAAAGATTTTGATTCATTCTTACAATTAGAAGCATTTGTAGGATTTGAAGATAATGAATTAATTTCAACTGCTATAATTGGAGCTAAATCAGGAAATGCAATTATAGAAGAGTGGTTTAATACATATGAGAATAGAAGTTTTGTGAATAATGGAAAAATGAATCAAATAACTAATGTAAGAATATTTACTAATTTACTTTTAAAATATGGTTTAATTCAAGATAATACTTTTCAATGTATAAAAAATAATGAAATTACCATATATCCTATAGAGTATTTTTCTCCACTTAAATTTGGAAGTAAAAAACCTAGAACTACTAAAAATACAGTTACTATTCACTGGTTTGAAGGAACATGGACCACACTATCTAAAAGAATAAAAATTAAATTTATAGTTATGATTAAAACAGTTATAGGATTTAGAATGTATAATAAAATTAAAAACTATATTAAGAATGGAGTTATCTATGAAGTATAAGTATTCATTTACATTAGGTGAATGGTTGTATTATATATTTTTTGCTTTATTAACAATAGGAAAAGGAATGGGATTAGGTGCAAATAGTAAAATATTACAATTAATTACAATAATAGCATTTATAATGTTGTTAATAAAACTAGTTATTACTAAATACACTAAAAAAGAAATAATAATATGTATTGTATTAATAGCAATAGGAATAATGAGTTGCTTAAGTTCTGGTAGAGAGGGAGTTCTATTAACAATTATAACTATAATAGGATTAAAAAAGATTCCATATAGAAGGGTATTATATTTAGCATTTATAATTAGAAGTTTTATATTTACTGCTTTAATAACACTTTCATTAAGTGGAATTATAGAGAATGTGACTATAAATCATTGGAGAGATGGTGTTGGGATAGTAAGTAGGTATGGATTAGGATATGAGCACCCAAATCTTTTACATACTAATTTATTCATTTTAATAATATTGTTTATATATATTTTTTATGAAAAATTAAATGTAATTTGTTATATAAGTATTTTAGTTATTAATTGGATAATATATAGTTTTTCAGTTAGCAGAACAGGATTATTTGCTATTATATTAGCGGTATTAATTACAGCACTTCTAAAGAGAAAATTAATAAGTAAGAAAATATTCTATAGTATATGTAAAATGGTTATTCCATTATGTGTTTTATTCACAATTTTAACTTCGCTTGGATATGATAAGTTTAATATTATAAAGAATCTAGATAGGTTATTATCTGGGAGGATATACTACTCAAGTTATTTTTTGCAAAATTATAAATGGAATGGATTTGGACGAAGTCTTTCAGGTGATAAGAATTTATTAGATAATGGATATGTTGTACTTATAATAAATTACGGAATAATAATATTTGGGTTGTATATTTTTGGATATTACAAAATTATAAAAAAGTTTATAGTACATAATATGGATAAAGAATTATTGATGATAATCTTATTCTCAATTTATGGAATAACAGAAGGATATATTCCTAATATATTTATGAATTTATCTCTGATATTTTTATCAGGTGTAATATTTATAGAAAATAAATTTTTTTCAATTAATAATAAAGATAGAAATGGAGGGTAGAATTAATGAGATTAACTATCTTTACGCCTACTTATAATAGAGAAAAATATTTAAAGCGTTTATATGAGAGCTTGATTGAACAAACAAACAAGTCTTTTGAATGGATAATTGTCGACGATGGGTCTACAGATAATACTAAAAATATTATTAGAAACTTTATATTAGATAATAAAATAAAAATTACATATTATGTACAAAAAAATTCAGGAAAGCATGTTGCTCATAATAAAGGTGTTGAAATGTGTAATAGTGAATTATTTTATTGTGTAGATTCGGATGATTACTTACCCAATGATGCTGTTATGAAAATATTAGATATATGGGATAGAAGAGATATTAATATAGAGTATACAGGAATTGTAGGATTAAAGGGATATGAGAATGGAAAAGTTATGGGGGGGGAGTTTCAAAAAAATATTACATCATCAACTCTAAGTGATTTATATAATATATATGGTAAAAAAGGAGAAACGGCATTAATTTTTAAAACAGAATATTTAAAAAAGAATCTATTTCCAGTATATGAAGGAGAAAAGTTTTTAAGTGAGGAGATTGTATATAATGAGCTAGATAAAATAGCACCTTTAATAATTGAAAATACAGTTCTATATATAATGGAATATTTAGATGATGGATTAACTAATAATTATTTAAAAGCATGGAGTCATTCTCCTAAAGGAGTACTTACTTTATTAAAAAGTAGATATGAAAGAGCAAGAAATATAGAGGGAGTTAAAAAGTATTATAGATGCTGTAAAGTAATTCTTATTTTTAATGCGTTCTGTATTCATAAAGATATTAATATATTTGATAATACGCCTAATAAGATTCTATCCATGATATTATTACCAATTTCAGTTTTAGTGGAAAAAATAAAATTTAAGGGAATAAAATAGTTATATTTAAGGAGAGTATTATGCAGCCATTAATAAGTGTAGTTATTTCTACATATAAAAGAGAAAAAGAATTAATAAGAGCTATAGATAGTGTACTAGCTCAAACTTATAAAAATATTGAAATAATAGTAGTAGATGATAACGGAAAGAATAATGAGTTTCAAATAAAAACAGAAAAAATCATGAGAAATTATTCTCAACATAGAAATATAAAATATATTCCTAATGAGAAGAATTTAGGGGGAGCATTAGCAAGAAATGTAGGAATAGAAAATTGTAATGGAGAATATATAGCTTTTTTAGATGATGATGATCAATACTATGAAAATAAACTAAAAAAACAAATTCAATTATTTAACTTAGATAAGAGCGGAGATTTAGCATTGGTATATTGTTATACGGAGAGTTATGATGAAAATAATAAAAAGTTGAGAGAATACAATTATGATTTTGTTGGTAATTGTTTAGTAGAGGCAATGACAGACTGTATAGCAGCTACCTCACAATGGTTATGTAAAAAGGAATATTTAAATGAAGTTAACAATTTTTCAAATGTGCCAAGTAAGCAGGATTCAACAGTAATAATTAAATTGTTGGATAAAGGATATAAAGTTGATAGAGTAAAAGAAGTGCTAGTTAGATACAATGAGCATTCAGGACCAAGAATAAGTGGTAATGGGGAGAAAAATATAAAAGGAGAACTATTATTAAGGGAATATTGTAGAAGTTTATATTATAAAGTAACAAGTAATGATATTTTAAATATTGAAAAATCTTTTTCCTATAGATTAAGTAAGTTATATGCTCTTAATAACATGAGTAATATGTTTAAACAAGAATTAAATATATTAAAGAAACTAGATAAAAAATTATATTTGAAAAGGTTAATTTACTTTTATATAACTAGATTAGAAAAAAAATAAAGTATATGTAGGTTCTTAATTTGTTTAATAATATAAGCAAATTATAAAATAATATTATATAGGATATTAAGCATACTTATTAAAAAATAAATTTAATATATTAAAGATTATTATAAATAGAGATGGTAATGTAGTGATTTAAGGAGAAAGTATGGAAGAAATAAATATAAAAAAAAGCAACAATTATTAACTTTTTTTCAAAATATAGCAATATATTTATTCAATTATTATTAAACTCCATTTTAGCTAGACTATTAACTCCAGATGATTATGGAATAGTAGCAATAATAACAGTATTCATAAGCTTCTTTACTGTAATTGCAGATATGGGGATAGGTCCAGCTATAATTCAACATAAGGATTTGAGTAAGAAGCAAATATCAGATATATTTATTTTTACTGTTTTTGTAGGATTACTTGTAAGTATTGGGTTTATATTGTTTTCATATCCATTAGCTATGTTTTATGATAATAGAGTGTATATTTCATTGGGGATTATTTTATCAATAGGAATATTTTTCAATGTAGTAAATATGGTTCCAAATGCTTTATTATTAAAAGATAAGCAATTTAAAGCTTTAGGGATTAGAACTGTAGTAATAACTATAATAGGAGGTATTATTACGATAATATTAGCAATAAAAGGAGCAAAGTACTATGCATTAGTAATAAATTCTGTATTTGTTGGATTTCTTACTTTTGTATTTAATTATTGGTATTCAAAAATTAATATATATTGGGGTTTTTCCCTAGAAAGTATAAAAAAGATAAAAGAATTTTCTTCTTATCAATTTGGATTTAATTTTATAAATTATTTTTCAAGAAATTCAGATAACTTGCTAATAGGAAAATTTATGGGGGAAGTTGCATTAGGATATTATGATAAAGCATATAGATTGATGCTTTATCCTGTTCAAAACCTAACACATGTTATAACACCGGTATTACATCCTATATTATCAGATTATCAAGATGATTATGATAAAATATATAGTCAATATGTGAAGGTAGTTAAAATATTATCGCTATTAGGTGTATTTATATTAGTGTTTTGTTTTTTTTCGGCTAAAGAAATAATATTAAGAAACTGATTTTTTTATTAATGGTATTCCAAGGGATCAATTTTCTTATAATTTAATTTCTTCTACTGGAAATGAAAATGATTCTTTTAATCATATGTTATTAAATAATATTGATATAATTAATAAATATTTTAAAAAAGCGGATGTAACTAAACGTAATATATTTAAAATTTTCAATTTGAAATATAGTTTAAATAATAATATAAAAAGTTTTTTACTTTTAGCTTGGGAAAAGATTCCTGGTTTTGAAAATCCACATATTGCATATTCATATAAGAAAGAAACTTTTCGTAAGTTGTGGGAATTAGAGTTAATAACTTTGCATAATACGTGTAAAAATAAATTTAGAGGGTTAAATGATGTTACTGATTGGTTGATAAGATATTGGCAATTATGTACAAGTAATTTTAAACCAAGGAAATCTAAATTTGGAGTGTATTTAGAGATAAAAGATGAAAATGAAAGAATTAAGAAAGTAATCCTTGAAAAAAAAGCAAAGTTAATTTGTTTAAATGATGTAGGAGAATATAAAAATTTTAATAAAACAGCTCAAGAGATTATAGAAATTTTTGAAACAACTTTACCCAATAAATCAGAGTTTGAAAAATAGGAGTGAATTTTATGGAAAAGGTTAGTGTCATTATTCCTAATTATAATGGTGAAAGATTTTTAGTACAATGTTTAAACTCAGTTATAAAACAAAATTATGATAATAAAGAGATAATAATTATAGATGATGGTTCTACAGATGAATCAAGAAAAATTATAGAAAAATATATTAAAGAACATTCTGAACATAATATAATTCCAATTTTTCAAGCTAATATGAATGCCTCTATTGCTAGAAATGAGGGAATTAAAGTTGCTAGTGGAAAATATGTAGTGTTTTTAGATTCTGATGATATCCTAGAAGATAATATTATTAAATTTTGTGTAGAATCTATGAAAAAAAAAATTCAGATCTTGTGATAGGCAATTATACTATTATTAATGAAGATAATGAGGTTATTGAAAATAATAAGGATATAATGGGTGGAAAGGAATATACATCAAATAATATTTTTAGTGAATTATTTGATGTAAATCCAGTGCCAAGTAATAAATTATATGATTTAGAATTAATAAAAAAAGCGGGATTATTTTTTGGAAATGTACGAATAGGGCAAGATTTGAATTTTTATCTTAAATATTTATTGATATGTAAAAAAATATCAACTATTGATAGAAGTGTATATAAATATAGAATTGTATCTAATAGTATGTCTAGGATGAAAAGTTTTAGAATCTTCGATATAGTAGAATCATTTAATGATGTGAAAAAATTTTATAAAATAAATAAATCTTTAGAAGTTTATCAAAATTACATACAAGTATTAGAGTTAAGGCATTATCATAGACAAATGGAAAAACAAATTTCTTTTAAAGCAAGAGATGAAAGAAAAACTATAGTAACATATTTTAAGATTCAAGAAAAAAAACTTGATTATAAATTAATGAAGAATTTTAATAATTATTACAAAAATATCTACTTTAGGTTTAAAATTAAAACTAAACTTAGTTTTTTATATTACTCTAAAATGTATTCTACAATAAAGAGGGTTGTAAAAAGATGATAAAGACTATAAGACCTAGTTTGCTTTTCTTTTATTTAGCATATACATTTATTTTACTTCAAGCAATGTTTAATAATGTGCCTAGTTTAACTCCTTTATATGGAATAATAGATAAATTAGTGATTGTTTTGATATTTTTAACTATTTTATTTCAAAATCAAATTTATAGAATTAAGGAAATAGCATGGGTGGTAATTATTTTTGCTATAGTTGTTATTTCTTATTTTTTATCAAAAGATAATATTATTTTGAAAGCAATTATGTTGATAATAGCATCAAAAGACATAAATTTTAAAAAATTTATAAAATTTGATTTAGTGATAAAGGTTATTTTTTGTTTCATAATTATTATATTTTCTCAAATTGGAATTGCTGAAAATTATGTTATTCTTAGAGCTGATGGAACAATAAGGCAATCGTTAGGGTTTAGTCATCCTAATGCTTTGGCAGCTTACTGGTTATCGATTTGTTGTGATTATATATATTTGGCATTTAATAAAAATAAAATAATTAAATTATTTATTTGTACAATTATAACATTTATTATCGGATATATTACTGATAGTAGAACAGTTATTATTTGTGTATCTTTAATGATTATTTTATTATTATATAATAATTATTTAAATAATAAAATAATTAAAAAGATTGTAATTTTTTTACCATATTTATTATTCGCATTATCATTATCATTAGCATATCTATATAAATCTAGTGATTTGATAAAAAATATTGATCGTTTATTATCAAAAAGAATTTATTATACAGAACAATATTTGCAAAAATATGATATAAATTTATTTGGACAAAAAATAGAAACAGTATCCACTGTTCAGTCAAGGTTATTAAATATTTCTCCACAAATATTAGATAATTCATATATAGTTTTGTTATTAAAATTTGGAATAATATTACTGTTTTGTAGTTGTTTATTATTATCTTTAAGATTAAAACTATCATATCGGGAAAGAGATAAGTTATTAATTATAATATTGATAATATTTATGATTGTAGGATTATTTGAAAATTGGTTGATAAAAATTAATTACAATCCATTTATTTTATCCTTTTCTTCATTAATATACCGTGAAAGGAAAAAAATAGATAGTATAAAATTTGGTATAAAAAAATAGGGTAGAGCTAATTTTGAATAATAGTAAAAAAATACTTTGCAATATCAACTAAAATTAAAAAGATTAATTTATAATATCTATCAAATACGTTGGAATATATAAGCTACCTTTAACAAATAAAAAGATTTTTGCTCGTTGGGAAGTTATATGAAAAGAAGTACGGAGGCTATAAAGTAAGTATGTTAATTTGATAGTGGTAGTCTAGCAAAACTTTTACGATTTATGAAGAGAAATACTTTTAAATACAAATTTCAAAGCACACAAGAAGTAAAAATATCATTTATTAGAGTGTATTTATAAGGAATTTATTTTTAGCAAATTACTTAAAACACTATAATTAGATAAAAATATTACTATCGCTAAAGATATATTTAAATATGTTATCTATAGTGATAAAGCTAGCTAAATTTATTATAAAGTGGTGTTATATATTAAGTAAATAAGTTATAATACTAAAAGAATTTCGAGATCTTATATAGAGAGATTAAAAAAAGAAAGTAGTGTAATAAACTTTACACTAACAATATATAAGGAGGAGGTAATGTATGAAAAAAGCAAATAGTAATGTGAAAAAAAACTTTATATATAATTTAATATATCAAATATTAATAATGATAATTCCTCTAATAACAGCTCCTTATTTGGCTAGAGTTATAGGTGCAGATGGGGTAGGTACTTATTCATACACATACTCTATAGTAAATTATTTTACATTATTATGTATGTTAGGTGTTAATAATTATGGTAATAGAACAATTGCTAAAGCAAGAGAAAACAAAAGTGAGTTGTCAAAGAGTTTTTGCTCAATTTATATTTTTCAATTATTTATGGGTATTATAATGCTTATTATATATATAATATATGTATCTATATTTGTTGATAATTATAAAGGCATAGCATATATACAATGTTTATTTATTATTTCAGCTGTACTAGATATTAATTGGTTATATTTTGGTTTAGAAAAGTTTAAATTAACAATAACAAGAAGTACTATTTTAAGAGTGTTTTCAGTTATATTAATTTTTATTTTTATAAGGGATAGTAATGATTTGTGGAAATATACTCTAATAATGGCTGGAACTACAGTCCTTAGTCAATTGCTATTATGGGGATTTGTCAAAAAAGATATAGATTTTGTAAGAGTATCATTTTCTGATATTTTTAAGCATGTAAAGCCTAATTTGATACTCTTTATTCCTATAATTGCAGTAAGTATATATAAAATAATGGATAAAATAATGTTAGGTGCATTATCTAATGTTACAGAAGTTGGCTATTATGAAAATGCTGAAAAGATTGTTCATATTCCTCTTACATTAATTACTGCATTAGGAACAGTTATGTTACCGAGAATGTCAAATATAATATCAAATGGAAATAAAGAAAATATTAATAAGTATTTAGAGAAGTCTCTTTCATTTGTTATGTTTATGTCTCTAGCAATGAGTTTTGGATTAGTAGCTATTGGATATGACTTTGCACCAATATATTTTGGTATGGAATTTGAAAAGAGCGGTATATTAATTTGTTTATTAGCAATTACATTACCTTTTTTATCATTTGCTAATGTGATTAGAACTCAGTATTTGATTCCAAGTGAAAAGGATAAGGATTATATTTTTTCCGTTGGATTAGGAGCTATAGTTAATTTAATTATGAATATTATTTTTATTCCTAAATTTCAAAGTATTGGTGCTTGTTTTGGAACAATAGTAGCTGAATTTTCAGTTATGTTATATCAAATCATATCTGTAAAAAATAATTTAAATTTAAAAAATTGTCGTAAAGATATCTTAGTATTTTTAATAAAATCATTAATTATGTTTTTATTAATATTTACAATTAGATTTATTATTTCTGATAAATTTATAAGAGTAATTATTCAATTAATTCTTGGATGTAGTATATATGGTATTTTAAACTTAAATTATTTAAATTCAATTATAAATTTTAAAAAGTACATAAATATTAGGGGGCACAATAAGAGGAAAGTGAGATAAAGAATATGATTATATAGGTCTATTATCAGGTGATTGCTTGTCAGTTAAAAATAACAATGAAATAGTTAATGTTTTAATCAGAAATAATTGTAAAATATGGAATGGTTAATAACTCTTATGGAAGAAGAGGTAATGTATGCTTATGACTTTGAAGGAATAAGATATGATGTTGGAGATAAGCTTGGTTTCTTAAAGGCTACAGTAGATTTTGCATTAAAAAGACCAAATTTACAAAATGACTTTATACAATATTTAAGAGAAGTATGTGACAAATTTGATAAGAAAACAACTGAAAATGAACAATAATGGAGTGATAATATGAGTAGTAAGAGTCAAAAACAGAAGAAAAGAAATAAAATAATAGCACTATTTATAGTATTAACTTTAGTAGTTTCTAGTATGACAGCTTTATTAAGTGTCATAGCATCTATGTTATAGAAATTCAGGACTATATCCATATGGATATAGTCTTTTTATATATTAAAAAACATATTTGATTTTGATAAAGTATTACTATATTTTAGTAGAGGCTAGGTTAAAATGAATTTTTTACAGTATTATGGTTAAATTATAAACAATATGTCTGATAACTCAAAATATAGTACACTAATTAACAAAAAAGTATATAAATATTTACTAATTAACATATATAATATATAATTTCATTAATAACACTAACGGAGGAGATGAATATTATGGATAGAAATTTAGCACTAGAACTTGTTAGGGTAACTGAAGCCGCAGCTTTAGTATCGTCAAAATTTATGGGAAGAGGCGATAAAAATGGAGCTGATGGAGCTGCAGTAGAAGCAATGAGGAAAGCTTTTGAATCAGTAAATATAAGTGGAGAAGTAGTTATAGGAGAGGGAGAACTTGACGAAGCTCCAATGTTATATATTGGTGAAAAAGTAGGGAAGAGCGCTAGTGATAGTATGGAGGTTGACATAGCTGTTGATCCATTAGATGGGACAACTTTAATAGCGAAAGGTCTTCCAAATGTTATATCTGTAATAGCAATAGGATCTAAGGGGAGTTTATTAAATGCCCCAGACACATATATGAAAAAAATAGTAGTAGGACCAAAAGCTAAAGGTGCTATTGACTTAAATAAAACAGCTGAAGAAAATATAATATCTGTATCTAAAGCATTAGGAAAAAAGACGACGCAAATGACAATAGCTGTTCAAGATAGAGAAAGACATAATTATATAGTTGAAGCAGCTAGAAAATTAGGTACAAGAATCCAAATGTTTGGAGATGGAGATGTAGCAACTGCAATAGCAACTTGCTTTGATGATACAGGAATAGACATGATGATGGGTATCGGTGGAGGACCAGAAGGTGTAATAACGGCAGCTGCTATAAAATGTATGGGTGGGGATATGCAGGCCCAAATATATCCATTAAGTGAACAAGAAGTAAATAGATGTTATGAATTAGGGTTTACAGATGAAGAATTAGAAAAAGTATTAACTATTGATGATTTAGCTAAGGGAGATAATTTATTCTTTGCTGCAACTGGTATAACAGAGGGAGATTTATTAAGTGGAGTAAAACATATTGGAAGTAATAGAGCTAAAACTCAATCAGTAGTAATGAGAGCGAAGACAGGAACTATAAGATTTGTTAATGCTATACATAATCTAGATAAAAATGAAATATTAATAGATTTAATGAAAAAATATAATATGGAATAATGATATAAATTTTGAAAATCAGTGTAACTTTAGAATGAAGAAAATAGTATCTTAACTAAAGGAACACTGATTTTTTATTAGTTAAATAATTATTTTTTAATAAAGTGAAAAAATATGTATTTTATTTTATTTATTGACCATAATACAAGAAAAATGATATTATTAATTTGTTATTATGTTCGAACTTAAGTATATACCTTTTCTTTTTCATACCGTTTATTTCCAAAATATAATTAAAAACTAAAAAACAAGGAGGTCTAGTTTTTGAATATGGAAAACACAAATCTAAGTGATTTAAATAATCAAACTTTAGCTCAACTCAGACAAACCGCAAAAGAGCTAAATATTAAATCAGTTACTAAGTATAAAAAAGCAGAACTGATTGAACAAATAAAGGAACATGCTAATAAATTAAAAAGTAATGATACGGATCAATTAAAACAAGACAATAAAAGAGAACACAGCAATGGAGAGCCGGAAAAAACTTATAGTATGAAAAAGGAAGAAAAAAATACTCAAATAGATGACGAAAAAAGAAATGACAATACAGAGAATGTAAAACAAATAGCATACAAATCTGAAAATAGAAATAATAAATACGAAAATAAAAATTACACAAAAAACAACAATCAAGCAAATACAAATAATCAAAGAAATTATAATAAATTTCAAAAAAATGATGCTAAACAGCAAAATAATGAAAATAAACTTTCTAATAATGATATAAAAACTCAAAAAAATAACAACATAAAAGGAAATTATACACCTAAAGTAGTTGAAGAATCTAAGATAATTAACGAATTTAATACTTCAAAAGAAGATGAAGTAATAGGTGTATTAGAAATACTACCAGATGGATTTGGTTTCTTAAGAGGTTCAAATTACCTATCGACAGAAAATGATGTATATGTATCACCTTCTCAAATAAGAAGATTCAATATGAAAACAGGGGATAAAATAAGAGGTATAACAAGACATCCAAAAACAGGGGAAAAATTTAGGGCACTTTTATTTGTACAAAAAATAAATGATGAAGATCCAGAAACTGCAA